>WLWD01005880.1_pt1 | contig 169067 bp, 96 predicted proteins | sample 6712731 | NCBI WGS metagenome assembly WLWD01 (sample SAMN12718690, study PRJNA576275) | sponge metagenome | isolation source: marine sponge | host: Mycale hentscheli | place: New Zealand: South Island, Marlborough, Capsize Point | collected 2014-11-01
TCCTAGTGATCAGAAGAGAACGCTCATATACTGTCGGTGGTGAAACTGTCTGACATACTGGGCTATGTTGGTGGCTTTCTTCATCAGAATCATAGTCACTCTCACTGAAGCAATCATTATCTTCATCACTTTCATTTAATTCAACACACTCATCAATGTCAGTACTCTCAGAATCGGATGAAGCAATAAGGTCCTCCCAATCAGTATCTTTTGCAATTTCAGTGTCACCACCTTCCTCACAACTGCTATTCGTGACTTTGACAGTCTTTCTTCTATCACTTGTACTTGACATGATCTGTTACATCAGAAATATGTGAAGTATTTCATGCATATACAAAATAAATATTACCTCTCTATCTTTCAAAACTTCAAGAAATGAATCCCTCCAGTCAAGGACCACACCATCATGTCTTTGTCCCATTGAGACAAGTAGACGAGTCAAGGACATTGAAGACAAAGTTAGATTGAGGGGTTGGAGCCTGGAATACACCTGAAAAACAATGTGACTTTTCACACTTAAAAAATAAGCAAACATTTTTATGCACCTGTTTTCCACAATGCCCAGCATGAAGAATCAACATAATCATTTTCTGCACAAGACTCATTTTGGAACAACGACTTTTAAGTAGAATAGAGGCACAGGTACCAATTATTGCTGACTTTCTGCTGTTCTTTCCAGTGCATGACTGTAGGATGAGTTCAAAAGTTGGAGCATAAATCTTCAATTCCTCGACTACTTAAAATTCATTAATGCTTCATAATTACTGCTTCGCAAGACAGAAGCAGTTTTCACAGAACACATTGTCCTGATTTCTTTCCTGAGCAGTCTGACAACCTTCTTTATCACTAGTGAAAATGTGTTTGGATCAGTAAAACAATGGTCAACCAGACCTTTCTTTGACCCTCGAGCAATGCATTTACCCATGTGCCGTCTATTAGGTGTCCGTATTAAATAGTTTTTGGACGTGGTCTTGTATCCAATGTTGATCTGATAATGTAAAGAGGGAATAAATAAATTGAAGTAGCTATCTATTTAAATTCCTTACCATTACAGACGGTGAGCTAGAATCGGAAACATTGACTGATGGTTGGGTGCATCTCCGTTTGCATTCAGATTCTTGACTATCAGGTGAATTTTCAGGGATAGAAATGGTACTGACATCTGAGCCTGATGATACTATGAGCTGTAGTGCCGCCAACAAACTACTTTCAAGTTGTATCTGTAGATTGTAGTACTTTTTAAATTCATTGAAGCAATGCTTACACATCTTGCCAGGATTATCAAGGTCCACCATAACTCTTTCATGTGGTATTCCTTGCTCTTGCAGTTGCTTCTTAATGAGGAACTTCCAGCCTAACAGAGCTTGGTTTCTGGATGCTGAATCACCAGTAGAATCAGGTCCAAGCTTTCTCCTGCCCCGAGATGACTTTGAAATGTCATTTCCACAGCCTACGCAATGAATGCAGTCGACTGAAGTAGCCATTACTATGCTACCTGCTTTTGCCGTTAATCACATTTATTGCGCGCGCTAGAACAAATTGAGGGGACAAAGCGACGGCAAACCACATCCGCATTCCGGCAGAACAAGTTTGGTATGCCAATGTTACCAGACCCTTCTCCGCGTAGCGGTTGGGTAAAGGGTCTGGCTACGCCAGACTATATGTACATACTAGTGATGTGCTTCAGCACAAATGGCGAGCGAGCCTAAAGACTATACTATTTTTATATGAATGATTTTGACTTCTAACACTGAAGCTACTGAAAATAAGGTCCAGTTTTTAAATTTAGCATACAGGGTAAAGGGATTTCAGTGCCATAGTAACAACTCTCTGCAACTGCTTGGAAGGAAAAAACAACAACAACAAAACAATACACGTTATTTAAAAGTTTTCTTTGTGATATTCTTTAGCTAAGTAGTGGTTGTAACACACAATGCTTTGACACAACTGGACATGCACCTACACAGACTTACCTTCGCAGTAGTCTAGTGGACAATGTATTTTCAAGTAAATACTGTTGCGCACGGCTTATAACCATGAAATGGAAGTCCCTTAAGTTTTCATGTTTGAACTGCACCCGCAAAAGAATTCAAAACGGTGAACAATTCAATTTCTAGGGTGATACGGGTACTGATAGATAAACCAGAGGATTCTGTTTAGTGCAATTTGGGACGGGGTCGAACACATAACTAACACAAAAACGCGAGGGTCAAAGTACAAAATGACATACGTACGTCCATACATACTAGTGGTGTGCTTGAGCACAAATGGCGAGCGAGCCTTAAACTACACTATTGTTAAATGATTGATTTATTGATTTTAACAAGTAACACTCAAGTACTAAAATATAGTCAAGTTTTTAAATTACGTATGCGGTAAAGGGGATTCAAAGCCATAGTAACCGCTCCCAGCAACTGTTTGAATTGAAAAAGAAGCAACAAAATCAAGTCACTTTATTTAAAGTTTCCTTTGTGACATTCTTAATAGTAGTTGTAACGCACAATACTTTCACACAACTGAACATACCTACGCAAGACTTACCTTCGGTTCGTCTAGTGGACAATGAATTTACAAGTAAATGCTGTTGAGTAGGGCTTATAACTGTGACAAATAGCAACTAACTCGAATAGAAATGGAGCTCCCATAAGTTTTTGCGTTTAAACTGCACCCGCAAAAGAATTCAAAGCAGTAAACAATTCAATTTCTAAGGTGATACGGGTAATGGTCGCTAAACCGGAGGATTCTGTTTAGTGAAGTTTGGGACGGGTCGAACGCGGAGCGAACACAAAAATACGGAGGGTCAAAGTACAAAATGACATACATATGTCCAAACATATATTGGCGAGCGAGCGTAGCGAGCGAGACACTTACAGGGGTAACACAATTGAAAATCGGGGATGTTTGTTTATTTATTTATTGGCGAGCGAGACACTTACAGGGGTAACACAATCGAAAATCGGGGATGTTTATTGGCGAGCGAGCGTAGCGAGCGAGACACTTACAGGGGTAACACAATCGAAAATCGGGGATGTTTATTTATTTATTTATTGGCGAGCGAGCGAAGCGAGCGAGACACTATCAGGGGTAACTCAATCGAGATTTCGCTATATTTATTTATTTATCTGTTTATGGGGTACGTGAGACCTCTGTTTTAGCCCGCGCTTCTAATTACGTAAGTTAGGTAAAGCGTTCACAGTTCCAGTATTTTTCAATTAACGAGCGCGGAGAATCCTGCTGCACTGCCTTACGCAACTCTGTTTCAACCAAAACGTTTATAGCTACTCTCTTCTTGAAATAATTGTGAAGTCTTTGTCAAGCTGCGCTTCTTTGCCACTGCTTTCTAAGTTTATTCAGGTAATTCTGTTATTGTTAACTCAGCTAAGAGCTTGTTGTCAACAGTGACTGGTAAATTCCAATAGTCAGAATGACTCAAATTTGGTACTACGGAAGTTACTACGGCTCAAGAAAATGAGGTAAGAAAGTAATTTTGTATTTGTGTGCTAAAATTGATTGTCTTTTGTTTATGTAGCTGAGAGCTTGTTGTCAAGAATTCGAGGTAATTCAGATGGTCAAAGCAACTTCAATTTGATATTACAGAAGTTATCAATACTCAAGAATGAGGTAAGTAGTAATTCCATATTTGTTGGCTAAAATTACAAATAATAACACTGGTTTATTTTTTATCGTAGCTGAGAGCTTGTTCAAGAGTCACTAGTGATTGAGATTATCAGAATGGTTGATGTTTGATACTGCAAAAGTTATCATTAATCAGGTAAGAGAGTGATTTTGTATTTGTTTGCTGAAATCTAATGTCATAACTGCTATTATAGTGTTTGCATGAAGTAAGCTAAAAATAGTAACATTTTATGTTACCTAACTATCAGGCTCGCTCGCCATTTGTGCTCAAGCACACCACTAGTTTATTTGTAATATGTTTTTTGGCGTGCGTATGTCCATTTTGTACTTGACCCTCGCGTTTTTTGTGTTAGTTAGTGGTTTTCCCCCCCGTCCCAAATGGCACTAAAACAAATCCTCTGGTTTATTCGATCATACCCGATCACCTAGAAATTGAATTGTTTACCGTTTGACTTCCTTTTTTCGGGTGCAGTTTTCAAACTAGACTTGACAACTTAAGGGACTTCCATTTCTATTCGAGTTGGTGGCGGTGGTAAGTCAATCGCTCTTTTGTCATGTTAATAAAAGCCGTGCGCAAGTATTACCTAAAATACATTGTCCACTAGACTACTACTGGGGGGTACTGCGAAGGTACGTGGGGCTGTGTAGGTGCATGCCAGGCTGTGGTCAAGCATTGGTGTTACAACCACTACTTAGCTAAAGAAATCACACACAAAGAAAACTTTTAAATAACGTGTATTGTTTTGTTATTGTTGTTTTTTCCTTCAATTCAAGCAGTTGCAGAGAGTTGTTATTATGGCACTGAAATCCCTTTACCCTGTATGCTAAATTAAAAAAACTGGACCTTATTTTCAGTAGCTTCAGTGTTAGAAGTCAATAAAAATAGTATAGTCTTTAGGCTCGCTCGCCATTTGTGCTCAAGCACACCACTAGTTTATTTAGATATATGTTTGGACGTATGTATGTCATTTTGTACTTTGACCCTCCGTATTTTTGTGTTCGCTCAGCGTTCGACCCCGTCCCAAACTTCACTAAACAGAATCCTCTGGTGTAGCGACCATTACCCGTATCACCTTAGAAATTGAATTGTTTACCGCTTTGAATTGTTTTGCGCTCCATTTCTATTCGATTTAGTGACGGTGGTAAGTTAATACGCTATTTGTCACAGTTATAAGCCCTACTCAACAACATTTATTTTGTCCACTAGACTAACCACGAAGGTAAGTCTTGCCTAGGTATGTTCAGTTGTGTGACAGTATTGTGCTTACAATACCACTAATATCAAATCACCCAAGCACCCGCGTTATTGCTACCTGGATACGAGATTCCGAAAGCAATTGCCGTGCGGATTAGGCGGACTAAGGCTAAGTTCTAACACAGTAACAATATTTAGTTTTATGTTACCTAACTATCAGGCTCGCTCGCCATTTGTGCTCAAGCACACCACTAGTATATATGGACGTACGTATGTCATTTTGTACTTTGACCCTCCGTATTTTTGTGTTCGCTCCACGTTCGACCCCGTCCCAAACTTCACTAACCAGAATCCTCCGGTTTAGCGACCATTACCCGTATCACCTTAGAAATTGAATTGTTTACGGCTTTGAATTGTTTTGCGGGTGCAGTTAAAACTCAAAATCTTATGGGAGCTCAATTTCTATTCGAGTTAGTGGCGGTGGAAAGTTAATGCGCTATTTGTCACAGTTATAAGCCCTACTCAACAGTATTTACTTAAAAATGCATTGTCCACTAGACGAACCACGAAGGTAAGTCTTGCGTAGGTATGTTCAGTTGTGTGAAAGTATTGTGCGTTACAACTACTATTAAGAATATCACAAAGAAAATTTTAAATAACGTGATTTGATTTTGTTGCTTCTTTTTCAATTCAAACTGTTGCGGGAGCGGTTACTATGACATTGAAACCCCTTTACCTCATACGTAATTTAAAAACTCTAACTTTATTTTAATAGCTTGAGTGTTAGTTGTTAAAATCATATTTAACAATAGTGTAGTTTAAGGCTCGCTCGCCATTTGTGCTCAAGCACACCACTAGTATAAATAAACAAACATCCCCGATTTTCGATTGTGTTACCCCTGTAAGTGTCTCGCTCGCTACGCTCGCTCGCCAATAATACAAACATCCCCGATTTTTTCATTTTTTACCCCTGTAAGTGTCTCGCTCGCTACGCTCGCTCGCCGATAAACAAACAAACACCCCCGATTTTCAATTGTGTTACCCCTGTAAGTGCAAAGATCTGATTGTTATTGCAGAAAAGGAAGAGCCAAATAATTTCTGCTAAACTGCAGGAGCAGCAGGAGAAGAGGATTGCTTCCTGGCATAGTCTGTCACCTATTGTAGCTAGAAGTGACTAAGCTTCTTCCTCCAGAATTCAGAATTACAGCTTGTAATATATCTAAAAGCACACTAGCTCAGCAATACTCAATGAACCACAATAGTTATATACATAGAAAAATGTTTGTTAAACTAGCTAGCTGGTTCCATAATTCAGCACAGGGATGAACTTGACAATGCAGCTGCTGCACATGCTGAGTTGAGACTGCCACTACATTCTTGGTAAACTGGTGTACATGGCGACTTCAGAATACTCCATTTGCGAGAGAATTCATCCCACTTTACCTTTTCTTGCCATGGCACACATGGGTAAGACTGCAATAAACAATAACATATAGCTAACATGACAGAGAGGATAGCAATATAACAAGTCACATGACATAGGATAACACTATAACAAGTCACATGACAGGATACCACTATAACAAGTCACATGACAGGATACCACTATAACAAGTCACATGACATAGGATACCACTATAACAAAGTCACATGACATAGGATAACAATATAACAAGTCACACGAGGAGGACCTAATGCTGTAGTTATTTATTAACTAGTGCTTCCTTACTATCCATTGTCCACATGTTGTGAGGGACCTTTTTTGATACCAAGTTTCTATGTCGATGTAACTCTCTGGGAAAGACTCATACAAACCAATACAAGTTTTTCTAGACTCTTGACAATCCTGTGAACAGATCTGTGTGCTGACAGCTGGTTCCAGTTGGTAGTTAATGCTAGCACTGGCAGTGATACCTCCTCGATATAATTCCTAAAAAAAACACCAACTAAATGAAAGGAGACAAATGCAATTTTTAGAAACTCTTACTGCTAGGTTTCCTATTACACTGCCTTCAATTAATAGCCCAATGGATGGTGATATTGCTCCTAGTGCTCCAGTGACAGTGGCTCCAGATTGATCGATACACAGATTTGTGTTGAAGCCCAAGTGAAATTTAACGTATGCATCAACTTGTAAAGTCAAGTAGCCTACATATACAAACACAGGGTAGGAGAAAGTGAACACATTTTGCTTCAATCTCAACAGACTTTTCTTTATATTCCAACAAGAGTGTGATATTCGATTCTGTTGTCCGATATCCAGTAGCATATGTTCTCCAATCTTAACATAAGCTGTTATACTGCCAGAATACGTTGTCAGTCTGAGATCAAACAGGGCATCAGCTACAGTTGCTTTATATGTCAAAACTTTTCCCACAGCGATGACTCTCCCGAACACTTTGATGTTCCCGCAGTGAGATAGTCCAGCAAAAAACCCACCAGCTATTGTCAAATTGGCATAATCAACTCCGAGTGTTTTAGACAGCAGGTATGTTTGATGTGTGGGGTACGTAATTTCATCGCTGATACGATTAGCCCTCGATGCCACATATTCAAAATCAGGATTTGGTGAATCCCAGTCGGTTGTGTCTCGTTTCTGACGGTGTGATTCGGGTTGATTAGAGTGCAATATATGCATTATTTCGGAAGATGCATTAATTTCAGTTAAATAGATAGATGCCATGGAGTACAGGTCTGAGTTGTTATGCTGTGATGCAGCTCTTGCTAGAGTCTCCAACAAGTGATGATTTTTTATATTGGATAAATAGCGAGCAAGATTCAGTTTTGTATTGTCCCTTCTTATGTGTTCTAATCCGTTATGCAAAGTCTCTATGACAGCAGTAATAGTACTAGCAGACACATTTCCTTGCAAAAGTTTATCAAGCTCAGACAAGACTACTTCATCCTCTGTAACTTTAAATAAAGCTTTCAGAACCATCTTTACTTTATAGTCTTCATCGTTATCATTGGAATTGTTCAGAAAACTTAAAATAGGTGTAATTGATAACTTTGAACCAGAGTTGCCTAAGGCTATTAGAATGACGGACATGGGGAAGTCACATGTGTTGTTACGGTACTGTACGACTCTCCCAATGAGCTGGTCCATCACTCTGTACTCTACCTCTTGACTACCTTTCATAGCCAAAGACCCATATACCAAAAGTAACTGATTTCTCAGGTTTTGACTATATTTTGCACGGTGAAGTCTTTCTTCGAGATTCGTCACCAGCCTCAGGTGAGCAGTATTTAGGAAACTGATATGAGCGAGAATGTTGTTGGCTTCTGTGTCTTCAGTGACACCGTCAAAAGCATTCAGCAGTGCCTGGTACAAGCATATAAGAAGTTAAAATGCAGAATGAAACAAAACTATGGGTAGCGGTTACCAGTTGTGCTGTGGGACTGGACTCAACTGTGAGTAATTCGTAAATGAGTTCCCTCAATTCTTTGTCAGAAGTATATACGTTCTAAATATTGAAAATAGATTTTTAGTAAAAACTTTTTTTGTTCTACTCTAACACTAATGCATACAGTTGTCATGGCAGACACTACATCATCGATAGCTTTCCTGTAAGCTGGCAGGACTCCATGCTTGGCTTCTACTCTCATCAACTCCACCAATATACCTGCAGTATATATCCATCAAATTGTACACAATTTCTTTTTAGTATTGTAGATACCACCTTCAAGTTTTCCATTGTAAGATTTGTATTTCAGGAGAGAATTGAGCACAGATCCTGCTGAATTGAGCTGTCTTCTTAGCTCCTTCATAGTTGCTATGGCTTGTCGTCCTGCAAATGTGCACACCATACATGAATACATGTTGCTAGTCATGTCATGTTCTCACAAACTTACTGGCATCGATTTTGGCTTTCAACTCTTCCACAACACTGTGTTTCATATTTGACTGTACCCTTTTCTTGTGAACTGAACTTGACGTGGTTGTTTCTTCATGACATTCATGTAAGGTAAGAGAATACCTTCCTCTGGCAGAAACAATCTTAGAGAAGGAAGGCCGACCCTCTTGTTCCTCCTTATTGAGGTAATCTTCTGAATCTTCCACTACTTGAACAACCATATTGCCTGCAGAATATTCCAACTTTCCATTTCTGTATTCCAACTCCTCTTGAGTAGATGACACAACGTCTTCAGGCTTTGATCCAGTGGAATATTCTGTAATGTCTACCTCATGAATAGATCGATTCATCTTCAGTCTGCCATTCTCTTCAGACCTCTCATACCTAATAGTGCAATTGCAATATGTTTTAGCATATTTTACACACAATGAATTATTGAAGTAAAGAGATGATTACCTTGATTATGCTGCCATATCATTAGGTATCAATAACCATACCTAGGAGGCCGAAGGAGGGGCAGGATGGGATAGGGCCCCCCAAGGTTTTGGAAGGGCGGTTGAATTCCCCTTTACCCGATTTTACATTAATATATAATACATTATCTTTGAAATATGAGGCTGCATTGAGACAACCCTGTTTATAATAAATGAATCTTTATAGTTCTTGCTGTAGTTTGTGGCATAACATGATCCATAATTGCAGACAGGTAAAATGACACTTTATAGTTTTGATAGATGCTCAGCTAGAAATTTTAACACAGAAACTGACTCTTTCTTGTCCCTCCCCCCTCCCCCCTCCCCCCACCCACCCCACCCACCCCACCCACCCAAATTATTAAAGAGCCTCAGCTGCCTATGATATATGTATGCAGATTGAATAAGTCTTAATTTACTTATAATGAGAAGTATGTTGTGAGCCAGAATCTACTTCTTCTTCTTCTGAAGTTCCTTGAAAGTTGGCCTGAAATCCAGCTGCAATGGACTTCTTCAAGTTCACGGCTTCCTCGCTATCTCTTGCAGAGTGGTATACTGCTGGAATCTTCCCATTTGATGTTTGAACAAAGCAAAACCAGCCAGATAAGCGACGTTGGAATAATTTCTCACTATAACTACACACATACAACTAAGTTAGTAATTTTACTATGAAGCCATTGACATGCATACCTACTCCCTTCTGGTCTGGGACTCTTTATTAAACTGCCAGATATCTTTGCATTTTTTACGTCCATGCAGTAGAGTGTAGCATTCTGACTGCCATAAACTCCAGCTGTAGAGATGTAATGGTAATAGTTTTAAGCATTGACTCATTCATTTGTCAGGCATAGCTACCTGAAATGCAGGTTACTTGAACTGTAGCATTAATTTGAGTAGATTTGTCATCTCCACTGATGGCTGTGTACTTCTGGTCAGCTAAATACTTGTAGCTGCAAATACTTCTTTGCTACAAGTCAATATTGGCTAGTTACTCAGCTACTTTTATTACACAAAAAACAACAACTCACGTCACATTCTCTCGTTTCAATATAAGTTGCTATGGAGTATTCACAGTAAACAAGAATAAAGTAACTGAGAGTTAGAAGATGTTTCATTGCTCCCTCAATTCCTCTCGTCCTGTCAGGTGATAATTATTTTTGAATCCACTCTTTTATTTATAATCTTTAGCCAGGATGTGGTGGGACTGGAAACCACCACATCTGGAATGGTAGACATATTGGGTAGTGAGGTGCCACAACTGGTAGTGAGGTGCCACAACTGGGGGATTGACTTACAACTTACTCCAATTCTCATAGCATCTGTTGTTTTTTATATAATCCACAGTCAATAAAAGAGAAGCCAAAATTTTCTCTCACCTTTTTTTACTCAGAACAAATGATGTTAAATAGATATCTTAATATTAAATTGTTACCATGTATAAATATTTAATCCATTAATTTTCTACCTTCATTATACATACGTACATACATACATACATACATACATACGTACATACATACATAAATGCGTGCATGCATACACACATATTATACTTATTACATGAGTCAGAGTGTGATATGGTGAAATATTTCATGAGCAGGTCAAGTTTCGATTGTCAGATATAATATTATAACATAATAATTATATATACATATATTTTTAAAGAAAAGTGATTTATACTTATAATTGGCTAAAAATATTAATGGACCAGCCAAAGAAGCACTGCACTATGGGGAAATTTCAGCCAGGAAACTGTATGGTATCGATATAACCATGATAAGGGATAGCTATATGACCACTGCACTATGGGGAAATTTCAGCCAGGAAACTGTCATGAAAGTAATTATAGTTTTTTGGTTGGTATGGTATCCGATAGAACCATGATAAGGGATAGCTATATGACCGCCTGATTTTAGTAATTTGTCAACATGGAAGTGGTTTTATAATTATTTAATTATTTTAAGTGTGAACTGTTAACAGTTTTTATTGGCAAAAGAAGAAAAAAATCAACCCAGACCAAAAAAAGAAAAGAAAAAAAGACAGAATAAAAGAAACGACATGCAAGCAAAAGCAAGTAACTTTCACAGAGTAAAAATAAAGCACCTAAAGCCAAGTGATTAGGAAACAGTTGACTTTAAATATTTCTGATAGCAGACTCTGTAGGCATGTATACCTGCTGGTAATGCAAGTCAGATGAAATGTAATGTACAAAAATAACATCTTTATGTCAAAACATGACTCAGCTACACTTGCAACACCCATGTCAATGCTCATAACCAGTAGTCAGGTCATTTGGGATTATTTTTGTAAGGATATTACTGTTAATATTGCAGTATTGAATATAATGTTTCCTTTCAACAATCTAAGCACACTATATATCATTTAGTTATTTTGTCTGCAATAATGTGCACATTAGCTGTTGTACATGGAGTTATTCTTGCTATAGCTAATGGCACTAGTTATACTTCGTCTTCACACATGGTAACTGTGGATTAAATCTGCACTGTGAATAATATCCAGTATACGCCATGTTATAGCACTGTCTTATATTGATTCACCATAAGCGATGCCTTATAACAGATACACATGCATGTTATAATCTACCTTTAAAGTTATTAGCGTGGAATAAGCTATGTTAACTGTACCTTTTTTTATATGAATAAATAATACCATATGATAATATTATCCATATAACTTGTGGTAGCTACAGCAGTTATAGAACTTTTGGTCTCCACTCATGTACTCAACATGTAGCTACAATCAACTCTTTCAGTTGTATTTTATGCTTATCCCTTATATCTAATTCATGTGACAGCTATGGCTATTGTACAATTGAGAGGTAACCATAGTAGAAAATCATAACCAAACCAACCATACAAACCTTCTCAAAAGTGTTCAAGAAAAAAAAATCTTTTTCAGCAATTTCATCCTTCAAATAGTTAGCTATATTGCTAGCTATGTTTTCCATCTGAGCAGAACTGAAAAAATATTTTTTATATTACTTTAGTAAGAATTTATTAGAGTGATTGTAGCTAGGGCATGCTGGATTATGCTCGAAAATTTTAGAATTATTCTTCTGTTTTATTCTAAAAAATTGTGTTATTATAATGTATTCTGATTATTCCATAAATTTTGTTATTATTCTCTTATTATTCCAATTAAAAATAAGTGAAGTTGTGATGATTGTGGTGCCTATAATAAAATTGTACGTTATGAAATGAATGAGTAAAAGTATCGGTGTCAAATGCTGTTATACTGAATTACTCAGAGTTCAATATAGCTAAATAATCTTTCAGTGTAAGACTTGAGTGAGGTTGGTTGGTAATAATTTACATCTTTTTTTGGTCATTCTGATGCACTATGATAGTGAGCTGCTCTAGAAGAGAAACCGGTTAGCATAATCCTGAGCTGACAGAGCTTCCAGTATTTCAAACTTTTCTCATTTCAGAATTATAGCTAATAATTAAAGTGGCCAACATAAACCCAGCTGCTTTAATCAAGGAATGAATATTTACCTTATAACTACATATCTAAACATTTATATCCTTTTGTTGTAAAAGAAAAAAAAACTATTGATTTTATTTTATAATTATGGATTATTGTTGACTGATTATTCTCATTTTCCCTTTATTATTCTGTTAAATGCTTACATTATTCTAGAATTATTTCACAAGCAATATCATGTCTAATATTCCAGAAAAAGTGCTAGCATAATCTGACATTGCCTAATTGTAGTACTCCTGAATTATTTGATGTTGAGCATGAAAACAGCAGATATTTCACTGAACTGATATCGGTTCATACTGTTGACTCTTTTTATTTGTTTCGTGACTATTTATAACATAGTCTAGCATATATAGCTATGATTAGATAAATTATAGCTAACTTGTGCTTTCAGACAAAATCATCAATGTAATTAGTGCAAAGAGTAATAGTTTTGTACATGTAAGTAGACATCAGTAATAAAACAACAACAACAAAACATTGTCTTGTGCTATAGCTGCACTTACTAAATTCTTTCAAGACTAATTATTAATCCCATTTAAAGTGTTTTCTGCTTTTTCCTCTAATGACTTCCCTGACATCTTCTAGAAGTTTACCCAAATTATTACATCCTGTCTTAGCAACTCCGCCATCACCCCAATAACTGTCTTCACTTGTATGCTCAAATAGTCTTCTATCTCCAGTGCTGTGAAGCAGCAGATGAAGGTGTCTGTGTGTAGAAAATTTAGCAAGTAGAGCTCTATACATTACTTTCAATTTTATCTTCTCCCAGTCTTTTCTCTTCCAACCAGTCATTTCGTACTTCCTTGCCAATTCAAAGGCTCTTCGTGGAGATTCACACTTACGAATAACTTCTTCATAAGGGGTTCCAATGAACTTTTGAGCTTGAAAGAAATGTTCAGAAGACTTCCATAACTTCCCAGCGAGACGAAAAGGTGCAAACTTGTAAAAATTAGAAAGTTCATAAAAAGGATAATATGAGCCATAGAAATAAATGGGGCCTTCTGTTAATGAGCACTTGTCTGGAATAAAGACACGTAATTCAATAACATAATACATTATTGTACACAATGAATATCAACAAAGACAAATAAACCACACATTCATGACTCGTGCAAGTTACCACAATAGTCCGTCCTCTGGCTCTGGATTTTTGAGTGTGTTCTGCAGCAGAAGTCATAAAATGAATGTTTTCCTTGTGTGGCACATATTCTTTGACACCCTTTAAGTTGACATCGTGGTATGTCTAATAGCCATAATTAAAACAGTTCCCATAATATCAATAAAGAGAGCTAGGCTATAGGAAATGCATTACAACCAATTTTTTGCCAGCAACAACAACAACAACAAAAAAAGTAAGAGATGGCAATAATTTCTAGCACAGTTAGACAAAAAAAAAGTAAGAGGATCAGCTTACGCTCGCTTCACTCGCTCGCCAATTATCACCCAATATTTTAACGGTGTCTAACCTCAGTAATACCTGAAATTATACACGTATGCACCCTTACCTTAAAACCATCAGGATGTTTCTACCAGACCTTATGATGTAGCTAAACCTAAAATGCCACAAATTCTATGCACCAATACTTTATCTAGCACTTACCTATCTCAATCTCAATTCAATGGCAATAATTTCTAGCAAAGTTAGACCACAAAACTCCTCAGAATCCATTAACCAGCGCCAGCCATCAGCCTCTCCAGTTTCTTGATTAGCTACTCTAGTCAGTGATGATGAGATCCAAGAAGCAAAAAAAATAAATGCAGATAGCTATATAAGAAAACAAACTTGCAGTGAAAGTCTGGAATTAATGGATTGGCCAAAAAATATTCGCTTCCTACGAGGTGGGTATGAAATATATTCACGGCAAATTGAGCAATCTGATTGGATGGTTTGAACTAACCATAGTATAAATTATATCAGAGAGTGTGGCAGCACTTTCTATTTAGGGTTGACCACTCCTTTCCCATATGGCTAATACAAACTTCACTTCATAGTACATCTGTTGTCAGTCAGCAATAATTCAAAAACACTGATTAGTTGGCTTTTGGAGTCTCTAATGATGCTGTATATATTCAATTTCTAATCCACTGAGTGCAAAAACCAGTTATATAAAAAATTTCAAAAAATTGAGTTCTTCTTCTCCTTGAATCAGCCTAGAGGAAAACTGTAAGCAGTCTGGGGCTACTAAGCATAAATCAGTAGTGCATTTTCTAACATAGGTCCATGACCCTTCTGTTCTCTTCCTTACGTAACTTTAACCTACAGTTGTTTTAGGAAGAAGCATCCTAGCCTTCCGAATTTTGATGCTGTTTTGAGCAGCTCATGTGCAGCTTGCCACGCCTTTCTCATTAATACTGAAGTGTTAGTTGGTAGCACAGGGAGAAAAAAAGAGTAGTGTAAATAGCGGCTGTTGAAACAGTAAATGCTTGGCACAGATTGTTTCAAAAGTAAAAGTTTAGTAATTGTTTTAGAAGCTGTTGTGGATAAAGCACCTGTTTATCGTTTTGAACAAGCTGTGCTATGTGATGCGAATGTTGAACAATGGGCATTTTGAGATTAAGATGTTGTATAAAGCATAATGGAACTGGAGTGACATGCAAAGATGAATAGTGACTATGGTAAAGGTTGTAAAAAAGTGGAAACTAATAGTATAAAAACAAACAAACAAAAAAACAACATTTCATAAATGTGTTGAACAATTTTTAGGGTTGCTCTAAAAACTATGGAAAACACGGAATTAAAGCCGAAGAGTTTATTTGAAAGATGACCATTACAAAACTTGCCCAAATTGTGAAAGGTGATTCTACAACCCTAAATCACTGCCTTAAATAAAAAATAAAAAAACATTAAAAAATGTAAAACATTTTAGGACTTCTCGAAAATGGCAATCTCTGATTTTGAAGTTAACAAATGGCAAGGCAGTGATTTAGGGTTGTACAATCGCCATTCTCAATTTGGGCAAGTTTTGTAATGCTCATCTTTCAAATTAACACCTGGCTTTAAAATTTCATGCTTCTATACTTTTTAGAGCAACATTAAATTTTTTTCCAACATTTATAAAATGTTTTTTTTTCTTCCTACTAGTACATATTATGTACGTATATATATATATATATATATATACATATATAATATATATCTTACCGTGCACAGGGTATCCATAGTACATCATTTGTAGATGTTGTTCATGTTCTTTACGATGATCTAGTTTGCAATACTTTTTATCCTTTTGGCAAGAGTCAGTGCAGCATGGAAGTAGGCAAATCTTTTTATTCTCTGGGGATGTAGAAAAGGTACAGAGTGGTACCACTATAGTATGATGACATACCCTATGATTGTCTAATTATTAACCTGATTGTTTCTATTACATGGACTAATATATGTAACTTAATAAGAGTTGAGGAATTGTTAATAATTCTTCATTTTCCTTATTGTCCAACTTCAATCAGTATGCTCTAGCTATGCCATTATATATTGGGTTATACCACTCAGTCATTAGTGCTTTCTCTTCCTCTAGCTATGCCATTAAGAATGAATTAACTATACCTGATTTGGTGTTGATAATTTGACGAACATCAGCCCAGAAGTTATGGTAGCATTTGTCAGAGCAAATAAACTCTTCATCTTTACCAGTAAATTTACAGAATGGAGTACCATCTGCTGGCTGACCTTCACACACTCTGCATCCCATCCAGTGAAATGAAATATCCACCTCATCAAGGGAAAGGTTTAAACGTTTCAGAGTACGTTCTAGTTCTAGACGCCTCTTAGGGCTCTGCTCTACAGACGAGGAACGCATCGTCGCCATCGCTTCAAAATTAGAGGCGGAATAAAACACTGAAGGCGTGACTTAACGAACACTAACTCTGAACATGGCTGCCCCATAGGCGGGGCTAAGACCCGTTTTACCCCCTTAGTTACTCCACTATCTCGCTAATATCTGTTTGGGGTGATTACTAGGTAAGTTCTTTGAGGTAGTGGGGATTGTTTACTCACTGGAACAAAATAATTTCTTAAATGGAAACTATAATATTCATGAATGCTAGCAAACAAAAACTACAGCAAAAACAGAAACACTAGGCATAAATTTTTTTATTTTAGACACTTATGATGCTTGATGAGTAATATAGAGTAGTAGAAAGTTCAGATAAACAAACACCTCTTTGAAAGCTTTTTTGTAGTTCATTTAAATCCCCCTGTATAGATAATCTATTTTTTTTCAAGTTGATGGTGACATGCATGGTTCCAGGTGATGAGTCAAACTTGCAAATGTGATTGTTTTCTGCTAAATTGACAATGTTCTCTGTGTACATAAAATAAAAACAATAGCTATTTATATTCATGCAGCAGCATTTTTCTCATATTATTTGGTCTCAATTTTTACCTAACTCAGTGAGTCTGAGAAATTATATATTTTTTGATATCTGAAACACTTTCACAAGTAATTCAAATTGCTAGCATCTGAACTCTGAACTCTAGCTATGCCTTCATTAGACTTTGGTGTTCAGGAATCATTTTAACTTATAATACTATCTTTAATTCATGTGTAGGAAAGCAATTTTAAAGTGTAGCTAGAGGCCAATCAAGCCACCACATTTGCCACGCCTACAATATGTTCATGTGAATTAACATTTACTTCTTTTCTTTTACTTTTAGCCTCATCTATTTTGTGTTTATATCTTTTATTGATAATTTATCATTAGCTTGGTGGATAAGTGAGGGACGGTAATGGGTAGTACTCTTGCCCTCAGGGTTAAGGCTGCCACTAGGTCAATATCAGGGTTAGATCTGTCCAGGAATAACTATCTCCTAAGCCCCACTGGAGTTGCCATTCGGGCATGTCATGAAGGATTAGCTACATGTCCCTCCACCCATCAACAACCCCTGACATATTAACTAATTACTGTGTGTATGAAGTGCTTCATATTATTTGAAGTACTCGGCCATTTTGAAGTTGTTCTAGCAGTAGTATTGCTATATTATTGTTTCACGTATGACATTAATTTAACCCTTTCCAGACTGAATTATGGGGACAAGAAATGCAGGATTTTAAGCTGTTGACTTAAATCCTGAATAACTCAAAAATTGTAATTTTTTGTTAATTACAGTGTACATATAATATGAAACTACTTTAGTTTTGCTTTCAAATTCTCTAACCACAAAAACCACAGGTTGCCATGGAAACAAGATTCTGCTGATTAATTTTAATGAACTATATGATCACGGGTATATGGAACAATAAATAAGGTTACTCTGTTATACATTCATAATTTCATAATTCTTCTATTTTGTAACTATATTATTAGACACTTACAGTAGTATAATTAGCTACTATTCAGAATTTTATAGATTATATTTATTGTATTTTAGCTACATAATCATATATATTGAAATAATCAGCTCAGTTTGATGTATGAAAATAGCTCAGATACGTGTTGTTTTGAGTTGGCTAGTGCTTCTTAAAGTTTACTTGCTCTGATATAGTTCAAAACATATCTCTTGATGGAGTAAAGATTCATGTTCAGCATGAGTAGTAGCATCAATAGTATGGAGAAGCACACCGCCTAGAAGAGAGGTGAAGAAATTAGCAATGTAGAGCCAGTCTTCACAGAGCTCTCAGTATTCAGCTCTGTAATCTTTTAGCGCCAACTAAGTCATCACTGCCATTGTAAAGTCTCTTCACTTCTCTCAGCCATAACTCGAAAACTTTCTATTGCTATCCCATCACAAAACATATCAAAATGACTCGCTATTCAAGCTGAATTCGTTTATTTAGATAACTAGTGATGTGCTTGAGCACAAATGGCGAGCGAGCCTAATACTACACCACTGTTAAACGTTTGGTTTTAACTTCTAATTTTTTTCAAGCTACTAAAAAAAGTCGAGTTTTTAAATTACGTATTATAGGGTAAAGGCATTTCAATGCCATAGTAACCACTCCCTGAAACTGTTTGAATTAAAACAAGAAACAAGTCACGTTTTTTAAACTTTTACTTTGGGATATTTTTAGTAATTGTTGTAACGTACAATACTTTCACATAACTGAACATACTTATGCAAGACTTACCTTCGTGGTAAGTCTAGTGGACAGTGCATTTTCAAGTAAATACTTTTGTGTAGGCCTTATAACTATGACAAATAGCGTATTAACTTACCACCGCCACTAACTCGAATAAAAATGGAACTCCAGTAAGTTTTTTAGTTTAAACTGCACCTGCAAAAAAAATAAAAAATTCAAAGCGGTAAACAATTCAATTTCTAGGATGATACGGGTAATGATCGTTAAACCGGAGGATACTGTTTAGTGATGTTTGGGACGGGTCGAAAGCTGAGCTAACTAAAAAATACGAGAGGGTCAAAGTACAAAATGACATGTGTACGTCCAAACATATATATATGTGACCGTCTATAGGAAAACCAGGCACAACGCGGCACCCTTCGAAAATTTTTTTTTGCACTTACAGAGTTGTCGGCGTCCAGATATTGAGCTCTCCAAGTTTTATCGTCGTAGCTTAAGTCGTTCCCACTATAATAGACCTAACCGTTCCCTTCCGTCAGCTTGAAACAATACATTTTTAAGAAATCGATCGATCTTTTCTCGATATTTACGCACGCCGCGTTGTGCCCGGTTTTCCTGTAGACGGTCACATATATAAACAAACAAACATCCCCAATTTTCAATTGTGTTACCCCTGAGAGTGTCTTGCTCGCTTCGCTCACTCGCCAATAACGCTTATACACGAAGCATGCGTGAGAAAAAGGGGTCGATCTAAACCCTGGTATGACTGAGTCGGTTTGACCCCTATCCGCCATTAAAGGGTTAAGTTTAGTTTGCATAATATTTTGAGAGTTAATACAGGATGAAAATGTATCTCCTCCCTCTTAATATTAATTATGTCATTTAATGCCATACAATGATTTATCCATTTTTAATTTTATGATCAGTGATAAACATAGGTTAGCATATCTTATGTGACAGATAGTTCTTAGTTACAAATGCATGCTTTCAGACAAAATAATTTCTGTGGTAATGGACTTCCACATGTTCCTCCCACTAGTAGACTAGGACTGAAATACAAAATATTGTCTTTTGCTATAGCTACAAAACATTATTATTCTTATTTTTCTTAAAAAAAGAAAGAAGAAGCTGTATAGTTGCACTTAGATTTAGTTTGTCATGCTTACGCAGTTGGGCTGAACCAGGCAACCTGAAAAAAAAAAGGATTGTGATAAAATATAGAAGATAGTGCTAGATTGCTCATACAGTGTTTTTGAAGAACTTCAAGATCACTAAAACTTTGAGAGATTTTAAGACAATTCAAATAACTGCAAGAATCAGCAGATGATTGTGTATGAAGCTGTATTGCTAATTGCCTGAAAGGTTTAGATCAGCTAAATCAAAACAAATTGGATACTAGAATCACACTTTCTACTATAATGTTTTCATTGAAGTTACATATACTATAGTCACTATACAAATAAAACAACAACAACAAAAAACACACACAAACAAACTAGAACTAATGATAAATGTAATAGTCACAGAAAATTATATAAAACAAAGTTAGACCAAACGTTCAATGAATAATATAATGGTAGAAAGTTTAGATGATACCTCTCTGAAGGCTTCTTTTAGTCGTTCATTAAAATCCTTTGAGAGATAATCATATATACTAGTTGTTGACATCATGATTCCTGGAGATGTCATAACAGTGAACATGAGAATGTAGTCCGACTGGCAAATGCCACTGTTTTCTGCCACACTTTCACTTTCAACAGAGTTTACCTTGTTCTGTGTACGTCAAATTTAAGTAAAAATAATATCATTTACAGCAATAACTCTCCTTAATCCCATATTTTTTAATTTCCACTATAAAAAAAATTCATAAAATACTTTTTAATTACCCTAAAGTTTTAATGTTTCATATATACCTGCTTGACAAAAGTATTCCTTTTAGCTTTGTCATGTCATATATTTTCTTGTAGCTATGTCATAACAATTTTCTTCAGGACACTGGTGAACGTCACTAAAAATTATTATCATTTACACACTGATGATGACCATTATAAAATGGTTGAAACATTTCTGTATTATATACTATTGAAATCAATGAATATGGAACTACAGTATAGATTAATGCTATCCAGGCATCAAGTTTTATCTATGTCAGTGTGCAGATACTTGTAACGAACATGTAGAAAACTAAGAAAAGATATAGTCTGACATTCTACCTTTGGGTCTGACATTTTAAATGTCGGCCTGGCAGAATGGCCACACAAATCTGAATTCTTATTTTGATACCTGTACTTAGTTCTATGCTACTCTTTTGTTTAACAATTTTTAATGTATTTATATAAAATATTTCCAGGTATCAGTATACTGTCATTAGAAATACTCAATACCTGATTATGAATTTATATTGTAATTATATTTATTGAAAACAAACAAACAACAGCCATTTGTGAAGAAATATGAAACAAAAAAATTAGTGCAATGATGAATTGTAAAGGTATTCACTAATAGTTGCTCCCAGTCATCCAGTATTGTCGGCTGCTGCTCATCAATATTGCAGCTGGCTTCTAACACTAGAAACATACCTTGGAAACGTTTTTTTGAGCTACATATTCATGCGTAATGCGTGGGGCAAACTTGACACCAGAAAAGTAAACTAAGCTACGGTTTCTGTTCTTGGTGCACGATTACTCCCTCTGCCATTAAAAACAACAACATAGTTAGTGACATTTGACGCCTGCCCCTAATAGTTGGATCCATTAAACTCTCTCTCTCCGCAAGCTGCTTTATTTCTTCATTTTGTCGGGTGCCCCTAGCAAAGATACTGGATTTGTGTTACACACAAGGTAAGGGACGTTATCGCCGGCCAGAGTAGAAATGATCAACTGTTTTTTTTTACAAAAGCCCTGATTTTGGTCAGTGACCTACTGCTATTTGATCCCTGAACTAGTATACCTACATAGTCACTCAAAAAGTTCAAATTTTTCTCGAATTTATCACTAATAGCTTTAACTTAACTCAGATTTCTCAATTCTTGGACTGGGAAGCTAAGAAATAAATACACACACTGTATCTGAAAAATACCTAGATGAGCATGGGGGAAAAGATCGCCAGAATCTTTGGAAAAAAATGTAATTCTATCTTATTTAGTATCATCAATTAACTAAATTTGGTTTAAAACATCCCCTGTGCAGTTATCTAGCATTAAAAAGAAACTCTAGAAGTTGAAGACGTCAGACACAGAGTGCTCTGTCTGTGGGAAAAGTTGTACTACTCAAAAATTGTGCCGGACGGAATACACTGATTGGAGATAAGTGTGGCAAAGCAAGTATTAATTTTCTCTGTCAAGAATGACTGTAGCTTCCCTTTATCTCAGGTAGTAGGGTAACTATGGAATAATCTTGTTTTATTTACTAGTGTTACATTGATGCAATTGAATGGGGTGGCTAAGCTCCTCTAGCTCACTCAGCTTTAGAAGACGGAACTCTCCTGATTCCATTTCTCAAATTATTAAGAGCTGCATGGATCTTACAGATGCTGGCAGCCAATGAATTGTACAGTCGTCACAAATAATAAGATTTTCATGACTAGCTCTGTAGGCAAAGTTTAGCAGATAGTATGTGCCAAAAATATTTAAAGTATAAAAAAAATTGGCAATTTAAAGAGAGTTGAAATTCTATTCAGATTCTATATTTTATAAACAGGTATTTTCAATGTCATAATGAAGGACTATATTTCTACCAGTTCGTCCTCAGTGACATCCACTCTTTCAACCAGAAAGTGCAAGCTATTCTTGTATTCCAAAATTTTAATAGTACTCTATATAACTGATTATTATCACAAAAATTTATAAATTCATCAAATGTTCACTGACAGGCAGTAAAAAATTCACTTTCAACAATAATGGTTGTGTTGAAACTTTCTTAATTAGTGTAGATCATTTGCAGAATTAAGCAATAGTTTCAGCAAAATGTCTTCCTTAGTACACCACCAAAGACGAACATTTGAAAAGATATAACTTCTGAAATGTGCACGTTTATGTAATGTAAATTGGCATTAGTTTGTATAACTGATATGTACTGCAACAGTCTTATTATATATCAAAAAGCAGAGATTCCTGAAATGGTATATTTGTTTGTATAAAAATTTGCGGTTCAATAATTTCTGGAAGTAATCCACACACATTCCTTTTATATTGCATTGTTCATTTGCACCATTATTGTTGGAGTAGCTCTAGTAATTGATCTAAAAATTTGCAGTTTCTTGTGACGGTGAGTGAAACTTGATACATTGGTGGTAAATTTCTGGGCACATATCCTCTATTGTTCTATCTATATTGATACATTGCATGTATTAGGGAAAACTCACTGTATATAAAGACATAGTTATCCCAATTGACTGACTTTTCTCTGAACACTTCAAGGCAAAGACATGGGTGGCCTCAACAGGGACTAAAACAACAAGATAAGAACATTAGTGAGACGAACACCAATAGCTATGTAGTTAAATATTAATAATTATAGTTAGACTATGCATGTACACTTAAATTGTATAAATGTACTTGGCTGAAAACTGTGAGTAAAATCATACCTTGGCTTATCTATGTTTGCTGATACCTAGTCCCAGATTATGTACCCTGTGGGTGATGGTTATGTTATTGTTGAACTAACTATAGCTCAACTGGAATATAATGGGTAATACCCAGCTACAATACAATCTATATATCATACAAATTGCTGCTAAAAAATACCCTTGGACTCAAGCAACTAGAGGTGTGAAACTAAAACAATTATGCTAGAGGTGTTACAGAAAGCTCTCTTTTGTTTAACTTATTAATTTATAGATCAAAATTTGAATTATTTCTTGAGAATAGAGTATTAGTAATCCTTAAAAATAGCTAGACTATCTCGCTTGCCATTTGTGCTACAACACACCACTAGATATAAAATGTATGCTTATATGAATTATGTATAGTATGTGCGTATGTATGTATGTATGTACATACGTATGTATGTATGTGTGTAATTATGTATACTAGTGGTGTGTTTGAGCACAAATGGCGAGCGAGCCTTAAACTACACTATTGTTAAACAATTGATTTTAACAACTAACACTCAAACTACTAAAATAAAGTCGAGTTTTAAATTACGTACATGCAGTAAAGGGGATTCAATGCCATAGTAACCGCTCCCCGCAACTGTTTGAATTGAAAAAGAAGCAACAAAATCAAGTCATGTTATTAAAAATTTTCTTTGTGATATTCTTAATAGTAGTTGTAACGCACAATACTTTCACACAACTGAACATACCTACGCAAGACTTACCTTCGTGGTTTGTCTAGTGGACAATGAATTTTCAAGTAAATACTGTTGAGTAGGGCTTATAACTGTGGCAAATAGCGTATTAACTTACCACCGCCGCTAACTCGAATAGAAATGGAGCTCCCATAAGTTTTTGAGTTTTAGCTTCACCCGCAAAACAATTCAAAGCAGTATGCAATTCAATTTCTAAGGTGATACGGGTAATGATCGCTAAACCCTACAACAAGCTGGAACAGAAACATGACCTTATAGCTACTTTAGCATAGCTATTTCTTACAAACAGCAGCATAAAGCTATTCCTGGGGGCAAGTATCAAGGTAGCCATTGTGAAATTAGGTCCACTTCTTGTGCTTGGAAATATTGCCGTGGGAAATCTAATCAGACCACAAAATAGACACAAGTAATTCAGAACCAGCTTGTCTTGCTGAACAATGGCTTAATCCTGTTTGTACAGTACACGGGTATGGGTCCAGAGACATCTTTTTTTTCCTTCCAGGCAACAACAATCATATGGTGCAGAGTTTCCCCCAGAAAAAGCAAGTAGAGCAGTATTTTAACCACACTCCTGACCACACCCATTTAAACAATAGAACAATACATCATATGTTGATAGTTAAGGCAGGCCAGCTGGAAAGTAGATTTTCTAAATTTGGTCAACAACTCATGTGTTGAATAAAGCTCTGAGCTAATAGCTTATTCCAGATGAAATGTGAATAAAAAAAAGCAGACACTTATTAAACTTTTCCTAGCAGTGTTTTTGTACATTTTGTACTTGATTATCATATCAGAGGAGTAGGAAGCCAGATCGAATTGGTGCACCCATTATAACCACACCCGCTTAGCCACACCCACTCATTAATACAAGTAATCAGTTCCACTGCTATCAAACCAAACAATTCAGTACAAGCAGTTTTTATAATAACAAAGCAAATAATTTTTATAAACATTCAGTAGGTTCATGTCAACTAAATAATTTATTAAAAATTATAATTACATTATGTTGAGTGTATATGTATTGTATAGCTAATACAGCTACTTGGACATATAAAGTAAACAACACAATCACAAAAAAAAAACAACTTAAAACTTACAAATGCCTGACAGTCATAGCTTTATTTTCTTCAAATATTTTCAAGTATGTGTGGTAAATAACTAAATGGGCAGACTCCTATAGTGTAAAAATGGCATTTTGCAACTGAATTTATGTTTGTTTTTCCAAAAGTAATAGTAAATGAAGGACAAGGCTAGTATGGAGCAGGGAGGATCCAGGGGGCGGGGCTGAGGGGGCCAGGGCCTCCCCCTCCCAACTAAGTTTATTGAAAAATTATAATTGGCAAGTGAGCGGAGCGAGCGAGACACTCTCAGGGGTAACACAATTGAAGGTAAGTCTTGCGTAGGTATGTTCAGTTGTGTGAAAGTATTGTGCGTTACAACTACTATTAAGAATATCACAAAGAAAAAGTTTAAATAACGTGACTTGATTTTGTTGCTTCTTTTTCAATTCAAACAGTTGCGGGGAGCGGTTACTACGGCATTGAATCCCCTTTACCGTATATACGTAATTTAAAAACTCGGCTTCATTTTAGTAGCTTGAGTGTTAGTTGTTAAAATCAATTGTTTAACAATAGTGTAGTTTACGGCTCGCTCGCCATTTGTGCTCAAACACACCACTAGTATAAATAATTACACACATACATACATACATACGCACATACTATACATAATTCATATAAGCTAGTGGTGTGCTTGAGCACAAATGGCGAGCGAGTTAAACTACACTATTGTTATTCAAACTACTAAAATAAAGTCGAGTTGTTAAATTACGCATATACGGTAAAGGGGGTCCAATGCCATAGTAACCACTCCCCTCAACTGTTTGAATTGAAAAAGAAGCAACAAAAATCAAGTCACGTTATTTAAAAATTTCTTTGTGATATTCTTAATAGTAGTTGTAACGCACAATACTTTCACACAACTGAACATACCTACGCAAGACTTACCTTCGTGGTTCGTCTAGTGGACAATGAATTTAAAAATAAATGCTGTTGAGTAGGGCTTATAATTGTGACAAATAGCGTATTAACTTACCACCGCCACTAACTTGAATAGAAATGGAGCTCCAGTAAGTTTTTGCACCCGCAAAACAATTCAAGGCGGTAAACAATTCAATTTCTAAGGTGATACGGGTAATGGTCGCTACACCAGAGGATTCTGTTTAGTGAAGTTTGGGACGGGGTCGAACGCGGAGCGAACACAAAAATACGGAGGGTCAAAGTACAAAATGACATACATACGTCCAAACATATATCTAAATAAATAAATAAACAAAATCCCCGATTTTCGATTGTGTTACCCCTGTAAGTGTCTCGCTCGCTACGCTCGCTGGCCAATAATAGTACAGGCAATTCAGTCCACAGAACAACTACATGGTAACCTATCCTCTTTATTCTCAAATCAGTGTCCATATTATTGTAATCAATCATAAATACTTCAATAGATTTAGTAAGTTTTGACCTAAATATGCTGAGGGCCCTCCCGGTCGTTAATGCTGGATCTGTCCTTGTGGAATTTCCTGAAAATCTTCCAAAAGGCTTAAATTAGCTATTAATCCCAGCAAAGTCATTTTGACCGCCCGATTTCGACTGCCCAAGATTTGGTAAAGAGTAGAAAATTAATTGACACACCCCTTTTTTTTTTAAATATCGGTGCGGCCATGGCTGCACTCATTCCGACTGTTTACATTTAGAAAAATTAATTTTATGAAATATAGCTAAAGAGCTCAAAGCCAACCACCAGTATAGAAATATAATATTATAGAAATAAATTGTTAATCTTACTTTTAATCCTGGCCAAACTTGATACGTGATATTGTCTTTGAATTTTACATAAGAATCTGACGTTTGTTAAATCTCGGCTTAGAGAATATATTTGATCAGATCTATTAAGTTCAGTATCCTCACAGTTGATTATAAGATCTAACAGATGAACTTCTCCTCTGTCAATGTTACCAGAAATGGGACTGTTTAGCTTGTATCCAGTAATGGTAAACTAGAACACAAATCACATCATTACTAAAAGCTTACGAATATGGAATGAACTCACTCCATACTCATCTGAGTGTCGGCATTTAGATAAGTGTACGCCTACTTTTTCTGCTCCGAATTTCGAAACCCTTATTAAGATTATACCTTGAGTCGTTGAAGATTCTGGACAAGAGACAAATCATTGTAAGTATAACATATAGTGAAGTGTTGGCATGCACAAATGACACCATAGCTATAACTTAGCTATGGTCGAGAACTTGATAAATTTTTAAAATTCTTATAAAAATACAAAATTTCTTCAAAAGCGAACACACACTGAATTAATCACTGATATTTCTTTGCCACCAGAAACTTCTTGACCAGCTGCCAGTTAAAAGTTTCCCTGCACGTGTTTGAGTTTGCTATTTAAGCTCTAATGCATTTTGGAGTAAAAATAAAATTATAAAAAGCACTCTAATTTATAAAATTCATAAAGTATCAAGGGCTGCATTAAATTTTTTTTTCACTGGATTCAACATAATCAGAAACTCAACTTTGATTGCATGTTCCTGTAGCAAACAAACCAAACAAAATGAAGTAGCTATAGAGGTTAGAAAGGTTCAAAGAAGAATAGCTTAACAGATTATAAAATGGTGAAGTTGAACAGATAACTGTATTTTAGTATTGTAGCGTGAACACTGGAAGCTTCAGTGAACAGATTTATACTCAAAAAAATCATAAAGTAGAATACAGAGCTGAGAATTAATAATGTGAATAAACTAGTGATGTGCTCTAATAGCACAAAATAGCGAAGCATGTTCCCTGTAATTGCAGCTATTCCATGCATGCTTGGTGTGGCTACAAAATACTGTCAGATTCTTTACTTTGCTACCTGTTTCTGTTTCGTTTTAGCTCTCCTCCTCCTTGCCCTGTCTTTTTCATTTCTTATCGCTCTCCTTACTAATTTTTCTTTAGGAGTTTCGAACGCACTCAAAGCTCTTGATCGAGCGTTTCTAACGTTTTGTCTACTGGGCATCGCTACTTCGTACGGCGGGTAAACAAAACAAAATGTTGCTAAGAAGGTTACCCGGCCCGCGCAAGCGCGTAGGAGAAAGGGTACACACGTACGCCCACGCAAGAACAAAAACAATTTCTAGACCTAAATATATATATATATATATCGCGAACTCATTAGAGAGTCAGCTCCGCTCGCTTCGCTCGCTTTGCTGAATTAACTAGATAATTTTGTAACAAGTACAACTTTGTATCTGAATCTATGACATCACTTTACAAAACACACTCGATTAATTACAACTCACACAGTTGTCCTGATACATTGATGACATGCATCACACAGTTAGCTAATAACACCCAAAATGATAAAATAAAATAAAATTAAAAAAAGAAAAAAAAAAGAAAAAGAAAAAGAAAGAGGATATTTAAGCTGTTGAATTTTAGTGGCAAGAATGACATAATGTGGAATCTTTATCATAAAAACAGTAAAGTATAAAATTATTCTATGCTTACTTTGAACCACTTCTGAGTAGCTTTGCTTAATCATATCTTTTATAGGAGTCCTGCGGGCATCTTGAAGTCTCTCATTTGAAGAAGCAACAGAGCTACTGCTTGCATTGTCATTAACAGCAATAGATTTAATCTTCTCTCTAATGTTGGATAATATGCTGTAGCAAGAGTGACCTGGGGTTGGTTTGGGTAAACTAACATTCCCTCGTGTCTTCATAGACTGCTCTAACTTTTTTATATCTGATTCAGTTTCACGCTCATATTGGTCCAGTAAGTCTTTATCCCTGCACATTCCAGAGCAATACTCAAACGTTACACACAATTCTCTGTCGTAGAAAGCTTCATTGTGGCAACATTTGCATTTATGAAATTGCGTATTACGAGTGTGAAGTCCTATAGGAGAATGTGGCATAGGGTTATGAGTAGATATTGGCCACGGTGTAGAAGTGTCACTGGTGATCCAGCTGTAACCTGCAAAAAAAATTACAAATTGGTCTTTTAGTAACACAGTAGAGAAAGCCCCTCCTATTAACTACCAAATTCACTTAATAATAATGCCAACTTTTTAAAATTACTATTTATTTTAAAATTTAAATTAATATCTTACAAATTCTAATTAGTTACTTGTTCTTAAAAATTTAGCAAAAACAACAATACAACAACAAAAAAACTAACAAAAAGAGTGATGAATGCAACATCAATAAAAGGCAAGGGACAAAATGTTGGCAAGATTTAATTTTGACTCTATAGCTAATATTTAAGAATTATGCTAACAGAGAAAAAATAGGAATAGCTACCTGGATTAGAAGTTGCCTCATTCTCTGGTAATCTTTCATGATGACCAGGAGGATGTTTACATTTGCCACATCTATTTTCTCCTGGACTAGGAACAAAATTGTCACAAGTACAGGCCCCATTCTTACATCCACCACGCCTCACCCCTCTGCGATCTTCCATTTCGGTAGAAAATACACCGCACGACCCTTTACCACCTTCGGGAAAGCCAGACTCTGTAGCTGAAATAATGGCTCGGGCAGTTTAACGAGAGGTTTTATTATCCACAGAAAATTAGCTCAGCATAAAAATTGTCCTCGATTTCTAGCCGGAGTTACCAGGGGCGTATCTAAAGGGGAAAGTCACAACTTCCACGCCCAAGTCACACCCTTTATTTAAACCACACCCGTCACGAAGTGCCAAAGCAGTTAGTCATTCTGCGGTTAGGATAGATCAAGCTAGTTGAATAGGCCAGTTGCTTCAAAAGAATGCATGTTTGAACCTTTTGTGTCAAAAATTCAGTTCAGAGACAACTCAGCAGCACTTGCTGTGGGGAGCATAGCTACTGTCATTATTTGTAGGAGCAGGTACTTCCATGAATGTCATCAAATTGAAAGGACTGGGTTACATGTAAAAAAAACCCTGAACCCTCCCTGTCTGGCCCCTGGTAACTAGCTAGTAGCTAATTATACAATGTCATAATATAGTAATTTCATTTATTTATTCATTCAATCGAAATTTATCAGCACATTTTTTTCTTCCAAATAATCTTTCATTAGCTCCATGGTATTTACTCAAAAAGTAGTGTTTGAGGTCCCATAGCTATATAAAATAGTTAGCTCCAGATTCATTAATTGTCAGATGTTTGTAACCAAACATACAAAGAGTAAATAAAAATGACCTTTATGATATAATAATGTGCTCATGTGCAGGGAGAAGAAAATTATGACTTGACTGAAGATTGGACATGATATGTCAAGCTTCATGAATCCATAGAGTCATATGTGCATTCTGTTAATTCATTTCAAATCTCTTGAGTGCAGAGTGGATGTCTGTGGCTGTAGTTGTGAGGCCTACATCATTAAGAGCTCTTACAAGACCAATCCAATTCATAGGATAAGATGACAGGGGCACCGATCCTTCCAGATACCAGTGTTGTAAAATAGAGCGACAGAATGTCTTGGGACGCTCCTGGACTACTTCTGATACTTTACTCTTGTGTATGCCAAACAGTTGCCTCAGAGCCTCTCCCAGTCCTTTATCAGCACAATCCTTCAAGACACTGACTGTTCTGTCTGAGCCATTAGAGTCAGTGAATGGAAGAGAGTCCAGTTCCGCCATACTAGGGATGGATTCTATAAGAAGAGGGGACAAGATATGGCAAGGTGGTGTGATTTAATGGTTGTAAGAACGTGTACCAAAAATAATGTGGATGGGACAGAACGTATTAACCCTCACGCGCATGCACGAGATGGTTATAGTAGTCGTCCTGTCTGTTTGTTTGTCTGTCTGTCATCCTCTAATTTTGGAGATCACTGACAATTAATCGTTGATTTAGATATGAACTTACTCAGGGTGAAGATTTAGGATCTTTTATTGTGCTACTTTTTTAAATTTCGGTCTAATTGTTGAGAAAACGCGAAGTTTTTAGCTCCATGTAGGTACCAGCTTCTATGGATAACGTCCCCTAGAGTCATGTCATAATCATGTGAGCAAATAATTTCTTGCAGCCAGCGGAGTAGTTTGTTTTATGCTCAGGGAAGTTAACGGAATTGAAAGAAGTGAAGTTTCGCGTTGAAAATATATACTGGTGAGTGTTTCTGGCCTGTTTAGCATATTCTCTTATGAAGACTTTTCCATGTTGTACCATTTTCATTGCTCGAGCTATATTGATGCCTCATTAAAATAGCTAACAGATTGCTTGTTCTTTTGGAAGGAGATTATATTGTAATAGCTAGTTGGTGCTTAATAGTGCTGAGGGTTCGCACCTTTGGTGCTTCATTGGAATAGTTATGGTGGAAGTACAAGTTGATAGTAGCGTTTAAAGCAGATGTGCATGTTTATATTCTTTCTAACAGTTTAAATACAGAATTGAAGTATTTATTTGCTGGCTGGTTGTCATAGCTCAGTGGCAGAGCGCTTGTGTGTTAAGCAAGCGGTTGTGGGTTCGATTCCTGGTGGCGACCAAATATTTTTAATTCTGTATTGTTTAAAAAAGCCTGTGAAAGAGAGAGAATACATCTAGAAGTAGATAGTTGTATACCAAGTGGTGTGCTTCAGCACAAATGGCGAGCGAGCTAGCCTAACTTTAAGGGGAGAGCTAACTATGAGATACAACCCTTGGCATAATTTCATAGTGGTTGAAATTGAAATGTGCTAACTTGACTTACACATTCAATAACAATGAAGAAAAATAGCTAGTGCTGCTGGGTCTGCTATGCTTTTACAAATGAAACAAGTTCAGGCATTTAGGTCTTCTCCAATAATTGGCGAGCGAGCGTAGCGAGCGAGACACTTACAGGGGTAACACAATCGAAAATCGGGGATGTTTATTTATTTATTTGTATATATGTATGGACGTATGTATGTCATTTTGTACTTTGACCCTCGCGTTTTTGTGTTAATTATGTGGTCAACCCCGTCCCAAATTGCACTAAACAGAATCCTCTGGTTTATCGATCAGTACCCGTATCACCCTAGAAATTGAATTGTTTACCGTTTTGAATTCTTTTGCGGGTGCAGTTCAAACTTGAAAACTTAAGGGACTTCTATTTCTATTCGAGTTAGTGGCGGTGGTAAGTCAATGCGCTCTTTGTCGTGGTTATAAGCCGTGCGCAACAGTATTTACTTGAAAATACATTGTCCACTAGACTACTGCGAAGGTAAGTCTGTGTAGGTGCATGTCTAGTTGTGTCAAAGCATTGTGTGTTACAACCACTACTTAGCTAAAGAATATCACAAAGAAAACTTTTAAATAATGTGTATTGTTTTGTTGTTGTTGTTTTTCCTTCAATTCAAGCAGTTGCAGAGAGTTGTTACTATGGCACTGAAATCCCTTTACCGTGTATGCGAAATTAAAAAAACTGGACCTTATTTTCAGTAGCTTCAGTGTTAGAAGTCAAAATCATTCATATAAAATAGTATAGTCTTTAGGCTCGCTCGCCATTTGTGCTAAAGCACATCACTAGTAATAGCTTGGACCCGCAACTCACTGTTTGGCAGACCCATGTCTTAATTTTATCAAGACGCTTTACCAACATATGTAATTAGTAGTGCGGGCGAAAAAAGGGGTTGCACGTACCATATAAATAAACCAAACAATAAATAAATAAATAAATAAACACCACGGAATCTCGATTGTGTAACCCCTGTAAGTGTCTCACGCACTTCGCTCGCTCACCAACAATATATACTAAGAAATAAGAATAATTTACTGCCATTTATTGTGTAGGTTTTTGAATGTGAAATGTCAGCCTTCACAGTTGAACCTCTGACTAAAAACAATTTGGGACCAGGCATTGAGTTCTCACATCAGAGGTTGTTTGTTTTAAGAAGTGACATATTACATTTTCTACTGGAGGGGACAAACGAAAAGTTAACTAAATAGAGATTATTTGCTTAGTAGAGAGTTCACTGTCAGAGGTTCCACTGTACATACACTGAAATTCTATATGCATACATTCATATTATGAATTAACTTACGCCATTTTGTCTTTCCTGATGTCGTACGAACAGAGTGTAAGGCAGCTGGAAATACATTCACAGGACAAACACTCAAACACAATGTTTAATATTTTTGTAAGCATGTGTAAATAGCTAAAAATCCTCTCCGTGCAACTGCTCTATAGCTCATAGATACGTTAAAAACAGATGTGTATATTTATATTCTTCCTTGAAATCTGCCATTGCACTACTTTAATACATGTATTTTAACAAGCTAGCATCAATGAGGCGACATTCAATAGTGTACACACATGTAGTCTTACAAGATCCCTCCGGAACAATGAAGAAATACACCAGAAGTAGAGCCAGACCAGCTGTAATCAGAGCAGCAATGGCTGTAGGCCTTGAACCTGGAACAGTACAAGCACACACAATTGACTCACGTACCAGATATACATCATTATTGTAAGATCACTTCATCTTACAAGGAATTATGCCGGCACTATTCATCCTTCATGGACATTTATGAGGCTGCTGCTAAGTAGCTAGTCAACATAGTTCTTAGTTGCAGTGGAATAACTGGACAGAAAATGAGAAAGTGAGGGAGGGGGCAGTCTGACAAAGTTATGCCCTCAACAGCATGCCTACTACACGTGCACTTAAGCATGTGTCTACGCTACATAAGCTATATGTAAAAATATTTAGTCTATAGTAGCAGTTCACGAAAGAGTTAGCCTAAATATTGGAGGAGCTAGCCTATCACTTAAATTACGCAATTCAATATACTGTTACTAACATTATATTAGATGACATAAACCTGTTTCAATCATTTCCTTCGAAAGCACTCCACAATCCTATCTCAACCTGCCATTGGAAACTTCTATTCCAGTGAATAGAGATAAATGCTGTAAATTTCTACTCATTCTGAGTCGCAATAGTTCATACCAACAATGTTGTATGACAATCAACAGTACAAAAAAAATGGGACTGAATGAGCATGCCATAGTAACAATAAGATAAAATAAAATTAAAACATGAAGTAATTATTGTGAAGGGTTAGAACCCGGACAGACATTGTTCTTTTGTTGTGGGTACTTACTCTTTTTAATAAACAAAGCAAACACTCACAATAGGCAATGGTAACAGCTAATGTCAAGCAGTGATTAAAACATTTTCTAAGTTTGGAAATGTAGTATATTAAGAGTATAATACCAGTACTTACATCAAAATGTATGTGGTGTATAAACATACGAACCATGTAAAAATATGCTAATAAATTTTTTTTGATGGGTGGGCCCCAGGCTCCTCCCCTTGGCTTTCCTTCAGTTACACCACTGTCGTATCACTCTTTATATTAAATGATGTTTGTATCACAGAATTTGCCAGATAAATATGCATATGATTGATAAGAAAGCGCGTTTCTTTTTTATTTATTTAAAGTTTTGTGCTATAACCTGCTGAGTTAAGGATTTAGACAAGTTGATGAATAACATATAAAACTGACTCTCAACTAATAAAACTGACAACTACATGCAAAACCAAAATATCTTAAACAATTTGAGCCAGGCTCTTTCATGGTCAAAGAAGTACCTAGCTAGATGAAGATCTACAATTTTGCCCATTTTTGGTGGCTGCTGTGGCTGTGGTATTCCTTACCCAATATAGTAGAGTATGTTAGTTGATGAATCACCAAGGTTATCTCATTTGTATCATTAGGCCTGGTATGTACATTAGCATGTCATGTTTTAAATACCGAAAGTCATTTAATATTAATTTGATGACCAGTAACCATGTAAAATTCTTTCTTGCTCGTTATCGCTATGCTGCTAAGTTACTGATGGAATTGTGTTATTGAATGAATATTTGTAATGTGAGGGGAAAAAATTACATAACTTTAGACAAAAAAAAAACGAACTGATTACGGACATGAGCATCATAGCAACAGTTATTAACACGGTAGCTCTAGAGGTTTGATAAGACAACTGTTAATTGCTTATAATGAATTGTACATGTGGAGAATGAAACATCAAATTTTGTGCCAGAAACAGTTGGCAAGCCATTCATGTGTACAGAAGACTCCAAAGTGAACACTGTCCAAATAAGGTTCTATTACACCTCATCTATACTTAGATATTGTACATTAATAGAAAGTTGCCATACCTCATAGTGGTTTACATTGCGACCACTCACTTTACAAAAATTAAATTTAAAATTGTGTATTTTTAGTGTAGGAGAGCTATAGATAGGGAAACAGTACTAGCTAAGTACACTGTAAGTGATGTCCATGTATAGTGGTATTGTAGGAAGATAGGTTAGTTCCTCTCAGGAGGAAGGTAGTACAGGAAGCAATGCTCTTTAGCTGACTCAAACAACTTGCTTGCTATCACACGTCAGACTCAGTTGTCTAAATGTTGGGAATAGCTATGTTTTTTTGCTAGCTGAAGCTAACTAGCTAGGTAGCTATGTATATAACGCTCACCTGCAGGCTCTGGAGCACTTGAATGTTTAGCCATATCCTATCTTTTCTACTGAAGCGCACCACTGGAAGAAGGTGTCAGAACGCGACTTCACCACCTCCAAATTATTGGACAAGTTAGCCCTGTTACTCCGCGCCCAAAGAGAGTTCCCCAGACCCGCCCTCCTAATTGCACCGCATCATATCATCATCCACACCACCACCGGAACACGGCTGAGTTTGCGGTTTTTAAGGGACTAGCAGCGGATTTGGGTGTGTATAAAATTCGGACCGGCAGGACCACAGCGGCGGCTCCACACGCGACAATTCCTCCCCCGGAAGCGATGCCCTAAGGGTGGGAGGTCCCACACGAGTAACTGTCCCGCGGAGACAGGAGCTCCGCCCTAGGGTAAGGCCTCCCCCACTCTTCTTAGCTCTGCCTATTCCCTGGCCCACGGGAGTGGTGTACTGGCGCTTACTGCACGAGTTAGGATTACTCGGACATTTTGCGTACAGAGACGGCCTCAGCTGGAACCGAAGTAGTACAACACTACTCGGTTTCATACGGACTATGGGAGGGGATTCCTCCTCCCCCCCCCCCCCCTAAATTTAGTTTCTCCCACTAAATTTTCTTTACGCTGACGAAAATTTTTTGTGATGATCAATACAAGTATGAAACCTACTGGACTGCTAGTTTCTTTTAAAATGTCGAACAGTTCTTCAAAATCATGACTGTCTAGTTCTGGTCCTTCAATAGCTATTTGTGATAGTTTGCCTAAGCTTTCATCTAATAATCTGTTTCATAATGTGATGTCACCATTTTCATCTGTCTAAAATATTTTTGTGACTCCACAAGATTCCACCCCACATCCCCCCTAGCATAAAACCCTGTATGAATCCCTGCTACTAATCTAAGCTTCCCTATATGTGTTGGGTTAGAAAGGAAAAACCGTAGTGTCTTTCTGACGAATATCCCAAATTTTTTTCGTAGTCTATTATGAGCAAGTATAATTTCAAAATAAAAAATTGTAAAGAGAATATGGTGATTGTTGTATTACAATGCCACAGATCTGACAGATCACTCCCACAAACTTGCAGGAGCTCCTGAGAGAATGATATCAGTTTTAACTATTGTACTTAGAGCTATGTGCTCCAAGATACTTCGCTTCCGCAGTTTTAGCATTCTTGAGCTGGTTATTAGGAGTTGCTAGTTCATACTGGTCTTGGTGTATGACAGCATGAATTCCAAACTATTCCACTCCTACAAAAACAATAGTTGCAATCTGAGCATTACATCAGAATCAAATATGTTAAGACTCAGCATCAAAAGGTTCTTCAGGCTGTGGACTATTTGCAATAGCGAATGCAGTTGCAATTTGCAATGGATTGAGCCCAGAATATCTAAGTACAATCAAAATTCAATGAGAGGGCACTTGATGCAGGCATTACAAAACAAGTTTTTGTCTCCTTTTCCTGCTAGCAAAGTTCACAGGAAAATGTTATCAGCTAGCAGCTTGTTTTATTGGTTTTCCAATAGAACTTAATGCATAAGCCAATAAAAATATGAAATTCGATTACAAAGGAATACGAGCATTGTGTGCCCTCCACAAGCCATAAATCTGGAGGGAGGGGTGGCTGTGCCCCCTTGCCCCCCCCCCCCCCCCCCCCCCCTCCCTCCACTTACACCACCCTGTGCTCTATTGTCACCAATGACTTTGCTGAATTTCTAACTGGAGTGCATGTATTCACATGAAAAACTCAAGAGGAGTGTAGCAAATTAGTTAAAGAATGAACTGGTATACAATGCTGAAGCCCAAAAATATGTTATCTATTCTACCACAGCTTTAAAAAATATACATCATGGGTCTGTCAGAGTGGTGGAGACTCCAGCACAGGCCACATCTTCAGCCACACACCTGTCACAACCTCACTCTCACATGTAAGTGTCTATTTAACTAATTGTATATTTAAATTTATTATAGTGTTTACTCCTTGCCAAGGAGGTGGGGGGGGGGGGGGGGGAGGAAGGGGCAAAGGGGGAGTAATGTTTATTAGCAGATCACTAATTAACATTCATACATTTCACTTCACCTAAAACTAATTCACATTTTCCCTTCCATTTTTGTAACCATATTTGGTCATATCTTTTGGCGGGTATCTCTCAACCAACCAGATTTGAGCACCAGTTACATGCCCACTCAGAATGGGGACTTGTCGGCTGGTTTTCCTATATAAATAGGCTGGTAGGCTAGGGGAGGATCCAGGGGGGGGGGGGCGAGGGGGCCAGCCCCCCTAAATATATTTGGGCCCCTCCCGCGAACCACCCCTGTAGGCATACCCCAACAGTCAGTCTTTTAGTTCTACCATAAGGACAATACTTAAACAATGCATTTCTATTGGAGGGGGTAAGTAGAAGACTCATATCATAGAGGTAACTTACTTATAAGAGAACTCATTATTTCAGAGGCATTCTTATTCTATCAAATTCTTATTTTGAGTAAAAAATTTAAATGCAACTTATTTTAAACCTCAATATATGGAGTATCCCCAAAGAAAGCTATGCAGTCTAGCAGTCATGTAGTCAGTGACTAGTGAGTGTTTGTTTGGTATAGTTACCACAGACACTTCCTTTGGAGCTTTTTAAATGGCACATGTTGTGCTACATGGAATATAGGGCAGTAAATAGCTAGTGTTTAGCTAAGGAAACATACTTTCTTAGAGGGATATTGGTGCATGTTAACAACTTCATAATGTCAAATGTGCATGACAACCAGAATTCTTACGTAATACCTATTATAATTAGAAACAATTAATGTGATATTATGATAAGCTAACAATAATTACAGAACTGAATATGAATGTCATTATTATTTTACAATATCCTTCATAGCTGAATCAATTTCACTAGATCTAGTGAAGTGCAGATGTTCATACTATACTTACAATAATGTACCCAGAGTGAAGTGTACAAAGTTTATAACTAAAACAAAGTTGTAGTCAGTTCAAGTTGTTAGGAGGATTGCCAGCCTGGCAAGTGGCAGGTATGGGATCAATGTAATAGTTTGGCATGTAAGATGGAGGAGGTGGGAAAACTGGATTGCCTCCACCTCCCATTGCAAACATGACATCACTTTCGTTGTATTCCTGTACTGGAGCCATGAATTGTGTACTGGTAAAGTGGAGCATGTTGTCATTAGCACACACAGCACACATGTCCGGGTGACAGTCGTGAAGGACGATGCCCGAATGCTGATGGGAATCTGAAAATAGAAATGAATTTGATGACTCCCCATGTAAGTGTTCCATTGAAACAGAAGGTAGGTAAGGAGTGATCTGAGAGGGTGAGAACATTGGCTGAGAGGCTTCTGGTTCCAGAAAACATCCATGGAAACTCATTGGATCCCAAGGCGGCTCAAATGGGTGTGGAGTTGTTGTGAAGGAGTCGTCAGTCGTAGGAGGCAGAAAGCCTGTATTGATTTGCTGTGGTATACAACTATAGTCTTTTATCTCCGTACTTGGTGCTGAATCTGTCATGTTCTTCTTATCTGAAGAGGCAATGTTGGTAGTACTGGTAGAACAGCTGGGAGCATTGGAGGATAATGATGCCATTGATGAACCACTCAGTGTATCAGAGCATTTCAGAACATCTTTAAATATATTGTATACATAAATAATAGTAAATTTGAATAATCTATGGCATTATCTTGTTTTACCAGTTATCTTGGAATCAAATGGTAAATCCTTGGGCCAACCAGCAGGAGGTTCGGGAATAAACTTCTTACTGTTTACTTCAACTGCTTTTTTAAGCTTTCTCTTTTCCTTGGCACGTTTATTTTGGAACCATACCTGTAGATGATTGGATAAGTAGTATGTGATATTCAACCAGGTGGTAGAGCTTTATATATTTAGTGCTCAGCATCATCTCTGGTCACTTTGAGTTATTGAATATTTTATTTAACCAGGTAGACATTTTATTATTTTTGAACCAACACGTTTCAACTGCATCACATATTGTCAACATTTCATACATTGTAACAAAAAAATGCATTGCAGTACAGAAAGGATAAGAAAGATGCAGATTTGGATATTATAATATCTGATGAAAAATACATTCATTTGTCCTTGTTATGCCCACAAATATAGTAATAAAAGAGGGAGACTAAATTCAATCAGTCAGTAGCTATTGTATATCATGAACTTTTCAGGTAACAAAAAATGCAAGCACATCAAATTACGAAGTTGGGCTGAGGAGTATTTTAATAGCCATGTGTACATACAGAAAAGATACACCCAGTGCGCTGAAAATGTCTCCGATAACTTATCAGCTGGTATGTATCACATGACTATCTCATGACATTGGTAGTTTGGAGGTGATAGGCAACACCCATCAAAATGTCAAGAGCACCCACAGCTTACTGAAAGAAAGATTACTATAAATTGTGGCCACCCACAAGAAAATCAGGTCAGCATAATATGGCAGCATAATGGGATACAATATGCTGTCCAGGTAATTTTCTAGCCAGATACTTATTATCATAACCAAGATGCTTTGCCTACTTTCTGAAAGTGATGGTTTGAATTGGGACTTATTTTTTCAGTTTTTAGAAATATGAGGAAATGTAGAGAAATATATACTAATTTGAGTATGTTTTAATATTTGTTCATTTGTAACACAGTAATTGGGTCTTCTTTGTATTCATTGTTTAAATATACTCTAAACTCTTTACTTTCAGGCATGAACAATTAATAACAGTAGTACCCAGGAATTTGGGCTCAATACTGGGAACAAAAAAGAGAAAAACAACAACACAATCTTTGCCTATTCGTGCCTGAAATTAAAGAGTTTAGAGTATATTTAAACAATGAATACAAAGAAGACCCAATTACTGTGTTACAAATGAACAATTCATTAGTTAAATTTTTGTCAGATTTGAACATTTAAAATTTCTGTTAACATGCTATTGCTCCAGGAGGTAGACCTGTCAGGGAGTGACAGGAGAGCATTGGGTCACAGCCAGGATTTGGCAGACAATAAACATGTTTGTGTAAAGTGGAACTTATACATGTTATTGATATTGTGAGCATAGTGTCTATTTGTTTCATATACTGACTCAGTTGCTGGGCACAGAGTGAAAATTATTTAAACCATTACTTCATTCGTTTCCTAATCTCATTTATGCCTTACTTCATTTGTCACTCTATGTACCCTAGTCTTACAACAACTTTTTAAACGCTTTGTTGTTGTAACTCTCTGAAGTTTGTTTGACAGTCTGCTCACCGAGACTCTCATGGCTTGATACCCTGGGAGTCAAAGAATAACTATCTTAAACCTCCACATATCCACAAGTTACCTGGTAAGTGTTGTCAATGTGGATTTATAATATATATTGTAGCAATAAAAATAACATTAATAATGTAAAAGGCAGGGGATTTAAGGTTTCCCAAAACGTATGGAATATAGGAAAGTCACATTTAATAGTTAATTGCTCTAAAGTGTATGGATACAAGAAAGGTCACTTGCCCCTATAATGATTCTACACCCCTAAACTCTGCTTTGAGAAGGGCCATTTCTAACATTTACTTCATAATACTGGAAGAGTCACAGACTCAGGGGTTATAGCTTGATGCATCACATGGAGCAACTATTCTTGCTTCCATTCCTAGTTCCCATCCTAATTTTACCTCCTCCCCCCAAGTTTCCATTGTATTTTTTGTCCACTGCGATTCTTTGAGTAAGGGTCCCTTTACCATAATTTTTTACAACATGCCTATGGTAAAGGGTGGTTGACCTAAATGCCACACTCTCTGGTTACTTATTTAATATAGGGCATTTGCATAGCATTTTACTGTCGCTGTTATAATTTTTTACTGTACGAGTTGAAAATTTAGTCATAACCTATCTTTGGTGTACATGCATACTAAAAGTGAGCAAAACTTACCTGTATGTGCTGTACACTTATCCCTAGCTTCATTGCCATTATCTGCCTCTGCTCTGCCTTTGGGAAAGGATTCTCATGAAACCACTTATCCAACAAAGTCAGTTGAGATGGAGTGAAAACTGTTCTTTGCTTCCGATTAGCAGTGAATGAATGCACACCAGCTAAACAACAAAATATAATACTAGTGAATAACAGTAAGAAACTTAAATATGAGCTAGGTAAATTTAGCTAAATAGGATCAATAGTGACTTGTAGTAACTTTCTAAAGTTCTGCAACATTCACTGTAGTGTGAAAGAGCAGAATTTTAAAATAGAATTGGGATTTTGGCAAATTGCAGTAATGAATATTGTGAGGGAAAAAAAAAAGGAAAAAAAAAGGACCACAATATTCATTCACAATAAGCTAAGTTGAATTCTACACAAAGCTGAACTAATCGTGGTAATTAGTTGGCAATTCTAATAGTTTTGGTTGGATGTGACTAGCTAAGTAGGCCACTATACGAATTGCATCTGTTTATTGATAAAACTCAAAATGGTCAATTTTGGTTATAAAATTGCAATTTTATGGAAATTCAATTTTCTACTCTATTTAGTTTAAAGTTTTTAATGAATGTGAGTCAAAAAACAACAACAAAAAACAACAACAACAACAACTGGTAGTCTTGTCATTTTAAAAGACTATTTCCATAATTGTAATATGTCCACCATGTAGTAAATAATGGTTGCATAACTATTACATGAGATAGGAAGTTGTGCTTATGACCCTAGACCAGTTATGTTTTGTCTGATGAAATGATCATGGAGGAAGAGAAATCCAAATGCACAAGACATCAATAAATATCTTGCACTGAAAGACTAACTTCCTTCTTGCACCTACCCAGCCCTTCTCTTTGCAGCTTGAAAGTTTTTAGGTCCCTCTTTTAGACACAAGATACTACCTTCATTCTTTAATGCAGGTGAAGTTGCAAACTGTTGACACCTTTAAAGTGAACTGTGCATTGCCAAGGATTACTGGAAACCATTCAAATGTCCACTGAGTTCTAGTTTCTCATTTTTGTTTATAGTTTAGCATCTACCTTGACATATGACTACTTACTCAATGTGTTACATTTATATAACACTTGATAATATTATATTAATAGTGTTGTATTCAGGATATCAAATATCATAATGAATATGATATACACTTGAAGTACTAAGTTCTAACTATGTTCTGATATTAATAACTTCTAGTAAGGATCATTTCTTTTGGTGTCTGGTAAATGATCCTGTGCAGGGATGCATCTGAATCTATTCAAGTACTAGCACCATAGAAAATCCTCGGCAACCACAAGTCATGTTCATAACTTCATCAACTTTACTCAAAGTGCTTGAAAGAGTTTATGCTCTGAGTTATTTTGTAAAATCATAAGTAATATTTCGTGCCAGCCTGGTTACCAAAATACTGATAGCTATTAAAAATGATGTTTCACTGTAAATATAATACTCGTTTCAGCACGATCACCGCTCACAAATCCTAGCCATATATCCAACACAATACACAAGAACTCATCAAAAATGTCAAAAATGTTAATTACTTTTACACACACTTGTCGGAAAGCTCAACTAATGTGTATGGTAAAATAATTTGCACTTTGCTTGTTTTTCACTCTGTCTAAGGTGACCTACCTCTGGTGGGAAGCATCTGGTTTGATTCACTTCCAAAGGGAAACTATTGGATCATACATGAAAGAAAGTGGTTCAAGTAACATTGGTATTAGTCTGTGGGAGTCCGAAGAATCCAGTATACACCTATAGCAACTCACCATTCCACTTCTCTTGACGATGAATCCAATTAGCTACCTACTAGTATGATAGGTTCCAGTTCTCCACGTCTTCTAGGTGCCAGCAGTAAAAATCACGAAGCTTACCGCGAATGTACGCAGTCTGGACCCAGTCAAGCAACACTAGAATTCTAAATCAATACTGTGCGACTTTTCAGTAACCCGCTCCATCTACATTTTAAGCATGCGTACAGTTATTTCACACCGCCAGCTATGCATGAAGCCAAATAAAATTAATAAAAAATACATAAATAAATAATAATAATGGTAAAGACGTATGAATACCCGTAATGCAACAACAATAATAGTTTTTTTTTCCAGCTAAAGTTGCATTAGCTTAATTTGTAAAGTGGTAGCTAATAACAAAATGAAAGTTTTCTGGTTATACTTAGTGTTTCCAGCTGATTAACAATTAGAAGTGGTAGTTTTACTCAATATTTAGGACAGTATGACATACTAGTATTGTAATAGTACTGGCAGACTGGCGTTGCTGTAAGGTTTTATTCTTTCTGATCAATTTTATCATAGCCAGCCCTACTCCGACTCTTCGCGGGAGTTAGATGTCAATTGCTTTGCCGCGAATATGGCGCCGGAATTGTCAGCATGCGCACAGCAGTACATTTCCGCACAACTGTGTCGATCATTTCCGCACAACTGTGGCGATCATTTCCAATCTGTAGCTACTTTTTGCGGCCGGCGAGTGAGAATAGTCAATAGAGCGCTGAGAAGAACTATACCCACATATCTGTCATGAAGGCACTTATACTAGTAGGCGGATTTGGAACTCGCCTCCGCCCTCTAACACTCTCCAGGCCTAAGCCGTTGGTGGAATTCGGGAACAAGCCAATAGTCCTGCACCAGATAGAGGCACTGGCTGCGGTATGCACAAATGAATTTTAGTGAAACTTGGCAGGTCGAACAAGCAATAACGTCTTTGTTGCAAGGTTTTTATAGTTGGTAAAGGGTTTATGTTTCTAAGTTTGTTTACACTTACTCGCGCTAATTATTTTGTGGTACGGTATCGTTGCCTTAATAATTCAAAGGCAGCTTAGTGGTGGAAGTATGACCTACTTGGGAGAAACCAGATCACCTTTAGTTGGCATGCATTTCTCCCTCTATCCCTAGGGAGAACTAGTGCCCACAACCTGTTTGATATATGCCTGTGGTATACACCAAGATTACTAGAAATTTCAATGTGCAATAATGATGTGTAATAGTGAGCAAGAAGCAAAAGTGAGATACATTTCTTTTATCTGAATGCTTTAGCATATATTTTTTAAAGTAGTAATAATTATAATTTTAATAAAGACGTTTTGTGTCAGGCTGATCCCAGTTTCAGTGAATTCTGTGTCAGACTGATCACAGTTCCAATGAGTTCTGCATCTGTCAGACTGATTCCACTTCCAATGAGTTTGGTGTCAGTCAGACTGATCCCAGTTCCAATGAATTCTGTGTCAGACTGATTCCACTTCCAATGAGTTCCACTTCCAATGAGTTCTGTGTCAGACTGATCCCAGTTCCAATGAATTCTGTGTCAGACTGATCACAGTTCCAATGAGTTCTGCATCTGTCAGACTGATTCCACTTCCAATGAGTTTGGTGTCAGTCAGACTGATCCCAGTTCCAATGAATTCTGTGTCAGACTGATTCCACTTCCAATGAGTTCCACTTCCAATGAGTTCTGTGTCAGACTGATCCCAGTTCCAATGAATTCTGTGTCAGACTGATCACAGTTCCAATGAGTTCTGCATCTGTCAGACTGATTCCACTTCCAATGAGTTTGGTGTCAGTCAGACTGATCCCAGTTCCAATGAATTCTGTGTCAGACTGATTCCACTTCCAATGAGTTCCACTTCCAATGAGTTCTGTGTCAGACTGATCCCAGTTCCAATGAATTCTGTGTCAGACTGATCACAGTTCCAATGAGTTCTGCATCTGTCAGACTGATTCCACTTCCAATGAGTTTGGTGTCAGTCAGACTGATCCCAGTTCCAATGAATTCTGTGTCAGACTGATTCCACTTCCAATGAGTTCCACTTCCAATGAGTTCTGTGTCAGACTGATCCCAGTTCCAATGAATTCTGTGTCAGACTGATCACAGTTCCAATGAGTTCTGCATCTGTCAGACTGATTCCACTTCCAATGAGTTTGGTGTCAGTCAGACTGATCCCAGTTCCAATGAATTCTGTGTCAGACTGATTCCACTTCCAATGAGTTCCACTTCCAATGAGTTCTGTGTCAGACTGATCCCAGTTCCAATAGTTTGTGTCACGTCAGTATGATCCCAGTTCCAATGATTTCTGTGTAGGGAATGACTCAGTTCAATGAGTCTGTGGCATGAGCAGGAGAGTGAGTGTGGTATTTCTGTGTGTGTAGGAGTGAGCTGGACTAGTGATGATGAGGGTTATTTCGGTCTGTAGGCAGGTGTGAAACAAGTGGATAATGGCTCGTAAGCTACAGAGTGAAATGCTGGAGAATGAGATGAAGGAGACACGCAAGAAGCAAAGTGAGTACATTTCTTTTATCAGAGTTCTTTAACCTATTAAATAATTCATTTTTAAACTACGAGTAATAATTTAGTTTTTATAAAGGACATTTCAACTTCGTAAGGTCTTGATCAGGTTATTAAAAAACAAACAACAAAAAACAAACAACAATGGGATCTTGTGTCAGGTCTGTGCTTATGTCAGTCTGACAGACCTACAGAACTCATGGAAACTGGAGTCAACCTTACAAAACGCATTGAAACTGGAATCAGCCCGGACCAGCAAGCACTCATTGGAACTGGATCAGTGACGACAAGAGAACTCATTGGAACTGGAATCAGGCTTGACAGATATACGAAAACTCATTGGACTGGAAATCAGCTGACAGAATACAGAACTCATTGGAACTGGATCAGCCTAACCAGACATTACAGAAAAACTCGTTGTACTGGGATCAGGCTGACAGACATACGAACTCATTGGAACTGGAATCAGCCTGACAGACATACAGAACTCGTTGGAACTAGAATCAGTCTGACAGACATACAGAACTCGTTGGAACTGGGATCAGTCTGACAGACATACAGAACTCATTGGAACTGGGATCAGTCTGACAGACATACAGAACTCATTGGAACTGGAATCAGTCTGACAGATATACAGAACTCATTGGAACTGGAATCAGCCTGACAGACATACAGAACTCATTGGAACTGGAATCAGCCTGACAGACCTACAGAACTCGTTGTAACTGGGATCAGCCTGACAGACATACAGAACTCATTGGAACTGGAATCAGCCTGACAGACATACAGAACTCATTGGAACTGGAATCAGCCTGACAGACATACAGAACTCATTGGAACTGGAATCAGCCTGACAGACATACAGAACTCGTTGGAACTGGGATCAGTCTGACAGACATACAGAACTCATTGGAACTGGAATCAGCCTGACAGACATACAGAACTCATTGGAACTGGAATCAGCCTGACAGATATACAGAACTCATTGGAACTGGAATCAGCCTGACAGACATACAGAACTCATTGGAACTGGAATCAGCCTAACAGACATACAGAACTCGTTGGAACTGGGATCAGCCTGACAGACATACAGAACTCATTGGAACTGGAATCAGCCTGACAGACATACAGAACTCATTGGAACTGGGATCAGTCTGACAGACATACAGAACTCGTTGGAACTGGGATCAGTCTGACAGACATACAGAACTCATCTGGAACTGGATCAGCCTGACAGATATTACAGAACTCATTGGAACTGGAAATCAGCCTGACATACATTACCGAAATCATTTGGAACTGGAGAACCGCCCCTAACGGACATAAAGAACTCGTTGTACTGGAATCAGCCTGACAGACATACAGAACTCATTGGAACTGGAATCAGCCTGACAGACATACAGAACTCATTGGAACTGGAATCAGCCTGACAGACATACAGAACTCGTTGGAACTGGAATCAGTCTGACAGACATACAGAACTCGTTGGAACTGGGATCAGTCTGACAGACATACAGAACTCATTGGAACTGGAATCAGCCTGACAGACATACAGAACTCATTGGAACTGGAATCAGCCTGACAGACATACAGAACTCGTTGGAACTGGGATCAGTCTGACAGACATACAGAACTCATTGGAACTGGAATCAGCCTGACAGATATACAGAACTCATTGGAACTGGAATCAGCCTGACAGACATACAGAACTCATTGGAACTGGAATCAGCCTGACAGACATACAGAACTCATTGGAACTGGAATCAGCCTAACAGACATACAGAACTCGTTGTAACTGGGATCAGCCTGACAGACATACAGAACTCATTGGAACTGGAATCAGCCTGACAGACATACAGAACTCGTTGGAACTGGGATCAGTCTGACAGACATACAGAACTCATTGGAACTGGAATCAGCCTGACAGACATACAGAACTCATTGGAACTGGAATCAGCCTGACAGACATACAGAACTCATTGGAACTGGAATCAGCCTGACAGACATACAGAACTCGTTGGAACTGGAATCAGCCTGACAGACATACAGAACTCATTGGAACTGGGATCAGCCTGACAGACATACAGAACTCGTTGGAACTGGAATCAGCCTGACAGACATACAGAACTCATTGGAACTGGGATCAGCCTGACAGACATACAGAACTCATTGGAACTGGGATCAGTTGAACACAGAACTTATATTGTTTTCGTTTTTTTACTGATGAAAAACCTTACGAGGTTGAAACATCTTTATTATAATTACTACTACATCAAAGTTAAAATATGAATATATTATGTTGACTCAAGAACGTAGAAATACATACGTCTCTCTCTCTCTATTTATTAAAGTGCTTTACTTTCCAATAATTATGTTGACACTGTACCTGACATTCAGCAACTGGCCTGGGCTCCAGGAAACCACGACACAATGCTGGGAGCTATAGATTTTATTAAGCACACATAGTGTAGTGCCGAATCAGCTTTTTTTATCTGATCAGGAAGGATGGTGAAAATGTTTGTTCTTGTTGCTAGTGAAGAGTTGTACTTACAGTAGCTCATAGTATTGTTTCTTCCTAGTGAAGAGTTACAGTAGCTCATAGTATTGTTTTTTCCTAGTGAGGAGTTACAGTAGCTCATAGTATTGTTTCTTCCTAGTGAAGAGTTACAGTAGCTCATAGTATTGTTTCTTCCTAGTGAGGAGTTACAGTAGCTCATAGTATTGTTTCTTCCTAGTGAAGAGTTACAGTAGCTCATAGTATTGTTTCTTCCTAGTGAAGAGTTACAGTAGCTCATAGTATTGTTTCTTCCTAGTGAAGAGTTACAGTAGCTCATAGTATTGTTTCTTCCTAGTGAGGAGTTACAGTAGCTCATAGTATTGTTTCTTCCTAGTGAAGAGTTACAGTAGCTCATAGTATTGTTTCTTCCTAGTGAAGAGTTACAGTAGCTCATAGTATTGTTTCTTCCTAGTGAGGAGTTACAGTAGCTCATAGTATTGTTTCTTCCTAGTGAAGAGTTACAGTAGCTCATAGTATTGTTTCTTCCTAGTGAAGAGTTACAGTAGCTCATAGTATTGTTTCTTCCTAGTGAAGAGTTACAGTAGCTCATAGTATTGTTTCTTCCTAGTGAGGAGTTACAGTAGCTCATAGTATTGTTTCTTCCTAGTGAGGAGTTACAGTAGCTCATAGTATTGTTTCTTCCTAGTGAAGAGTTACAGTAGCTCATAGTATTGTTTCTTCCTAGTGAGGAGTTACAGTAGCTCATAGTATTGTTTCTTCCTAGTGAAGAGTTACAGTAGCTCATAGTATTGTTTCTTCCTAGTGAAGAGTTACAGTAGCTCATAGTATTGTTTCTTCCTAGCTTATTTCACTCATCTTTTGTGTAAATGAACCTACTGTAGCTATGATTGTGTTCTCATATTAGAGTATATTCTAATTAGCTAGGACATAGTACATACATGTATGTATTTACATACAATTAACTGGTGTGTAGCTAGCTTACTTGTATGGTCCTTATAGTGAACACTTGGAGTAGACAACACAGTGTTTGATACAGAAGGGGGGAGAGGGGAACACTGGGACTTCCCCCCCCCCCCCCCCCTCCCCCCCCCAGAAAAAGTTCAGTCTATATATTCCTATGGGCAGTGGGTGGAGAGGTCTGGACATAGCTCACAATTTTCACTGTTTAAAAGTTCAAAATGGAGAGTTTGGTTATTTGGTATTGCTGCATGTGTGCACTCATCTCAAAGTACATAGCTCCGACACCTAATGCTATGTTCCCCCACCCCCCCCCCCCAGCAAAATATCTGTATCAAACCTGCACTACATCAGACCAACTCTATATAGCACTGGCGTAGAATATTCCTAATTGAACAAGTATGCATGTAACTGTATTCAGCAGAGTATCCAGTATGCCCTACTGTGGCAGTGAGGTTAGACCGCCCTAACTCCTCCATTTGACATACACAGCACCCATCATCTTTTATGTGTAGTGGTTTGTACAGTGGTAAACCCCTTACCATATTCATGGTATGACTAGTGACCAGAGTGTGGATGACAGTAGTTATAATATACATAATATTCATTCATAACTATGGCAGTTATACAGTCAATATTTTAAAAATGGTTATGTTGAGTTCTTTAGTTTACCTAAAGTTTATGTCCTAGCTCTTTTGAAGCCAAAATAAGACTTATTGCTATAGTATCAGAAAGAACTGGGTGAGCCTAAATACACTTGCATGCACATCTAAGGGACCACTTACCAAATATACATATAATATAACATACTTGATTTATTATTCACCTCTAGCCTCTAGTACTGTCTCACTCGCCAAGATCAGCCAAGGATGCCTGCACTGTACTTTACCTGTTTTTATTTAATGTGTCTTGTTTCAGCTGGGTATAAAAATCACCATGTCTAAGGAGGATGAACCACTAGGAACAGGTGAGGTAAAGGGAGGTCTGGTTATAGAGAAAGTGTGTATGTGTGTGTTTGTGTGTGTGTGTGTGTGTGTGTGTGTGTGTGTGTGTGTGTGTGTATGGGCTGTGTTGGTGTAGTGGTGTTGTGTGTTTGGCTCAGAGCCATTAGGTCATGAGTTCAAGCCCCACTCTGGCAGATTTTCGTTTCAATCTTGTTTTTCTTCCTCTGCCTCCCACCAGTCCACCCAGCTGTGAATTAGGTACCTGGCATTTGCTGGGGTGCAAATTGAAGGCCTTTTCTCATGACACAGCAATGGTTCAGGTGGGACTTATGTAGGGTGTTGTGAGGAAAGGCTTGTTCTCCTGCGAGTTCCTAGCCTTGCTCCAGGAGCTTTGCCTGCACGGCTCACTGTGCCTGCTTAGTGCACAGGCATCTTGGCTCTGCCAGGTGTGCGTGACCTGCTAGCGTAGCAAGAGTTTTTTTTTTTTTTGTGAATGTATAAAGTTAGGGTTAGTGTAAGTTACTCTAATTACACATAGCTAAATAGAGTTACAATGTACTTTAGGTAGTAACTACATGTGTGTGTGTGTGTGTGTATGCATATTATACAAATACTAATAGCGAAAACATCTTTTGTTTGGCTATTTTATATTGGCAATGGCGTTGCTACAGTGGTGGTGGTCACACACAGGTTTATTAGTTTACATATACGTATGGTATTGATTACGTACATACATAATTTCTCATAGTTCCTTGCTGCAAAAAGCTGTGATCACTTTCTGTGCTTGATAGACACTCCAATGCCTGCAAAGAATGTAGAAATAAATACAGCATTGGAGAGAGAGCATTGTGGAAAATAATTCATATGTGTTAATGATATATTAATATGTATACTGGCTTTTAAATGTGTGTATGTGTGTTATTGTGCAGCTGGTCCTCTAGCTCTGGCTAAAGACCTGTTACTGGTAGATGAGGCACCTTTCTTTGTTCTGAACAGTGATGTCATCTGCTGCTATCCATTCTCTAAGATGGTAGAATTCCATCGTTCCCACGGCCGAGAAGGGACCATAGTTGTAAGTAGCCAGCATCTCTTCCTCCATTCCTTCCTCCCTCCCTCTCTTATGCTGTTCTGGCTTTGAATGAGTATTGGTTTCCAGGTCAACTGTTAGTGGGCATTAAATTATGACCATTGTAACTCTGCACACATCACAACCCTCAGTGTGCATGTGATAGAGGGTTGTAGCACTCACTACTCAGTCTGTCAGTTAAAGATGTTATCAAATAAAATGTTCTGTTTTTTTTGTTCACAGGCTCCTAAGGCTGAAGTTTAGTTTGTTGTGAGTTTGGCCGCTATGCAGTATTGATGTTTTCTAGATGTTAGGGTCCTCAATGCCTTAGATTTATTACTGGCTGAGGTCCAACTGTAGTTACAAAAAGCCAATGAAGTGTGGACCTGTTAATAAATGGTGTTAGTCAGTATGGAGCCCAACAGTACTATGGTTTTAAAAAATTATCGTTTTAAGGTCATAATACGGTAATCCAGATCTTTTTTGGTGCCTACTGTATAATATGGTACTATTCCCTGTGTGTACCATTGTTTTACAGTTGGACCACTATTACTGTATTGATGTGAGGAAGTATTGGCAACATTGTAGTTCATACAGCATACATGTATTTTGTAACGAGAGGGTGGGGAGTGCGGGTGATGACTTTATGGTGAGCTACTTTTTGCTTCCTGGCAGATCCATGTGTAGATCATGTGTGTGTGTGTGTGTGTGTGTGTGTGTGTGTGTGTGTGTGTGTGTGTGTGTGTGTGTGTGTGTGTGTAGGTGACTCGTGTGGAGGAGCCATCCAAGTATGGAGTGGTTGTGTTTGATGAAGAGTCAGGACAGATTCACAAGTTTGTGGAGAAGCCTAAAGTGTTTGTCTCCAACAAGATCAATGCAGGCATGTACATCTTCAACACAACCATACTTAAACGCATAGAGGTGAGTGCTTGATGGCAGGGTGGGGATAATGGTGGGCGGGTCAGGGGTGGGGATGATGGTGGGCGGGTCAGGGGTGGGGATGATGGTGGGCGGGTCAGGGGTGGGGATGATGGTGGGCAGGTCCAGGGTGGGGATAATTGTGGGCAGGTCAGGGGTGGGGATGATGGTGGGCAGGTCAGGGGTGGGGATAGTGGTGGGCAGGTCAGGGGTGGGGATGATTGTGAGTGGGTAGCAAGTTAAAGATAAAAGTGGGCAGTTAGCAAAAGGTGGGTGGGTAGCACTTATAGGTGGGCGGGTAGCACAGGTGAAGATGGAGGAGGAAGAGAAGAGGTAGGTTTTGATGGTAGAAACATTATCTCCTACCTATTCTAGTACAGTGTAGTGTGTACAGTCTGTATCCCTTACCTACTCTGTTATTGCAGTACTTGCCAGTGTGAAGGCTGTGTGCTTGGTAGGACAGCCAACAAAGGGTACATTCAGTGTGTGTGTGTGTGCGTGCATGTGCGTGCGTGCGTGTGTGGTATTGCCATCATGACTACGTGCAATTTTAGTGTGTTGCTTGGTAAACATTCTCTGTTATAACGAGACAGGATTGTTTCTATTTAAAAGCAAAGGAAGCTACTCATTTAAACAAGTGTTCCTATTATTATTGTATTCCTTTATACTCTCATGACCAACACTTACTATCACATGTCAGGACCATAAGAGCTGAATCCTGTAGCTAACCACCAATTCTGAATGATATTTTGTCTTCCTTCCCTTTCTTTGTTTAGCTGATATACTTCCTAATATAAGTATAATTCCCCCCCTTAGTGAAAAACCCTGTATGAATCCCTGCAGTATGTGCCAAAAAAAGTTCTGCATTTTGTTCTGTAGTACAGCTATAAAACGGTAGTTACCGTAGTTATAGCCATTTTATTCTGTACCATTTTGACTTAACAGCCAGTACAGTTTGGTAAGTGGTTGTAACTGACGTACATGAATCCAATTTTCCTCATTTTTTGATCATTTCTCCTAGTAGTTGCACTTGTCAGGTTAATTGCAATAATATTCACTGCATAGCTAGATTATAGACTGGCGCTATATTTAACATTATATATAGACTTTTAGTAGTGGTATATAAATATGTATTGACACCACAGAGCTTTCCTCAGTGATTGATGTTAGAAACCATTACACAGTCTCAGTATTGTTGTCAGTCAAAATACTCGAGGCGTGTCTGTGATGCATATTACACTGGATATTTAAAATAATAAACATAGTTAAATTAAGAAGTTTGTAAGACAAAACCTCTCCACAGTAAATTTGCTTTCTTTGCCTCTGGTGTGTATTGTATATTCATAGATCTCTCCCTCCCTCTCTCTATCTTCTGTGCTTCCTTCCTGTTCCTTTCTCCCTCCTTACCTTATTGCAGATGTGTTTTTTTTTTTTGTTTTTTTTTTTACTATTTGACATTATAAATAAGCACTTGTCCATGCAACCATTTAATTTTGTTAATTAGTTGGTATAATTTATTATATTTCTTGCATTTATTTTAAAGTTGGCAACTTCTTTGGTTTCCTAGCCTGAGACTTCCATAGAACAACATTATCTGAGAGATTGATTTGGGAAAGATGAAGTTTGGGTGGTTAGGTAAATGTAATGTTAACTCTCAATAGGTTAGTGGACTCACGATATTATCTTTATGCTTTGTTGTTGTTGTTGTTGTTGTTTTTCTTCTCTTTTCCTTCCACTTGTATGATTATTAGTTGAGACAGATGTCCATTGAGAAAGAAGTGTTTCCATTCATGGCTCGTGATGAGGATCTCTTTGCTTTCAATTTGGAAGGTACAGAAGCTGGATAGTTAGTGCAGTATAAAGTATCAGTTTGTGTGAAATGAGTGATCTCTAGTTCATGTATGTACATGTATGTATGTTTGTTTGTTTGTGTGTATGTATGTGTATATGTATGTTTGTGTGTGTGTGTGTAATAGGTATGTTACATGTGTGCAAGTTTGAGTTTTATTGTGGTACATGTGTATGTAATAATAATGTATACGTATGTTATTTAATGTGTTTAGGTTTCTGGATGGATATAGGACAGCCTAAGGATTTCATTACGGGTGTTGGGCTTTATTTAGAACATCTGAAGAATGCTGAGCCAGACAAACTTGCAACAGGCGACAATTTTGTTGGCAACGTTCTCGTGGTATGCTATTTATAGTTGTAGCGATGATAGATTTCTGAGTGATTGTCATGATTGCATTGTTATAATGAGGTTCTGTTGTGTGCGTGTGTGTGTGTGTGTGTGTGTGTGTGTGTGTTAGCATTCGAGTGCTACAATAGGAGCTGGATGTCGTATTGGCCCCAGTGTGGTGATAGGACCCGATGTGGTTGTGGAGGATGGTAGGTGGATTTATCTGTGTCCACGGGTGTGTTCTTTGTGTGTGTGCTGGTTTTCATAGAGAAAGGAGGGCTAGGGTGGGGAAGAAATAAGAGATTCCAATTCCTCTCTCTCTCTCCCCCCTTCCCCCTTGCTGTTTTTTATGAGTATCACATGACTAATAGATGTCTCCACTATAGCAGTACCAAGTTGAATTGAAAGCAAAATATCACTTATTTAACAGTAAAGTAACAGTGAAGCAGAACTTCTCAGTTCTTCTGAGACCTTTTTGAGGCTTAGTACTTTCTGTAGAGACGTTAGTTTTGTAACCTTATTTTCATTTCATTTTTACCAAGTTCTGTTTTGAATAAGCCCACTCTAACAATAGCTCCTCCTACTCTATGTACAAACAACATGGTTACTCACGATTTGTTTTTATGTTGTGGAAGGAGGGGCCTGAAACAATCCTGTATGAAATCCTACAGCATGTGCGTGTTTGTATGTGTAGTGGATGTTGGTGTGACATGTATGTGCGTGTTTGTATGTGTAGTGGATGTTGGTGTGACATGTATGTGCGTGTTTGTATGTGTAGTGGGTGTTGGTGTGACATGTATGTGTGTGTTTGTATGTGTAGTGGGTGTTGGTGTGACATGTATGTGCGTGTTTGTATGTGTAGTGGGTGTTGGTGTGACATGTATGTGCGTGTTTGTATGTGTAGTGGGTGTTGGTGTGACATGTATGTGCGTGTTTGTATGTGTAGTGGGTGTTGGTGTGACATGTATGTGTGTGTTTGTATGTGTAGTGGGTGTTGGTGTGACATGTATGTGTGTGTTTGTATGTGTAGTGGGTGTTGGTGTGACATGTATGTGCGTGTTTGTATGTGTAGTGGGTGTTGGTGTGACATGTATGTGCGTGTTTGTATGTGTAGTGGGTGTTGGTGTGACAGTATGTACGTGTACCTATTGACATGTTACTAGGAGTTTGTTTATCCAAGAGTACAGTGCATCGAGGGTCAAGGGTCAGATCTCATGCCTGGGTACAATCGAGCATAGTTGGTTGGAAGTCGACTGTAGGGAAATGGGTAAGAGTTGATAATATTTATATTACATGTAACATATACTGCAATGCATGCCAGTGACTCGTTAACCAGAACAATATTTTTCTCAGCAGTCTGCCATTTTTTTTGTAATAGAAAATACAGTAGATGTTAATGAACATGCGTATTTCACAGTATGGGGCTCCTTTAGCATAGTCCAAGTGTTTCCACAGTTTACCTTTTTCACACAAAATGTGAACATACTATGGCGTACTGAGACGTCTTTCTAATTAATCCTCTTTGTATTTTAGTACGGTCTGGTGAGTCTCAGTCTTGTGAAGTTGGTGACTTGTTCACTTTTATTTGTGTAGCACCCAATCATCCCTGTTTGGCATGTGTTGCTCAATCCATGTAAACGGCATGCCAACTACTCAAAATAGGGTTTAGTGGTTATTTTTTTACCAGCTTGTATTTATACAATATTTCAGTTTGTTTAAAATGAAAGTGCTATGTTGCATGTTATGATAGCAAGTTCTCTCTCCACGACAGAATGCATAAGTTGTTTTGTATGAGAGATGACTAATAGCACACTAATATGATTTCATGGTGTCTAGGTGCGTATGGAGAATGTGTCTGTATTGGGAGAGGATGTCAATATCCATGATGAACTCTATATTAATGGAGGACGTATATTGCCTCACAAGAACATCCAGACATCTGTTCCAGAGCCACAGGTGGTGATGTAGCTGATTGATGACTCCTTGTATTATTTTATTTCATTATCTTTTCTTTTTTACATGGCCATGGCAGGCGTTTTGTTTGTTTGTATGCATGTGATGATACTTCTTTTAAGTCAAATGTATATATTTTAAACTTGGAAAAAGAATTTATTTGTATTGCATCACAATAGTTATTCACTTGTTGGCGAGCGAGCGAGACACAGGGGTATACAATTGAGATTCTGTGGTTTTTTCCCTTGTTTATATGGTATGTGCGACCCCCTCCCCCCTTTTTTAAAGTTGGTGAAGCGTCTTATTAAAATAAATTAATGACCCCGTTGACCATATGAGTTGCTGGCCTTGAAAAGCAAGCTTCATGTAGTCATGAAGCAGACCTAAACACCTGAACTTTTGTGAAAGCATGGTCAGACCTAATAGCACTTTCTCTTCGTTGTCATTGAATGGGTAGGTCAAGTTAGAACATTTCAATTTCAGCAGCAATATAAATTATGCCAAGGGCTCTGAGCTCATCAGCTTGCTCACTATTTGTGCTGAAGCAGCACACCACACTAGTTTATAATTAGAAGAACTTGAAAATGTTATGGAATAATGTAAAAGTGTGGTTAAAAATTTTTGAGCATAATCTGGCAGGCCTACTAATGACGTTGAGTCGATTTTCTAGTAGTTTTTCCAGTAAATTGGATTCTTAGGTGATAGAGTCAGTATTGTCTCTAAGATGTGGTAGGTGAAGAGGTGTGTAGTTTTGAGCAGGTGTTCCAGAGACGACCTGATAGCATGATTTTTCTAGCTTAGTATAATAGTTGTACTCTTCTGTATATCATGCACACTCAGTGGCTATTTTTCTAAGTATTATCAAGACTTTCTTTGTGATTGTATGGGGATACTCTTCATTGTGATTAGATAATGCTTCAGCCTTTTTTTTTGTGATGGATATCTTCATAAGAAAATACAGATCAGGGAGAGTGTGACAAGCATCCAGGATTTTAATATCAGGAACAAGAGCAATTCAAACAAACAAAATCAATAGATCAAGCAAATCTGCTTTATTATTTTAGTACTATAAAAGCTCCATTCACTCTTTGGTCCCCATTCACTCTTTGGTCCCCATTCACTCTTTGGTCCCCATTCACTCTTTGGTCCCCATTCACTCTTTGGTCCACATTCACTCTTTGGTCCCCATTCACTCTTTGGTCCACATTCACTCTTTGGTCCCCATTCACTCTTTGGTCCCCATTCACTCTTTGGTCCCCATTCACTCTTTGGTCCCCATTCACTCTTTGGTCCCCATTCACTCTTTGGTCCCCATTCACTCTTTGGTCCCATTCACTCTTTGGGTCCACCATTCACTCTTTGGTCCCCATTCACTCTTTGGTCCACATTCACTCTTTGGTCCCCATTCACTCTTTGGTCCCCATTCACATTCACTCTTTGGGTCCCCATTCACTCTTTGGTCCACCATTCACTCTTTGGTCCACATTCACTCTTTGGTCCCCATTCACTCTTTGGTCCCCATTCACTCTTTGGTCCACATTCACTCTTTGGTCCCCATTCACTCTTGGTTCACTCTTTGGTCCACATTCACTCTTTTCCCCATTCACTCTTGGTCCCCATTCACTCTTTGGTCCACATTCACTCTTTGGTCCACATTCACTCTTTGGTCCACATTCACTCTTTGGTCCCCATTCATTCACTCTTTGGTCCCCATTCATTCTTTGGTCCCATTCACTCTTTGGTCCCCATTCACTCTTTGGTCCCATTCACTCTTTGGTCCCCATTCACTTTGGTCACATTCTTTGGTCCCCATTCACTTCACCTCACTTTTGGTCCACATTCACTCTTTGGTCCACATTCACTCTTTGGTCCCCATTCACTCTTGGTCCCCATTCACTCTTTGGTCCACATTCACTCTTTGGTCCCCATTCACTCTTTGGTCCCCATTCACTCTTTGGTCCACATTCACTCTTTGGTCCACATTCACTCTTTGGTCCACATTCACTCTTTGGTCCCCATTCACTCTTTGGTCCCCACTCTCACACTCTTTGGTCCCCATTCATTCTTTGGTCCCCATTCACTCTTTGGTCCACATTCACTCTTTGGTCCCCATTCACTCTTTGGTCCCCATTCACTCTTTGGTCCACATTCACTCTTTGGTCCCCATTCACTCTTTGGTCCCCATTCACTCTTTGGTCCCCATTCACTCTTTGGTCCCCATTCACTCTTTGGTCCCCATTCACTCTTTGGTCCCCATTCACTCTTTGGTCCACATTCACTCTTTGGTCCACATTCACTCTTTGGTCCCCATTCACTCTTTGGTCCCCATTCACTCTTTGGTCCACATTCACTCTCTGGTCCCCATTCACTCTTTGGTCCCCATTCACTCTTTGGTCCCCATTCACTCTTTGGTCCACATTCACTCTTTGGTCCCCATTCACTCTTTGGTCCCCATTCACTCTTTGGTCCCCATTCACTCTTTGGTCCACATTCACTCTTTGGTCCCCATTCACTCTTTGGTCCCCATTCACTCTTTGGTCCCCATTCACTCTTTGGTCCCCATTCACTCTTTGGTCCCCATTCACTCTTTGGTCCCCATTCACTCTTTGGTCCACATTCACTCTTTGGTCCCCATTCACTCTTTGGTCCACATTCACTCTTTGGTCCACATTCACTCTTTGGTCCCCATTCACTCTTTGGTCCCCATTCACTCTTTGGTCCCCATTCACTCTTTGGTCCACATTCACTCTTTGGTCCACATTCACTCTTTGGTCCCCATTCACTCTTTGGTCCCCATTCACTCTTTGGTCCACATTCACTCTCTGGTCCCCATTCACTCTTTGGTCCCCATTCACTCTTTGGTCCACATTCACTCTTTGGTCCCCATTCACTCTTTGGTCCCCATTCACTCTTTGGTCCCCACTTTTGGTCCCCATTCACTCTTTGGTCCCCATTCACTCTTTGGTCCCCATTCACTCTTTGGTCCACATTCACTCTTTGGTCCCCATTCACTCTTTGGTCCCCATTCACTCTTTGGTCCACATTCACTCTTTGGTCCACATTCACTCTTTGGTCCCCATTCACTCTTTGGTCCCCATTCACTCTTTGGTCACATTCACTCTTTGGTCCCCATTCACTCTTTGGTCCCCATTCACTCTTTGGTCCACATTCACTCTTTGGTCCACATTCACTCTTTGGTCCCCATTCACTCTTTGGTCCACATTCACTCTTTGGTCCACATTCACTCTTTGGTCCCCATTCACTCTTTGGTCCCCATTCACTCTTTGGTCCCATCACTCTTTTGTTCCCCATTCACTCTTTGTCCCCCCTTCACGTTCTTTGTCTCCCATTCACTCTTTGGTCCACATTCACTCTTTGGTCCACATTCACTCTTTGGTCCCCATTCACTCTTTGGTCCCCATTCACTCTTTGGTCCACATTCACTCTTTGGTCCACATTCACTCTTTGGTCCACATTCACTCTTTGGTCCCCATTCACTCTTTGGTCCCCATTCACTCTTTGGTCCCCATTCATTCTTTGGTCCCCATTCACTCTTTGGTCCACATTCACTCTTTGGTCCCCATTCACTCTTTGGTCCCCATTCACTCTTTGGTCCACATTCACTCTTTGGTCCCCATTCACTCTTTGGTCCCCATTCACTCTTTGGTCCACATTCACTCTTTGGTCCCCATTCACTCTTTGGTCCCCATTCACTCTTTGGTCCCCATTCACTCTTTGGTCCCCATTCACTCTTTGGTCCACATTCACTCTTTGGTCCCTATGCACACTTTTTCTCCATTTATTCTTGATCAGGATGCATTGCTATACATTTGTGAAGTATTGAATGTCTACAAGTACCATAACATTGCAAAAGAATCAATTTAATGGCTGTCTATAGCTATTTTTATCTTTTTGTATCACACTGTTGTTTGTGCATTGTGCAGTTTCTTTGTGTTGTGTTGATTTGCTGAAGTGAATTTGAAGTCAATGGCAGAGTATGTAATTTATTATTATTTTTATAAGATAAGATCAGAGAGCCAGTCTTCTTGGAGTAGACCCTGGATATCTTCTCTGATAGATTGCAGCCAATGAAGACTTTCTTGTAACTGTTTCCTAGGCTTTGCTATTGGGTCATCAAACATCCTCAACAGAAGCATAGACCACCTGAACAGAGCCAGTAAGCACACTCCCACTAGTGCCCCTGGGATGGGAGTACTGCAAAGTAGTCCATTAGCACATGCTGGTAGATCTGTCTGCCAATGTATTGCAGTCAATATGCCAGTTAGTGACAAAAACATAAATGAGGATATCATTATTAGAGCTACTTATAGCATAATTTGGCTGTGTTTGGGAGGGAGTCCTAAGTAAATGGACACCATTATCAGGATTACATAGGAGGATGTCATTACTAGATAACTCCAAATTTTCCAGCTGACCACGTGATTTGCTGACTTGACCACACCACGCACAATGCCGGGTGCAGAGTTAGAACTAGCACTTCATGTCTTTAGTAGACAATATCATAAAAACATAGTCAAAAATAGTCCTTTGAAAGAATACTGGGTGCTGTTCATCTATTTGCTGTTGTAGAGCCAATTGTTCCTGTTGTTCTAGTTGTACATTATTGTGGTAGTCTAATGACAATTCCGGCAAATGTTTCTGCAGAACGTCGTACTAGAATCCCCGCAAGTGCTCTGCGATAGTATAAGATACTACCAAGTTACGTACTACCAAAGTAAGCAGTGTAGTGAGTAGTTGTTGTAGAATAGCCCTGACCTTGAAAAGAAGTCTAGGATGAGTATCATGTAATAGCTTTGCCATAGCTGCAGTGACACAGGAGATAAAGAACATTGCAGCTACACGAGCGGCAATGTCAAGTATTGAAAGCAATGAGGAATGGCGCAGAACAGGATGGCTAATGGGATGAAGGTTGTGATTGGTATGTCTCCACTCAGAAACTTTATTAAAGCATGAGATAGTGTTAGGATGCACTCAGTTTGGCTAATAATCATGTTTGCAGAGTCTAAGCATTTATTGAGGTCACCCTGCACTGATTTTACATACCTTGCAGCATTTGGGTGGAGCTCTCTGAAAGTGCCCCGACTAGTTGGACTTGGATCATTTGACCGAGTGATTACATTTGGGATGTCATTGAATGCTTCTCTTAAATTGGTCATAAGAAGACCAGACCACACCTCAATGCTCTCGTGACTCTCTAAGATTCTGGAAATAATGCTAATGTAAGAATTCAGTTTAGCACTTATGCATCCTTTCTTGATATAGAACACAGTCAATGTTTCTGGAATAAATAATTCTAATTTCTGAGTCATCATCTCATCATTGAAACCATCTTGGGATTCTGAAATAACCACGGAGACGCACCATACAGTCAGCCCTTGTGTTGCCTGCCAGTAATAGTAACACTTGAAACGTTGCTTGCAACTCCTTGAAGGATTTCTCCTTTTCTTCCCAAACATTTCCTATTGAGACTTGCTGAGATAGTGGCTTGGGTGCGATGACAATTTCTGAACCTTGTATGTATGTCATGTTGTAAGTGCTAGTGTGATCACAGTCCTGCATGGCCTCCATTAAAGTTCTCCAAGTACAGTTCGTATTGTTCTTCGGCCACACATCTATCATCTCTGTCAACTTTGTGGACACTCTGTGATGATCCTCATCTAGTGTTTCTTTTGGTATTCTGAGGTACAATCCAATATCACACCATTTTACAGAGTATTTGTCCAGAAATATACTAACTCACTTGGCTTTATTTCCTGGTCTATTATTCCCCCGAGTCATAAGGCACTCATATTACATTAGATATAGCTGAAGTATTGGTAGAATTTGGTGCTTCACAGGAATTACTACGGAAACAGCATTCAGGAAGTTCATAACCACTGAGTTAGTGTAGTCACATATGGTGGTTAGCTTATTCAAACTTTCAAAAAAGTGCCAGTTTACGCCTTTGATACCGCAAACTTCAGATTTATGTAATGTGTATATCAATTTAAAATGTGTATAGTAAGTGTTGGATTCTTACGGCGTGCATTTGTAATTGTATAAACAAGAGCTATTTAGTTAATTATTATGACTACATAGGAAAATTCAACCAATACTTTTTGTGCTAATGATGTGGCTTTTCTTTAAAAGAATGTACCTTTCTCCCTATTTAATCATGTGGTTCAATGTAGAGGAATACTGTATGGTGTATATTATGTTGAGCATGTAGAAATTGTATGTTAAGAAAGTGAACATATTCAACTAACAGCCACCGAGCAGCCAAAGCAACATTTCATGTATCAAAATGGCATATAAATGGAAAGTATACTTGGACACTTTTTTCAGGGTGTTACTTACTAAATAAAGGAGTACACTCTGACCTTTCAGGAATACACTGGTGTAAGAACCAGGGGGACTGGGGGGGGGGGGGGGGGGGGGGGGTGGCACAGTAGGGCTCTGTCCCACCCTCTGTTTTTTTGGAGAATGCTCTGTATGGCAGGGAGTGGGGGTCTCAAGTTTAGCAATATCGGTCTGGCTTCAATGGGATTGAATGTGCCCCCATTTTCTCTGCTATTTTCTTTTTCTAGCTATTCACTCGCTTGACTGCACAACTATCAAATAGAATGGTTAAACAAGTAAAAATATTACCAAACAACAATAAAATTAATTGCAGCTAATTCAAATAGTGGCTCACATGAGGAGCCTCCATGAGCCCTACTGGCCTCCTACAGGCATGGTTGCATCTGCGAACACACAATAAGTTTTAAGTAGACTACTCGTATTGTTTAGTCATCAGCCCTCCACTTAAAAACATTTTCTTATGCCAGTGGAATACACTTCAACTTTAGTATGGTGCCAATTACTTCAGTCTGGCCTCAAGAACTCTTGTGAAAAACTAGAATTATCCCTTCCTTAGCTTATTGATCATCATATAGCTATATTAGGATAAATTAAATGCTTTTATTAAGAATGTAAATGAATAAACTGAAGCACAGGACTAGTTCTAGTAATTAAGTGAAAAAGAAGACTAGAAAGTTAATAAATATGAAAATGTTATCTAGTGGAACATAAACAATAGAAGAATTGCAGTATGGAGACAACTATCAGTATGAAGATAGGGTTAGATTATAGTCTCGTATTATGTTACAAGTTTAGCTGTCCAATCTTGATGAAGTAACCTGGAGATCTTTTCTGATGGATCGCAGTCTTTGAAGACTCTCTTGTAATAGTTGCGTGGACTTAGCTGTGGGGTCGTAATAGCATTTTAGGGGAAGCATGCTCCACCTAAAGAAAGTCAATATACATGGTCCTTCTATAGCTAATGCTAGGATTACTGCAGCATAATCAATTGCATCTGTTTCTATTCTGAATAATTTACAGATGTTTTCACTGACATTTTGCATACCAACTACTCCAGCGGTTATAAAAATTGCAATACCAATTACAACAGGTCCTGTAACAATCAGTTTTAGGAACTCTCTTAGATGAAACATTGTTCCTACATAAAATCCAATTACCACCCAGGCAGTGCTTGTTGCTAAGTAAATCCTGTAAAAAAGGAGAATCATCATAAGGCAAATGAAGGCCAAAATTGTTTTCTTATTTGAGGTGTCATCAAACAGTCTTGCCAATAACACTATTAGCAGAATGCTAATACAAGCACCAACCGATAAATGTGATAGGTTATTCTTCATATGCTGTTGCTCTACCAATATTGAAATCCAATTCATAACCGTGGAACTATATATTATGTAAACAAGAACTCCACTTATACTATATGCCATTGTCATGTGACTAAGTGCCAGGGCATTGAGTTTTTTGTATGCTGACAAAAGTTGTTTAAGCAGTACTGAGAGATTAGGACAAATGTCGTACAATTTTTTTGTTATGTATATGCCCACAAATGTTAGTAAAAATATGGCAACAATGGAACTCGGAGTAAAATACAGCAAAAGGAGCCCGACTACATACCCTACATAAAAGAAGAATGTAAAGAAGTGAAACACAACCGCGAACACAACAAAAGGTAGAGCCCCACTTATATGCTTTCTGAAGGAGTGATTAACAAGTTGAACATTTTTAATTTGATTTTTATACTTTGTTTCAGACTCTTTGCAGCTGTTAAGATTGGTTTTCAGCAATCTTAAATAACCAAATGCATTGTTGACATTCAAATCAGCTATTTTCCCACCGTGATGAGCCGAATCTTGAGTGACTAACATTGTAGTACTTACTCTGTCCTCATTGTGCAATCGCAATTCATCTTGTATTTCATTTACTCTGGTAATCAGCAGGTTTGACCATACCTCCAAGCACTCTTGTGTTTCTAGTAAGGTGAAAATTATTTTTTCAAATGGTTGAATACTTTCTTTTAATTGTATCGGGTTAGTTAATGCATACAGTCCTACAGCATGCTGTAGGTCTATTTTTTTGTATATCATCTCATCAGAGACATCATCAGAAATTCCAAAATAACTTCGTAGATCCACCATGCAATCAGCCATCATGTTGTCAGCCAGCAGTAATAACATCTGAAATATTGCTTGTAACTCATTCAAAGATTTTTCTTTTTCCTCCCAAATATTTTCAATTGGAATTATTTTCTGCTCTTTGGTTTTGATCACAATATGCGAATCTTGTATAGAGGTTGTGTTGCAAGTGCCAGTGTGGTCACAGTTTTGTACAGCCTCCATTAAAGTTCTCCAAGTACAGTTTGTATTATTCTTCAGCCACACATCTATCATCTCAATTAGCTTTCTGTTCACTCTGCGGTAATCTTCATCTATCTCATCTAGCTTTTCTTTAGGTATTCTGAGGTACAATCCAATATCATACCATTTCACTGAATATTTAGCCAGGTATTCATGAGCAGATACGATATCAGTAGGTTTTATTCCTTGATGAATTAGTTCCTGTTTGTAGGGCACTCGTATGATATTGCCAGATGCTGCAGTGTTGGCAGTAGTAGTTGGTAATTCAGCAAATTCTATTACAGTATCTTTCAATTCCCTTTCTTGACCAGAGGAAGTACTAGGTTGAGCTGAAATAGATGCCATGCCACTATAGATGGTTACAGAGTGTTTTTTTTAGAAGGTTGGGCTCTTTATTACTATTTGTATTTGACAAATGGCATTATGGTTGTTATGGTAGCATGTGTTTTGACTTGCAATGGAGTATGAATAACCTATATCAAATGACGAGGGGGTGTGATCACATTATTCATTGTGCATTAGTAACTATAGTTACACGTAGGTAATTGTGCATGCAAAACTATCAATATTAGATCATATTATATTACCGATATGAATTTAGTTTGAATTTTATGGTATGCAATACAAAAATCATGGAGAGCAATGGTATCCTGTGAGGTTCAAAAGAAAGATTCTTAAATTAATTCTTTGTTTACGATTAACTGTAGATTGGGAGTGTATGAAAGCTTCATACAAGTTGGACTTTCCTTCATAGCTGAGACAACCAAGACATATCAATGTGTATATATTAGAAATAAGGATTTAGGGTTGCCCACTATCAAAACATATGGGAACTAGGAAAGTCACATTTTACATTTTTTATATCATTGAAATAAAATAATCTAGAAGTGATTTTTTGTTTCCATTTATTAGAGCAATAATTAAATGTGACTATCCTAATTACCTACTTTTAGCCCTATAAAGTGGTACCAATATTGCTCTAGTCTGGCTCATGATGAAGATGATGATTAAAAATGTGATTTTTTGAGATGTGATTTTGAGAATTTTTGTTACTTCCCTTTTTCAAAAATTCTGGCTGATAAATTTGATTTGGAGTTTCATTGGGGTCTAAAAAAAGCATGAATTTTTGGAAGATAGCTGCTCCTTGAAAGCTGATATCTTTAGGCTTTGTTCATTTTACCATAGGCACAAAAATGAGTGGTCAACAAAATAGAGAGTGCTACCACACTCTATTATAATATACCTACATAATATATAATGTGAGATTCCCAGGTTTATATATAGCAGGATTGGGAACAAGAGGTGTCAGGATAACTGAACACCATAGATAATGTATTATAAATACATTTAATGAAGGGGGTGGCCAAGCAATTCTACATCTGCCTGTGCTACCATTAGATACGAGTGTTCAGTTAACTGAAGTGTTAAGATAATTGAAGTTGGATTGATATAACTAAATTGTAAGTAAGTAATACAATACTAAATCTATAATTTTAGTAATGAAAATACAATCCACATTCCACATTTATACAAATATATAATGTAGTGTGTAGCTATTTGTATAGACCACACTATTAGGTACAATGCAATGCGTCTGTATTTTGTTCTTATTTTAATTAATTAAAATATATAATTCAAAATATTTTTTGCACATATCAACTTATTCAAGACTCTTCATAATCATGGCTAGGTAATAGCTAAACTTGATCTTAAGAGGTCTTTTAAAGCAACTTGAAATAATATACATGTAATTAATTGAATACAGTTTTATGTGGTTCATTTAAACATGATGGAGTTGATGCTTCTTGAACTCGAGGAATTACCTAAAATATATGTGTATTCACATAAAGACACAATTGACATGTATATATATATATATTTATGTACCGTAAAAACTGAAGGCTATTCATAAGTTATAGAGAAGAAAGAGTTATCTTCACCTAGTTAGAGTCTTAAACATCCAATTCATAATGCTATATAGTACAAATGTTAGAAAGGCAAAGTTTTGAGGTTGCCACATCAAACCTTTTTAATGATTACATTAATATTCTTGGTGCTTTCTGATTTACTAAAACATTTAAGTGTCTGAAACATTCATTTAACCGTAAAACACCTATTTCAATGCAAAGAGTAATGTATAAACAACCTATACAATGATTTAAAATTCCCCGCCACTCATTACAATATTCTCTTTAAAAACTTTCACCCCAGTTATACCCCACATTAGCTCATGATACTATCTTAGTGATTTTAGAATGTTATTCTTGAATGCCAACTGAAAATGTCATGTACAGTGTAAAATTTTCATTTATAATCTATGTGATCAATCTTCAATTTCTATTCTGGATCCATACACACACACATACATGTCAGTGTGAGGAAAAGCATAAATATTTTGTACTATTATAATGCATGCTAACTTTCCAATCTCCGCTTCATATGCTTTTCTACAGGATTGTTAGCAAATGTGCTAGTGTTGATTGTGCCAGGCTGTGGTGGATTGTGAAGATGCTGTGCAAAGCCTTCCAGAAATTAATGAATCATATTAGATCAATTATCGTAGACACAAACAAAAATAGCAACCAAAAGAACAGGAAATTAACAACAACACCAGCATTACCTTAATAATATATTCCTTTCTCTTCCCGATACCGAGTGCACAAACAAAGACTGCACCCACTAATAATGCCACCAGAGGAATTGCAACCATGATCACAACTGCAGTAAGTCTTGTGGAAGCATCAGGGTCAGTCTCTGTAGAATAAAATTTTGTAGTTGAAAACTTCATAGGTGTGGAAACTAGCAATTTAAAGATTGTGCTCCCTCCATAATACCCATTAAAATGCTGGCAATAAAGTGAGTTTGAACTCTCTCATAATGTGCCATCATAGGCACAAGTGATTGAGAGTAAACTCATGTGTGGGGTGTGTCTACTCTATACTGGTTTTCTCTGGTGAGTAAGCTAGCGTTGATGCTACAATAAACCTTTAGAAAAAAATGTTGCTTAGTGTTTTCACCAAGTAAGCTCTTTTTTCCCACAAATCGCTATAACAATAATTAATTTAGTAACATTCATTTGGAAGACTCAATGCAAAGGTTAAAATTTGTATTCTAAATTTACCTTGTGGCTATGCTCAATATTTCACTTTATCATTAAGTTGTTTTTATTGCTCTTCTCTTTCTATCAATAAATGGAAGAGCATACATATATTAGATAGATTAGGATGCTGCATGTTTAATTTTGGTTCAGTGGAAATCTAAGAAATTGATATTCTATCGTAGCCTATGATTTTTAATCTGGAGCATGCAATGAAAGTAAGGTGACTAAATAACTTTCTCTATACTAGTGGTGTGCTTGAGCACAAATGGCGAGCGAGCCTTAAACTATTGTTAAATGATTGACAAATCACGTTATTTAAAGTTTTCTTTGTGATATTCTTAATAGTAGTTGTAACGCACAATACTTTCACACAACTGAACATACCTACGCAAGACTTACCTTCGTGGTTCGTCTAGTGGACAATGAATTTTCAATTAAAAGCTGTTGAGTAGGGATTATAAATGTGACAAATACCGTATTAACTACCACTGCTACTAACTCGAATAGAAATGGAGCTCCCATAAGTTTTTGAGTTTTAACTGCACCCGCAAAACAATTCAAAGCGGTAAACAATTCAATTTCTAAGGTGATACGGGTAATGGTCGCTAAACCGGAGGATTCTGTTTAGTGAAGTTTGGGACGGGGTCGAATGCGGAGCGAACACAAAAATACGGAGGGTCAAAGTACAAAATGACATACGTACGTCCATACATATAAATACACAAACATCCCCGATTTTCAATTGTGTTACCCCTGTAAGTGTCTCGCTTGCTACGCTCGCTCGCCAATTATAACTCCTTTGCAGAATTCACTTTCAAGAATAGTTAAAATGAAGCAATGTAATTTTGAACTGAGCCACTAAGCCATTGAATAGTAAGTGCATTACAACCAGCACCCGTGTTGCTAATATGTGAGCTATTCTAAATGATGTCCATTTCTGTACATTATGAAGAATACAAAACTAAATCTGACATACAATTGTTATCTTCAGATTGAAAGTAATAAGCATGAAATTTTTATTTTGCGCTTAATTCTGTCATTTTTGGTTCAGCTAAACAACAGCATGCAAATATTAGGCGGTGGTAGGGGGGAAGCTCAGAATTTTGGGGGAGGGGGGAGCTGGGACGTTTGGGAAAGAAGCTTCCCCCCCCCCCCACTAGATAAATCCTGCTTTTTATTGTGTTAATCAAAATTTATTAACACTTAACAGAAATACACATCATGTTTGGATGGCTCAGCCTGCTACGTTTTTTGACAATGACATAATGAAAACAACTTATAAAATGGCATTTAAAGTTAATACATTCTTACCATAGCATTGAAATCCATTTCCAGTATTTGGATAAATGCACATACAAGCAAAGTGTGTATTGTAGAGACTTTTCCTTACACAATGAGCCAGAGGGTGGCAAGGATTAGACTTGCAAGGATTGTCCACTTCATCAATACATTGATACGTTCCATCATCTGATGATGTACACAGTTGATTCCACTTACAAGGGCTACTGCTACAAGAGTCAGGACCTTAGTATAAGCAAATGATGATCACATTATATTTCTTTTCATAATAGAGTCATTGGTATTGATGTTGTACTATTGTTTAAATAAAACAACTAAAGTTTAGCTGAGTATTATAATAGCAAGACAAAGCTCAGATAAGACTAATGAGTACTGGATACAGCTAGGAATGTCCATAAGTTACCAAATAAAAAAATAGCTAACCTTGTTTAAGTAACATGGATATAATCAATCTTATAAAATTAATATTAGTTTGCATACACTTGTAAACGAGTCATAATAATTGCATAAACAGAGTTAGTACAATATTTGCTTGCACAAGAAGTGCTAATCTCAATAATTGCATTCCATTGCATGCGAATATGTCCATCAAGAACTACACTTATGTGGAATATGAAGTCCACATAACATATCAAGTAGTAATGTGTTAGTCATAATAAATAACAGACTCGGTGAATAAGAAAATTTGTATATTTACACACATTGTTTGTAATAGCTTTCATGAATTAGCTTGTCATTTTGTCTGCTCACTGTGTGTCTATTTTACCTTGACAGCATCGACCATTACGGCTCATTGATTGTGGACAGCTACACTTGAAGTCTTTATCCAGGGTTGTCTTTCTGTGGCAGGAAGATTTTGGATGGCAAGGAGACATAAGACAGGGATCTGGAACTGCAGTTAGGAAAGTTAGCTATAATTGGAATTAAAGTTATAGTCACATGAGGTCAACCTTATGGTGATAATGGTGATACAACGTAAGGTTTTCTGTAAATTGTGAAAAGTACTGATTATATGTTTAGAAGATAGTAATACAAGGAGTACTTATAGCACATAAATATTTCTTAGTACATTTGATAAATGTTAATACTTGATTTGTGGAAAGCAAAAAGTGTAATAAAATAGAGCAGATACCTAAAACTGACCACAAATTTCAAGAAGTAAAACTAAATTTTTGATGACAAAGTACGATATTTTCTCATTAAGCATTCTACTCACAAATAATTAATGTGTACATATAATTTTATGAAAAAAATCAATTACCTTCACATGTGAATCCATCTCCATGAGAATAAGGAGCTTGGCAAGTACACACAAATTCCACGGCATTGGGTATTACCTTACAGATTGCATGAGCGTCACATGGATCAGACCAGCATGGGTTGATACCTACCAGGTATTTATTAAGTATGTAAACATTATAATTGATCTAGCTAGTAGCAGTAGTGTGAGTTATGGAATTGTTATGATCACTATGTAAACTGAAAGAACCTTGAAAAGTTTTGCAAGGCTATATTAAGTGTTGAGCTGAAGCATGTATTTCTACAGCTAATTTGGATATGGAAAGATTTACAGCCAAAGTGATATTCTAGTCACACCATGATTAAATAAATTGTGCTACAACATAAGCAAACAGATAACTTGACATTTGAATGATTAACGTGATTTTACAATTTCTTGACATTATTTGGGTTCACCTTGTGAGCAAGAATATCCATCTCCAACTGGATAGTCAGCCTTACACTTACAAGTGAATTTGTCACTAGAAAGTCCCTCTCTTGTGCAATCAGCATTTATATTGCATGGGCCAGAAAGACAAGGATCAGGAACTACACACACATGCGCACGCACACACACACACACACATACACACACAATCACACACACACAATCACACACATACACATACACACACATACATACACCTGCACACATACACATGCACACATACACATACACATACACACACATACACACACACACATACACACACATACACACACACATACACACACACACACACAAAATGCAAAATGCAAATTCTCTTGCTGCCGCTAGGCGGTCACGCGCACCTGGCAGAGCCAGGGTGCCTGTGCACTAAGCAGGCACTGTGAGTCGTGCAAGCAAAGCTCCTGGAGTCTGGCTAGGAACTCGCAGGAGAACGGGCCTTTCCTCACAGCAAGTGGTGTGGGCACCCGAAGTCCCACCTGGACCATTGCTGTTTTATGAGAAAAGGTCTTGAATTTTCACCCCAGCAAATGCCAGGTACCCAATCACAGCTGGGTGGACTGGTGGGGCTGTGAGAGGCAGATGGAAAATCAGATGGAAAAATTGCCTGAGTTGGGCTTAAACTAAGGACCTCAGGGCCTGAGCCCAGGACACAACCATTACACCACACAGTCACCACACACACACATACACACACACACACACACACACACACACACACACACACACACACACACACACACACGCTAAAAGCTGGCCTTATGCAAAACTTAGCATGTACAGTTTTATTTTAGTATACATACTTTGTTGCTGATTTGTGTGATTGTCTATAATTCCAGTAGGTAATTATTGTATAGGAAAAATAACTTTTACATACTCAGTTAATAGCTGTGTACGTGGCTGTTAGGACAGTAGTATTACTCATTATAAAAATTAGGGTTGTAAATATAGGATCAAAAAGTATTTATTGAAGCTAGAAGTATTTGTATCATAAGCTATGCATTTACTATTGTAATTGATCAGTTAATTCATTATTTACATTATTTTCTGAATGAAGTGGTTGTTTGTGGAGATTCGATTGTATTGACTTTACAACACCTACTTAATTATATATATATGTATAATTCATACCTACTATCTCTGAACCATCAATTTTGTATATGTATAGACCTTCTTTTCCTACATTAGATCCCGTAGTTAAGCGATGAATATAAAATGTTCCAGAATATGACAGTTCAAGGCTTTTTCCAAAGTGGTTGTCATGAAATCCCACAATTGCTGCCTTGTGGACTTGTGTAGGCAGGTATATCCCTACATTATAATTACTCAATGTGTGTACCATACTCCAATACATGCTCACCATTTGTGCCACCATGATCATCACCAGCAGTCCAAGTGATGCCTTCTTTGGGATAATGAAGAAGAGCGAAAGTCCAATTTCCATTAGTGACTAAAGTACAGGAATATGTATTGGTCTGTAAATACCATAGAAAGGACATCATTATGTGTGTTACTCACATATGAACCCATCTTTAAAGATAAATCTTTTTAAAAATGTATTTGAAATGTAGAAATTTGACATTCTTCATGCAGCCCATAAATCATTGGTAGCATGAATGTGGTAATATCCACTTATATAGCTATAAACCTACATCATAATTTATACATGTGATCCAAGTATTAATTATATAAATGACTAAAAATTTCTTATGTTTTACCGCAATATGTACATATAGAAAATCAAAATTTCACTTATAGTGAGCAAGTAAAAAGTATGTCCAAATATTTGACAAGAAATATATTACCTTGTCTGCTCCATTTTCCCAATATCCTATATTATTCCAAGTCACAATTAGTGCTAGTTCCACAGTAAAATAATTTAACTGTGGAAAAGCATGTTTTATTAATTTCTTCAAAATGTTTGCTGCATTATGATTAGAATTATCCACGACATGATATTGAACAAATCCACTAGACCTTATGTCAGAATGTGCCCAAAATACAGCCACAAAGTCTCCATAGGAGGTGTTCAGGCTTTTAAGGCTTCTAGGAATAGGGCTTATCCTCTTTGATGTAAAACTGATTATTCCTGTTGAATGAATCTGTAAATAAATATAATGACCAATTCTATAAATTGCATGATGGAATATTGCTGCAACTAATTTACTTTGTGTAAATATTTTCGTGCAATTTTCTGCTTCATTGGTTACCACTTACATAAACTCTGTTGGAACTCCTGCTGAACAGCTTTAAAGGTAACGAAAGTGAAACTGAATGGAATATTTGAGGGTATATTATTGAAGTAAACTCTTTATTATCACCAAATAAAGATTCCCACTCTGATTCTGATTTGATAAGAAGTATCAAATTAAAGGAATGAGTAATAAACAGTGTGTAATCCATAATGGTGCACCCGCTCTTTGGGTACGCGCTCTAATCTTCGAATTCGCGCACATTCAACCTTTTTAGAACTACAGAGCTAAATTACCCGCGATGATGTCGGCGCGTTGATGCGGTCAGAAACTATGATACTAGCGAGACCCCGGGTCTGGGGACATGGCCATACCAAATTTGTTCTTCCCCACGTAATACTGCGGCAGTCAATTACCGTTAGCAAATTGGGAATAGTTCTTCTCAACCACAAACAGAAATTCCTGCGCGTGCCAGCCACCCTTTCAGCGCTAGGTTTAACAATTATGGCTAATTTGCGGTAGGTATAAGGGAGGTGGGACATTCACCACTTCCACATACCTCCAGAACAAATTTGGTATGGCTATGTCCCCAGACCCTCCGCGCGCTACGTGGGTCTGGCTCACTGCGGAAATATATTTATTTATTTTTAGCAAATTGTTCCCTGAATAAAAATGGTGAGTAATATTTGTGTATGAATTCTTCTTTGCTCATTTTCTATTTTACAGGATTAGCTTTTACTGCCATGAAATATTTAGAATTGGGACACAGTTGCCTGGGACCTTCAGCATCCTAAAAGCTGTAAATCCTGGAGGAAAGTGCCAAACTATTATTTTTAGGACCCCTAAAAGCAGCAGATAACTTAGACCACAATATTCAAGTTTTAAATATTTTTCACAATTTTCTTGTCTCAGAATTACAAGCACTGAATTTAGTAAACATTAAAGGATAGAAATTCAAAGTACTTTTTGATGATGTATATTATTTATCAATTGATTGTTTATGTAGTTATTTGATTAATAAATTTGTTTAGTCCAACAGATGATTTAACATAATATAAAATAAAATATTTAAATTGTTCTTCTACTCATGCCTTCAATAATGTAACCTGAATCTGATTCACTAGTAGATCCTGTCAAGTTTGAGGTAAGCTACAGTACAAGAAGAAATTTACTATTATAAATGATAGCCTCGCAGAAAGTAATAATAATATATAGAGTATAAATTGTAATGTTCATACATTGAATAATGTAAACCTAAACACCACAATTTCATATAAAAAATACTTACCACTAATGCAGATATCTTTATTTTATATACCATGATTAATAAAATTGCTCCAAGCATTGTGGCGAAAGCTGAAGTGGTTGCCACGGATATTGTTGCCAGTAGCTGTAGTGAATAGGACACTTTATACTCCTCTGGAACTAAGGAAGGTTATTAAGCAGACAATATTATGAAACTTGTCAATGAATGTGAGTTTGAGGAATTTTATGACACAAACAATATCTTGATATAAAATAATATTGAAGCTTTATATAATGTCATGAACAGTATTAACTGTAAATTAAATTTCTTAACTAGCTACTATTGATAACTAAATTCTTGCTATCAGCGTATACTGCTGCAGTAACTCACGTATGCAATCTTGACCATTCTTTATAATATAAGGTGAAATGCAGACACAGTGGTAGTCATAATTGAACAGTCCTTGTCTTACACAGAGTGCACTGGCACTGCAAGGAGAACTTAAGCATGGATTGAGAACTGGATTTAAGCATGTGTATTGGAACATATTAGACTTCAATTTTATACATTTCTGATGTGCTTCACAAGGATTTTGTTGACATGGATCACTGCCTGTATAATAAATTATTTATGTTTTGTAGTTCGAAAAATAAATTAACACTTACTGTAGCAGCAAAATCCATCTCCACTATATGGAGGCTTGCAAATGCATACATACTCTGTTGACAGTTCACTTTTTCTTTGGCAGATGGCATGAAGATCGCATGGTGATAATAGGCAAGGATTTGGTGCTAATATGAGCAAGATATTTAGTCATATTGGGGCATGAGGGAGACTAACATGAAAAATTGTGAAATCAAAATGGACTTAATTGGTTTTGACTGGGCAAAATAGACTGAAATAATAATAATAATAATAATAATGGTTATTATATATAATATATATATTTATTCCAAGCTAGATATCTTCACAATGATATTTTTAGGTACGTGACCCGTGGGAATCTCACCATATCACATATAGTGTTATCTCATGGCTGTATTGGCAAGCTCATTACCAGAGTAGTTACAGCAACAGGGCCTGGCGTACATGTTTTCTGGGTTTTTTTTACAGCTAACCTTTACTCTAGTGGAGCCTACCTGGGGTTGTGGGGAGCCCCTAGTGAGTTTGCTAACTTTACACCTTGAGTTACCAAAAAAACAACAACAACAAAAAACTACTTCAGTGAAGATATCTAGTGTGGAATAAACCACTTATTACACTAGTCAGAGTGATATGGCTAGATATTTCACTCTTAGGCTTTATTTTCACTGCCTTTGGCTCGTGTGAAATAAATTAGCCTGCTCGTGAAATATTTCACCATTATCACACTCTGACTCATGTAATAAGTACTATATATATATTTATTTATTTCACCCTAGATATCTTCACAATGATATCTTTAGGTACATGACCCTTGAAATAACTCACAATATTTCACGCTTGTTATTTCGTGCTGTATTGCAGCAAGCTCATTACCCTTGTAGTTATAGCAACCGGCCAAGCTCATTAGGTTTCCTAGTTTTTATGGCTACCTTCCTCTGGTGTAGCCTACTCAACCTGGTTAGAGCAGCTGCTAAAATATCAGGCTAGAGGTGTGGGTAACCCCTAATGAACTTTACCAGGTGAGTTACCGGTCCTCTAGTTCTAACTACAGCAGTGAATGTATCTAGTGTAGAATAACAACCTATTACACTTGTGCGGGACTGTCCAGCAAGTTTAGGAAACTTGTCCCGATGAAGTTGAGTATACCAGTTAGCAAGTAGCTAATGTCAGATCCCTTGAAATATAGACTTACTAGCGAGTAAAGATTGACATTAATATTAAAATATTGGTAACTAACAAAAATGATGCTGTGTTTACTGTTATAAACAAAAGAGGAATGACATCGACGATCGACGACATCAACGACTAACGCCGAGGACATCGACGAGGTTAAAACTGAGTATGCGCGTATGAGTGAGTATGCGCTTATGAGTGAGTATGTAATACAGTGAAGCTAGCTAATAAGTTATGAAGATATGTCTTGTTGAGGGCTAGAACCCAAACATTCTCCGGGGGGGGGGGGGGGGAGTGTGTTTTCTTCCAGTAAGGGTACGAGTTTGTGAATGGCTCTCCTGTAGACTCCCTTTTGAGTCTTTACAGTAGCAACTCTGACCAAACCGTTGGCTCCTAGGTGAGTTTGAGTTACTTTTCCCAATGGCCATGATCGAATAAAGAGATCAGAATCTTTGATGAGCACTATGTCACCCACTTGTAGTGATCGTTGAGGTTGCTTATACGTGTTGTAAGATCAGGAACAGGGACTGACTTGAGTGCTTTGCCAATCAAAAAATGACCAGGGGTGAGAACCTCTATACCGTCATCTGAAGAAGATTCCAGAGGAACTAGAGGGCGGCTGTTGAGAACTGCTTCTATCTCAACTGTGATTGTATACAGTTCGTCCATAAACAAGTTGTGAGAGCCTACCACCTTGTTGAGAAGTAGCTTCATCGATTTCACAGCAGCTTCCCACAATTCACCAAAGTGTGGAGATCGAGCTGGAATATGAGACCATTTGATGTTTTTAGCTGTGCAAAAATGAATCACGGCATCCTGAACTGTAGTCGAATTTAGAGTGTTGTAGAGGTCTTTCAGTTCCCGCTGAGCACCGATAAAATTCGCACCATTGTCGGTGGTAAGAGTTTCTGGATAACCTCGACGAGCCACAAAACAACGGAGAGCAGCAAGAAAACCTTCGGAGGAGAGATCTCGGACGACTTCTAAGTGTATGGCTTTCGTGGCAATACAGACGAAAACACAGATGTAAGTTTTTTACCAACGTACGTGCTCGAGTATACCCACGCTTGATCATAATAGGACCAGCGAAATCAGCTCCGGTATGGTGGAATGGAGAAGTCGGTGTGACTCGTGTAGCTGGCAACTGACCCATGAGTTGAGTAGTCGTTCGAGAGTAGGTCTTTCTGCAGCGAACACAGGTTCTAGAGACACTTTTTGCAAGGTGCTGGACTCCAATCACATGAAACCGCAGAGATAAAATAGCAAGCAAGGCACTAGGGCCAACATGCAAGTTATCAACATGTAACTGGACACAGATTAACTTAGAGAGTCGATCAGATCGATGTAGGATGATGGGATGTTTCTGGCTGACAGTCAAAGAAGAATTCTCCAAACGTCCACCAACACGAATTAGACCTTTGTTGTCTAGATATGGGTGGAGATGAAAAATCTTGCTTTGTTGAGAAACTTTTCCTGTAGCCTGAAGTGAGACATAATCAGCCTCGAAGCAGCGTTCTTGACTGAGCTTCACCAGTTTAGTTTCTGTGTTCTGTAATTCCTCCAGAGACAACTGTGGTGACTGAGTTCTGGAACTAGGCAATAACCTGCAGTTGGTAACAAAATGTATACACCATGACAAAACCCTTTTAAGGTGAGTGTATGAGGAAAAAACCTCAGTGATGTCTTCTGGAGGAGGAGAGGTAATCAGAACTGCAGCTTTAGACTCAGTTAAAATCTTCTGATTCCTCCAATCAGTACGACATGGCCACAGAGAAGGAGATTCGAGCAGCCAAGGAGGACCTTTCTACATGTGAAATCAGTTCACTTGGAGATACTCCTCTGGATGCCACATCAGCAAGGTTGCAGTCTGTAGGAACATGTCTCCAATGTGTGGATGGAATACGGCTAACTGTGTCCATGACTCTGTCATAGACATAAGACTTGTGCTTTGCAGGTGGAGTAGACAGCCAGCACAGTACAATGGTTGAATCAATCCAGGCATATATATCTGTAAGGGAAATAGAAAGAGCATTAGAAGCAGTAATAAGAATGTTACTTAACAACTGAGCTCCACAGAGTTCTTTTCTTGGAGTGGTAGATCCACAAATAGGAGTGACTTTAGTCTTGGCTATCAGCAGTGAAGTTGAGACAGATGTGTCTGAGTAGACAGCTCGTAAGTAGACAACTCCAGCATAGGCTGAATCTGAAGCATCACTGAAGCCATGCAGTTGGAGACTTCTGACTTGCTTTCCCTTTTCCAGGTGATAGCGTGGAATAGGATGTGAAGTTATGAGAGAAAGTTCCTCTCTCCATTTTTTTCCATTTATGAGAAATGTTTTCTGAGACAGTATCATCCCAAGCCAACTTCAATTTCCAGAGTTCTTGGAGCAAAACTTTGACTACAATGGTACAGGGAGCAAACCATCCAAGAAGATCGAATGTTTTGGCAACATCTGACGCTATTTTTCTCTTTGTTGGTTCGTCATCTACATTGAACGTGGGAGTTGAAACGTGAAGAGTGTCCTTCCTGGTGTCCCAATGAAGGCCAAGAGCCTTGTGGCATTCTGCTGGAGGGGAGATAAGTTGAACACCGTCGTCCTCTCGCATGTTCGTAGGAACATTTTTTACCACGCTAGCGTCGTTCAATCTCCATTTCCTCAGCCACATACAGGCGCAACACAGAAGAGCGATAAGTTCCTCTTGAACCTCGATAACTTCCGTTGAGGTTGCGGCCCCAGTTAGGCAATCATCCACATAGAAGTTAGCGATGATCTTAGCAGCTCTAGGATATTGCTCTTGATGGTCTTTAGCTACTTGACGCAGAACTTGAGTAGCCAGAAATGGAGAAGACGTCACTCCAAAAGTAACTCTCGTCATTCGCATGTCAATGACACCCTCCCCCCGGGGAGCTGCTTGCAAGAAGCGGTGCAAATCCTGGTCATCCTTGTGTAGTTCTACCTCACGGAACATTTTGGAAATGTCAGCACTCATACCTATAAGGTGAGTTCGAAAACGAAGAATGACATCGGTGAGCATGGGGTAGAGGTTCGGGCCAGGAAGCAGAATGCCGTTTAGAGAGAATCCAGACGTGGTTCTGGCTGAAGCGTCAAATACTATTCGGAGTTTAGTAGTTGTACTGGACAATTTGACAACACCGTGAGAAGGTAGGTAGAAAACTGAAGATTTCGGCGTAGCCAGGTTCTCAACAGGAACGGGTTCAGCATGACCTAGTTCCTCGTACTCCTGTAGCGCTTGAGTGAAATTCTTGTACTTTCCCTTACGTTGGAGCGACTGCCGATTTTGATAGAATCTTCTGCTGGCTTGACCACGAGAATCCCCTAAGGAAAAAGGAACAGACTTAACAGGTAGGCGAACAATGTACCTACCCTCCTCATTTCGACTGTGGGTCTTTTGGAAATGATCTAGAGCTTGAAGATCCTCCTCCGAGAACTGCTTGTGATCCAAGGGTGCTTCTTCAGTTTCCCAAAATGCAGTCAGTAGATCGTCAGTAGTGGGATCAGAGGCATGGGAATGTAGACACAGGTGAGACTGAAGTGGAGGGGGTTCAGGAATACACTTTCCTCGGATAGACTAGCCAAAAACTGTCTCCCAAGCGTGAAGAAGGCCATCCTGTGAAGAGCGTCTTCCGGTTAGCATAATTGCATCGAGTACGTCGGACCCTAGTAGAATGTCAATTCTGCTGGGATAGTCGAAGTTAGGGTCAGCCAATTGTAAACCCTGTAGAAAAGATCGATTCCTGACACTTTTAAGGTAGAATCCAGGCTGGTCATTAGTGATTTTATTGATTATCACAGCTTTCAACAGAATGGATTAACGTTTATCAGGAACCAAGGAGAGTTCAGCTTTGAAGTTGCAGCCAGGAACCGCAGTTTGGGCTATTCCAGTGAGATGAGTAGGCTCACGAATCTTTTCTACCTTCAGTTGTTGGGCCAGTCGAGAGGTCATAAAGGACATATGTGAACCACTATCAAGTAGAGCTCGTGCTTTCTGAAGTCGTCCTCTAGATTCGACAGTAACTTGGCAGATTCCCAGGAAAACTTTGGGCTCGAGTGGATCTCGGTCAGTCGAAGAGGTGTGGTGAATATTCGAAGCCGTCGTCGTAGCTGGCTGTTGATTGGAGACTTGTCGATCAGGTGTAGCTTCGGATTTAATTTCGAGTGGAACGTTGACGGTGCAACAGTGAGTGATGTCGACCTCCACAGACCCTACATGACTTACAACTAGGACAGTCTCTAGAAGCATGATTAAATGATAGACAATTTGAACATACCCTAAGTCTTGAGACTGTATTGGATCTCTCCTCTACTGACTTGGTCATGTAGAGTGGGTGATTCCCATCATGACACAAGGAACAGTTGTTTTCCTTACTAACATGGAAAGAGGTGCTATGCTTTCCCTGTTTCGCTGGTTGGGCAGTAGATTTAGGACCTGGCGAGTCCATCGTACGTCCTTGTAGACCCATCCGATATTGCTGGAGAAGTTCAACCAGTCTGTCAGTAGTTGGAGTAGTCTTTGAATCGGCAGTTTTCTCCGTCCAGTAACGAAAAAATTCGTCAGGCATGTGAAGTTCAGCAATAACAGCGAACAAAGTGTCAAGTGACACTACTCCACATTCCTTCATGGTAGCGACAGTATACTGAATAAGTGTGATGAGTTGACCGATTCCCTCATTGGTAAGTTTCCAGTTGTGTTTAATGAAACTCTGATGAATGGTGCGACTGGTGACTCGTGGTTGGTCGTAACGTTCTTTTAGAGCTGTGACAGCAGCGTTGAAATCTGAACCACGCCGAGTGTGCGAGTCAATGATCTCTTTGCCTTCCTTACATTTTATTGTCATTTGTAAGAAAGAAAGTTTATCAACGTCAGAAAGAGTAAGATCTTTGTCCAACACGTTGTTGAATTTCTCCCAGTATGGACGCCAACTTCCATTGTCTCCATTGAAGCTGGGCAGTTCGATGCGAGGTAGACGATAGAATTTGGAAGTTAACTGAGGTTTGACTTCCTTTGAAGCAGACGCAGTGTCGCCTGGATTATCGCTGTGGTACCTCTCCCACAGTGTGGTAAGGTCTTGATGATACTTCTGCAAGGTGTCCATTAGTTCAGGACTATCCTTCAGAGGAAAAGCAAGTGCTTGAAGTTCTTTGAGCTTGACGTTGAGCTCAGTAAGTGTAGTCTTTACGCCGTAATTGGAAACAGTTGGATGAACAGTGATAGCATCGATAGTAGTTTTGGCTAGGTTGCTCTGCTGAAGGACCCGAGCTGCTGTTAACTGTTGTGTGAGTCCCTTGCGAGTAGCAAGCATCTTACAATGGTTAGCATGGTGTTCATCTTCCTCTTTCTCAATGTTTTCCTCCTTGAGGTGGACAAGAATTGCATTCTGAAGAAATTCAGCGATGGAAATGTTTTCCTTGATTTTCTCCAGATGGTGTTCGATAGATCCTATGTCCAAATCTTCAATCGGTTGTGCTGTGCAATCCTTGCAGTAATGCTCGTTCCTTGTGGCGTCTCTACGGTTATTCGTTCGACGTCGTTTCAAAGAAGTCAAGTCTTCTTCACGTAGAATCAATTCGAAGCGAACTAAATCCTGTCTCGTCATCATGGTAAGTTACACCAAGGAATTTGTGAGGAAGATAAAATAGAGAGAATAAAGAACACTTTATTACACTAGTCGAATAACAAAGTATCCGGCTCGAAGGACCAAAAATGTGCGGGACCGTCCAGCAAGTTTAGGAAACTTGTCCCGATTAAGTTGAGTATACCAGTTAGCAAGTAGCTAATGTCAGATCCCTTGAAATATAGACTCACTAGCGAGTAAAGATTAATACCAACAGGTGACAATGTACAGAGTAACTGACATTAATATTAAAATATTGGTAACTAACAAAAATGATGCTGTGTTTACTGTTATAAACAAAAGAGGAATGACATCGACGATCGACGACATCGACGAGGTTAAAACTGAGTATGCGCGTATGAGTGAGTATGCGCTTATGAGTGAGTATGTAACAGAGTGAAGCTAGCTAATAAGTTATGAAGATATGTCTTGTGGAGGGCTAGAACCCGAACAACACTCTTCAGGGTGATATGGCTAGATATTTCACCCTCAGGCTTTATTTTCAGTCGCCTCTGGCTCATGAAAATAATTAGCCGGCTCGCGAAATATTTCATCATATCACACTCTGTCTCATGTAATCATTGCAATATATTATATTATATATACACAAGCACATAGCTATATGCCAGTTTTTATTTGGAATTGATGACAATGGGGAAGTTTATCCAATATTGGGGTGAATCTGCAAACAGTTGCCAATGGTTTATCATTGAATGCAAAACATGAGTTGGAGGGGGATCTATATTAAGTTTATTTGAACCTCATTTTGAAGACCAGCTGTAGGCAATCCATGTTGATATTTAATACAAGTTAGGGTAAACATTTTTTTTGCATTAACTGTGAAACAACAAGGCCACATTAACCTCTCTTGCAAGATGAGTTGTGCTACTGAACTTTTTACAATTATTGATTAAAAATTTACTATGGAGCAAAGTGGCTACAGGAGTCATTATTCAGTGTGAATATATAAGTCCAGCAAAGTGCTAGATTTCTAGACGATTAACCACTTCACTTAGTTTAAGTGCTGTTGATTAAGTACTTGAATATCATGTTATAGCTTAAGCTTAAAAAATTTCAAAATTAGTAATAATCATTAATTTATCATTCACAGTACATAAAATTTGGATTTGTGCCCATCTAACCTACACTTTTTGGCCAATTACGTTATATATACATGTGATATATGTGGTTACAAACAAATGTGGGTTAAATAGATATAGGTTGGATTAAAGCTACTCATATTAATGATGGATAAATGGGTGACCTCTTACTAACTATAAAACAAGTAAACAAAAATCTAAGAAACAAAAGCAATAATTTAGTATATATTTCAAAGCTAATTTCTCCTATGTTAGTACAATATTGAAAATATACTTATCAATGGATAAACTTTACTTACCGTAATAATCGTTTATGTATATAGATGCAGTCTTTCTAAAGCCAACTTCAGATTCAACATCAGAGGAAAATAAATAAGCATAAAATACTTCAAGATTCTCTATAACTTCATCATGGAGAATGCTTATGGTTATGTTTTTTAATACTTCTCCAGGTAGAAATGTAATTGAATCATTTTGAATGTGGAAGTCCAAATTTACTGAAATACAAAATTACCACATCAAAATAGATTGAGTTAATTTTGGGTATTAACATTAAATGCACTCATATTTGAGTAAAAAATGATTAGTCTATCAGCATGACAAAATTGATAAAAAGTGATCACAATTGAATATTACATTTTATTGCTATCCAAAACATAAATTAGAATCACTAAACTTATTGCAGATCCATCAATGAAAGCTATAGAAGCAGATACAATATGCTCAGACTGCAGGTTGAGAGCCACCTCTAAATACAATTTGCTGTCTTCTCGTGCATAATACGTGTTTGTAAGAAAATTAATGGTCAGTTCTATGGAAGGAATAAAAAATTACTGATAATCATTAAAAAAAGGAAAAAAAATTGTATCAAGGAAATAATAGATTACTAAAATAAGCACTAAAATGCTAATTGCCTAAACATATAAGCACCTAATAAGAACTATATTTTTTCACTTACTATCGTTATCGATTATGATGACAGATGAAATAGCAGTAATACTCAATGTAGCACCATTGGGATTACTCAACACGATATTGAAGCTTTTATTTGCCTCATGAATAAAATTATCCGCTGTGTAGACATCAATAGTATGAGAATCAACTCCAGGAGGAAATGTCAAGGTTTTATTAATGCTAAAGTAATCCTCAAGATCTACATCATGTATTAAAAGCTGAAAATAACAAGCAAAGTCACTAACTAATAAAGAATTGCCTTACCCTTGGCAGATCCATCCTTTGTTGTAATTTGCACAGTGATAATGGTATCTGATGATTCAGACAATGTCACTGCAATAGAAACTGGGTATCCTTCAACTACTTCATAAACGCTTTGTAGTTGAAAAAATATTGTTGTAGTATTCTGTACAGAAAGTTGAGCTATGGAACACAATATTATTTATAATTTTTATAAAAACAAAAACAAAATAGAGAACTGTTTTAATGTAAACATGTAATAGATATTTTGGGAACCTGTGGATTTTCAGAATTGGGTGGGTGCCTAATTATCTCTATTACCTCCATGCCTTGATAGCGGAGAATGCAATAGTAAAAGATTAAATGAATGAATACCTATTGAGTTAAGCATGATGAAGGAGACAAGTGTTGCATAGCTTGGTCTACCTTGGTATTCTGAGTGGGCCAAGAACATCCATGTTAAAACTTTTTGTTTTGTATAGTTAAATGGAGATTACATGATTGTAGTCTCGTAATTATCAAGCACTCAAATTGTTTTTAGTATACCTACAAACTTTAAAGGTTGCAGGCATTCAAGGAAATTGAAAGAAACTCTTAAGAGAGAGATAAGACTAAATATTTTTTGTATTTGTGAATGTTGAAGCATCATATAATATAGCTATACTTAGTATCCTAAGCCTCTTTGGCTTCTATGAGAGTATTAGATGAACTTACAAGTACAATTCTCTCCATGTTTCTGGCACATTGGTGAGATTGAATAATTAGTGTAGCTGGAATTAAACTCATTGTACTGACAGGATTCATTCTTATCACACATACTAGAGGGCTCGCAAAGCTGTGCTACATTAAGTAATGTGTAAGACATTCATATTACAATTGTATTAGCTATATGAACTTACAAGTGCAGTTTAATCTATCATCTTGAGTACGTTGTGGTGAGAAGGTAAAATTATAGTAGCTGGAATTGAAGTTACTATTACAAGTCGCATTAAATTCACATGAAGAAGTTGGACATGAATTTGATGCTGTATTACAGTATGCCAATAAAGGAAGAATATAGCATTGATATAGGAAATTGCTACAGCTACATGCTTCTTTGCTGTGTACTAATTCAAGGAACTTTTCATTGCTACATTAATCTACTAGTCTAGCTAATATAATAGAGAACATTTTTATTGATGATCGAGTGTTGCAAAGTTAAACACTATCCAAGGTGTACATATTTAGGCCAATGAGGCACACAGTATATACCAATATACATATATGTATGTATGCTTAAATGTGTTCAACTGAGAACCAAAATACGTCCTGGTTAGTTTCAATACAATTACACATGCTAAGAAATGAAGACTACAAAATGATGAAATTAGGTACTGGTACTCACCATACTACATTATACACTTACGTAGTTGTATTAGCTATATGAACTTACAAGTGCAGTTTAATTTATCTTCTTCAGTACGTTGTGGTGAGAAGGTAAAATTATAGTAACTGGAATTGACATTACTATTGCAAGTCGCATTAAATTCACATGAAGAAGTTGGACATGAATTTGATGCTGCATTAAAGTGTGCCAATAAAGGAAGAATATAACATTGATATGGGTAATTGCTATGACTATATTTTTCTTGGACTAGACATAGAATATTATTGATTGAGAACATGTATTGAACTCACAGGTACCGTTTTGTTCAGTTTGCTTTACAACTGATGGAAGGCAAGTAAAATCACTGGAATTGAAATTACTTCCACAAGTTGCATTGCCTTCACATGGTGAAGAATGACATGGATCTGGTACTACATTGTAAGAAACAAGTTACATTTTATTAATACAACTAATAGAGTACATGCCACACAGCAATAAAATTTCCAATCATTTCACTGTATTTTTTTTCTGTATCGGTCTCTCATGTCTTTCATGCTGCTGCTCAGAAAGAACTACTCTAGTCAGCGCATCCAAGTTTAATAACTTTTAAAGAATAAAATACCATTGGTGTCTTACCTCATCTCAGACGCTTTATATAATGGAGCTATATTCCTTTTAATATAATGGCAAAACTCTGGCATAAGAAAACGATTTTGAGTGGGACGTGTGGGTAGTGAAGCTCACTGTGAGTGGTCTATTAATTATATAAACTCTAAGTGCTCCAATCTGGTGTGTAGCATTCTATGTTCCTTCCCCCCCTCCCCCTTTCCCCCTAACATTTCATATTTTGTCCTTGGGACAAGTCCTGATACAGACTTGCCATGCAGTTATTGAACTAACTTGAACATTTGAATCCATCTCCATACTCATAGGGTGGCAAGCAGGAGCAAGTAAAATTGCTTGAGTTGTTTATTTCATTACAGGATGCATATACATCACATGGAGATGATGAACAAGGATCAGATCCTGAAATATAAATTAATAATTAGGGCAGTAGCCAGAAAAACGGAATGGGCAGCTTATTTTGTAATTTCTATGGATCTCTAAAAATAGACTTAATAAATAATTTGTGTGAACTACTTAAATTAAGACTAAATAACGTATTTCTCGTGGCAAATAATCTAGCTACTTCATCAGTGTAAATGACCTTTTCATAATGTACATGCATGAATGAAAGTCGCTTTTGGTTCACAAATTCTCTCAAATAAATTGTTGAGCCCTCTGAGATGAGCACATACCTTACACTTGTCGGTAGTCACCAATGTCAGTTGTGTTTAGGATAACTAGTGTGGATTAGCAAGCTAAAGCTACACGAACTATTTATTTACACGTGGAATGATACAGTAAAAATGAATTATGACATAAATGAGAATGCTGCAGAGAAAGTTCAAAGTTCAGAAGGTGATGTTTGCTGACTCTCCACACACTCACACAATGTGACTGGCAAAGTGCAAGCTATCTGAAGAACTCTTAATGTTGTTGTCATTAGTATGGGTAGCCTTAAAACTGGAATATTGACTAAGTGTAATGACACATGCAATTGCCATGAGAGCATTATGATGAAATAATCCAGGACTCAATATCTTTTTTGTATAATACAATTTTAAATTATTTGTGCCCATTAATATGTCTTTGAGGGCGGAGAGTTTTTTGAGAATTCAAAGAACCCCCCCCCCCCCCCCACCTCCCTACAGGCCTGATAATAAATCTAAATTCTCAATATATACATATATATATATATATATATAGAAAGTAACCTTCATCAGGTAATTCACGAGAACAGAGTCCTTTTTCTTGAGTATATGGAACCAGGCAGGAGCAGTTGAAGTTGGTTGAATTGAATATATGATGACAGGTTTCATTTGCATTACAGGGTGCTGATAAACATGGGTTGGGGACTATAAAAAGAAAATAATTTATATAGTTTAATTTGAGGAGCAGTTAAATTTGTCTGTCACTTATAGTACATGTGACATACAAAAGGAGATGAAAATGACCACATCCTATCATCTGTGAATGTGTGTGTGGATATGCGTGTGTTTGATATGTGTGTGTATATGTATATGTATGCGTGTGTGTGGCTTGGGCTCTAGTGTTGTATAGCCCTGCATGTATTTTATTACTTCACCATTATATTGTGCTATATCAACTGAAGCACCAACGGTGCGAACCCTCAGTGTTACTATACACTAGGTAATTATTACCAAATTATTTCAGACCAAAAGAATAATTTTTTGGTTATTCTAATCAGGTATCAATATAGCTTAAGTGATGAAAACAATACATGTAAACACTGTCTTCATAGAGAACAGGCCAAGATGCTCACCGGTATACATTCTTAACGCTAAACTCCACATCCAGCACTCTGATACAAGCATTAGGATAATCTGCTGTGGGCAGCAAGAAATTACTTGCTCATGTGATTACTAAATGACAATAGAGGGCGTTACCCACAAAAGCTAGTACCTACGCAGAGCTGACAGCTTTGCGTTTTCTCCAAAATCTGCTCAAAAGTAAAAAAGTAGCACAATAAAAGTCTTAAATGATCATTCTCAGTAAGTTCATACCTAAATCAACAATTAATTGTCAGTAATCTCCAAAATAATAGCATGACAGAGTGACAGACAAACAGACAGACTGGACGACTACTATAAATCTTGCCCACATGCGTGCTGAGAGTTAATAAAATCACATTATAAAGTCACTGTTGTAGTCTTTGAATAATGTAATCTCACTAACCTTTGTTCTCATTTTGATATACTATTGCCAAAGCATTATGTCTGGGATTGGCACCTTTTGGATTCTTGAGTTCTACATGAAACTTTTGTTTGTTTATGTGTATCTCATCTTCTGTCAGTGTTACATTGAGTGTTAAATTTGTAAAGCCAGAGGAGATTGTTGAATTCTTCAGCTGATCTGAAATCAATAATATAGTCACTAAGGTACATTTGTACTGATTGAATTGTTTATGTAACAATTATACATTAATTAATATTCCATACGTATAATAAATGCTAATTAGCTTTATTTAAAGCAATATATTATATATATTATATATATATATATATATATTATGTAGCTTACTGTTCATAGACATGTTCTTGAGTAAATCAACTTTAACTGAAGTATTTGAAGTAGAATTTAAAACTAAGGTTACATTGAGCCTGTCTTTGTCCAACTCTGATACATGATAGGGGGTAGAATTGAACTGTACTGTTACCTCTATCAAAACAATTACATGATTATCATTCCTACAATTGTTAATAGAAAATAGGAATTTCTTTACTCCTTCATTTTCATTTTTTTATCAGGTTTATAGTTACTACCTTAAGGATTGTATATGGGCATTTTAAGTAAATGCATCTCATTAAATACTGCATTGAGATACAAGAAATGTAGGAGTTCGACAAAAGCAAAGTGTATGTGTATGAAGCTTAATAGTTACACAACCATTGCAATCGTATTATAACATACACGTACGAATATTTTTAGATAAGATCATTTACACTATGTAGCTATAATACTACAATTTACAAAATGAAAGCATGTTACAATTGCTGAGAAGAGAAGTGAGACACTATCAGGGTTGCACAAACGTGAGGCAAGACAGTATAACAATATAACATATGCGTGGCAGAGCTGGGTCCTTATTTATTTTAAATGCAGATGCTGAATACAATAATACAATACAGCACACTATACAAAAGTCTGGAGCATGGTGAAATGATATTAGTGAGTTTTGAAGGCAAAATACAACTTGACCTCAGAGTGCTGCTAAGGACTTAAATGTGTATTCATAAAAGGCTTCCTTAGTGAGACTGCAAATTAATGTCTATTCATTCATTTAGATGCTCAATATTTATTAGCTCAGAAATTCATTGCCTACTTTGAAAATGCCTATAAAACTACAAAATGTTTTTCTGTACGACAAATTACACTTTTACGTTAGGGGAAATAAAACTCCAAAATTGCATGCTTTCCCCACCCCCCGCCCATATAATACATAACCATCTATTCTCCAATATTTATTATATGCATATATAATAATGTGTATACATATGTAGGAACAGGATGTGAAGAAGTTAGTTTTGATTTAATAACCAAAATTTAATCATTTCAGTGTCCCCACTATTAAGTGTTATACTGTTTTTGAAATGAATTAATTATGCATTACCACTCACACTAACCTTTACAGTTGTATCCATCACCCACATATAGTTTTTGACAAGTACAAGTATAGCTATCTATCCATGGGTTGTGTCTTTGACAGCTAGCATGACTATCACATGGAAATGTAAGACAAGGATCTGGAACTAAAAGAAAAAATAAGGTCGTGTTATTATTAGTATTATTGACAATTTTTCAATCATTACTATTGTACACTTCAGTAAATTAGTTATGGTGATGTATTTAAGATATAGTTATCTACTATGTGATAAATCTTACAATGCATTTACATTAACAAATTGGTAATGTGATAATATATAAATATTTTTCTCAGCCTTATTTTACTCATTTGACATAATTCTTTCTCTTTCACAGGCTATTTTAAACAATACAGAATAAAAAAATGTTTCACTGTCACCAGGGATTGAACTCGGGACCGCTTGCTTGATGCTCAAGCATTATTGGTTGTCTTAGCTTGGTGACAACCAAACATTTAACTTTGAATATTTTAATATATAAAAAAGTTCTGTGTTGTTTAAAGAAAGTCTTAGAAAGAGAGAGAATACATCTAATAATACATAATAATTTTTTTTTATGTAAACACAATCACCAAAATAATTTTTAACACAAGGGGAGTCAAAACTATGCAAAAAAACAACAATTACGGCAAACAAACAAAGAAAAAAAAAAAAAGTATAGCCCATAAAGGGAAAAAACAAAATTTGGACTTGTCATTAACTTTAAACTATGCTATGTGGTTATAAAAAGTGATAGCTTATTCAGATCATACTTACTGAATTCTAAGCTTCATAAAATTGTACTCTAAAATATTTCCGAGTGGACCTATAAGGTAAGCATTCTGACAGCCATTTTTTAAAATTCTAAAAATATTCTTAGCATGTTCTTTTTTATTACAGGAAGTGCCATGTAGTAACATATTAATTGGGAACATAATATTTTTGAATCATCAATTAAAAAAAACTGTGCATGGTGAAAAAGTTAAACACCTGTCTTAAGTATATAATATTTCAGTTTAGTGTATGTTTTACTAATACCTCTTATTCTGTTTTCATCAATTTTGTAAACATAAATTCCAGTCACTCCAATATTTGAATTTCTTGTCAAATTCTTAACATTTTTAGTACCAGATGTAGGAAGTTCATAATCATACTCTGATTGAGCACCATGAAACCCTACAATGCCTGCTGTATAAAAGGTCAATGACGCTGTATACTGGCCTATAATAATGAAGATACATTAATCAAAGCACATAATTATAGCACACTTGGTCACCATTGATTCCTCCATGGTCATCTGCAGCTGTCCAAGTAATGCCTCTATGTGGAAAGATAAATATAAAAAATGTATTCTTTCCATCACTGGTCAAGACACCTTCATATGTATTGCTATACTACATAACAATAAATATTAGTCATTATATGGTACAGCATTGAATGTTTTATGTATTGTGTATAACACATAATTGTAATACAGCATGGGATATATGTATTAGTAAATCATTTCATTGTGCCTAAGACAAATTTGAATTGTGGTAAGTCCATTACAGATTACCACTGAAGGAAAAATAACCATTATGTAATTTATTTACACAATAAAGCACATTACTAATAAGCTTACATTGGTTATATTTTGGATACTGTCAGCTTTCCAGTAATTCACATCTTTCCATCCAATAATTAAAATTAAAGTTGGGATAAACGTATTCTCTGGGAATGCTGCTTGAACATACCATCTGATTGTAGAGAGTATGTCATCATTATTAAGATCTATAAAATGGTACCAGAGCTTTCCAGTAGTCAAGTGTGAATGAGCCCAAAATACTGCCACAAAATCTACCTGGACATTTCTGAGCGTTTTTAAATGGTTTGGAAGATAATTGGTATATGGCGATCTGAATGTAATGATCCCTGTAGTATGAATCTAAAGTACAGTACAATGTAAAGGACATTTTCTTGAGATAGTGAGTCCATTTCAGCATTGAGTGGAAAATTTGATTGCTAGCTATATTAAAATAACTATTAGAAATCATGTTTATGCATTTCTTGACTTACATTTAATATTGCACTTGACCGATTATAGAATTTAACCTTAAATGGCAACTGGATAGCTTTGAAGCCTTCAGAAGGTGGCACAAAAGTTACATTCTTTAAAATGTGTGGATATAGTAGGATTCCTTCACCGGCAGCAAAAAACTGAATTACTAGAAGTGCCCAGTGCGCTGTTTTGAAATACATTATTTTCTGCGTATTTAATTGCTGCTGCTTTATTTCACTTCATCGCGCCAAATATTTGTACGTGTGTGGTATTTACAGTTTGAACTCATGAGGCTCTCGGCTGCAGGAGTCACTAGTAAGGATAGCGGTGAAAGTAGCTATTTAGGGGAACCGTCCTTTGTTTCTTACAAATTATAGTCACATTATTATTCCTTCATAATAATAGTGTTATTATATAATTGTGACAGTCTGGAGCTGAGATGAATGAACGATTAAAATCCAGAAGGGAAAAAACTGAAATCAAACTAATTTTGCAAAGTATTATAGGATAAATGAAATAAGTGAATAAAAAAACAGCAACTAATTTCTATTCTAAAAAGATGCTTGAAACAGATAGCTACTACAAGCTCGACATAACTACTACGAGCTCGACATAACTACTACGAGCTTGACATAACTAGCTACTACGAGCTTGATATACCCTTATCGAAAGGACTAGGTATTGTAAATTCGTGACTCATTACATTAACTATTTATGAGAAGCGGCTCATTAGAGACAGCAAATACTAGGAAACGAAGAAAAACAGCGACGAAGGTTTCTACTCGCTCACTCTTCCCAATTAATGGCAATAGATAAAGTATTTAATGTGGGTCTGCAAGTCGATGCCTTTCAATGCCCGGCCTCAGAAGCACACAATGTCGCCCAGGAAACTTCCTCTATTGCAGAAGCTCCTGGACTTGGAAGGGTTCGGTACGCTGCCACTAGAGTTACTACTACTCCTGAGTGGCCACTGATCTGTTCCTGATACTCTAATTAGTCCCTCTACCTAATCCCTGAGTTAGGATAGAAGGTTGTTTGAGGAATAACTAATTATATTCAAAGTAAAAAGGTGACAGAATAGTGCAGTTGGAGCACAAACTGAGCAGTGACTAAAAATGGGTTTGCTCAAGGCCAGAATATATACAACCAAGGCAAGCCCGGTGGGAAATAAAAAAACAGTGTGAGTATGCCCAATGGGTGAGCACTGGTACTCTAACTGATCACACGCATATTCCACACAACAGAGACGGAAGACTGTAAGAACATAAAACAGATGAAAAACAATAAACAGATAAATGACGATGAACAGTCAATTACAGTTCTATATGCGTCCCTTAGGATAGCTCCACATTTAATGTAAAAAGATGGCTCATTCCATGCAAAGGGTTGCTTAAGACAGTCGGACCACCTAGATCCACTGATTGTCCCATTTTATTGGTTTGGATTTTTTTTTGTGATGTTCTACTGGAATTCTCTGCTCTTTCACATGTTGAATAAAAGCAAAATTGGCTGCTACGATGGTGGAACCCAGGACCCTTCTACTTGCTCAACCCAGGATCCTTCTACTTGCTCAACCCAGGACCCTTCTACTTGCTCAACGCCAGCACGCCCTACCTCTGAGTACGACCAACCTATGGGCACCCACCTTTTCTACTTCTGAATTTGTACCCCTCAGTTATTTAGTAGTACTTAGTATCAGAAAAAATAATGTAGAATGTTGCCGTTGATTGTTATAGGTCAGTGGTAGAAAGTAGGAAGCAAAGGAACTTAAATAACAATACCTTTTCAATCAGCTTATTTGAGACTCATTTTATTGAATAGAAATAATAATAGAGGGTAGCTGTATGTGGACACACAATAGAAGCAGTATCAGTTAATCATATCAAAAGACTTGTTGACAACAGTTGTTATCAACCTCGTTGCTACCTGTGGTCTTGTTTTTTCCTACTATAATGTGTATGTGCACATTCATCAATCTTATTCCAGTTGATAGAATTCCCCACAGCTCTGAATGTTTTGTGAGATGAACTTACCACTAGTGACTGACACTTTCTCTGCAGGTAAGGGCCAAAATGATGTAAATTACGATAATTAATATCTGATTTATTTACAGGATTCAAAATAGCACTGCAGGTTATTATATATATAAGGATTATAACTTATGTTTCCACTCAGAGCATCATTTCTCGATCCTGTGTCTTTTCTACAGATGTTCAGTGTAAAACTTTGCAACAAGTATTATCTACTACTCTCTCAGACAACTCACATTTTAAACTAGAGTCTGGTACTCATTTTCTTTCTAGTGAAATTTTTGTGTCTAATCATAATAGAATCATTTTAGAAGGAGAACCAAATTCTACTATCATTTCTTGCTGGATAAGCTTGCGAATTCTCAATTTTCACACTGTTAATGTTAAGGATGTTCAATTTAATTTTTGTCGCATAATACTGAGTGGCATACTACAATTAAATATTCAAAATTCAATATTTACTAAAGAATCATATCTATCTATCTCAAACTGTGATGGAATGCTGATGCAGAGGTGTAATTTTTATAACAACAATCAGAGGTATATGATAGCAATAATCCAAAGCCAGAAGGTGGAATTAATAGAATGTAACTTCGAAAATAATAGAATTACTGCAGACTATTCCATTATTTTATTGGAGAGTTCTTCTCTTAATGTTATTTGCTGTATATTTCAGAGAAACGTGTTTTCTAGACAAAGGTCATCAATAATTGGTACTGAAAGTCACTGTGAAATTCGTATTTCGAATAGTAAATTTGTTGAAAACACATTTTTGGAATATGGTTATATAGTTTATCTCATAAACTATTCATCTAGAGTCACTTTTATCAGTAGCCATTTGGGGAAGAACAATGTTGGTGGTGGTAGTATTATAAAATCTTTTTCCGATAATGATGTTGTAGTGATGTCTTCTAGTATTTTCAACAACACAGGAACCAGATTAGCCTTAACTGTTGACATTATTAGCAACTATGCTAAACTCTTACTTGATTGTACCAGACTCTATGGCAACATTCTGAATGGTCCAGTGCCTAGTGATAGAGTATTAATAACAAATTTCTCAGAATGTCAGCACAATAGCCCAGAGATATACAATCCTTCTGGTAAGAAACATAATAATAAAATTTATATATTTTCATGGTTTAAAATGGTATTTGTTCTTTTGGAATTTGAGAACACCACTGATGTTTTACAGTCTCGGTGAATAATTATGAATGAACTAAAGCATATACTACTATTTCAGTTGTGTAAGAATGAGAACAGAAAACGTTCTATAATGATAGCTAATTGAACTTCAAAAAAAAAATGCTTACATTATTTGGCATTTCCAATTTTACTAATAAATTAATTGATTGTTTTGTTTCACAGAATGCATTATAAATGATGTTTCCATTGGATGGGAGAGGAATTCTGAAATACTACGAGACTATGGTGCTTTAATATGTGTAGTTGCTAGTAACACAATGTTTCCTCTTTGGATACGTTATGAAATATTTTCTGAGGATATGCAAGGTAGGAGGAAATAGTTGATTATGATAATTGATAAAAACATAAATTGTCCATTTTGCAGTGAGCAGCTTGCGAATGAGAGACAGAAATCAACTATTTTTTCAAATCAAACCAGAAGAACAAAGGAAATGCATTCTGATTGAAATACCACAAGATTCACCTATGGAATTGATGGAACAAATAATAGTTTTAGTTCTTCAGTCAATGGACCCAAATGTTAACATTAGTCAGCCATCAGTCAACCTTACCTTATTTAAAAAAGCTGCTGTATCAAGTGAAAATAATCGTAAGCCATTGTTTTATTGAATTTCAAAATGTGTCAGCTAAAGAATTACATTATTTAAAGCACATTAAAAAAGTCACTGACTTTATCAAAAGAATAACCAATATTTTTATCCAGCAATAACTAGGTGTCAATATTTATCCTTTTATTCTTTTCTTATTTTAGGATTATCTAGTCCCCCCAGGACACCAATATCAAATACAGCGATCATCATTATTGTTGTATTAGCAACTGTTACAGTACTGGAAGGGACTCTTGTTTGCTTATTATGTGGAGTTGTGATCTTTTGTAGATCCAAATCATCGGGTTTAAAACAATTAGCTGGACAAAAAAATCAGGTTGAAATTTATGCTAATGATTCTTATACTACCTCATTACCAGGGAAAAAAGTGAATCAGGATGCATCTGCTCCATCACAGCTCAACTCATTTATAGAAGATTGTGATGGTAAGGAAATAAGGGAATAATATATAATTTCTGTAACTAATTACTTTAATTGAACTAATTAACTTTTTGTCTTTCAGAACCATTTTATGATATACCTGAAGACAGCTGGTGATTGATATAAGGAAAGATTATAGTACTTTGGTAACTTTATAACTTGACTTCTATGATTAGTGGGACAGTCATGTAATAAAAAAAATTTGAATTTCTATTTTTATCACAGTAGATGAAATTGGAATTAGTACACAATACATGATAATAATAATAGTAAAAAATAATTCATCATAAACAAAGATTGAACAAGTAGCTATCTCCAAAATCAAATATAATATCTTGCCAAGTCATTAATGTCTGATTTATTTTTTAAATTAGTAAATGTGTAAATCAAAAAGAATTCTCGTTAAGATTGATAATACTTCAACTTTATGTTTGAGAATAATACAGTACAATTTTTATACTACCAATACACATTTTAGCAGCTGCCGATAGCAATCAGCATGTAAACTTGGACACTGAATCAGATATTCCTCATGGGGAAAGTTTTGTTTAGATTTTAATCCCCCAGGTGATCCAACAGGTGGTGAAACCTTCTATACTGTTGCTGCATCACTTCAGGAAGCAAATACACTTCCATCACAAACACATGCCAGAAGAGAGCATATTCGGCAAAGAAAGATATAATATGGTTGAAATTCGCTAGTACTAGTTATGACTTTTCAATGTAGTGTTAGACAAGGTTGTTCTTTACTGAAGACCAGACTCCAAAGAGAAGCAAAATCTTTCAAAACAGATTGTTGCAGCTCTCGAATGGACTGATTGAACTCCTTGTATGCTATTAGTAGTATGTCTTTTGGATATCACTTTACTAATGTGTTATTTGTAATAGGTTTGGCACATTTTTATAAAATTTTGTCAAGTTGTTAGTCAATAGGGCTGTAAGTCTAATTTGGTAGTATTCCTTTAAGCAATTAGTAAAATATAACATCAATTCCTGACCAAGAGTTGATAAAAAGACCTATCATTACATGCTTTCCTAGTTCCCTTTACTTCTTCAGTCTTTATCTGGAGTTGGTGATGGAACCTCCAAGGGAAGAAATCTCCTGCTGAGAAATCCAGGATTGGTCTCTTTAAATTGGAATTGATGCTTTCTTTATTTTGCCCACAGGAGAAAATAGCGGCAATGTAATGTGGAATCTTGAAATGCAAGGAACAGTTGTAGCGAATTTCCTCATCAGTTTGTACAGCCATAGATGCTGCAGTGTGTTTTTATCTTGCAACTCCTTCTGGATTTACACAAGTTTTAGACTGGCAAACAACTTAATATAATTTGTAATGGGGTAATATAGAAACCTCAGGCTTCACAAACAAGCAAAATGGAAGCCTCAAATTCTTGATCTTGTAAACAATTTAAACTTTCTGGATGAATAGATATGTCTTCTACCAAGACAGGAAGTGGTAGTATGTTTGTTAGCTGCTGCAGTAGTAGTAGAAGCATTTATTTCTAGTCCTCAAAATTATTGAAAAAGAATTGTGCTCATGTGTAGGAACATTTCAGGTTCCTGAGCTAACAGAGAAACCTTGAAAATGATGATTAGGTGCGGAGCGTGTCCACTACAACAATGCATGGTAGACTGATGCCATTTAAAGGAGGTAAGTTATAGCAGTGGGGTGCTATAGTGATAAATGCAAATTAGTAAGCAGACTCAATTTCATCAAATCTTTCAGAAAGAGTAGCACATGAGTCACATCTATCAAAACAGCAGGTGGAAGAATTATAATGCTACTGTCAGTCTTGTGTGTAAAATCATCCAGGAACATTAGTCAGTTAAAATACAATTTGGAACAAACATTTGCACCATTTATGGAAGCTTCCTACAGGGCTTCAGTTTAGCTCAATTAGAAAGTAGTGTTCTCAAATTATGATTCGTGCAAGTTTGAGCAGTCGTACCCACAGGATATACCCTCTTTAATACGCCACCTATTGTTTGTGGTCGCCCCCCATTAGCGAGGGGAACTAACAAACTGCTCAATGTTAATCTTTCAGACCTTCTCTAGCGTAGCAGGATATTTGCGAGACTGTTGGGCTTACTGGCACAACTGCCAACTGGCCGAGGGGCGTGCGTCATTTCCAAAGTTGTCTGCTACTCTCGCGGCCTACTGTGTGTATCAGAAATAATTTTGACGAGTCCTGTTGTATAAAGTTAAACGATTAGCGTCCGCTGCTCAGATTTTCGTCGCCAAGAAAATCTAACTCGTCCTTATCGGTCGCTGACTACTACAAGTTGTGCTAGTATTTAGTAGAGTATGTGGAAAGATAACAGTAAGTGTACAAAACTTCATATTAACTTAAGACTAAACCAATAATGTTATTATTTTAGAGCCACTCTCAGTTGGGAAATATTCTTCCCCAACCTCCAATAATTGTGAAAAGGAACCCCTGTTCACCGGCAGGGACAGTTCCAAACTTTGGTATAGGTACAGTCGACATCTATGTACTGATGAAAAAGGATCTTCATCTAAGGGTAAGAAAAAACAAATACTTTGCTACAAATAGGTTGCATTTTGGTATTGTTTGTAAAGTTGGAATACAATTATATACAATAAACAACAAAGCAACATGCGACCACTATTAGACCTTTGAGATTGTATAACATGATGGGGTGCAACCTCTTTTTACCATTATTATTATTATACATTCATTTGGTCATCCGATTTAATGACATTTCCAACATTTGAAACACTGCACTCAGAGCAAACTGATGGATAGACAAACAGGTAGACAGACAGACAAACAGACATATAAACTTAAAGACAGACAAACGTAACAGACAGACTGACAGACAAATGGACAGACAAAGAGACAGAGAGACAGAGAGACAGGCAGACAGACAGACAGACAGACGAACAGACAGACAAACTTAAAGACAGACAAACTTAATGACAGACAGATGGACAGATGGACAGACGGACAGACAGACAGACAAACAGACAGACAGACAGACCGACAGACCGACAAACCGACAGACAGACAGACAGGCAGACAGACAGACAGACAGACAGATAGACAGACAGACAGACCGACAGACAGATAGACCGACAGACAGACAGACTGAGAGACCGACAGACCGACAGACCGACAGACAGACAGACCGACCGACAGACAGACAGACAGACAGACAGACAGACAGACAGACAGACAGACAGACAGACAGACAGACAGACAAACCGACAGACAGACAGACAGACAGACAGATGGACAGACAGAATGACAGATGAATGGACAGACAGACTGACTGACAGACAGGCAGACTGACAGATACTGGAATTTTTTTTTACAAACAAATTAATAGTTATAGTTATAGTCAGGATTATAAGTGGGTAAGACAGAGAAAATGCACTGTTGTATACAATAATCTTATCACTTGAAAGGTTGTATGATAGTGAAAAGTGTAGTTTATTTATTTTAAAGGAAATCTAAAGATTTAAAGTCTATATTAGGGGCAGGTCAAGTTACCGTAAGATTACTTGCTGAAATGAAAGAACCAATGAGCGTTTCTCTAACAAGGCTATATTCTGATTGTTGGCGCTTAAGCAAGTTACCGTGTATGTGGTTGGCCTGTAGTGTGGGAAATGTGTTATTTTATTTATTCCCATAGACTGTTCCATTGAGTTTTGAAGTGTGCTATTGAATGGTGCAAACCCCAGAAGCGTAGCTACTTCTGTTCAATAGTTATTAACTGTTTTTACTATGTCAACTCAACCTGGACATACTTAGTGTCAGGTTTAAATATAATGATACAGTTCTATAGCAAGTAGTGAAATTTCAACTGAATTCCAAGCTTCTCAATTTTATTCTAGAAGTCTTTAGTAACCAGTTTTTTATGTTAGATAATAGCTTTTTTTTTTACTAAATATCCTAGCTTTTAGCAAAAAAACTTTCAAGAGATTCCAGTACTAAGCTATTAGTAATCTGCACCAAGATAAAGTGCTAGAGTTCATGGCATAAAATTAATTTTTAGCCTCATGAGATTATTTATAAATTGTATTAGCTATATGCAATTTAAACATAATAATAGATAAAACTATGTATAATAGCAGACCTGTCAACCCTCAATATTTGGTATTGAGGCTCAATATTTTGGCCAGAGTCTCAATATCTCAATACCAGCCTCACTTTTCTCAATATTTTGAAAGATTTATCAATATTTCTCAATACTGATCCATTTAATAGAAAGGGGAAAAATTTCAGTGTTCTAATTAACAAAAGTTGAACACATGGTCATTTGGCTAACCTCATTTTGGCCTGCATTAGTGTCCTCATTTTGACCTAGTGTAGTAGCAGCAGATAGCTCTAGCTGGTATACTGGTAGCTACTGGTACTCAGTTTGGCTTGAAGTGATATGGAGGACTTTTCTGATGAGGAACCTGGCCCTTCAGCTCCAAAGCGTAAAAAGAGTCAACCTAGCTACAGGTCTAAATTCAATTCTGGATGGGTGAAAGACTTTCCTTTCATTGGTCCAGTCAAGGGTGATGTCTATAGGTAAGAGAACTGCTCCTCTGTTTGTTAGACACTCTAACATTTTATATCATCATTCTAGATTCGAGTGTAAAGTTTGCAACAAAAGAATTCGGTGTGATCACATGGGTAAGAGAGAGGTGATTAAGCATACTGAAACCCAAAGCCATAAAGATCTAGCAAAGACATTCCAATTTCAAGCTAGATTGCAGTTTAGTACCCCCAGCCTAAATGAGACCCAGCAAAGATTGAGAGCTGAACTGAAAATGGCAGTCTTGACTGCCAATAACAATATTCCTTTGGCTTTTCACGATAAACTGTCACCCACAATTCGAAGTGTTTTTCCTGATTCAAAAGTAGCTTCCAACTATCATTCAGCCTCAACAAAGGCGATGTGCTTATTGAATTTAGCTGTAGCACCTTTGCTAATAGAAAAACTAGTTGAAAGCATGAGGACTCAGCCATTTTCTTTATCCACTGATGGATCCAACGATAGTGGGTTACAGAAAATGAATCCAGCAACAGTTCGGATGTATGATTTACAAAATGATTGCATTTCAACTCGATTTTTGAATATGTGTGTCACTTCATCTTCTACAGCTGAGTCTATTTATAGTTCACTTAATAGTAAACTCGAGGAATTACTTCAGTGTTCTAGTCCTTGGGATTTATGTTCAGCTGTTGGTGTTGACAATACATCAGTGAACATAGGTGTACGTGATTCAATCAAGACAAGGGTTTTACAACAGAATTCAGCTATATTCTTCAATGGTTGTCCATGCCATATCATACACAATGCTGCTCGAAAAAGTAGTGATGAATTCTGTAGAAGTTGCACTTTTGATGTTGAAGAGCTGTGCATAGATATTTTTTATTGGTTTGATAAATCTACAAAAAGAAAAAATAGTCTTCAATCATATTGTACTTTTTGTGATCAAGACTATAGAGCTGTGGTGAAGCATGTTTCCACTCGGTGGCTCAGCTTAGAGCAAGCAGTGGAGAGAATTCTAAAGCAATATGAAAGCTTGAAGTCTTATTTCAGATCAGAGGATGAACCACAGCCTAGATTCAAGCGACTTAGTGACCATTTCAACAATTCCATGACAGAAGTGTATCTGCTTTTTTTCCAGAATGCTCTCTCTTGCTTTACTCAAGCCAATCAATTTTTGCAGAAGGAAGAACCCTTAGTTCATGTCTTACAGCCTCAACTTCTGAGCCTGCTGAAGAAAATTTTTGGGAAATTTATAAAGCCGTCTGTTTTGTCAGTTCATGTTAATTCTGACACTTTGGTAAATGTTAGTTTCAGTGATATGTCAAATCAACTAGCAGATAAAGATCTAGCTATTGGTTTTCTCACGAAACAAACACTAAATCAATTGTATGAGGAGGGAGATATCAGCGAGGTACAGAAAAAGAGTTTTTACAAGGCTGCTCGACATTTTCTGATGTCTGCTGTGGATTATTTAATAAAGTGGTGCCCTTTCAATGAAGAATTAATGACATGCTACTTGGCTGGATTTTGAACGGAGACTTGAAAAGAACTTCGACTCAGTTGAATATTTTGTGCACAAATTTCCGAAGATCCTGGGTAATATCAACATTGACAAGTTGAGTGAGGAGTTTATAAACTACCAAATGCTTTGTTCAAACGATATACCTTCTTCAGTAAAATCGAGAGCTAATCTTCAGGACGAAGACCCCCACAGAGTGGACTATCTTTGGGGATATCTTCGAACTCTTCAGGAACCAGGGACGAATCATAAAGCATTTGGTCTATTGTTTCGTGTGGCAGAATTAATAATGACTATACCTCATTCAAATGCTGGTGAGGAAAGGATTTTCTCCCTTATAAATAAGAACAAAACACCCAGTAGAAGTAGTCTTCAACTTGAAGGAACCCTTTCATCATTGATTATTGTTAAAACACATATTTCTAACGCACTTACCTGGCAACCTACAGAAGCTATGTTAGAAAAGGCTAAAGGAGCTACAAGAACTTATAATGAACAACACAAAGACAAGAATTAGACAATCTCAATATTTCATGCATAATCTCAATATTTTTTCCCTTATATCTCAATATTTGTAAATTTTGGGGTTGAGAGGTCTGTAATAGTATGCTGTTAAGTTTGTTGAGGGTGTGTGCTCCCCAAACCACAGAGGTCGCATGCGCGAAGGACCAGGCGCCCACTTGTCAGACGAGACTCAAACACCACCGCGCAGCCATTGGCCTAAATAGCTTACAGCCTTGAGATAATGGAGCCAAAAGCGCGCACGTCCTGAGAGGGTATCGTGTCCCAGGCTAGACAGAGGTGAACAACAATTTATCTTACGTACATACATACATTTATACACTCTGACACATTGCGGTCATGTTTGGTTACAAGACCGCAATGAATATCATTACACGGTGATACAGGATTGAGAGGTAAAGGGACGCATTAGAACGAAACTAGATTACGAATGATACAGGTAAGGAATGACAGAGACAGATACATACATTCAGGTAAGGAATGACAGAGACAGATACATACATTCAGTTCGAGATAGTCAATGTTGAGAGTTCAACTGTTGTCTGGAATCACAGACATACTCCGGGGGGAGGCTTGAGGTTCATCATGGTCTGTGAGAAGAGGCACTAAGCGATTGCTAGCTCTCGTGTAGGTCTTTCCTTTGCATTTCAGAGTCACGGCCCGCACAACTCCATCGGTGCCTGGGTGAATGGCGACTATCTTAGCAAGTGGCCAATCCCTAGACTTGAGTGTCTCGTCCTTCAGAAGGACGACGTCGTTGACCTTCAGCTCAGTGGGCTTCTTTAACCATTTGCTCCTCTGAGCGCAGCTGGCCAGGTAGGCATCAGCCCAGTAACGCCAGATGTCAGTTTTGAGGCGTTCTACTAGATTCCAACGCCTGAGCGAGGATATCTTGGCTGTAGAGGCTGACTTGGAGGGCAAAGACTTGAGCGGTCTTCCCACAAGAAAGTGACCGGCTGTTAGGCAGTTGGCTTCATCAAGGTCATCATTGTTGAGTGGTGTGAGGGGTCGAGAATTGAGGATGCTTTCGATTTCCACTATGAGAGTGTACATTTCCGGCCAAGTGAGAGGATGAGGTGCTGCTAGCTTTCGAAGGTAAGTCTTCATAGCCTTGACGGCTGATTCCCATAATCCACCGAAATGGGGCGTTCTGGGGGGTGTGTTTCTCCATTCCAAGGCGTGGCTGGTGGAGAAGTTGCAGATGTTGTCTTTGTGCTGTCTAGATCCGGTCATTCGCTGTATGGCCCGGATTTCCTCCCGGGCTCCAATGAAATTAGAGCCATTGTCACACATAATCAGGGAGGGACAGCCTCTTCTGGCCACAAATCTCTGTAGTGAGGCCATGAAGTCTTGAGTGGAGAGATTCTGGCAGATGTCCAGATGAACAGCTTTTGTAACCAGGCAGACGTAGACGACGATGTAGGACTTGAGGTAAACAGGTTTTCGAGTATGGCCGACTTTCATGGTCAGTGGGCCAGCAAAATCAACGCCAGTCTTGTCGAAGGGCGGAGAAGGCATAGTTCTGACGCTCGGTAGCAAACCCATAGTCTGAGTAAGGGGCTTGGCTAGTGCTTTCTGACAGACAACGCATTGGCGGCTTATCTTCTTGAGACGATTGCGAAGGCCAACGATCGTGAAGGAAGTTGAGAGAATGGCAATGAGGGTAGACGTTCCCGGATGCCCATAAGCTACATGGAGAGATCTCAACAATAAATCAGCAAGGGTGGACTTGCAAGAGAGAGCACAGAGTTCTGTAGGTTGATTGGGAGCCTGTGGATTTCGCACACGGCTAAGTGCTAATAGGTGTCCATCATCAGACAGAGAAACAGTAAACTTTGAAAGTGAATGTCCTTGAGGCAATGTTTTGTTTAGACGAACGGCTTTAAACACTTCTGGATAGACTTCCAGCTGTGAGAGCTTGTAGAGAGTGTGTTTCGCTTTGGAAGCTTCAGAGAATGTCAAAGGCCCTCGAATTCGTTGATCCGAAGGCAACTTGCAGTTTGAGACGAATCTGTAGACATATGACAGAATACATACGAGAGAAAAGAAAGAAGAACGGATATTGGCAAGGTAACGAATAAAGCTGAGTTGGGATTCAGGTATTTTGAGAGGGGGAGTAATAGAAATGGTATAGATAGGGATGGTAGGTTTGGCCAAGAAAGGAGGAGGCCAGTGCTCAGGCAGAAGGTGGAGCCAGTCAGGACCGTGCCACCAGAGATCCGAGGCAATCAGGTCTGCTGCTCTAACACCATGGCTAGCCAGATCAGCTGGGTTCTGAGCCGAAGGCACATGTCTCCAAATCTGTGGAGGAGTGAGCTCCTGAATGGCTGCCACACGGTTCGCAACAAATCGATTGAGTGCTGATGGAGATTTAGGAAGCCAGTGCAGGACGATCTGACTGTCTGTCCAGGCATGGAGGTCATTGGCAGGTGTCTTCAGTAGAGCTTGAGTGTGAGAAAGTAGCGTTGCTAGTAGATGAGCGGCTGACAGTTCTGCTTTAGGAATAGTTATGCCTTTGGTGGGCAAAACTCTTGCTTTGGCTATGACGATGGCAGTCTGCGCAGGTCCTTCAGGAGGTTGGGTCCTGAGATAAACCACAGCACCGTATGCAACTGAAGATGCATCGCAGAAACCATGAAGTGAGCGAGTTGAGTTAGGAGGAGAAGTAGTGAGTCTTCTAGGAATCGGGTGTTGGTTGATCAGTGGAAGATCTTCCATCCAGCCTTTCCAGCGTTCTTGAATATCTTCGGGGGCATCTGCGTCCCAGGCCAGTCCCAGCTTCCATGTATCCTGGAATAGAATTCTGGCAGAGACCACAAACGGGGAGAACAGGCCCAGGACGTCGAATATCCCGGCAGTTCCAGATGCTATGACACGTTTAGTCGTTGGAGACTTCAGTGAAGTGAGTTGAGGGACAGAGACATGTAGTGTATCTGCTGAGGTGTCCCAATGGACGCCCAATGCTTTCTGAGCGTCTGGAGATGGCTCAATGCTGAGTGAAGCTGAGTCTTTCTCGAGTAGTTCGGGTAGAATCTTTTCCTTGAGTTGTGATGAGTTGGACCTCCACTTTCTCAAATGCATACCTGCACGAGAAAGAAGATCTAGTAGTTGCTTGTGTAGATCGAGAGCAGCTTCGTTCGAGTCAGCTCCAGATAGAACGTCGTCCACGTAGAACTCCTCGCGAATGGCTAAGGCAGCTCTAGGGTGACTTGATTCATAAGTGTTGGCAAGTGTGCGCAAGACTTGAGTTGCTAGGAAGGGCGAACTCTTGATTCCGAATGTCAGGCGCAGCATTCTTCGGTCTTCAATCTTCCCACTCGAATTTCTGGCCAGGAAGCGATGCCAGTCCTTCTCAGAGTCATTTAGAAGGATTTCCCTGAACATCTTCTTGATGTCAGCAGAGATACCAATGGTGTGGCACCTAAAACGGGTTAGAATGTCTGTGAGAGGTGGGTAGAGAGAAGGTCCAGGAAGCAGCATGTCGTTGAGCGAGGCACCCGACTTTGAACGAGCCGAGGCATCGAAGACCGCCCTCAGCTTCGTGGAGGAGGAGGTCTCTTTCACAACAGCGTGAACTGGCAGATAGCAAACGTCTGTGTTCTGCAGTTCGTGGAATGGTACAGTTTCAGAGTGTCCCAGGTCTTGATACTCCTGTAGGACGTGGTTGAAGTCTACCAGCTTGTCCTTGGCAGCCATGGACTTCTCGTTGGCGTACAGTCTAGAGAGGGCTTGGCGTCGAGTGTCTCCCAGCTTGGGCGGAGACTGAACTCTGGGTAAAGAAACAGCAAATCTATTACCCACCCTATTAACCGTCTCACCGAATTGTACGACGGCTTCTTCTTCTTCTTTGGAGATAGAAGGGGCTTCAGGCACTCTATCCAGCTCCCAGAGACGGCCAAGATCCTCTTGCAGGTTGGTATGAGTAGTGGCAGTCATCACGGGAGTGGGAGGTGCTCCTGACAATGGCGCTGACAGGCAAAGTCCAAGTTGTGTGGGTAGTGCTCGTAGCTCTCCAATCAGCAACGGTGTGCCGGTGGTCAGGTCGGATGTCTGATCTATACAGAGCACTAGGTCTACTCTGCCGCCTAGATCAGGGTCAGCTAGGTTGTAGTGACGAAGCAATGGGTTGCTTAGTAGTTGGCTCCTATTCTGAGGAGTGTTCAGAGGCTCCAGAGAAGGAATGACCGTGAAGGAGATGGGCTCCGACTCGAACTTCTCGTCCATGGAGTTGATAGCAGTAGAGACTGTGAATTTGCACTGGGTGGTGCCCGCAATGCCAGCCACAGTGGTAGGATCGTGCGTTCTAGGCAGTTGGAGATCTGTAGCAAGTTTCTCGGTAATCAGTGGGATGGCAGCTCCTCCGTCCAGCAAGGCTCTGGCGTGAACGGTTCTACCACCATGTCTCAGCACCACCACCGCGGAGTAGAGCGACTTCGCCTGTCGCGACTTTCCCGGCTGTGAAGTAGTGGTCATCACTGGAGCAAGTGGTGTAGAAGCAGTGGCAGGTGTGGCGTCCTTGCCTCTGTGCAGGAGGGTGTGGTGTCTTCCTTGACATTTCCTACAAGAGAACTTGGAAGGACATTGCCGACAGCCATGGCCATCAGCCAAACAATTAAGACATAGACGTTTCTCACGGATAAATTGATTCCTCTTGTCCATATCGAATGCAGCGAAGGTAGTGCATCTGGAGAGGGTGTGCTGTTCGTTGCACGCAGGACAGTTTGTTTGCTGTCTCCTCGGCGCAGGCTTGAATGCTGAGGCACCTTTAGAGCGAGTAGGAGAGGAAGACCTGGCAGCAGCTCTGTAAGGCCCAGATGAAGATGGTAGAGTCGAAGTGGAGGCTGTCTTGAGAGTGCCGAGCTCCTTGCGCCAGTACTGCACGAACTTGAGAATGGAGTCCATGGCAGGCGTGGAGCTAATCTTATTGATAATGAGAGGGCCAAGTATATCGGTTGCCCCAAACTTAGCCTCTAGAGCATCAAGCATCTCGTCCAGAGAAGCATCGGCATCAGGAAGGCTGTGAAGGATTTGCAGACCCTCAGGATCCTGGATTGCCTTGATCAGGTGTCCTTTCACTTCGAGGTTGGAGTGTCCTCTAGCCCTTGACTTGATGGTAGCTCTGAACATGACTTCAAAGTTGGACCACTTGAACGGGTTGCCATCGAAGCGTGGTACGTCCAGATGGAGTGAGGAGTTGCTAAAATATGGAGCAACTGTAGGTGGGCTGTGAATAGGAGTAGGCAATGGAGAGACTGGACGATCTTCAGTCCATATGGCTTGTTGAAGCTCAGACATAGCGGCGTCCAGCTCCTTGCATCGCGCCGCCAAGTGTGTGACGCTACACAGGAGAGGACCCGTGGCACTGGAGATGGCAGTCAAGCGAGAGCGCAGGGAATCCATGAGTGCGCAGAAACGAGGAGACTCGGGCTGTGGTTTGCTTGCTGCTTCTTGAATCTGGCCCAGCAAGACGTTGCAGTCATGCGAGAGAGGACCAGCTTTCTTCAGAGTGAGCAATGTGCACTTGAGAGCTTTGTGCGCATCGTCGAGCCGGTCTTTCTCCGGTTCTTCATCGATGGCGAGGTCAGGGTGCGCTTCATAAATGAAGTCGATTTTTTCTTGTAGATCTTCGATGGCCGAGACTTGAGTGTGAAGGTCGGCTAACAACTCGTCTATGAGAATGAGGTCGAAGGTGTCAGGATGTGCCTCTTGCATATCCTGGACCTTGTTACGAAGCTTGGTTATTTGTCCTCTCCGATGGCCACGCCGGCGACGGAGATGGTCCAATTCACCGCTAGTATTGGGCGTTTCTTCCATTGTAGCAGACTCAAGCGAACAGGTAAGGGGTTGGAAGAAGTAAACAGAAGGTGACAAACGAGGTGTTGATAAGTGACGACGGCAGGCGTCCAGATGAGGTGTGAAGGAAGGTAACAAATGAACTTAGAGCAGATAGCTGACGGAGATGAGGTAAATCTGAATCTTCGGAGCTGGTCGTTGTATCCGGCTCGAAGGACCAATGTTGAGGGTGTGTGCTCCCCAAACCACAGAGGTCGCATGCGCGAAGGACCAGGCGCCCACTTGTCACACGAGACTCAAACACCACCGCGCAGCCGTTGGCCTAAATAGCTTACAGCCTTGAGATAATGGAGCCAAAAGCGCGCACGTCCTGAGAGGGTATCGTGTCCCAGGCTAGACAGAGGTGAACAACAATTTATCTTACGTACATACATACATTTATACACTCTGACACATTGCGGTCATGTTTGGTTACAAGACCGCAATGAATATCATTACACGGTGATACAGGATTGAGAGGTAAAGGGACGCATTAGAACGAAACTAGATTACGAATGATACAGGTAAGGAATGACAGAGACAGATACATACATTCAGGTAAGGAATGACAGAGACAGATACATACATTCAGTTCGAGATAGTTAATGTTGAGAGTTCAACTGTTGTCTGGAATCACAGACAAAGTTATTGTAGAAATAATTTGTATTCAAGCTATATAAAACATTATTAATATTCCTAAATTAAGCTGCTTGTTTGTTTGCTTAGGAGCTCTAGATGTTTATCCTTATGAACCAGCAACTCAGTGCGAGGACGAGAAATCCAGCACCACCATTGCTCGTCCTCGCCTGATCAATATCCTCCCTCCTCCGGTAATGGTAGAGGATGTGCTTCGTAGGCCTGCCCACGACGATGAACTCCATGTAGTTGAACAGCAACAAGACAACGAATTGGAGTCTTCTTCTGTACTGTCTTGTGGGCAAGCTATGGGGTCGCAAGAGCATTCCATCACGAATTCCAATACTTCTGATGATGGTCACCTAATCCAAGGTGCATGTGCTTGCTCAGATGTTTCTACACATGAGCACAATTCCTCTCACTACGACTTTGAAAACCACAAGTCTAGAAGTACATCTGTAGCTGTGCAAACGGAAGAAATTTGCAGCACCAGCTTTTACTATAACATTCCCCCATCGACTGCAACTATTTTCTCCAATGACCACGAGCATAGCTCAGATGTGAGTGCCGGCCATAAAACCAAATCCTGGAGTTTTCTACAGGATATTCCAAACTTGGAATCTCCATCACCAACAGGAGATGACTATGGCAACTCAGGGAAGCAGGTACTGAAAGATCCTTCAAATGACTCTTGGACAGGCATTGATTCATTGCTATCTACCAATCTTCTGAAAGAATACTATCACATCAGATATCATACGCCCGTTCCAATTGCTAAAAGCTTATTGGAATTTATAGACAAATGTGCAGACGCTGTTAAAAAGAGCACGTCATTGGATAATAACAATCCTAATGAGCCTCTACAAGGAATTCATTCAGTGCATTCGAGAGCTGATAGCAATCAGCAAGAAAACTCGGACACTGAATCTGGTATTCCTCATGGGGAAAGTTTAGATATTAATCCCCCAGGTGATCCAACAGGTGGTGAAACCTTCTATACTGTTGCTGCATCACTTCAGGAAGCAAATGCACTTCCGTCACGAATACATGCCAGAAGAGAACATATTCGGCAACAAATTCAAGACCAAAGAAAAAGAGCTAAGGTAATAACTAATTATGTATGGATGAACTTTGTAATGATTTTTAAATATAATTTTAGAAACAAGGTTTTTCCTTGAAGAACAGACTCCAAAGAGCAGCAAAATCTTTTAAAAAGGGACTGTGTTCAGCTGCTAGGAGCTGTATTTTGTTTTGTAGTAAACATAAAAATTGATTCAATTCATAATGATATTGAATTATTATCATTAGAAAGCATAAGTATTCATCAATTGTCATAGATAATCTATATTTGTGATGGGAGGGGCAGGCACATACAGTAATTTTTATTTATGATATTGTGTTTGATGTCATGATTACATTCTGACTGGAACAATCAGTAAAGGCAGTTGTCCAGACCCTCTTTCCGTGCGTAGCGGTTAGGTACAGTGTCTGGCTCGCGAGACTAGGGCGCTCACTACTTCCACATTCCTCCAGAATAAATTTGGTACGCCTTGTCCCCAGACCCTCCGCTTTGCAGACTACATGGGTCTGGCTGTGCCAGACTACTCGGGGAAGGGTAGTGGATAAAGTTAGAACATAGCTACTGTAGTTTTTGTATTGTAACAGAGCAATCTTAAGTCCTTCAAGGAGAGACACTATTAACTTAGAACATAGGTACTGTAGTTTTTGTATTGTGACAGAAGGACTTTAAATATCTTAGGTCCTTCAGGGAGGGATTCTATATGTAGTGCCCCCGCCTTCAGGGCAGTGCTTCTATATGTAGAGTCCCTCCAATTGTGTTAGGAACTGTTGCTAGGTTCTAAACTAGTGATGCGCTCTAATAGCACAAAATAGCGAAGCGAGCAAGCATGTTACCTGTAATTGCAGCTATTCCATGCATGCTTGGTGTGGCTTAGTGGTAGCTTTTTTCTATGATGAAGGCTCCTGGTACCGTAATCCTCAGGAATAGTCTAATAAATGAATTAGGAACATTTAATGGCTTTTCAAAAAGGAAGATTGTTTACTTTGCTACCTGTTTCTATTTCGTTTTAGCTTTCCTCCTCCTTGCCCTGTCTTTTTCATTTCTTATATCTCTCCTTACTAATTTTTCTTCTGGAGTTTCTAACGCCCTCAAAGCTCTGGACCGAGCGTTTCTAACTTCTTGTCTCTCTTTCGCAGAATTTGTTTCACTGGGTATCGTTACTTCGTAAGGCGGGTAAACAAAACAAAATGTTGCTAAGAAGGTTACCCGGCCCGCGCAGGCGCGTAGGAGAAAATGTTCACACGTACGCCCACGCAAGAACAAAAACAATTCCTAAACCTTAGAGAGTCAGCTCCGCTCGCTTCACTCGCTATAGGCGCTGGGCGGCAGTCGTTAACTAACTGTTGTTAGGGTCCTTCAGGCCCTAAGTGTACCGCCCTCGCTACGCTCGGGACGCTACAACCAAGGGCCTTCAGGGACCCTAAATACAGTAGTTCCCTCCAAAGCAGCACCTCAGCACAAAATAGCGAAGCGAGCAATGCATGTTCTTCCCTGTAATTGCAGCTATTCCCTGCATGCTTGGTGTGGCTAGGAACATTTAATGGCTTTTCAAAAAGAAAGATTGTTTACTTTGCTACCTGTTTCTGTTTCGTTTTAGCTCTCCTCCTCCTTGCCCTGTCTTTTTCATTTATTATCTCTCTCTCCTTTCTAATTTTTCTTCTGGAGTTTCTAACGCCCTCAAAGCTCTTGACCGAGCGTTTCTAACTTCTTGTCTCTCTTTCGCAGAATTTGTTTCACTGGGCATCGCTACTTCGTACGGCGGGTAAACAAAACAAAAAGGTTACCCGGCCCGCTCAAGCGCGTAGGAGAAAAATGTGCACACGTACGCCCACGCAAGAACAAAAATAATTCCTAGACCTAACAAAAAAACATACAAAAAATAACAAAAAAAATAATATATTATAGTAATAAGTCAGCTCAGCTGGCTTCGCTCGCTTCGCTGAATTATAGTTAGGCCCCAAGACCAAGGGATCTACCGGCTAGTAGGATCCCGAAGGCCCTGGGTTGTAGTGTCCCGAGCGAAGCTAGGGCGCTACTAAGGTGGATCCCATTGGTCTCGGGACCTAACTTATTTAGAACATAACAACATACCTTGGCATCAAAATCTTACGTTAACCATGCTGAAGTTTTTTGACTAAAACTATGAAGAAGTCCTTTTGGAAGACCAGCTTGTTTATTGCGCAAATCCAGACTGTTTAGGAGAGCCTTGGTGGAATATGTAAGTCTGGTACTGAAACAAATATAGAAGAAGACGAACTTTTTTAATTGCTAAGCAGACAATTAAACTCCGAAGCCGAATTTGTGCAGGCCAGTACCAGCCCCACCCTGACCATCATCCGGACAAATTCACGTCAATAATGATCATCCAAAGAGCAACATTGAAGTTGAGGTGCTAGGGATAGCGGCATTCCCACCAAAACTAAACAAGACACTAAATATTGCTTTGGTTTGTGGGAAGCTTGTGCCCAACACAGAGCTCAAATCAGTGATGAAAAATTCTGCAAATTGACAGAGCTGAGCAGGAAAGACTTGAGCTACTGGCTGACAAGATTTATATGAGAGGTACTTTTTTTATTAGTTATCCATTCATTCATCCATCCTTCATTAATTCATTTACTTACATGTACTTACTTATTTAATTGCTTGCTTGCTTACTCTTACTTACTTAGATGCTGTCCAATTTATTTCTTCTTCACTGCTTCTATTTTGTTTGCTGATGTATTTATTATTTTTAGATAAGAAAGAAAGATGGTATTAGAGTTGGTACAGAGTTCCCACCTAACTCATTGCATCACATTGTTTGTGGCATTATGAGATGAATGGTTGTCCAACAATTGATTATTTTTACAGATGTGGATTTTCTAGATTTCAAAAAGTCACTAGATGCAGAGATGAAGCGTCTCCAGTCCAAAGGCCTTGGAACAAACAAGCGACAGGCAGAGCCCAAGGAAGGTTATGGGAGATGGGCCTTCTTGGTGACCACAGTCCACAGGCTCTTTTAGATACAATGATATTTTACAACGGTTTGTATTTTGCTCTGAGGAGTGGCAGAGAGCATAGGCAACTTCGCATCAGGCCTTGCCAGATTCAGCTGATTGAAAGGGAAGGGGAAAGAGCATGCTTACGGTATAGGGAGGATGAGTCAAAAAATAGACCTGGAGGAATCAAAGGAAGAAATATCAAACCCAAAATTGTAGACCATCATGAAAATTTTGATAATCCCCAAAGGTGTTTTGTAAGATTGCATTATTAGTCTACTTCCTGAAGTCACTGCTTTTTATTTACAGCCTGCTTCAAAACCGACAGAAAAGTGTTGGTACACTTCTAGGCCATAATACATTGACCAAAACCATATCAAAGTTATGTAGTGCAGCAGGAATCTCTAGTTTTAAAACCAATCAGAGCAACTGCAGCAACCAGGCTCTATGAAAGTGGTATAGATGAACAGCTAGTACTGGAGAGAATTGGTCACAGAAGCTTACCTGGTGTTAGAAGCTACAAGCGAACTTCTTCTCATCAAAAAGAAGTGCTTTCAGATATTCTAAACAAGGTACCAAAGCTTACTAATGCAGGAACTGCTTATGACTTTTCATCTACTTCCAGTTATAAATCAGGACCATCCACTTTAAATATTTCTGCACATGAAACACCTTCAATATCCTTGCTGTCAATTTCAACCGTGCCTACAATACCTTACACTGCCACTTCCAACCTATCTAATACTCACCCTTCATCAAAATCACCTGCAAAATCCACGTCTATCCAAGAAACATCTAATATTTTACCTACACCCAATTCTTCTACTTCCATGACTAACCCTTTAACACACCTAAGTGCTACTAACATTCAAACAAAGAACAGTATTCCAGGAACTTTTATATTTAACTCATGCTCATCAATTACTTTTAACATTCATCACTAGTGTTTGCATATTCATGGTTATTATATCATATTATATTGTAAAAATAACAAAAATTATTTGTTTTATTTCTTTTGTAAGTCTTGCCTCACTTTCCTGATGTGTATATAGATGTATATCATGAATTCTATTTATCATGACAAGAGAGCGTACCCCCTTGCTATATCAACAGCAACAAGCACAATCATGAAATTCCCATGCCTGAGAGAGTTTCAATACCTGTAAAAATACAATAACATGGCAACAAGAGCCCTGAGAGAAAGGGCACTATATGCCCAATGCCCTCAGAATCAGGGCAACTACATATAATTGCCCTATGCCCCCTAGGAGAGGCACTAATAGAATATGTAGCCCCTTCAATTTGACCAATCAGATCGTTCAAATTCACTCACCAATGTTCTAACTACTAGTGATGTGCTTGAGCACAAATGGCGAGCGAGCCTAAAGACTATACTATTTTTATATGAATGATTTTGACTTCTAACACTAAATTTCGCATACACGGTAAAGGGATTTCAGTGCCATAGTAACAACTCTCTGCAACTGCTTGAATTGAAGGAAAAACAACAACAACAAAACAATACACGTTATTTAAAAGTTTTCTTTGTGATATTCTTTAGCTAAGTAGTGGTTGTAACACACAATGCTTTGACACAACTGGACATGCACCTACACAGACTTACCTTCGGGGTAGTCTAGTGGACAATGTATTTTCAAGTAAATACTGTTGCGCATGGCTTATAACCATGACAAAGAGCGCATTGGCTTACCACCGCCACTAACTCGAATAGAAATGGAAGTCCCTTAAAAGTTTTCAAGTTTGAACTGCACCCGCAAAAGAATTCAAAACGGTAAACAATTCAATTTCTAGTATGATACGGGTACTGATCGATAAACCAGAGGATTCTGTTTAGTGTAATTTGGGACGGGGTCGACCACATAACTAGCACAAAAACGCGAGGGTCAAAGTACAAAATGACATACGTACGTCCATACATTATTGGCGAGTGAGCGTAGCGAGCTAGACACTTACAGGGTAACACAATCTAAAATCGGGGATGTTTATTGGCGAGCGAGCGAAGTGAGCGAGACAGTATTAGGGGTGGATAATGCAAAATCGGGTATATGTTATAGTTATAAACCAAATTGAGGTTGGTATGCTATTTATAAACTCCGAGACACGAGGGCGCAGCCCGAGTGGCGAGGATTTATAAATCGAAATACAAACCTAATGATTTTGGTTTATAACTATTTTATAGCCAGAACATAAACAACGAGCAAAGTATAGCGTTAGCTATCTTAGTAATTGTATTAAAGTACCCAAACTCTTCATTATTCCGTTTTGCTTTGATCTGCCTTCTACCATAATTATGGTTGCTAAGAACTATATCAGACTTTTCCCCGCTAATACATTTTCTCACGGGCATACCAGACTGTATCAGATTTATAGTTCTTAACGACAAGCGAGGTCGCCTGGGTAACGGGCTATAAGTTATATGTATGTATGTATGGATGGTACGTATGCTCTTTAAACACGCGCGCCGAGAACTTTTTTCTCCGAAAAAACACGGCTTTTTAGGCTTGACTCCAGTTTATTCTGAAACTACAACATTAAGCAAACCTTACTTTATACTTAAGCTCCAAAGTGTGAGAAAATTCCTGCGAAAATGTTTGCTTTTCAAGAAACAAAAAGTTGATTCGACCGGTTACTATGGCGGCATTGAAGACCCTTTACCAGAGTTAAATTCAAAACTTCGCCGTTTTTCCGGCTAAGTGCGGCTTGTTAGTTGTCAAGAGCCACCTGTAGTCTGTACTAAGAGAGCTATCACTACTTCTGAAAAGCGTATGTAAGCACATAAAGTATTAATGTTAAGGAAGCTACTACTACTCGAGGGATGCTGAGGTAAGTACGTAATTCCATATTGTTAGCTAAATATGCAAAAATAACTCTGGCCTTTCTTTTTTATAGCAAAGAGCTTGTTGTCAACAGTAGTCAGAATAACTCAAATTTGGTACTACAAAACTTACCACTGCTCAAGAAAATGAGGTAAGAAAGTAATTTTGTATTTGTGTGCTGAAATTGATTGTCGTTTGTTTTTGTAGGTGAGAGCTTGTTGTCAAGAATTCAAGGTAATTCAGATGGTCAAAGTAACTTCAATTTGATACTACAGAAGTTATCAATACTCAAGAATGAGGTAAGTAGTAATTCCATATTTGTTGGCTAAAATTACAAATAATAACACTGGTTTATTTTTTATCGTAGCTGAGAGCTTGTTCAAGAGTTACTGGTGATTGAGATTATCACAATGGCAGATGTTTGATACTACAACAGTTACCATTAATCAGGTAAGAGAGTGGTTTTGTATTTGTTTGCTGAAATAAAAGGTCATAACTGCTATTATAGTGTTTGCATGAACTAAGCTAAAACATAGTAACAAAACTTAATTGTATGTTACCTAACTATCAGGCTCGCTCGCCATTTGTGCTCAAGCACACCACTAGTTTGTATATATGTTTGGACGTACGCATGTCATTTTGTACTTTGACCCTCCGTATTTTTGTGTTCACTACGCGTTCGACCCCTGTCCCAAACTTCACTAAACAGAATCCTCCGGTTTAGTGACCATTACCCGTATCACCTTAGAAATTGAATTGTTTTACCGCTTTGAATTCTTTTGCGGGTGCAGTTAAAACTCAAAAACTTATGTGATCTCCATTTCTATTCGAGTTAGTCACTCACAGTTATAAGCCCTACTCAACAACATTTACTTGAAAATTCATTGTCCACTAGACCACGAAGGTAAGTCTTGCGTAGATATGTTCAGTTGTGTGCAAGTATTGTGCGTTACAACTACTATTAAGAATGTCACAAAAAAAACTACTTTAAATAACGTGACTTGATTTTATTGCTTCGTTTTCAATTCAAACAGTTGCGGGGAGCGTTACTATGGTATTAAATCCCCTTTACCGCATACGTAATTTAAAAACTCAACTTTATTTTAGTAGCTTGAGTGTGTTAGTTGTTAAAATCAATCATTTAACAATAGTGTAGTTTAAGACTCGCTCGCCATTTGTGCTCAAGCACACCACTTGTATACAAACATCCCTGATTTTTTCATTTTTACCCCAGTAAGTGTCTCGCTCGCTACGCTCGCTCGCCAATTAGGAAGAAATTTTAATTCTCAACCTTTTATAACTGTGGGAAGAACTGTTTACCTGCTGAGACAATTCCAAGCTAGGTACAGTTAACATCTCCATACAGATGAAAAATATTTTCCTAATAATACGATATTATGCTTGCTATTTTTATCAATATTGTTTTGAAAGGCACCACATTATTACATTTGCTATTATCTTTGCAATGGATAAATGGATAAATAGACAAACATACATACAAACAGACAGACACACAGAAGATCAGACAGACAGACAGACAGACAGACAGACAGACAGAAAATACAGACAGACAGACAGACAGACAGAAAATACAGACAGACAGACAGGCAGACAAACAGATAGACAGGCAGACACACAGGAAAATTCCAAGAAATATTTGCTACTAAGGTTCATCATTATTCTAGTAATCAACAATCAGTGTTTTTAGTATTATATACTATATGTATAAGCTGAAGTCCTTTTAGATATACTGATTCAGCATCATAAAAATTTTATCATATACAATTTTATTTATTTTTACTCTGGTATAAATATGGAAAAAATTGCATGATGTCAAGTTACAGTAGAGAGGATTAGTAACCTAATATGTACATAATGATTAAAATTCCAAAATTTTTAACTATGTTATATCATTATTTGTTTACTCAGGAATCTGGATGTTTCAACATATAGTCCATCTTACTTTTCTGTGAGTGTGGATCAGAAGTCCAGCACCATGTCGCTGGAGAAAATAGTTGGAGGCTCAAGTTCAAAGTCTTATATTGATTTTGAATTCTATTGAGTTGATCTTCAGGGGTAGCCGCACGAGACACATCCTCTAAAATTGGTTTGGGGAAGGATGTTGATGAAGCTAGGACAAGTAATGTTGTTTTTGAATTATATGGAGCTGATTTTTATGGGCAGGCATACAAGGTGCATCCTCTAAAATTAAAGCAGGATGAATGATGTTGATGAGGCAAGGATGAGCAATGGTGGTGCTGGATTTCTTGTCCTCACACTGAGCTGGCTTATATGGAAAAAAATACCAGAGTTCCTGAGCAAACAAAAAAATATGTAGTTTAATTTTAGAATATTAACCATTAAACATATACATATAATATATCTTGACATACATATACATATACAGCGTAACTACTAATCATTTCTACAGCAACTTAATAGCATATATTATGCATATATTTACTTATTACTGAAAATTCATTTTATGCCATGAACTTCAGCAATTATGCAAGTTGCCTTGATGCAGATTACTCGTAGTGTAACATCTTAGTATAATTGTATTTTCTTCCATTTGTCCAAGTTTAAATTTTTTTTGTATTTCATGCTTATAATAACTGCTTTGGGACTCCATCATCTGCTTAAAGATTTGATTAAACTCCATCTATTACATTGTTGAGAGGCCATCATCTGCAGCAGAATAACTATTAAAGAAGTAATTAAAAAAAATTCAGAAGGTACTCACTAGCATTTGCACAAAAATTGGACTCCAAATTAGGTCACATTAGGTCTTGTGACAGCAAACAGGGAATTCAAAGGGAACCAGTGATTGATTGTTATTTGACACATTTTCCCCTTCAAATTCTGCGATAACAATTCATTAGTTATATCTGTCTCACATCCCACCACACCTCTTGCATATCTTGCTCTAATATCAGTTACTTTTCATTTCCATGTTCAGTTCAACTCAAATCATTGGTTCCACATGTAATTGGCCAGTCTTATTATTTTGTTCAGTTAATTAAAAAAAAACAACTTCTATCATAATCTTTACGAGTCTGAATTTTGGTCAGTTTATCTCACCGAAAGGGAACTTTGATAGCTTTACACAGTTTAGAGAGTTAACTTGCTGAAAATTAGATCCTTGCCTAGGATACTGGAACTTTGATAGCTTTACACAGTTTAGAGAGTTAACTTGCTGAAAATTAGATCCTTGCCTAGGGATACTGGAGAGAGTAGCTATTAGCCCAAGTGATGAAGTTAGAATTGTAACTGACTCTTCCAGTATAAATACATACACACTACTTTGATATTTATTTGTTATTGTTATCTGCTGTATTTTACTCATGATAATCATCAGTGTGTAAATTATGTTCAGTAGTGAAGTTATGTATATTTTTAATCTTTTCACGAATACAATACAAATTAATGTCAAAATTACTATACTACTTAACTGCCACATGATGTGAAGTAAGATGAGAAATTTCGTATTCTTTGGTCCAAAGTGCTGTGACTTTAAAACTTCCAGTTGTATTCCACTCATTGATATCATCCACTTTGTATCCTAAGCGTACATCAATTCTGTAGTTGAACTAGTTGTATTAACAGAACCCACTGCTCCATTGGATCAATTTTATGAGGAATTTGTATATCAATTGTAAAGGTCTGGGCAGTAGTAAGTTTAATGACAAAATTTTGCCTTTCTTCAAGCATATACTTCTGAATCTATCTGAAAAAGCTTAGGGTGGCAATACACTCCCACCCACTTTAGTTGCTATGGTAGAATTACACTAGTGGTTTATTAAGTATGTGGCTATTTAATTTGGTGCAACAAAATGATGGAATGCCTGACAGGCAAGGAGTGAAAACAGCTGAAGAATAATTCAGCGGAAGCTAGCGGAGCTGACTCTCTAATGAGTCCGCGATATATAATTCAGCGAGCGAGCGAAGCCAGCGAAGCTGACTCTCAGTCGTTTTCAATTGAGATTTCAGATATATATAACTAGTGGTGTGCTTGAGCACAAATGGCGAGCGAACCTTAAACTACACTATTGTTAAATGATTGATTTTAACAACTAACACTCAAGCTACTAAAATAAAGTCGAGTTTTTAAATTAAGTATATGCGATAAAGGGGTTCAATGCCATAGTAACCGCTCCCGCAACTGTTTGAATTGAAAAAGTAGCAACAAAATCAAGTCACGTTATTTAAAATTTTCTTTGTGATATTCTTAATAGTAGTTGTAACGCACAATACTTTCACACAACTGAACATACCTACGCAAGACTTCGTGGTTCGTCTATTGGACAATGAATTGTCAAGTAAATGCTGTTGAGTAGTGCTTATAACTGTAACAAATAGTGTATTAACTTACCACCGCCACTAACTCGAATAGAAATGGAGCTCCCATAAGTTTTTGAGTTTTAACTGCACCCGCAAAACAATTCAAAGCGGTAAACAATTCAATTTCTAAAGTGATACGGGTAATGGTGGCTAAACCAGAGGATTCTGTTTAGTGAAGTTTGGGATGGAGTCGAACGCCGAGCGAACACAAAAATACGGAGGGTCAAAGTACAAAATGACATACATAAGTCCAAACATAAAATAAACTAGTAGTTGTTTCAACAAGAGAGTAGCTATAAACTTTTTGGTTGAAACAAGGATTCTCCGCACCAGTTAATTAAAAAATACTGGAACTGTGAACGCTTTACCTAACTTACGTAATTAGAAGCGCGGGCGAAATATTTTGACGTACGTATACATACATAATGTGACAGTACTTGGGAAAAGGGACCAATTGCGTTAAAAATTGAAAAATGAGTTATTCATACCACTGTGTAGAGCACTTCTTATGGAGTGTTTTGATACCAAGTTTATAAGCAGGCGCTGCTTGGTTCACTAAATATACGAGCGGCAATCTGAACAACTTGAGCACAGTTATTTCGAGAAAACTGCGATTAAAACTTCTTATTCAATTTCTCGCGGAGTTAACGTTGAATTCCGTAATCTAACCAGAAGTCCGCGTTACGGGTTACGTAAGACTGTTACCTATGCTTGGAAAATGGTGGCGATCAGCTGAACGGCAGTAAGTTATAGTTGGGGCCGCTTACTTCATTGATGGGGGAGGCCTTACTCAGTTTAGTCCCTACATTGTGTAAGAGTAGACAGGTATGACTTTAAATAGCACTAGATGCGTATAGACATAGTTTTGCAGGCCGTTTTGTGCTTCTTTTTTTCTTTTTTTCTGTTTCCAACAGTTTGATAGTTACAGTAAGTCATGGTAACTATAATACAGTCACTCTTAGAAATGATCAACTAGCTTGGTTTGTTAGTTCACTGGCTAGCTAAGTTTAGGATTATATTTGTCTTGCAGCCAGCTTGTTGCCTGTTTTGGAACAAATGAACAATAGGAATTTCTTTAAATCAATGAACAAAAATGATGGACTTTCAAAATGTGTTGCCTTCTCTTGTTGCAGTGTGACAGAAGTCCTCACCATCACTGAAACCTTTGTCCAGTCAGAGACTTGCTGATTCTTCTAGTGTCTTCACAAAAATAGTCCCAGGAGTCTCCAGGTCTGCAGACTTCAACTACAAGACTCCATAAATAGCAACATCAACCTATATAGCTTGATTATTCACATTATTATTTCTATTCTGTTGCTGCAATGCTATAACAAAAACTTATAAGAATTTACCCGCGATTATCCGAGGTAGGGGTAATTTGTTGCTAGGCAACAAATTGAATTCGCCCACGATTTTCAATTACTCGCGGGTTGGATTTCCGTGCACGCACGGAAGGTCAAAATAGAGAGTAAAAGGTGACTGTGTTTAAACGGGGCACTCGGACCTTTAACAATGGTTTCAGCCACTCAAATTTGGTGTCAGTGTAGCTAAAGGGTAGAAGATACCAGTGGGCCAATAAAAAGAAAACCAAAAAAAAATTATTTTGTCGGTGTTTGGGCTCTACTGTACATTTTTGATTTTACGTAATTGGTCTCTTTTCCCAAGTACTGTCACATATATCTGAAATCTCAATTGAACACGACTGAGAGTCAGCTTCGCTCGCTTCGCTCGCTCGCTGAATAAACAAACATCCCAGATTTATATATTTATTTTTGTAATTTTTTTTTGTTAGTATTTGTTAGGTCTAGGAATTGTTTTTGTTCTTGCGTGGACGTACGCATGCACATTTACTCCTACGCGCTTGCGCGGGCGGGGTAACCTTCTTGGGTTCTCGTCCTATCACTGAGTTGCTTGTTCATACGGATAAACACCTAGAGCTCCTAAGCAAACAAACAAGCAGCTTAATTTAGGAATATTAATAATGTTTTATAATAGCTTGAATACAAATTATTTCTACAACTAGTGGTGTGCTTGAGCACAAATGGCGAGCGAGCCTTAAACTACACTATTGTTAAATTTGATTTTAACAACTAACACTCAAGCTATTAAAATAAAGTCGAGTTTTTAAATTACGTATGAGGTAAAGGGGTTTCAATGTCATAGTAACCGCTCCCGCAACAGTCTGAATTGAAAAAGAAACAACAAAATCAAATCACGTCATTTAAAATTTTCTTTGTGATATTCTTAATAGTAGTTGTAACGCACAATACTTTCACACAACTGAACATACCTACGCAAGACTTACCTTCGTGGTTCGTCTAGTGGACAATGCATTTTTAAGTAAATACTGTTGAGTAGGGCTTATAACTGTGACAAATAGCGCATTAACTTACCACCGCCACTAACTCGAATAGAAACGGAGCTCCCATAAGATTTTGAGTTTTAACTGCACCCGCAAAAGAATTCAAAGCGGTAAACAATTCAATTTCTAAGGTGATGCGGGTAATGGTCGCTAAACCGGAGGATTCTGTTTAGTGAAGTTTGGGACGGGGTCGAACGCGGAGCGAACACAAAAATACGGAGGGTCAAAGTACAAAATGACATACGTACGTCCATATATTATATAAATAAATAAACAAACATCCCCGATTTTCGTTGTGTTACCCCTGTATTAATAATGTTTTATATAGCTTGAATACAAATTATTTCTACAATAACTTAACAGCATACTAATATACATACTTTTACCTTATTATTATGTTTAAATTGCATATAGCTAATACAATTTATAAAATCTCATGAGGCTAAAAATTAATTTTATGCCATGAACTTTAGCACTCTATCTTGGTGCAGATTACTAATAGCTTAGTACTGGAATCTCTTGAAAGTTTTTTTGCTAAAAGCTATGATACTTAGTAAAAAAAAAAGCTATTATCTAACATAAAAAACTGGTTACTAAAGACTTCTAGAATAAAATTGAGAAGCTTTGAATTCAGTTGAAATTTCACTACTTGCTATAGAACTGTATCATATATTTAAACCTGACACTAAGTATGTCCAGGTTGAGTTGACATAGTAAAAACAGTTAATAACTATTGAACAGAAGTAGCTACTCTTCTGGGGTTTGCACCATTCAATAGCACACTTCCAAACTACCAACTGGCGTGCGTCATTCCCAATGTCCGCTACTCTCACGCGCCTACGGCGTGCATTAGTAATAATTTTGACGAGTCCTGTTGTATAAAGTTAAACGATTAGCGTCTGCTTCTCAGATTTTCCTCGCCAAGAAAATCTAACTCACCCTTATCGGTCGCTGACTACAAGTTGTGCTAGTATTTAGTAGAGTATGTGGAAAGATAACAGTAGGTGTACAAAATTTCCTATAAATTAAGACTAAACCAATAATGTTATTATATTAGAACCACTCTCAGTTGGGAAAGATTCTTCCCCAACCTCCAATAATTGTGAAAAGGAACCCCTGTTCACCCGCAGGGACAGTTCCAAACTTTGGTATAGGTACAGTCGACATCTATGTACTGATGAAAAAGGATCTTCATCTAAGGGTAAGAAAAAAACAAAACAAATACTTTGTTACAAATATGTTGCATTTTTGTATTGTTTGTAAAGTTGGAAATACAACTATATAATAATAAGAAACAATGAAGCAACATGCGACCTCTTTTAGACATCATTGAAATTGGATGTATTCTCTCTCTTTCACAGGATTATAAAAATAAACAATACAGAACTAAACCGAGAATCGAACCCAGGACCACTTTGCTTAACGTACAAGCGCTCTGCTACTGAGCTATGACAACTAGCCGGCAAACAAACACTCCAATCCAATTTGATGATGCTCCAGTACTTGAAACACTGCACACAAATAGGAGCAAACAGACAAACAAAATGACAAATGAATGGCCAAACTGACTAACAGACAAACAGAAAGACAGACAAATGAACAGACAGACAAAAAGACAGACAGACAGACAGACAGAGAGACAGACAGATGAACAGACAGATGAACAGACAGACAGGTGAACAGACAGACAGATAGATGTACAGACAGACTGACAGACATACAGACGGACAGACAGACAGACGGACTGACAGACAGAGAGACAAATAGACAGACAGACGGACAGACGGACAGACAGACAGACAGACAGGCAGACAGACAGACAGACAGACCGGTGAACAGACAGACAGACAGATGTACATACAGACAGATAGACAGACAGGTGAACAGACAGACAGGTGAACAGACAGACAGACAGATGTGCAGACAGACAGATAGACAGACAGAGGGATAGACAGACAGACAGATAGACAGACAGATGGATGGATGGACAGACAGACAGACAGATGGACAGACAGATGTACAGACTGACAGACAGACAGATGTACAGACTGACAGACAGACATACATACGGACAGACGGACAGACAGAGCGACAGACAGACAGACAGACAGATAGACAGACAGATAGACAGACAGATGGATGGATGGACAGACAGACAGACAGATTGACAGACAGATGTACAGACTGACAGACAGATGTACAAATTGACACAGACAGACAGATGTACAGACTGACAGACAGACAGACAGACACACAGACGGATGGAAAGACAGACGGATGGACAAACAGATGGATAGACAGACAGACAGATGGATAGATAGACAGACAGAAGGACAGACAGATGTACAGACTGACAGACTGATGTACAGACTGACAGACAGACAGATGTACAGACAGACAGACAGACAGACGAACAGACAGACAGACAGACAGACAGACAGATGGATAGACAGACAAACAGATGGACAGATGAATGGGCGAACGAATGCACAAATAGACAGACTGACTGACTGACAGACAGGCAGATTGACAGATACTGGAAACGTTTTTAAAACAAATTATTAATTCTAAAGTTTATCAGGATTATAAATGGGTCAGGCAGAGAAAATGCCCTGTTATATAATATAGTAATCCAAACACTTAAAAACTGAAAGGTGGTTGAATTAATGAATAATTATTTTAAAGGAAGTTTAAAAATTTAAAGTCTATTCCACACGCTTGAAGAATCAATCATTTCAATTAGTTTTAGGTAGTTGATAAAGTATTATGCTCGTGCTTTTGTGTTGAGATCAACATTGCATGCTTATTGTACATTTGGTACCATTTTCTGGAAAGCACAAATTAGACTAGCACAGAAGCAGGTTATAAGTATAAGGTAGCCAAACTACAGCCTCACAAGGTTGGAATGTAGCTTCTTGGCTTTACAGAGTGGGGCTCAACCTAGCAGATGTTCATATTATTCGGTGTTTCAATGAGTGGGTTCCAGAATACTGAATTCCTACTGTATATGGTTTGTGTATTAGTCAGAGCTAGAATCAGATTGCTCACTGCTATGTATATCCTGAGTTTATGCTACCACAAATGTGGCGCAAGAGGAGTGCACTTGGCAACTCAAACTCAAACATACGAAATTTTGATGCCCATGGTGAAAATGGGGCGGGTCACTTTTGTTGGATATCAACTATTTATGCTAATTATGTTTTGTTTAAAGCAACAAAAACTTTCCGGAGACTCCAGTACTAAACTATTAGTAATTTGCACCAAGACAAATTAAGTGCTAAAGTTTATGGCATAAAATTAATTTTCAGCCTCATGAGATTATTTATAAATTGTATTAGCTATAATATGCAATTTAAAATTTTTTAATAATAGGTAAAAGTATGCATAATAGAATGCTGTTAAGTATTGTAGAAATTATTAGTATTCAAGCTATATAAAACATTAATATTCCTAAATTAAGCTGCTTGTTTGTTTGTTTAGGAGCTCTAGATGTTTATCCTTATGAACCAGCAACTCAGTGCGAGGACGAGAAATCCAGCACCACCATTGCTCGTCCTCGCCTGATCAATATCCTCCCTCCTCCGGTAATGGTAGAGGATGTGCTTCGTAGGCCTGCCCACGACGATGAACTCCATGTAGTTGAACAGCAACAAGACAACGAATTGGAGTCTTCTTCTGTACTGTCTTGTGGGCAAGCTATGGGGTCGCAAGAGCATTCCATCACGAATTCCAATACTTCTGATGATGGTCACCTAATCCAAGGTGCATGTGCTTGCTCAGATGTTTCTACACATGAGCACAATTCCTCTCACTACGACTTTGAAAACCACAAGTCTAGAAGTACATCTGTAGCTGTGCAAACGGAAGAAATTTGCAGCACCAGCTTTTACTATAACATTCCCCCATCGACTGCAACTATTTTCACCAATGACCACGAGCATAGCTCAGATGTGAGTGCCGGCCATAAAACCAAATCCTGGAGTTTTCTACAGGATATTCCAAACTTGGAATCTCCGTCACCAACAGGAGATGACTATGGCAACTCAGGGAAGCAGGTACTGAAAGATCCTTCAAATGACTCTTGGACAGGCATTGATTCATTGCTATCTACCAATCTTCTGAAAGAATACTATCACATCAGATATCATACGCCCGTTCCAATTGCTAAAAGCTTATTGGAATTTATAGACAAATGTGCAGACGCTGTTAAAAAGAGCACGTCATTGGATAATAACAATCCTAATGAGCCTCTACAAGGAATTCATTCAGTGCATTCGAGAGCTGATAGCAATCAGCAAGAAAACTCGGACACTGAATCTGGTATTCCTCATGGGGAAAGTTTAGATATTAATCCCCCAGGTGATCCAACAGGTGGTGAAACCTTCTATACTGTTGCTGCATCACTTCAGGAAGCAAATGCACTTCCGTCACAAATACATGCCAGAAGAGAACATATTCGGCAACAAATTCAAGACCAAAGAAAAAGAGCTAAGGTAATAACTAATTATGTATTGATGAACTTTGTAATGATTTTTAAATATAATTTTAGAAACAAGGTTTTTCCTTGAAGAACAGACTCCAAAGAGCAGCAAAATCTTTTAAAAAGGGACTGTGTTCAGCTGCTAGGAGCTGTGTTTTGTTTTGTAGTAAACATAAAAATTGATTCAATTCATAATGATATTGAATTATTATCATTAGAAAGCATAATTATTCATCAATTGTCATAGATAATCTATATTTGTGATGGGAGGGGCAGGCACATACAGTAATTTTTATTTGTGATTGAGGAGGGCTATTCCCTGTATTTTGCTACGGTAATTGACCGTTGCCATAGCGAGACTTTCTAATTAGTGCGTGCTATGAATTAGATGATTACGTAAGAGTTAATTGTGTTTGATGTCATGATTACATTCTGGCTGGAACAATCAGTAAAGGCAGTTGTCCAGACTCTCTTTCCGTGCGTAGCGGTTAGGTACAGTGTCTGGCTCGCGAGACTAGGGCGCTCACTACTTCCACATTCCTCCAGAATAAATTTGGTACGCCTTGTCCCCAGACCCTCCGCTTTGCAGACTACATGGGTCTGGCTGTGCCAGACTACTCGGGGAAGGGTAGTGGATAAAGTTAGAACATAGCTACTGTAGTTTTTGTATTGTAACAGAGCAATCTTAAGTCCTTCAAGGAGAGACACTATTAACTTAGAACATAGGTACTGTAGTTTTTGTATTGTGACAGAGGGACTTTAAATATCTTAGGTCCTTCAGGGAGGGATTCTATATGTAGTACCCCCGCCTTCAGGGCAGTGCTTCTATATGTAGAGTCCCTCCAATTGTGTTAGGAACTGTTGCTAGGTTCTAAACTAGTGATGCGCTCTAATAGCACAAAATAGCGAAGCGAGCAAGCATGTTACCTGTAATTGCAGCTATTCCATGCATGCTTGGTGTGGCTTAGTGGTAGCTTTTTTCTATGATGAAGGCTCCTGGTACCGTAATCCTCAGGAATAGTCTAATAAATGAATTAGGAACATTTAATGGCTTTTCAAAAAGAAAGATTGTTTACTTTGCTACCTGTTTCTATTTCGTTTTAGCTTTCCTCCTCCTTGCCCTGTCTTTTTCATTTCTTATATCTCTCCTTACTAATTTTTCTTCTGGAGTTTCTAACGCCCTCAAAGCTCTGGACCGAGCGTTTCTAACTTCTTGTCTCTCTTTCGCAGAATTTGTTTCACTGGGTATCGTTACTTCGTAAGGCGGGTAAACAAAACAAAATGTTGCTAAGAAGGTTACCCGGCCCGCGCAGGCGCGTAGGAGAAAATGTTCACACGTACGCCCACGCAAGAACAAAAACAATTCCTAAACCTAATTCAATCGCGAACTCATTAGAGAGTCAACTCCGCTCGCTTCGCTGAATTAGTTAGGCGCTGCGGGCAGTCGTTAACTACTGTTTTTAGAGTCCCTCAGGCCCAGTGCCCTCCAAAGCAGCACCTAAACTAGTGATGCTCTCTAATAGCAAAAAATAGCGAAGCGAGCAATGCATGTTCCCTGTAATTGCAGCTATTCCATGCATGCTTGGTGTGGCTAGGAACATTTAATGGCTTTTCAAAAAGAAAGATTGTTTACTTTGCTACCTGTTTCTGTTTCGAGCTCTCCTCCTCCTTGCCCTGTCTTTTTCATTTCTTCTCTCTCTCTTTTTACTAATTTTTCTTCTGGAGTTTCTAAGGCCCTCAAAGCTCTTGACCGAGCGTTTCTAACGTTTTGTCTCTCTTTCGCATAATTTGTTTCACTGGGCATCGCTACTTCGTACGGCGGGTAAACAAAACAAAAAGGTTACCAGGCCCGCTGAAGGGCGTAGGAGAAAAATGTGCACACGTACGCTCACGCAAGAACAAAAATAATTCCTAGACCTAACAAAAAACTAGAGCAGTGAAGTGCAAACCCTCAGCGCTAGTTAGAAAAAAAGAAAGGAAAAGGTAGGAAAGAAATAATAACAGTAGGAAGAAAGAGGAAAATGAGGCAAGAAGACAAAAGAAAAAACAAAAACAGGATGAAAAAAAAAAATACTGTCGACGCGGATTCGAAGCAGTAACTATTAGGTTAGGTACTTGCTCACTCAACGACTACGCAACGCAACACCTCACGCTGAATACATGTAATTGTTAGCTATTTAAAAGTGACTTGCAACCTGCAAGCTGGCTCACGTGACAAGCAAGTTTTTTAAGGGGCGGTTCCCGCTGTAAGCCTACGATCGCACGACTCTGGAAAGACTCGCTTTTTTCTTGAAAATGAAGTCCAAAATCAAAATTCTGGCATATTAAAGGAACTTACTTCGTGAAATACTGCTGTTTGATGCCGCTTTCAGAGCCTGGCTGGTTCCTACCTTCCAGAAGTGGCCTGTTGACAGAGTGACAGAATGAACTAGAGCACTGAAGTGCAAACCCTCAGCGCTAGTTAGGTAGTATGATAAAGAAAAGGAAAAGTGTAAAAACAAAAGAAAGAGAAGTGGCATGAAGAGAGGCAGGAAAGAGAAAAAGACAATGAAAGAGGAAATGAAAGGAAAAGGTAGGAAAGCAATAAAAACAGTAGGAAGAGGAAAATAAGGCAAGAAGAAAAAAAAAAAATGGATGAAAAAAAAAATGAAAAAATAAAAGCGTCTGCTTGGGTTCGAACCAGAGACTTCTAGGTTAGCTATTTGCTCACTCAACAACTATGCCACGGAACACCTCACGCTGAATCCATGTAATTGTTAGCTATTTAAAAGTGATTTGCAACCTGCAAGCTGGCTCACGTGACAAGCAAGTTTTTTAAGGGGCGGTTCCCATTACCGTAACGTAAGATTGTGGGACTGAAATTCTACTCGCTTTTTCTTGAAAACTAAGTCAAAACTAAATATTCTGGCACATTAAAGGGACTTACTATGTGAAGTGCTATAGTTTGATGTCGCTTTCAAAGCCTGGGTAGCCGTAATCTTCGAGATCCCCTGTTGACTGACGGACGGAATGACTGACAGGATGACTACTGTAACCCTCTGGGCGCATGCGCGCTGAGGGTTAATGAATGAATGAACTAGAGCACTGAAGTGCAAACCCTCAGCGCTAGTTAGCTAGTATGATAAAGAAAAATAATAAAAAGGTAGAAAAAAGAAAAAGAAAGAGAAGTGGCATGAAGAGAGGCAGGAAAGAGAAAAAGACAATGAAGGGACAAAAGAAAGAGGAAAAGAAAGGAAAAGGTAGGAAAGAAATAAAAACAGTAGGAAGAAAGAGGAAAATAAGGCAAGAAGACAAATGGAAAAAAAAAAAAAAAAGGATGAAAAAAAAAAAAAAAAAAAAAATACCGTCGACAAGGATTCGAACCAGAGACTATTAGGTTAGGTACTTGCTCACTCAACCACTACGCAATGCAACACCCTCACGCTCAGTGCATGTAATTGTTAGCTATTTAAAAGTGATTTGCAACCTGCAAGCTGGCTCACGTGACAAGCACGTTTTTTAAGGGGCGGTTCCCGCTGTAAGCCTACGATCGCACGGCTCTGGAAAGACTCGCTTTTTTCTGGAAAATGAAGTCCAAAATCAAAATTCTGGCATATTAAAGGAACTTACTTCGTGAAATACTGCTGTTTGATGCCGCTTTCAGAGCCTGGCTGGTTCCTACCTTCCAGAAGTGCCTGTTGACAGACAGAGTGACAGAACGAACGAATGAATGAATGAATGACACTAGGACTACTGTAACCCTCTGGGCGCATGCGCGCTGAGGGTTAATGAATGAATGAATGAATGAATGAATGACACTAGGACTACTGTAACCCTCTGGGCGCATGCGCGCTGAGGGTTAATAACAAAAAATATATATAATATATCGCGGAATCATTAATTGGCGAGCGAGCGTAGCGAGCTAGACACTTACAAGCCTTGTCACCTTTATGGGATAGTATTGTCCAACAAGCCTTGTCACCTGTATGGGACAGTATTGTCCTACAGGGGTAACACAATCGAAAATCGGGGATGTTTGTTTATTTATTGGCGAGCGAGCTAAGCGAGCGAGACTCTATCAGGGGTAACTCAATCGAGATTTCGCTATATTTATCTGTTTATGGTAAGTGAGACTTCTGTTTTCGCCCGCGCTTCTAATTACGTAAGTTAGGCAAAGCGTTCACAGTTCCAGTGTTTTTCAATTAACGAGCGCGGAGAATCCTGCTGCACTGCCTTAAGCAACTTGTTTCAACCAAAAAGTTTACAGCTACTCTCTTCTTGTAACAATTGTGAAGTCTTTTTCAAGCTGCGCTTCTTTGCCACTGCTTTCGAAGTTTATTCAGGTAATTCTGTTAATTTAGTCTGGGATCAGAGACTTTAGATTCTCTGATGCTAACTGAGAAGGGAAAGGGTTACACTGTGCACTACAGTTAGATGTAATTTCTGTCATATGTATATATGTATGTATGTATGGATTGTTCGTATGCCCTTTAAACGCGCGCGGGGAACGGTTTTTCTTCAAAAAACACGGCTTTTTAGGCTTGACCCCAGTTTATTCTGAAACTACAGCATTAAGCAAGCCTTACTTTAAACTTAAGCTCCAAAGTGTGAGAAAATTCCTGCGAAAACGCTTGCTTTTCAAGAAACAAAAAGTTGATTCGATCGATTAGTATGACATTAGCCGTGCGCAACAGTATTTACTCGAAAATACATTGTCCACTATACTACTGCGAAGGTAAGTCTGTGTAGGTGCATGTCCAGTTGTGTCAAAGCATTGTGTGTTACAACCACTACTTAGCTAAAGAATATCACAAAGAAAACTTTTAAATAACATGTGTTGTTTTGTTGTTTTTTCCCCCTTCAATTCAAGCAGTTGCAGAGAGTTGTTACTATGGCACTGAAATCCCTTTACCCTGTATGCGAAATTTAAAAACTGGACCTTATTTTCAGTAGCTTCAGTGTTAGAAGTCAAAAATCATTCATATAAAAATAGTATAGTCTTTAGGCTCGCTCGCCATTTGTGCTCAAGCACATCACTAGTAAGTCAGCTCAGCTCGCTTCGCTGAATTATTGTTAGGCCCCCGAGACCAGGGGATTTACCGGCTAGTAGGATCCCGAAGGCCGGCCCTAGGTTGTAGTGTCCCGAGCGAAGCTAGGGCGCTACTAAGGTGGACCCCATTGGTCTCGGGACCTATCTTATTTAGAACATAACAACATACACCTTGGCATCAAAATCTTACATTAACCATGCTGAAGTTTTTTTGACAAAAACTATGAAGAAGTAGTTTTGGAAGACCAGCTTGTTTATTGCGCAAATCCACTGTTTTTACAGACTGTTTAGGAGAGCCTTGGTGTTCCTCGTGAGGAATATGTAAGTCTGGTACTGAAACAAATATAGAAGAAGACGAACTTTTTTAATTGCTAAGCAGACAATTAGACTCCGAAGCCAAATTTGTGCAGGCCAGTACCAGCCCCACCCTGACCATCATCCGGATAAAGTTTCACGTCAATAATGCTCCTCCAAAGAGCGACATTGAAGTTGAGCGTGCTAGTGATAGTGGCATTCCCACCCAACTAAACAAGACACTAAATATTGCTTTGGTTTGTGGGAAGCTTGGGCCCAACATAGAGCTCAATGTAGTAATGAAAAAATCTACAAATTGACAGAGCTGAGCAGAAAGACTTGAGCTACTGGCTGACAAGATTTATATGAGAGGTATTTTTTTATTAGTTATCCATTCATTCATCCTTCATTCATTCATTTACTTACAAGTACTTACTTATTTAATTGCTTGCTTGCTTACTCTTACTTACTTACTTAGATGCTGTCCAATTTATTTCTTCTTCACTGCTTCTATTTTGTCTGCTGATGTATTTATTATTTTTAGATAAGAAAGAAAGATGGTACAAAGTTCCCACCTAACTCATTGCATCACATTGTTTGTGACATCATGAGATGAATGGTTGTCCAACAATTGATTATTTTTACAGATGTGGATCTTCTAGATTTCAAAAAGTCACTAGATGCAGAGATGAAGCGTCTCCAATCCAAAGGCCTTGGAACAAACAAGCGACAGGCAGAGCCCAAGGAAGGTTATGGGAGATGGGCCTTCTTGGTGACCACAGTCCACAGGCTCTTTTAGATACAATGATATTTTACAACGGTTTGTATTTTGCTCTGAGGAGTGGCAGAGAGCATAGGCAACTTCGCATCAGGCCTTGCCAGATTCAGCTGATTGAAAGGGAAGGGGAAAGAGCATGCTTACGGTATACGGAGGATGAGTCAAAAAATAGACCTGGAAGAATCTAAGAAAGAAATATCAAACCCAAACTTGTAGACCGTCATGAAAATTTTGATAATCCCCAAAGGTGTTTTGTAAGATTGCATTATTAGTCTACTTCCTGAAGTCACTGCTTTTTATTTACAGCCTGCTTCAAAACCGACAGAAAAGTGTTGGTACACTTCTAGGTCATAATACATTGACCAAAACCATATCAAAGTTATGTAGTGCAGCAGGAATCTCTGGTTTTAAAACCAATCAGAGCAACTGCAGCAACCAGGCTCTATGAAAGTGGTATAGATGAACAGCTAGTACTGGAGAGAATTGGTCACAGAAGCTTGCCTGGTGTTAGAAGCTACAAGCGAACTTCTTCTCATCAAAAAGAAGTGCTTTCAGATATTCTAAACAAGGTACCAAGGCTTACTAATGCAGGAACTGCTTATGACTTTTCATCTACTTCCAGTTATAAATCAGGACCATCCGCTTTAAATATTTCTGCACATGAAACACCTTCCATATCCTTGCTGTCACTTACCTCAAACCACAATGGTGATGCAATCATGTGTCCACTCACCTCTTGTCTGATTGATTACCCAATTCCACCCGTATTTACAATACCTTGCACTGCCACTTCCAACCTATCTAATACTCACCCTTCATCAAAATCACCTGCAAAATCCACGTCTATCCAAGAAACATCTAATATTTTACCTACACCCAATTCGTCTACTTCCATGACTAACCCTTACACACCCAAGTGCTACTAACATTCAAACAAAGAACAGTATTCCGGGACCTTTTATATTTAACTCATGCTCATCAATTACTTTAACATTCATCACTAGTGTTTGCATATTCATGGTTATTATATCATAATATATATAAGTATATTGTAACAATAACAAAAAATTATTTGTTTTATTTCTTTTGTAAGTCTTGCCTCACTTTCCTGATGTGTATATAATATGTATATCACGAATTCTATTTATCATGACAAGAGAGCGTACTCCCTTGCTATATCAACAGCAACAAGCACAATCATGAAATTCCCATGCCTGAGAGAGTTTCAATACCTGTAAAAATACAATAACATGGCAACAAGAGCCCTGAGAGAAAGGGCACTATATGCCCAATGCCCTCAGAACCAGGGCAACTACATATAATTGCCCTATGCCCCCTAGGAGAGGCACTAATAGAATATGTAGCCCCTTCAATTTGACCAATCAGATCGTTCAAATTCACTCACCAATGTTCTAACTATTTAGGCGCTGTGCAGCCATCGACTACAACATTTTAGGGTCAGGCCCATTTGTAGCGCCCCCGCTGAGCTCGGGGACGCTACAACCTAGGGCCTTCGGGACCCTAAAAACGGTAGCTAGTTCCCTCCAGGGCAGCACATAACTATTAGCTATTTAGATCCCGTTGCTATATTGTTACTAGGTGTACTAACTTGGTAAGTGTGCACTATTTTTTGCCTTTAGGTATATGAACTGTGCATACTAACCTCCCTTGGGGTATTGCTATTTTTGAGTTTTAGTTTAATAGAATAGGCCGGATAAAGCAGGGAGCAGGTTATGTGAGGCCGATATGCAGGGTCTACTACTCTCTCATATCCACCTATATGGGACTAGCCCTATCATATAACTCTCCTGCTGCCGCTCTCATACCCCAGGAATTTACCATAGCTAGCTGCTTTACTGCTTACTGCAGAGCAGCCCTAGGTAGAGTTAGATCTGGAGATAGAAGCTGGCAGCTACAATGCTAAAGTAAACTTGCTAAAGTAAACTTGCTGGTGTGCTTCAATTGAATTTTAATTGAATTTTAATTTTGGGCCGGAAACACGGAAGGATTCGCTTGACACCGAAAATGCTGATAAACTAAGTTGCTAGTGGAAACTGGGCAGGCCTCCTGGGTAAACGGGATCTAAAACAGTTAGAGCATGTGCAGGTACTTGGGCTTCAGTGCACTAAATGCACCAGTACCCAAGCGCTTATGCTCTAACTATTACTTAGTTACCGCTTATTTTCGAATTTTGGTCTTTATGGAAATCAAGCTGCTGTATTATCTCGACTATAGATGCTAGTAAGTGGAAGTATAACATTAGGTCTATATGTGGCTATTTAATTTGGTGCAACAAAATGATGGAATGCCTGACAGGCAAGGCGTGAAAACAGCTGAAGAATAATTCAGCGGAAGCTAGGGGAGCTGACTCTCTAACGAGTCCGCGATATATATATATATTATATAATATATATTTATTTTTGTAATTTTTTTTGTTAGTTTTTGTTAGGTCTAGGAATTGTTTTTGTTCTTGCGTGGGCGTACGTGTGCATATTTACTCCTACTAGAGCTCCTAAGCAAACAAACAAGTAGCTTAATTTAGGAATATTAATAATGTTTTATATAGCTTGAATACAAATTATTTCTACAATAACTTAACAGCATACTAATATACATACTTTTACCTATTATTATGTTTAGATTGCATATAGCTAATACAATTTATAAATAATCTCATGAGGCTAAAAATTAATTTTATGCCATGAACTTTAGCACTCTATCTTGGTGCAGATTACTAATAGCTTAGTATTGGAAACCCTTGAAAGTTTTTTTGCTAAAAGCTATGATATTTAGTAAAAAAAATAGCTATTATCTAACATAAAAAAACTGGTTACTAAAGACTTCTAGAATAAAATTGAGAAGCTTTGAATTCAGTTGAAATTTCACTACTTGCTATAGAACTGTATCATATATTTAAACCTGACACTAAGTATGACCAGGTTGAGTTGACATAGTAAAAACAGTTAATAACTATTGAACAGAAGTAGCTACTCTTCTGGGGTTTGCACCATTCAATAGCACACTTCCAAACTACCAACTGGCGTGCGTCATTCCCAATGTCCGCTACTCTCACGCGCCTACGGCGTGCATTAGTAATAATTTTGACGAGTCCTGTTGTATAAAGTTAAACGATTAGCGTCTGCTTCTCAGATTTTCCTCGCCAAGAAAATCTAACTCACCCTTATCGGTCGCTGACTATAAGTTGTGCTAGTATTAATTAGTAGAGTATGTGGAAAGATAACAGTAGGTGTACAAAATTTCCTATAAATTAAGACTAAACCAATAATGTTATTATATTAGAACCACTCTCAGTTGGGAAAGATTCTTCCCCAACCTCCAATAATTGTGAAAAGGAACCCCTGTTCACCCGCAGGGACAGTTCCAAACTTTGGTATAGGTACAGTCGACATCTATGTACTGATGAAAAAGGATCTTCATCTAAGGGTAAGAAAAAAACAAAACAAATACTTTGTTACAAATATGTTGCATTTTTGTATTGTTTGTAAAGTTGGAAATACAACTATATAATAATAAGAAACAATGAAGCAACATGCGACCTCTTTTAGACATCATTGAAATTAGATGTATTCTCTCTCTTTCACAGGATTAAAAAAATAAACAATACAGAACTAAACCGAGAATCGAACCCAGGACCACTTTGCTTAACGTACAAGCGCTCTGCTACTGAGCTATGACAACTAGCCGGCAAACAAACACTCCAATCCAATTTGATGATGCTCCAGTACTTGAAACACTGCACACAAATAGGAGCAAAAGATGGATGGACACACAGGCAGACTGACAGACAGACAAACAAAATGACAAATGAATGGCCAAACTGACTAACAGACAAACAGAAAGACAGACAAATGAACAGACAGACAAAAAGACAGACAGACAGACAGAGAGACAGACAGATGAACAGACAGATGAACAGATAGATGAACAGACAGACAGGTGAACAGACAGACAGATAGATGTACAGACAGACAGATAGACCGACAGATGGAGAGACAGACGGATGGATGGACAGACAGACAGACAGACAGATGGACAGACAGATGTACAGACTGACAGACATGCAGACAGACAGACAGACAGACAGACGGACTGACAGACAGAGAGACAAATAGACAGACAGATGGACAGACGGACAGACAGACAGACAGACAGACAGGCAGACAGACAGACAGACAGACAGGTGAACAGACAGACAGATAGATGTACATACAGACAGATAGACAGACAGATGAACAGACAGACAGATAGACAGACAGATGAACAGACAGACAGGTGAACAGACAGACAGATGTGCAGACAGACATAGGACAGAGGGATAGACAGACAGACAGATAGACAGACAGATTGATGGATGAACAGACAGACAAACAGATGGACAGACAGATGTACAGACTGACAGACAGATGTACAAACTGACAGAGAGACAGATGTACAGACAGACAGACAGGCAGACAGACAGACAGACAGACAGGTGAACAGACAGACAGACAGATGTACATACAGACAGATAGACAGACAGATGAACAGACAGAGCGACAGACAGACGGACAGAGCGACAGACAGACAGACAGATAGACAGACAGATGTACAGACAGACAGATAGACAGATAGATAGACAGACAGATAGACAGACAGGCGGATGGATGGACAGACAGACAGACAGACAGATGGACAGACAGATGTACAGACTGACAGACAGATGTACAGACTGACAGACAGACAGATGTACAGACTGACAGACAGACAGACAGACATACAGACGGATGGAAAGAAGACAGACGGATGGACAAACAGATGGATAGACAGACAGACAGATAGATAGACAGACAGATGGACAGACAGATGTACAGACTGACAGACTGATGTACAGACTGACAGACAGACAGATGTACAGACAGACAGACAGACGAACAGACAGACAGACAGACAGACTGACAGACAGACAAACAGATAGACAGATGAATGGGCGAACGAATGAACAAGTAGACAGACTGACTGACTAACAGACAGACAGATTAACAGATACTGGAAACGTTTTTAAAACAAATGATTAATTCTAAAGTTTATCAGGATTATAAATGGGTCAGGCAGAGAAAATGCCCTGTTATATATAGTAATCCAAACACTTAAAACTGAAAGGTGGTTGAATTAATGAATAATTATTATTTTAAAGGAAGTTTAAAAATTTAAAGTCTATTCCACACGCTTGAAGAATCAATCATTTCAAGTTGTTTTAGGTAGTTGATAAAGTATTATGCTCGAAGAATCAATCATTTCAATTAGTTTTAGGTAGTTGATAAAATATTATGCTCGAAGAATCAATCATTTCAATTAGTTTTAGGTAGTTGATAAAGTATTATGCTCGTGTTTTTGTGTTGAGATCAACATTGCATGCTTATTGTACATTTGGTACCATTTTCTGGAAAGCACAAATTAGACTAGCACAGAAGCAGGTTTATAAATAAGGTAGCCAAACTACAGCCTCACAAGGTTGGAATGTAGCTTCTTGGCTTTACAGAGTGGGGCTCAACCTAGCAGATGTTCATATTATTCGGTGTTTCAATGAGTGGGTTCCAGAATACTGAATTCCTACTGTATATGGTTTGTGTATTAGTCAGAGCTAGAATCAGATTGCTCACTGCTATGTATATCCTGAGTTTATGCTACCACAAGTGTGGCGCAAGAGGAGTGCACTTGGCAACTCAAACTCAAACATACGAAATTTTGATGCCCATGGTGAAAATGGGGCGGGTCACTTTTGTTGGATATCAACTATTTATGCTAATTATGTTTTGTTTAAAGCAACAAAAACTTTCCGGAGACTCCAGTACTAAACTATTAGTAATTTGCACCAAGACAAATTAAGTGCTAAAGTTTATGGCATAAAATTAATTTTCAGCCTCATGAGATTATTTATAAATTGTATTAGCTATAATAATGCAATTTAAAATTTTTAATAATAGGTAAAAGTATGCATAATAGAATGCTGTAGAAATTATTAGTATTCAAGCTATATAAAACATTAATATTCCTAAATTAAGCTGCTTGTTTGTTTGTTTAGGAGCTCTAGATGTTTATCCTTATGAACCAGCAACTCAGTGCGAGGACGAGAAATCCAGCACCACCATTGCTCGTCCTCGCCTGATCAATATCCTCCCTCCTCCGGTAATGGTAGAGGATGTGCTTCGTAGGCCTGCCCACGACGATGAACTCCATGTAGTTGAACAGCAACAAGACAACGAATTGGAGTCTTCTTCTGTACTGTCTTGTGGGCAAGCTATGGGGTCGCAAGAGCATTCCATCACGAATTCCAATACTTCTGATGATGGTCACCTAATCCAAGGTGCATGTGCTTGCTCAGATGTTTCTACACATGAGCACAATTCCTCTCACTACGACTTTGAAAACCACAAGTCTAGAAGTACATCTGTAGCTGTGCAAACGGAAGAAATTTGCAGCACCAGCTTTTACTATAACATTCCCCCATCGACAGCAACTATTTTCACCAATGACCACGAGCATAGCTCAGATGTGAGTGCCGGCCATAAAACCAAATCCTGGAGTTTTCTACAGGATATTCCAAACTTGGAATCTCCATCACCAACAGGAGATGACTATGGCAACTCAGGGAAGCAGGTACTGAAAGATCCTTCAAATGACTCTTGGACAGGCATTGACTCATTGCTATCTACCAATCTTCTGAAGGAATACTATCACATTAGATATCATACGCCAGTTCCAATTGCTAAAAGCTTATTGGAATTTATAGACAAATGTGCAGACGCTGTTAAAAAGAGCACGTCATTGGATAATAACAATCCTAATGAGCCTCTACAAGGAATTCAGTCAGTGCATTCGAGAGCTGATAGCAATCAGCAAGAAAACTCGGACACTGAATCTGGTATTCCTCATGGGGAAAGTTTAGATATTAATCCCCCAGGTGATCCAACAGGTGGTGAAACCTTCTATACTGTTGCTGCATCACTTCGGGAAGCAAATGCACTTCCGTCACAAATACATGCCAGAAGAGAACATATTCGGCAACAAATTCAAGACCAAAGAAAAAGAGCTAAGGTAATAACTAATATGTATGGATGAACTTTGTAATGATTTTTAAATATAATTTTAGAAGCAAGGTTTTTCCTTGAAGAACAGACTCCAAAGAGCAGCAAAATCTTTTAAAAAGGGACTGTGTTCAGCTGCTAGGAGCTGTGTTCTGTGTTGTAGTACACATAAAAATTGATTCAATTCATAACGATATTAAATTATTATCATTAGAAAGCATAATTATTCATTAATTGTCATAGATAATCTATATATGGAGTTTAATGTTTACTCATTAAACAGAGTTAATGGAGGGAGGAAACCCGCGTGTAGGGCTACAGGTAAGGATCGCACCAAAAAGAGGCCTGGTGCATGCGTACTAAAGTCCCCGTGCACGTGGCTCAGTCAGCGGATTAGCAAAGCAGCAGCCAAATAGCAGCCAAATAGCTTGTTAGTTATGTCTCAAGGTGACACCCCCAGGGCAGAAACTGAATTTTCAGCAGCGCAGAGGGAGTGGATTGACAGGCTGATCGCAGACAAGATAGCTGTGGGCCTCAGGGTCTTCAAAGGAGAGTACCCCAGCCATAGCAGCATCCCCAGGAGCGGCCACAACATCTACAGTACCACCCCCAACCACTACAGGGAACATAAGTAAGTTTAGTGTGACTGGGCTAGCTAAAGAAGGAAGCAGGCTAAGGTCAAATGGGAAAGGTCAACAGGAAAGGTCAATTAGCACAGGTCAATTAGCAATTAGATGGGTTAAGTAGTACCTGGCAGTAAGCAACGTAAGGTTTTAGGGGTATATAAGCAAGCCTCTAATCAAGGTAGACAAAAAAAAAAAAGGTCACATGGTACAAGCAATGGGGTGTCCAAAAGGGCATCAAACATTCGGCACTACAGGCCGATTGCAGGGCCTAATAGGACCCAGTAACTTGGTGGTTACTGTACACAAATGCTGGCCAGGTTAGTCCCCACCACATTGCGGGACGCACAATGTAGCTCCAATCGTCTTGCGGAGCAATGTAGTTCCAATGGTCTTGCGGAGCAATGTAGCCCCAATGGTTTTGCGGAGCAATGTAGCTCCAATGGTCTTTCGGAGGAACGTAGCTCCAATGGTCTTGCGGAGCAATGTGGCTCCAATGGTCTTGCGGAACATTGTAGCTCCAATGGTGTTGCGGAGCAATGTGGCTCCAATGGTTTTGCAGAGCATTGTAGCTCCAATGGTCTTGCGGAGCAATGTAGCTCCAATGGTGTTGCGGAGCAATGTAGCTCCAATGGCATTGCGGGGTACAGTAAATGATGTCTCTGTCGTCCACTTGGTGTTTTTCCAGGCATGGGAGTACTACCACCAGCGAAGGCACTTGCAAGTCTACCATCCTTCTCCTCCCTCGCGGGGTCCACTCCGGGGACGCCACTAAGCGTGGCTTTGGCGGCCTCATCTCTCACCAAACCCACAGAGACTTGGAACTTGGGTGTGTTTGAGCAATAGATTTCACTTATCCACCATTTGGTCCATCTAATCTTTCACAACTAATAAATTATTGTAAACTTTCTTACTTTCAACAAATCTGCTCGGGATCTCCTTACCAGCGAAAGTGATCACCAAGATACTGGCCCTGGACTTTGTGGATATGGCCGATTTGATCCAGGGAAATTGGTCTACCCAAGATGACGAGGACCAGAAGTGCTGTCACCATCGTCAACAGCGCAAGGACCCCGTAACGGACATCCTAGTATGGGTAGAATGCTTCGCATCATTGGTCACGGTGCTAGCCACCAGGTACCCAGGCAAGACTACGCAGCTGATGGCCTATCAACGCACGATTGTCAAGGCGCACAGGTCATTTGCCGGGGATGGCTGGATCATCTACGACACCTGCTTTCGCAGGAAGGCAGCCCTAACAAAGTCTTAGAGTGGGGACAAGTGGACTTCTCCCACTACAATGAAATATTCACTGGAAGAGCTAGGCCAGTACGCCGATGTACCCTCTGCGGCAGTGAGCACCATGCAGAGTCAGATTGCCCTGAAGCCACATCGAGTCGCTTGCCACTGGACATCCGCGGGGTAAAGAAACATACGAAGCAGCCTGCCTCCAGTCATCTATGCCAATTATTTAATGCCAAATATGGCAACAAGTGCCACTTCAACCCGTTCAGATTTGGCCACAGATGCATGGAATGCCGAGGCAGTCACCCGGTATCCCAATGTGGCAGAGGAGCGCCACCAGCAAAAAATGAGTAGACCCAGCTCACCTCGCCTCCGAGGACGGAAATAGCTCACGCTATGTATTGAACATCTTCTATGAGATAGTTACACTGGACTATTAGACCAATGTAGTGACTGTATCTGTTTATGTTATTTTGTTGCACCTTCCGCTTCGGCGTGACCACCTACCCTGTGTAGGTTTAATATCATTGTATTACATGATGTCTATCAATCAAAATTGGGGACTACTCAACGTTGCAGCGTGGAGGAAGAGACTAAGGACTCACCAGGATGCTGACTATACGAACTACATAGTCACTAGTTTGGAGCACGGCTTTCATATAGGCGTGGCAGTGTTCACGACGCTCAACCCGGCCAAGAAGAACATGCTATCAGCAGAGAAAAACCCGCAAGTCATCGACAACTACTTAGCAAAAGAAGTTGAAGCAGGCAACATCTTAGGACCCTTCCCTTTGTCATCAGCCCCCAAGGCACATATCAACAGGTTTGGAGTAATTCCTAAGAAGCATCAACCGGGAAAGTGGAGGCTGATTACGGACTTATCCTTTCCTGAAGGTGGCAGCGTGAACGATGGCATTAACCCCGACCATTGTTCCATGGTGTACACTACAGTCGACCAAGTGGCAGCGAGAGCGATGTCTCTGGGCAGTGGGGCCCTACTTGCCAAGATCGATGTCAAGTCAGCATATCGACTTGTACCCATTTGCCCAAGAGATCGCCTCTACCTAGGTATGCAATGGAAGAATGCAGTGTATGTGGATGGCATGCTCCCGTTTGGGCTCAGGTCTGCACCCAAAATATTCAATGCACTGGCAGATGGTCTAGAGTGGTGCGTCAAAGAGGAGGGAGTGCAGCACGTATTCCACTATCTTGACAACTTTATCGTGCTAGGGGCGGCGGAGTCGCCAGAGTGTAGCGATAATCTGTGCACCCTCAAGCACACGTGTAGGGAACTGGGCATCCCACTGGCAGAGAAGCAGGACGGACCTACGTCTGTCATAAACTTTCTCGGTATTATCATCGACACCAACAAGGGGGAATTACGTCTTCCGACAGAATAGCTGCACAGACTGTTGGAGAAAATACGGTTGTGGCTCCAGAAATGGTCCTGCACACGTAGGGAACTTGAGTCGCTGATTGGCACTATGCAACATGCCTGCAAAGTAATAACTCCAGGGAGATCATTTCTCAGGAGGGTAATAGCTCTTCTCAGCGTGGCAAAAAAGAGACATCACCACATCCGCCTCAACAATGAATTTAAAGCGGATCTTGCTTGGTGGAATGTGTTTGCAATGCACTGGAATGGCGCATCTCTGCTCGTCAGCAAAGAAAGTGTGCAGATTACTCTCACTTCGGATGCGTCTGGACACTGGGGTTGCGGGGCATGGAACCTCACCCAGTGGTTTCAACTTGCATGGGATCAGCAAACACAGGACTGGCACATCTCAGCCAAAGAGTTACTCCCAATAGTAATAGCGGCAGTTCTCTGGGGAAAGCAATGGAAAGGGTGCAGAGTCCGAGCACGGTGTGACAATACTGCAGCAGTAGCAGTGCTGAATTCTCGGTGTGCAAAAGACGACACACTGATGCGCATGCTGAGGTGCCTCTTTTTTGTTGAAGCCCATTTTCAATTTTCCCTAGCAGCAACACACATACCAGGGATTCACAATGTATTGGCAGATGACCTATCCAGAAATAGGTTGCCATCATTTTTGAGTCAGATGCCAGATGCTAATCGCACCCCATCATTTTTATCCCCTTCTCTTTTGCAGTGGCTGTGTCATCCCGAGTGGGACTGGACATCCCCCAGCTGGACAGTGCTGTTCAGTTCTTCTGTGCTCAGGGCGTAGCCAAGTCTACAAGACAGACCTACAACTCGGCATTCAAGAAGTTCGCAGAATTTTGCTCTATGTTTGTCTCCCCCTTCCCCGTCTCCGAGAGTATTTTGTGTTACTTTTCATCACACTTGGCAACAAAACATCTAGCACCACAAACAATTAAAACATATTTAGCCGGAATTAGGCATATGCAGATCGTGCTGGGGCTACCAGAGCCGAGAGCATTCTCCTCACTCCCCCGATTGCGACTAGTACAGGCAGGGATACAGCGGACGTACGCCCAGAAGACACCAATCAGAACCAGAATTAGGCTGCCAATAACACCTGCAATCTTGGCAAAAATTCACGGGCATATGCTGCCGAGGGCAAAGGGCCGGAGAAATCACGATACCATCCTGCACCACGATCGACCAGGATAGGCACCTGGCCTGGGGAGACATAACAGTTGACGACTTATCCAATCCCCAAGTCGTCAATCCCCAAGTCGTCAAGGTGAAGCTTAAAGCTTCAAAGACAGACCAGTTCGGGAAAGGGGTGGATGTCTTCATCGGTTCCAGCGGTAGTAGTCTCTGCCCCGTAACGGCAGCGTTGGCCTACATGGTCATCAGAGGGAATGTGGATGGCCCGTTTTTTCGATTTAAGGATGGCAAACCTCTAACAAAAGCCAGATTTACGGAGGTCATTCGGGAGGCTCTGGAAGCAGTGGGTCTTCCTCGAGATCAATTTGCTGGCCACAGTTTTAGGATCGGCGCGGCCACCACAGCGGCCAAAGCAGGCATCGAGGACTCGACCATACGTATGTTAGGCAGATGGAACAGCTCAGCCTTTCTAGTTTACATCCGAACACCAAGTGAACAGCTGGCACAGTTCTCAAGGGCACTATCATCTTGAAAACGACCAGTCTCACACACATGTATAAACATTGTCCTTCGCACGCAATTACGTTGTGTCTACTCCAGCGATATGGGTATATTGTAAAAAAAGAAAGAAAAAAGTATTAGTCAGTCTTGGGCACAAAACAGGGGTAGGCGGGACTAAGATAGCGTGCGAGTAATATTATATACTCATGATACTCTGGTATTTCCCACGCACTGCACCGAGAAACACACTATGCAGGTGTCTGAGAGGAATGAGATGGAGAGTCGCTTTGGGGGTAGGGAAGGGAAACTCTGTTCCACCTTCCCTATGGACGATCAGGAGGTGAAGGCACCACCTTCAACCCCCAAACGCTGAAGTCGACAGGCAGCTCCCACAAACAGATAAGTAATATAGTGGGGTTAGTGTATACAAAATAAAGAGCATTTCAGCTGGTAAGCTAAGTGGGTGATAAGGCTCTCAGTGGAGTAGTAAAGGTGGGGGAGAAGGGGGGGGGGCACATTCCCTCTGTATTTGTGTATAGGGGAGGGGCAGGCACATACAGTAATTTCTATTTGTGGTTGAGGAGGGTTATTTCCTGTATTTGCTACAGTAATTGACCGTTGCCATATTGAGATTTACAATCAGTTTACAAACTTTCTAATTAGTGCGGGCTATGAATTAGATGATTACGTAAGAGTTTATTGCGTTTGATGTCATGATTACATTCGACTGGAACAATCAGTAAAGGCAGTTGTCCAGACCCTCTTTCTGTGCGTAGCGGTTAGGTAAAGTAGTGTCTGGCTCGCGAGACTAGGGCGCTCACTACTTCCACATTCCTCCAGAATAAATTTGGTACGGCCTTGTCCCCAGACCCTTCACTTTGCAGGCTACATGGGTCTGGCTCTGCCAGACAACTTGGGGAAGGGTAGTGGATAAAGTTAGAACATAGCTACTGTAGTTTTTGTATTGTAACAGAGCAATCTTAAGTCCTTCAAGGAGAGACACTATTAACTTAGAACATAGCTACCAGGGAGGGATTCTATATGTAGTGCCTCCACCTTCAGGGCAGGGCTTCTATGTGTAGAGTTCCTCCAATTGTGTTAGGAACTGTTGCTAGGTTCTAAATTAGTTAGGCGCTGCGTGGCAGTCGTTAACTACTGTTCTTAGGGTCCCTCAGGCCCTAAGTGTACCGCTCTCGCTGCGCTCGGGACGCTACAACCAAGGGCCTTCAGGGACCCTAAATACAGTAGTTCCCTCTTAAGCAGCACCTAAATTATAGTTAGGTCCCGAGACCAAGGGATTTACCGGCTAGTAGGATCCCGAAGGCCCTAGGTTGTAGTGTCCCGAGCGAAGCTAGGGCGCTACTAAGGTGGATCCCATTGGTCTCGGGACCTAACTTATTTAGAACATAACAACATACCTTGGCATCAAAATCTTACGTTAACCATGCTGAAGTTTTTTGACAAAAACTATGAAGAAGTCCTTTTGGAAGACCAGCTTGTTTATTGCGTAAATCCAGACTGTTTTGGAGAGCCTTGGTGTTCCTTGTGGGGAATATGTAAGTCTGGTACTGAACAAATATAGAAGAAAACGAACTTTTTTAGTTGCTAAGCAGACAATTAGACTCCGAAGCCAAATTTGTGCAGGCCAGTACCAGCCCCACCCCCGACCATCATCCGGACAAAGTTTCACGTCAATAATGCTCCTCCAAAGAGCGACATTGAAGTTGAGGTGCTAGGGATAGCGGCATTCCCACCAAAACTAAACAAGACACTAAATATTGCTTTGGTTTGTGGGAAGCTTGTGCCCAACACAGAGCTCAAATCAGTGATGAAAAAATCTGCAAATTGACAGAGCTGAGCAGGAAAGACTTGAGCTACTGGCTGACAAGATTTATATGAGAGGTATTTTTTTTATTAGTTATCCATTCATTCATCCATCTTTCATTCATTCATTTACTTACATGTACTTACTTATTTAATTGCTTGCTTGCTTACTCTTACTTACTTACTTAGATGCTGTCCAATTTATTTCTTCTTCACTGCTTCTATTTTATTTGCTGATGTATTTATTATTATTAGATAAGAAAGAAAGATGGTACAGAGTTCCCACCTAATTCATTGCATCACATTGTTTGTGGCATTATGAGATGAATGGTTGTCCAACAATTGATTATTTTTACAGATGTGGATTTTCTAGATTTCAAAAAGTCACTAGATGCAGAGATGAAGCGTCTCCAGTCCAAAGGCCTTGGAACAAACAAGCGACAGGCAGAGCCCAAGGAAGGTTATGGGAGATGGGCCTTCTTGGTGACCACAGTCCACAGGCTCTTTTAGATACAATGATATTTTACAACGGTTTGTATTTTGCTCTGAGGAGTGGCAGAGAGCATAGGCAACTTCGCATCAGGCCTTGCCAGATTCAACTGATTGAAAGGGAAGGGGAAAGAGCATGCTTACGGTATAGGGAGGATGAGTCAAAAAATAGACCTGGAGGAATCAAAGGAAGAAATATCAAACCCAAACTTGTAGACCGTCATGAAAATTTTGATAATCCCCAAAGGTGTTTTGTAAGATTGCATTATTAGTCTACTTCCTGAAGTCACTGCTTTTTATTTACAGCCTGCTTCAAAACCGACAGAAAAGTATTGGTACACTTCTAGGCCATAATACATTGACCAAAACCATATCAAAGTTATGTAGTGCAGCAGGAATCTCTGGTTTTAAAACCACTGCAGCAACCAGGCTCTATGAAAGTGGTATAGATGAACAGCTAGTACTGGAGAGAATTGGTCACAGAAGCTTACCTTGTGTTAGAAGCTACAAGCGAACTTCTTCTCATCAAAAAGAAGTGCTTTCAGATATTCTAAACAAGGTACCAAAGCTTACTAATGCAGGAACTGCTTATGACTTTTCATCTACTTCCAGTTATAAATCAGGACCATCCACTTTAAATATTTCTGCACATGAAACACCTTCAATATCCTTGCTGTCAATTTCAACCGTGCCTACAATACCTTACACTGCCACTTCCAACCTATCTAATACTCACCCTTCATCAAAATCACCTGCAAAATCCACGTCTATCCAAGAAACATCTAATATTTTACCTACACCCAATTCTTCTACTTCCATGACTAACCCTTTAACACACCTAAGTGCTACTAACATTCAAACAAAGAACAGTATTCCAGGAACTTTTATATTTAACTCATGCTCATCAATTACTTTAACATTCATCACTAGTGTTTGCATATTCATGGTTATTATATCATATATATATATAAGTATTATTGTAACAATAACAAAAAATTATTTGTTTTATTTCTTTTGTAAGTCTTGCCTCACTTTCCTGATGTGTATATAATATGTATATCACGAATTCTATTTATCATGACAAGAGAGCGTACTCCCTTGCTATATCAACAGCAACAAGCACAATCATGAAATTCCCATGCCTGAGAGAGTTTCAATACCTGTAAAAATACAATAACATGGCAACAAGAGCCCTGAGAGAAAGGGCACTATATGCCCAATGCCCTCAGAACCAGGGCAACTAAATATAATTGCCCTATGCCCCCTAGGAGAGGCACTAATAGAATATGTAGCCCCTTCAATTTGACCAATCAGATCGTTCAAATTCACTCACCAATGTTCTAACTATTTAGGCGCTGTGCAGCCGTCGACTACAACATTTTTAGGGTCCAGGCCCATTTGTAGCGCCCCCCCCCCCCCCCCCCCCCCCCTGCGCTCGGGGACGCTACAACCTAGGGCCTTCGGGACCGTAAAAACTGTAGCTAGTTCCCTCCAGGGCAGCACATAACTATTAGCTATTTAGTTACCGCTTATTTTCGAATTTTGGTCTCCATGGAAATCAAGCTCGCTGTATTATCTCGACTATAGATGCTAGTAAGTGGAAGTATAACAGTAGGTCTAAATAATTTATCCTGAAGACTGACAAATATGTTCTATTTTTAGGACCAACATTAGGAAGAAATTTTAATTCTCAACCTTTTATAACTGTGGGAAGAACTGTTTACCTGCTGAGACAATTCCAAGCTAGGTACAGTTAACATCTCCATACAGATGAAAAATATTTTCCTAATCATACGATATTATGCTTTTTTTTATTATCAATATTGTTTTGGAAGGCACCACATTATTACATTTGCTATTATCTTTGCAATGGATAAATGGATAAATAGACAAACATGCATACAAACAGACAGACACACAGAAGATCAGACAGACAGACAGACAGACAGACAGACAGACAGACAGACAGACAGAAAATACAGACAGACAGACAGACAGAAAATACAGACAGACAGACAGACAGAAAATACAGACAGACAGAAAATACAGACAGACAGACAGGCAGACAAACAGATAGACAGCAGACACACAATAAAATTCCAAGAATTGCTACTAAGGTTCATTCTAGTAATCAACAATCAGTGTTTTTAGTATTATATACTATATTATACATAAGCTGAAGTCCTTTTAGATATACTGATTCAGCATCATAAAATTTTTATCATATACAATTTTATTTATTTTTACTCTGGTATAAATATGTAAGAAATTGCATGATGTCAAGTTATAGTAGAGAGGATTAGTAACCTAATATGTACAGAATGATTAAAATTCCAAATTTTTTAACTATGTTATATCATTATTTGTTTACTCAGGAATCTGGATGTTTCAACATATAGTCCATCTCACTTTTCTGTGAGTGTGGATCAGAAGTCCAGCACCATGTCGCTGGAGGAAATAGTTGGAGGCTCAAGTTCAAAGTCTTTTATTGATTTTGAATTCTATTGAGTTGATCTTCAGGGGTAGCCGCACGAGACACATCCTCTATAATTGGTTTGGGGAAGGATGTTGATGAAGCTAGGACAAGTAATGTTGTCTTTGAATTATATGGAGATGATTTTTATGGGCAGGCATACAAGGTGCATCCTCTAAAATTACAGGAGGATGAATGATTTTGATGAGGCAAGGATGAGCAATGGTGGTGCTGGATTTCTTGTCCTCACACTAAGCTGGCTTGTATGGAAAAAAATACCAGAGTTCCTGAGCAAACAAAAAAGTATGTAGTTTAATTTTAGAATATTAACCATTAAACATATATATATTATATATGCATATTTTTACATATTATTAAAAATTTTAAATTGCATATAGCTAATACAACTTATATAAAACCTCATGAGACTGAAAATTCATTTTATGCCATGAACTTCAGCAATTATGCAAGTTACCTTGATGCAGATTACTCGTAGTGTAACATCTTAGTATAATTGTATTTTCTTCCATTTGTCCAAGTTTAAATTTTTTTTGTATTTCATGCTTATAATAACTGCTTTGGGACTCCATCATCTGCTTAAAGATTTGATTAAACTCCATCTATTACATTGTTGAGAGGCCATCATCTGCAGCAGAATAACTATTAAAGAAGTAATTAAAAAAAATTCAGAAGGTACTCACTAGCATTTGCACAAAAATTGGACTCCAAATTAAGTCACATTAGGTCTTGTGACAGCAGACAGGGAATTCAAAGGGAGCCAGTGATTGATTGTTATTTGACACATTTTTTCCCTTCAAATTCTGCGATAACAATTCATTAGTTATATCTGTCTCACATCCCACCACACCTCTTGCATATCTTGCTCTAATATCAGTTACTTTTCATTTCCATGTTCAGTTCAACTCAAATCATTGGTTCCACATGTAATTGGCCAGTCTTATTATTTTGTTCAGTTAATTAAAAAAAAACAACTTCTATCATAATCTTTACGAGTCTGAATTTTGGTCAGTTTATCTCACCGAAAGGGAACTTTGATAGCTTTACACAGTTTAGAGAGTTACTTGCTGAAAATTAGATCCTTGCCTAGGGATACTGGAGAGAGTAGCTATTAGCCCAAGTGATGAAGTTAGAATTGTAACTGACTCTTCCAGTATAAATACATACACACTACTTTGATATTTATTTGTTATTGTTATCTGCTGTATTTACTCATGATAATCATCAGTGTGTAAATTATGTTCAGTAGTGAAGTTATGTATATTTTTAATCTTTTCACGAATACAATACAAATTAATGTCAAAATTACTATACTACTTAACTGCCACATGATGTGAAGTAAGATGAGAAATTTCGTATTCTTTGGTCCAAAGTGCTGTGACTTTAAAACTTCCAGTTGTATTCCACTCATTGATATCATCCACTTTGTATCCTAAGCGTACATCAATTCTGTAGTTGAACTAGTTGTATTAACAGAACCCACTGCTCCATTGGATCAATTTTATGAGGAATTTGTATATCAATTGTAAGGTCTGGGTGTAGTAAGTTTAATGACAAAATTTTGCCTTTCTTCAAGCATATACTTCTGAATCTATCTGAAAAAGCTTAGGGTGGCAATACACTCCCACCCACTTTAATTGCTATGGTAGAATTACACTAGTGGTTTATTAAGTATGTGGCTATTTAATTTGGTGCAACAAAATGATGGAATGCCTGACAGGCAAGGAGTGAAAACAGCTAAAGAATAATAATTATTCTAAATTATTTATTCTAAATTATTTAGGGAGGTCATTTTTCTGGAGTTATAACCAAACGTAAAGGGTCTGGCTGCGCGAGGCTACTTCTAACTCAAATCAGGTGTACCTCAAGGTAGTGTACTTGGACCTCTGCTTTTTCGACATATCGTCTCTCTGCTCTTTTTCGTCTGTGTTTTTATTTGCTGATGATGCCAAACTTATTGCCTCTCTAAACTCTGCAAGTGAGAATTTAGCTCTTCAAAAGGATCTTGACAATTTATTGTCATGGTGTCAATCTTGGAAACTTTCTTTAAATACTTATACCACCCACTGTAGTTGCTATGGTAGAACTACACTAGTGGTTTATTAAGTATATGTGGCTATTTTATTTGGTGCAACAAAATGATGGAATGCCTGACAGGCAAGGAGTGAAAACAGCTGAAGAATAATTCAGCGAAGCTAGGGGAGCTGACTCTCTATGAGTCCGCGATATATATATATATATATATTTATTTTTGTAATTTTTTTTGTTAGTTTTTGTTAGGTCTAGGAATTGTTTTTGTTCTTGCGTGGGCGTACGTGTGCACATTTACTCCTACGCGCTTGCGCGGGCCGGGTAACCTTCTTAGGTTCTCGTCCTCGCACTGAGTTGCTTGTTCATACGGATAAACATCTAGAGCTCCTAAGCAAACAAACAAGCAGCTTAATTTAGGAATATTAATAATGTTTTATATAGCTTGAATACAAATTATTTCTACAATAACTTAACAGCATACTAATATACATACTTTTACCTTATTATTATGTTTAAATTGCATATAGCTAATACAATTTATAAAATCTCATGAGGCTAAAAATTAATTTTATGCCATGAACTTTAGCACTCTATCTTGGTACAGATTACTAATAGCTTAGTACTGGAATCTCTTGAAAGTTTTTTTGCTAAAAGCTAGGATACTTAGTAAAAAAAAAAGCTATTATCTAACATAAAAAACTGGTTACTAAAGACTTCTAAAATAAAATTGAGAAGCTTGGAATTCAGTTGAAATTTCACTACTTGCTATAGAACTGTATCATATATTTAAACCTGACACTAAGTATGTCCAGGTTGAGTTGACATAGTAAAAACAGTTAATAACTATTGAACAGAAGTAGCTACGCTTCTGGGGTTTGCACCATTCAATAGCACACTTCCAAACTACCAACTGGCGTGCGTCATTCCCAATGTCCGCTACTCTCACGCGCCTACGGCGTGCATTAGTAATAATTTTGACGAGTCCTGTTGTATAAAGTTAAACGATTAGCGTCTGCTTCACAGATTTTCCTCGCCAAGAAAATCTAACTCACCCTTATCGGTCGCTGACTACAAGTTGTGCTAGTATTTAGTAGAGTATGTGGAAAGATAACAAAAACTTTCCGGAGACTCCAGTACTAAACTATTAGTAATTTGCACCAAGATAAAGTGCTAAAGTTCATGGCATAAAATTAATTTTTAGCCTCATGAGATTACTTATAAATTGTATTAGCTATATGCAATTTAAACATAATAATAGGTAAAACTATGTATAATAGTATGCTGTTAAGTTATTGTAGAAATTATTAGTATTCAAACTATATAAAACATTAATATTCCTAAATTAAGCTGCTTGTTTGTTTGTTTAGGAGCTCTAGATGTTTATCCTTATGAACCAGCAACTCAGTGCGAGGACGAGAAATCCAGCACCACCATTGCTCGTCCTCGCCTGATCAATATCCTCCCTCCTCCAGTAATGATAGAGGATGTGCTTCGTAGGCCTGCCCACGACGATGAACTCCATGTAGTTGAACAGCAACAAGACAACGAATTGGAGTCTTCTTCTGTACTGTCTTGTGGGCAAGCTATGGGGTCGCAAGAGCATTCCATCACGAATTCCAATACTTCTGATGATGGTCACCTAATCCAAGGTGCATGTGCTTGCTCAGATGTTTCTACACATGAGCACAATTCCTCTCACTACGACTTTGAAAACCACAAGTCTAGAAGTACATCTGTAGCTGTGCAAACGGAAGAAATTTGCAGCACCAGCTTTTACTATAACATTCCCCCATCGACAGCAACTATTTTCACCAATGACCACGAGCATAGCTCAGATGTGAGTGCCGGCCATAAAACCAAATCCTGGAGTTTTCTACAGGATATTCCAAACTTGGAATCTCCATCACCAGCAGGAGATGACTATGGCAACTCAGGGAAGCAGGTACTGAAAGATCCTTCAAATGACTCTTGGACAGGCATTGACTCATTGCTATCTACCAATCTTCTGAAGGAATACTATCACATTAGATATCATACGCCCGTTCCAATTGCTAAAAGCTTATTGGAATTTATAGACAAAAAATGTGCAGACGCTGTTAAAAAGAGCACGTCATTGAATAATAACAATCCTAATGAGCCTCTACAAGGGGTTCAGTCAGTGCATTCAAGAGTTAATAGCAATCAGCAAGAAAACTCGGACACTGAATCAGATATTCCTCATGGGGAAAGTTTAGATATTAATCCCCCAGGTGATCCAACAGGTGATGAAACCTTCTATACTGTTGCTGCATCACTTCAGGAAGCAAATGCACTTCCGTCACAAATACATGCCAGAAGAGAACATATTCGGCAACAAATTCAAGACAAAGAAAAAGAGCTAAGGTAATAACTAATATGTATGGATGAACTTTGTAATGATTTTTAAATATAATTTTAGAAACAAGGTTTTTCCTTGAAGAACAGACTCCTCAGCTGCTAGGAGCTGTGTTTTGTGTTGTGCTGAACATAAAAATTGATTTGTTTATTCTTATAAATTTGTTTACGAATAAACAAATCAATTTTTATGTTTAGCACAACACAAAACACAGCTCCTATTGCTGCATCACTTCAGAAAGCAAATGCACTTCCGTCACAAATACATGCCAGAAGAGAACATATTCGGCAACAAATTCAAGACCAAAGAAAAAGAGCTAAGGTAATAACTCATACGTATCGCTTAACTTTGTAATGATTTTTAAATATAATTTTAGAAACAAAAAAATTGATTTGTTTATTCTCATAAATTTGTTTACGAATAAACAAATCAATTTTTATGTTTAGCACAACACAAAACACAGCTCCTATTGCTGCATCACTTCAGGAAGCAAATGCACTTCCGTCACAAATACATGCCAGAAGAGAACATATTCGGCAACAAATTCAAGACCAAAGAAAAAGAGCTAAGGTAATAACTAATATGTATGGATGAACTTTGTAATGATTTTAAATATAATTTTAGAAACAAGGTTTTTCCTTGAAGAACAGACTCCAAAGAGCAGCAAAATCTTTTAAAAAGGGACTGTGTTCAGCTGCTAGGAGCTGTGTTTTGTGTTGTGCTGAACATAAAAATTGATTTGTTTATTCTTATAAATTTGTTTACGAATAAACAAATCAATTTTTATGTTTAGCACAACACAAAACACAGCTCCTATTGCTGCATCACTTCAGAAAGCAAATGCACTTCCGTCACAAATACATGCCAGAAGAGAACATATTCGGCAACAAATTCAAGACCAAAGAAAAAGAGCTAAGGTAATAACTCATACGTATCGCTTAACTTTGTAATGACTTTTAAAAATAATTTTAGAAACGAGGTTCTTCCTTGAAGAACAGACTCCAAAGAGCAGCAAAATCTTTTAAAAAGGGATTATGTTCAGCTGCTAGGAGCTGTGTTTTGTGTTGTGCTAAACATAAAAATTGATTTGTTTATTCTTAAACAAATTTATTCTTTTTAAAACTTTTACATTATGTTGTTATAAATAATTAGCTTATACACATTTCTTGATTGTTCATTAAAATGAGGGATCTATCCAGTAAGAAAGTGGAAGTTCTCTCCCAAACTTTTCAGCTCTCAGCTTAATTAAAACATTTTAGTTATGTACAGTAGTCTATTAGGCTGAACTCAAAATTACAGCATTTAGTTCAAAATAGCTTACTTAATACATCAAATTTGCTGTAACTCTAGATATGAAATACTTGAAATTGTGAGTTCAAGATTCTTCACGGAGCAAAGGTCAGGAAAGTGTTTTGTAGAACCTTAGCTAGTTACATAGCTAAGTCCATTAAAACAATGTATTATTTTTATCACTTTCATACAAAGTAGGCCTACATCCAATTTGTAATAACTTGGCTTAACATGTGGAGCAGTGCAAGAACCATTCTGATACTTTTGTGAATTTTTAAATTACGAAAAGAATAAAATAACGTATGGTGTAGTCAAAACTGTGGCGTTTATGAAAGAGTTGAGATAATTAATGATGAATATTGCAAGAAATATCCAAATCCTCTTCATATACTCCACACTGTCTCTGTCTCTCTTTTATCCAAGTACTCATATCCTATTTATTATCAATATGCTTTGAGAATCTCACTTATTGTTCACTTTCACTAAAACTAAAGCGCATCTAACTAAAACAAAACTAGCTATAGGATGTTCCAAGTCTGCACCAAGTTTGGTACTTCTATAGAACCTGTACGTTAGAAGATAATTAAAATCCTTTAAAGTAGTATGTGCCAAAAGAATGGACATAACTAAAATCTCCCTCAACAGACAATTCTTTGAGTTTAGTCCCAGAGAATTAGCATTCTGCACATTTATTTGTCTGATATACTGGTCATTTTTGTCTGCTTTTAGCGCATTGACATTACTATTTGGTTGCAAACTCTGAGTTGACATTGGACTACTTATTTTTGGAACAGTTATCAATTCTGTATTCTACATTAAAAAACTACCATGAAGATCTAGATGGCTTGACTGACTGCAAGTTGGCAAAATGATAATAAGTTTGAGTATGGCTACAGCTGATTACAGTTACAAATTTGGTTAGAGTACTTAATGTAAATCCCTAAACATTTACTGATGGGCTCAATAAATTATAAAACAAAAAAGTAAGAGTTTACTTTTCTTGAGATGCCACTGATGAACTAGTACAGGTAAGTGTGCATGCGTGTGTGCAATAGCCTTGGAAACCTACAGTTCGAGTAGTTTGCAGATACTCTATAAGTATGAGTAATAGCACGGGTAACTGAGCTATTTGGGATTAACAGTGTGAGTAATGCGACTGATCTATTTGGGATTAACAGTATAATGCAATTGAAATAGCACCAGGTGAGTGCTATATCACTCGCTAATAGTAGGCCAGCTTTTTTTTCCCTTCTAGCTAGAGCTAAACATAATTAGTTCAACAGATTTGGAGGAGCCTGGTGCTATTTCAATCAGTTACCCATGCTATTAGTCATACGAATAGATTGTCATCAGTAGCTACCTTAGATAGCATGTGTTGTAGCTAATTTATTTATTCTTGTCAAAATTCTAATGACCTACACAATGAAGACCAGCATGTCCTTTACTCTGAAAGTTCATTTAAAAGGTATAAAGTTACAATAATGTATAATTGACAAATATCAGATTGTATGACTCATTCAGGTTACCTGTGCTGTACTAAATATAGATTTGCCATAGTAACTTTAACAATACAAATTAATTGTGCTGGAACAAACTAGACAAATCTGCCACAGTCTCTGTAAAGTGGTCACGTTTCTTCTTGAACTCCATTTCTGGCAAATCAAAGGTCGGCCGGTGCTTGTATAATTCTCCCACATGTTTCTAATATAATGTGGGTAAAGATGAACACACATATAAGCACATATTATTACAACCACACATGTACATACAATAATGTGAGCATACATATACATAGTATGGCAAATTTAGAGTTTCTTTTATAACTCATTGAACACATGTATTAATATTAATATATTCATGGTATACAATGATACTATGTGTACAAATATAAGCAGGATTTCTCAAACTAAATGTTATGAGTGTTTGCTTGTTTTTGTTTGCATGTTAATCTTTTTTGGTTTGGCTTTTTGTTTGTTTGTCAATCTCCTTGAGAGATTGCATTAGCAAAGAAAAAATAATAGACTACATATATCACATGATCTGAATTTAAAGGAATAGACTAAACAATAGCAAGCAAACAAAATCTTTCGTAGAACTATTTTAAATCAGATGTAAGATAAGGACCAAGCAAAGTCAAAACTTAAAATGGTAAAAGTGGACTTAAAAGTTGCTCTAAGAAAGTTTAACAAGAATATTACAATGAAGCAAAGACTATTTGATAGGTTCGACAGACAGTGATGAGAATTCAAGGAAACTGATATATTATCTATAATTACTGTCTTTTTCAGTGCTTTTATATGCACCTATAATGACCAGTAACATCATTAAGAGTACACAAAACAGATGCTTTAGCTCCAATATGAGAGTGCATTTATACAGTGAGCAACAGTAGCATCTACCTCTTCATACACTCTGAGAATGTTATGCACACCCACATAAGAGGCATGTATAGTTTCCCAGGAACCAAACAACTGTTTGCTCCCACATGTCCTTGCCTACTTCATTTTTATCAGGTCTACCAAACTCACATACCCATACTCTTACCCCAATGACATTAGAAATAAGATCTTTGAATTTTTCTTTCTTCTTTTTTACGGTTGCTGGAGGATTTTTTTGGAGTAAAATCTTGAATGCCTACTCAATTCAACCTCAGTATATAAACACATTAAGCTGATAAACATGACTCACGTTAATTTTACTTCTCTCCACTTGACAGGATTCCAATAGTAGATTTTCAATATTAGGATACTTTGAAATCTAAAAGATAAATGAAATCTATGATCCCTCTGTCTCAATATTTCCTATCACTGCATGTAAGACACTACTAGCACAGTTTTTGCCCTCCCAAATAATGTCTGAGTTAACCACACTAACTGACCGCTGACTGATATATGAGTAGGGCCAAAAAGGAAAGCTGATTTTTCACATTGTCTCTGGTGCCATGCACTTGGAGGCCGTGCAGGACTTGACTGAAGAAGTCCAAAACTACTACCGGAGGGTCCACCATCATTAACTGCACCCAGAAATACACATGTAAGCATCAAACCAGAAGGACAGAATCATGTATTATAAAAGTTGGATTAGAATTAACAAATTGCATAAGCTTGCAAGGCACATAATACATTTGTTACATGCATATGTATAGAATGCATGTGAATACAGGATAGCATTATAATATACCTTTTCATATAGCAGACCTGCCACGCCAGTACACTTGGTGGAGGTATAGCTATCTGGCCATAGAAGACCAATAAAAGAAGAATAAACCAACACATCTCTCATTTTCTATACACAAATACACAGACATACCATTTTTTAGATAGACAATACCAGATAAATAAGTTTTTCAACACAGAAATTACTGTTACACCTCTTTTATCTCTGAAGTTATGGACAACTCCTATACCTCAAGATTTTTTGTCAAATAGCATGCATCTTAAAATTGCAGCTACATTTGCCTTCATGTACATGTTTATATAATACTTAATTCACAACTACAAACTGCTTTGTCACTTACATCTAAGAATGGTCCTTTTACTTAGAATATGCTATAGCTTATGGCAAGAAGTATACATTGTTTATGTGTCTGTTTTCAGCTTCCTTCTCTATGGATACTGTAGGTAATAATAGTATACATTTTTCTCTGAGCAGTGATCCTTTAGTTGAATTTGGTGTCTAGAATGGAAAAATAATCTTAGCATTGTTTATCTTTTTCCAAACGGTGTAGAGATTCTTGGAAGGACAAAAAAATTGAAGTGACTCTTGCTTTAGGATCACTGCTCAGAGAAAAGTCTATACTACTATTACCTACAGTACAGTATCCATAGAGAAGGAAGCTGAAAACAGACAAATCCATAGACAATGTATACTTCTTGCCATAAGCTATAAGCATAATCTAAGTAAAAGGACAATTCTTAGGTGTAAGTGTCAAAGCAGTTTGTAGTTGTGAATTAAGTATTACATATACATGTACATGATGGCAAATGTAACAGAATGCTTGATACTGGCATTGAATAAAAGCAATACTATTACTGTCAGCTTTAAAACATTGTAGAAGAATCATAACACAAAACAAGATGTACTGCACAATTAGAAAAATGCCTACTATGGGCACACGATAAGCTTAATGGTAAGTTTTGGTTGTAGGTGGGAGTTAACTTCGTGAAGTCTTCCTCACAGGTAGTTAGTGCTGCCACCAGGTTCTTGACTTATCTCCCTCGCTCGTAAGCAAGCCCTCTTCAACAAATTGCGTTGGATTTTCAATATAATTTTAAATTGGAGAATGGTACAAGAACTGACAAACACACAAAGTGACAATACTTTTATAGGAGTGACTACAAGTACTTAATAAGAACAAGAAATTGCATACCAACATAAAGCCCATGTGAATAAGAACATTCATGAACACTTAATTTACAAGTAACATTCACGTACACATACATACACACATACATACAATGTGTGATTTGTTCTTATGTAGGCTTGTGCCTACACCTACCATTAAATAATTCCTTGTGGCATTGCTAGTATGCCTACTAAAATATGTACAATGTATGCATGTATATAAAGTGATTATATTTACAACACATTGGAATATGTACAGTATGCTACCTCATCTGATGTTACTCAAATACACTCAGGATTACTATATACATGTAATGTAATGGATCCTGGGTATTCAGAGTTTCATACAGACTATGACAGCCCTCGGATTCCTCTCCCCCCTCCTCCACCCCCTGTATATGTTTTTCGCTGATTGAGTTTTTAATAATTTAATCAAGCATAAGAAGTGAAAATATTATAGCCTTACTCCTTACTTTGTGGTTAAAAATGTACACCACTTCTGCATATAAAAGCACTCCACATTACACAAACATACCACATACTTAAGTAAGTACCTAAAACCAGTCACACTAACACACACCCACCTCAATGTCTAGCAGTTTCTCTGCCAGTGGAGAAAGTGTATAGAATTTAGACCATCTCATCACTGAGCCAGCGTCATCTTCTCCAACACCATTTTCTGCCATTTCTACATCTCCTGCTCCCATGGGCTGCACTTCATTCTTCTCATTCACACTCTCCACTTTCCTCACACAGATGGTGTCTATATATCAAGACAAAAAAAATAGTAGCACGGGGCAGACAAGAATGGAACAGAGGGCTCATCATCAGTATATATTTTCTCTTGCCTGTGTCAATTACTTTAATAATACATTACCTCGAGAATTTTAAAGACACATACTTCTAGCCAATGCAATAAAAGGCTAGAAACATATAGAAGTAACCCAATGTAGTACATATCGCAGTAGTAGATGTTGTGTGATAGTCAACACTTCATCAGGGTTGACAAGCAAGAGCAAACTATTCTACACAATGAGTTTGAACAGTGACAAGTGCCTACCTAACAAGTTTGAGTATTCTCTAGATAGTAGAGTTGTTAGCTGTTCAAAAAATACTTCCTCCGGTTCACTGAAATATAATACAATAGAAATCTGTTAAATAATAGATTCAAGCAAAGTGTTCTCTTAAACTTGATTATTATAAACTTCCAAGTTGCTTATGTGTGTAACTGTATTCATACCAGTACATGTACACTCATTTAAGTATGGTAATAATATAGGTGTGACTTCTAATAATTTTAAAGCATGCCACTATTTGTGTAAATGTATTTGTTCCATCCCTATTGTTTAGGTATAGCTAGAGTATAGGTATAGCTATTGAGCACAACAATACCTGGCTACATCTGATACTGTTTGATCCTGTTTCTGTGAGACTGCAGTCCAACTCTCCCTCAACTTCTACATATACATACATGTACACAGAACAGATATACTCTATATACATAATTGTACCTTGGTGCGTTCAAACCATTAGATCAGATTGCTCATTCGCGGTGTGTATTTCACACCCACCTCCTAGCTGAGGTTAATAAGTGAACCGTCCAATCAAAAATTAGTTCCTATAGCCTAGAGCCATGGTACAAGTCGGTTGCACCCTCTGCGTTCAGTCAGTATGGGACTTTATATTATCCTCGGGCCTTTGTCCCTCGGTTATGAAAACCCTGTACCGCCCTCCATGTCATGGTGTAATCTATATACATATGACTAATACATTTCTCTACTGTGTGACCCACAATATACACATGTTTACAATCATGCAGAAATATTGAGTGATCTAGCCCCACATGCATATTATTGACAAACTTTGGATTGTAAAAATAAGCAATATTTAACCCTTTGCGTACGATCGTCACGCATTCGTGACCGCCGTAACTTAACGCGCGCGTACGATGGTCACGAATCTGTGACACACCGGGTGCGTCAAGAGAATACGGCTGTCACGAATTCGTGACAAGCTCTTTTTTGCTCTGTTATTACAGTTACAGAGCGCGTAGCACGCTAAAACTTTCAGTAGCTTACATAGTATACATTTTGCAATCTCTATTCTACAAAATAAGTCTTATAAAATAAGTACAACTTATATCAAGTGCACAAACTAAATAAAAAATTTTTTTTCCTACACTTTGTGTCTAGCTATTTTCAAATAGAACATCTACTAAGAAGTAAAGGCCTAAAGTAGCTAGAAATAAGCAAACTAAAACTAGAACTTACACTTGGGTGTGATTTCTCCTTTCGTAAATATAAGCTAAAAAAATAGCTAACAAACTATGGCCTCCGATAATTCCAACTAAGTTTGTATTCAAAACAACTCTATAAACTATAAACTAACGAATTACCATAGCTACAACGCTAGAGGCAGATTATTTGAGGCCTAACACAAAAGAAACACTCGCCCGTTTTCTTTTTCCACGTGTCGAACTCCACTGGTAAAACGTCGTCGTCTCGGGCAACTAATTGGTTTTACGGCGTGCGCGTATTAAATTACATAATTGCTCGCCCGCGTTCGTCCGCAAAGGGTTAATAGTTAAACCCTGGGTTGGAGGAATTATCGCTCATAACTGTCCCGATCACAAGGGCAAAGCCGAGGAAGAGGGTGCAGTTATCTAGCGATAATCCCGAGAGTTGCCATGGTTCAAACTATTTTATACCGTGGATACCTTTTTGAGCAGAGTAAAAGACCAAATAAAAAGAGCGGATATTGCTATTTAGAGGGGAAAATATGTCCAGTTAATGCAGCGAGGGCCATTCCACAACACTGACAACAAGATAAGCACATTCGTTCTCCTTCAAACAAAAACAGTGGTACTTGAACAATGATATCCAGTGACTTACAGAAGACAAAACTTAATACCCAAATAATCAATTCTCCTTGTCAGTTTTTTTATATGCAGGGATGGAGTAACCATTAGCAAAGAAAGCTTCATGCAAGTAAAAAAAAACTAGATATGGAGTTTAATGTTACTCATTAGACAGAGTTAATGGAGGGAGGAAGCCCGCGGCAGGTAAGGGTCAGGTAAGGGTCGTACTGGGTAGGGACCCCCCCCCCCCCCAGGGCGGAGCCGAGTTTACTGCAACCCAGAGGGAGTGGATAGATAGGCTGATAGTTGACAAGCTTGCTGAAACTTCTACAGCAACCCCCAGCATAGCACCAGGAGGAGCCGGGCCATCTACCACTGCTCCACAAACTACAGGAAATATAAGTGAGTCTCCACAAATTGCATGTATCCCTAGGTACATAGTTGGCGGCTGTATTCAAGGGTCAGCTGATAGTAAGGTAATCAGTCAAAGCCTAATGGAGGATATAACCTTTTAATTGAAGACAATATTGTATCCCCTAACAAAATCCATTTTGGCCCTCTCTTCAATCATATTAATCAAAATAATTAAAACACAATATCGCTAGCTGGCATAGTAGTGGAGGGGCTGACTAGGCAGGCACCAAATAATATAAATGTAGTAAGGGTCACTAAACCAAATAAAATCTCTCTCTCTCAAAAAAAAAAAAAGTGCTAAAGATCGGGGCCTAATAGAAGTTGTAGCCCCAATGGCATGGTCCTAATAATCTTGCAGTACTAGCTGGCTAAACCAGGGGGCGGTAAGACACAGCCCAGTTGGTTGCTGGGCAGTGGTACTGACTGGACGTGGTCTTACGGGGCAACGTAGTTCCAATGGTCTTGCGGGGCAACATAGTCCCAGTGGTTTTGCGGGGCAATGTAGTCCCAGTGGTTTTGCAGGGAAATGTAGTCCCAGTGGTTTTGCGGGACAACTTAGTCCCAGTGGTTTTTGTGGGGCAGCGTAGTCTGAGTGGTCTTGCGGGGCAGTAGTCTCAGTGGTCCAGCGGGGCAATTGCAGCCACAGTGGTCCGGCGGGGCAACGTAGTCCCAGTGGTCTTGCGGGGCAACGTAGTCTCAGTGGGCTTGCGGTGCAACGTAGTCCCAGTGGTCTTGCGTGGCAACATAATCCCAGTGGTCTTGCTGGGCAACGTAGTCCTAGTGGTCTTGCGTGGCAACGTAATCCCAGTGGTCCTGCTGGGCAACGTAGTCCCAGTGGTCTTGCGGAGCAACGTAGTCCCAGTGGCGTTGTGGGACAACGTAGTCCCAGTGGTGCTGTGGGGCAACGTAGTCCCAGTGGTGCTGTGGGGCAACGTAGTCCCAGTGGTCTTGCGGAGTAACACGGTCTCAGAGGTTTTGTGGAGCAATGTAGTCCCAGTAGCATTGTGGGAGGGGCTTAGCTCCAGGGGTACCAAAGCCCGCGTATACCAGAAGTGCTCGGGGTATCAACAGTCATGCAGGGGCGGGTACCCATGGGAAAATTAAGTTATTATGACAATTTTGCAGGAATTAACAAGCAGTTATTCAATGTGTATTCAGGCATGGGAGTGCTACCACCAGCAGCAGCACTCAGGGATCTGCCGGCTTTCTCGTCCCCAGCTGTGTCAGTCCCCATTACGCCGCTGAGTACGGCGTTGTCTATCCCATCACTCACGATACCTACGCCCACCAGAGCAACTGGCATGGACATAGGGCTACCTCTGCCAAGTCTGCTTGGGATATCCCTGTCAACCAAAATCATCGCAAAGATACTGGCCTTTGAATTCATCGACATGGCCGAGATGGTTCAGGGAAATTGGAGTACACAGGACGACGACGAGCAGAAGTGTTGCCACTGACGACTTACCAGCGCACAATCGTTAAAGCGCATAGGTCGTTTGCCGGTGACGGCTGGCTCATTTATGACACCTGCTTCCGCAGGAAGGCAGCCTTGACGAAGTCGCTTGAGTGGGAGCAGGTGGACTTCTCCCTGTATAATGAAACATTTACTGGGAGAGCCAGGCCAGTGCGTCGTTGTACATCCTGCGGCAGCGAGCATCATTTAGAGATGGAGTGCCCCGAGTCCTCACAGAGTCAGTCAGCACCGGAGAGCCGCCGGGTAAAGCCAAGGCAAACGGCTTCCACCCACCTCTGCCAATTGTTTAGCGCGAAGTACGGCAATAAGTGCCACTATAGCCCGTGCAGGTTTAGTCACAGGTGCATGGAGTGCAGGGGCAATCACCCAGTAGCCCAGTGCAGCAGGAGCAGACCACCTGCCAAGATGAGTCGACCCAGTTCACCTCGCTTCTGAGGACGGAAATAATCCGAGTGACGGACTGAACAATAGGAGGACTATATACATGCAACAATAGACTGGTTTAGTACATTGTGTTTTCTTTTATCTTAATTTGTGTTGCACCCTCCGCTTCGGCGTGACCACATACTTCGTGTAGGTTTAACATTCGTATATTTGTTTGATATTTGATGATGAATTGTCAACTTAACTTAAAAATAAAAAAATAAAAAATAAATAAAATAAAATAAAGAAATGTATAAGAATAATAGCTAATAATAACAATCATGAGAAGTATAACATGCCGATCGCTAATGGTCAACCTTTAGTGTTATAATGAGCTGGGGTAGGAGGGTAGCAGAAAATGGGCAAGTAATGATTGCCACTGGGTATCCAGAGCTAAGATAGTCTCACCTGTATAGGTCCAGATGGCTACTACAGATACACCAGGGATCTGAAAGCACTGGATAGCCACAACTGCAAAATAGCTTCCCAGGACCACCGACTGGCGTCAGTCAAGACGCCACTCAACATCGCCGTATGGAAGAAGAGGCTGCGACATCATCAAGATACCGACTATGTCGATTACATCATTTCAGGATTGGAACACGGTTTCCACATCGGCATGGTAGAGTCCACAAGGCTCAAGCCAGTAAAGAAGAACATGATGTCGGCAGAGAAAAACCATCAAGTCTTTGACAACTACCTGGAGAAGGAGCTCGAAGCAGGTAATATCTTGGGACCATTCCCACTTGCATCATCCCCAGAAGCCCACATCAATAGGTTCGGGGTAATCCCCAAGAAGTACCAACCGGGAAAGTGGAGGCTGATTACAGACTTATCCTTTCCCGAAGGTGGTAGCGTGAATGACGGCATTAACCCTAACCACTGCTCTATGGTGTATACTACAGTGGACCAAGTGGCAGCAAGAGCCATGTCTCTGGGCAGGGGGACCCTGCTCGCTAAGATTGACATCAAGTCAGCATATTGTCTTGTACCTATATGCCCAAGAGACCGCCTCTACCTAGGTATGCAATGGAAGAGTGCAGTGTATGTGGATGGCATGCTCCCACTTGGACTCAGATCTGCTCCCAAGATATTTAATGCATTAGCAGATGGGTTGGAATGGTGTGTTAGAGAGGAGGGAGTCCAACAAGTGTTCCACTATTTGGACGATTTTATCGTGCTAGGCGCAGCAGAGTCGCCTGAGTGTAGTGAGAGTCTCTGCTCCCTCAAGCAGACATGTAGGGATCTAGGTGTTCCACTGGCAGAGGAGAAGCAGGACGGACCTACATCAGTCATAACATTTCTGGGGATAATTATCAACACAGACAAGGGAGAACTGCGCCTTCCCACAATCAAGCTACAGAGATTGATGGAGGAGGTCAAGCTGTGGCTTCGGAAAAGGTCCTGCACTCGCACAGAATTGGAGTCGCTGATAGGTACCATGCAACACACACGCAAAGTGATCACACCGGGGAGGTCATTTCTCAGGAGGGTAATTTCCCTCCTCAGTGTGGCTAAGAGGAGACACCACCACATTCGTCTTAACAGCGAGTTCAAAGCGAACCTGGCGTGGTGGCATGTATTTGCGGCACACTGGAACGGATCATCCCTGTTGGTCAGCAAAGAGAGCCCACAGACGACCCTCACATCAGATGCATCGGGCCAAAGGGGTTGCGGGGCATGGCACAACACACAATGGTTCCAGCTAGCCTGGGACCAGCAGACTCAGGACTGGCATATCGCAGCCAAGGAATTGATACCCATAGTAATAGCGGCTGTTATCTGGGGAGAACAATGGAAAGGGAAACGAGTTGTAGCACAATGCGACAATAATGCGGTAGTAGCAGTACTGAACACATGATACGCGAAATATGTCGTGCTCATGCGGATACTGAGATGCCTATTTTTTGTGGAGGCCCATTTTCAGTTCTCCCTAACATCAACCCACATACCAGGGGTACACAATGTATTAGCAGATGACCTGTCGAGAAACAGGTTGCCATCATTCCTAAGTCACATGCCAAATGCTAATCGTACCCCATCTTTACTACCCAACTCTCTTTTGCACTGGCTGCTTCATCCCAATCTGGACCGGACATCCCCCAGCTGGACAACACTATTCAGTTCTTCTGTTCTCAGGGCATAGCCCAATCCACAAGGCAAACATATAACTCCGCCCCTCAAGAAGTTTTCAGAGTTTTGTTCTATGTTCGACATCGTGACCCCCTTCCCCGTCTCCAAAAGTATCCTATGCTACTTTGCAGCACACCTAGCAACTAAAGGCTTATCACCACAAACAATAAAAACATATCTAGCCGGAATTCGACGCATGCAGATAGTGCTGGGACTACCGGAACCGAGAGCATTCTCGTCACTCCCCCGCCTGCGACTCGTCCAAGCAGGGATCCAGCGCACATATGCACAGAAGGCTACAGCCAAAACCCGAATCATGATGCCAATTACACCTGCAATCCTGGCAAAGATCCACACATATATGCGACCAAAAGCGAGAGACGATCATGACCTGGGCAGCTGCAGCTCTGTGCTTCTTCGGCTTCTTTAGGGTCGGAGAATCACAGTACCATCCTGCACCACGTTCAACCCATCGAGGCACCCTGGCCTGGGGAGATGTAACTGTAGACAACCCAGCATCTCCTCAAGTCATCAAAGCAGCAGTACTAGCCTACATGGTCACTAGAGGAAATACAGATGGCCCATTCTTCAAGTTTGAAGATGGCAAGCCACTGACGAAAGCCAGGTTCACAGATGTCATCCGGGAAGCTCTGGAAGCAGTCGGTCTGCCTCAAGATCAGTTTGCAGGGCACAGTTTTCGTATTGGGGCGGCCACTACTGCAGTGAAGGCTGGCATTGACGACTCAACCATACGCATGCTTGGCCGATGGAACAGCACAGCATTTCTTGTGTACATCCGGACACCTAGAGAACAGCTGGCCCAGTTTTCGAAGACTCTCGCAGGTTCAGTAGACCATCCACGTGATCATTCCGTGTCTATTCCGGCTATATATATATATATATTATATATATATGAAAGAAAAAAAAACAAAAAACAAAAAACGATGCGACGACGGGTTAAGGGGTATGTGATGTGCACGTGGGGTGTATGTATCTATACCATGTAGAATGTTATTCCTCCGATATGTCATGCACCACACCAAGTTACACACTGTGTAGGAATCCCATAGGGAGATGTCAGAGATGGAGAGTCGCCTTGGGGTAGGGAAGGAAAAACTCCGTTTTTGCCTCCCCTTTGGACGGTCAGGAGGTGAAGACACCACCTTCAACCCCTAAAAGCTGGAGTCAGCAAGCAACCCGCTCCAAACAGATAAGTAATAGTGGGTGGTTATCATATACAAATCATTAGCGCATCATGAATAGATGATAATGAGTGTGAATTGTTGGCAGTAATTAGATCCAATTCGCACTAGGGTCCCTACCTTCCTCCAAACACGTTAGACGACGGACATTAAATGGAGTTTAATGTTACTTATTAAACAAAGTTAATGGAGGGAGGAAGCCCGCGGCAGGTAAGGGTCGTCCTGGTAGGGACCCCGCACATGGGTATTCAATCACCGAACACGCGGCACCCTATTAGTCCGTACAGACGCGAGGAGTAGCCAGTTAGCAGCTAACAAACAGATTACCCACCCACCCCACCACTAAAAGCACTC
>WLWD01000220.1_pt1 | contig 168863 bp, 96 predicted proteins | sample 6712731 | NCBI WGS metagenome assembly WLWD01 (sample SAMN12718690, study PRJNA576275) | sponge metagenome | isolation source: marine sponge | host: Mycale hentscheli | place: New Zealand: South Island, Marlborough, Capsize Point | collected 2014-11-01
CTGGATGTTTGCAGCATTTGTGAAGTATTTAATGAATAGTGTGCTTGCGTTTTGTAGTCTGTTATTATGTCACCCATCACAGTGTGTGTACATTCTGTTCTTAGTCAAAGTTATTTCATGTTTTAAACCTAGCCTTAGGGTGGATAAAGGTGCACTTTAAACAGTCAAAAAAATGATATTGATTCTGATGGCAGCAACTACGTGCTGTCTCCAGTGTGAGTGTTGACAGAGTCTATGACAAAAACCCTAGCCAGGCCCACATTTGGTGGCGGCAGCGGTGAGATTTTCCTGATTTGCAACAGCGATAGTGGAGGTCCCTACCTACAATCCCAGACATCGGACACCTACCGAACTGAACAATTGTGTTGTGCTGTGTTGTGGTGTATCGTATTCTTGTGAAATTTTTTTCTTGGAACTCATTATTTGTGATTTTTTGTTGGACGGTGAAGACATTCTCTGCTAATGCCATAAACAAGACTAGAGGAAACGGGGAGAAGGATGGCCAGAATACAGCCAGCAGCAACTGTGAAGGACTTTGCTTACAAGCCATCTAGGAAGCCAGTGCTTGAGCCTAAGTCATACAACATCAGACTGGAAGAGTAACTTGTAAGTCAGCAGGATGGTGAGGCTGTAGTAAGTGAAGGGCCAGAAGAGGTAACTGTTTGGGTGACAGAGGAAGAAACAGGGATGGCTGCGAAGGAAAAAGAAGTTCCGGACATAGTGGAAGTGTTGAAGTTAATGGCTGAGAGGAATGAGGAAAGAATGAAGCTGGAGGATGAGAGGAGGAAGGAAGAAGAGTTGAAAAGGAGTGTAGAGGCGGAGCTCAGGAGAGCTGATGAGGAAGGAAGGAGGTTGGAATTGAGAGAAATGTTTGGGCAGATGACTGAGGTGGACAGGGATAGAGCTGAGAGGCGGAGAATGAGAGACATACGGCAGAGAAAGAGGCCAGGAAGGAAAGAATGGAAGAAAATGAAAGAAATGAGAAGGAAAGGCAGATGGAGAAACTGTTGGGTTTGGGTGTGGTTAAGGAGTCAGTGGATTTGGGGCTGTATTTTGAAAGGATAATGAGGGAGTGTGAGATTGATGCTGATGAGTGGGTGGAGAAGTTGTACTCCAGGTTGAGTTGTGCGTACGTGTTAATGAGGGAGGAAGTGAGAAAGCAATTAGGTAGTTTGGAGATGTGTGTGGTAATTGAAAGATGTGATGGGCCATGGGCGTCACCCTTGGTGGCGGTAAGGAAGCAGGATAGGGGAGTGAGAGTTCTCTAACAGTGAAAGAGCCTTATACATACCAGGGTTTGAAGAAATGATTGAGATGGTGGGAAAAGGAAAAATGATGTCAAAGGTGGATTTGTTGAAGGGGTTTCACCAGGTGGAAGTAGTTGTAAAGGATAGAGATAAGACGTGTTTCCTGTGCCCTTTCGGCAAGTTTAGGTTCAGGCGTATGCCTTTTGGGCTGACGAATGCCCCATCAGTCTTTCAGAGACTGATGGACACTGTGCTGGTGGGTTGTTCCGATTTCGCAAGAGAGAGTGTACTTTGAGGATATACTTGCTGTATCAGGCAGCTGGAAAGAGCATGTGGTTCATCTGGGGAGATTGTTTGAGGCACTGAAGGAGGCAGGGTTTAAGTGCAAGAGGAAGAAATGTAGTTCTGGTAGTGTAAAGTTGGATTTTTTGGGTCACATTGTTGGGGTAGGAGTTATAAGTGTGCCGGAAGCCAGGGTGAGGGAAATCAGGGAACACCTATATCCTAAGTCCAGGAAGCAACCGAGGGCTTACTTGGGTCTCATAGGCTTTTAAAGGCGCTTCTTAAGGACTACCACGGCTTGTCCTCTAATCTCACACTCTCGACATCTTGGAATGCAACTGGAGAGGTAAAGTAAACAAGCCTGATGATGGAGGCCTTCAGGATCTCTGTGTAATAAGTTGACTTCTAGTGTGTGTTTGTTTGTGCCTTGTGTTTCTGATGTTTATGTTTTGGGAAAGCAATGTCAGTGCTACTGGAGTGGGAGCTGTTCTGTCGGTGAAGAAGGAGGAGGGACTTCAACCAGTGGCCTTCTTCTCACGTCAGCTGAATGGAACACAGTGCAGATATAGTGCTGACGAGTTGGAGGGACTTGCCATGTACGAAGCCACCTGGCACTTCTCTTTCTATCTGTATCGGAAGAAGTTCACTGTCATCACTGATAACCAAGCATTGGTGACTCTCATGACTGTCAAACAAGATAACCGGAGACTGGAAAACTGGTCCATGAAGCTATCTGAATACCTGTTCGAAGTTGTACACAGGAAGGGATTGTACAACATGGTGGCTCATTGTCTCAGGAGATGCCCATGGAAAAGAAGGCCACACAAAATAAACATTTTAGTTAGCATTCCATTATAATTTCATGAATGTGTGGATTGTACCTGACTTGTTTGTGCGTTGTATGTTGTATTTTTTTTGTGGTCAGTGCATGCAGCTGCACCCAATGTATGTATGATTTCCATTTGGGAAAACTGATAGTTCACTTTGTATACAATGTATTAAAGAATATATGTGTGAATTTTGAAGTTTTAATGTTGAAGTAGGAGTTCAGTTTCGCAGGGGTGGGTAAGGGTTTTCTTGATGTTACTGCCTTTGAATTTTGGTGCATGTGATTTTCTCTCCATACTCTTAGGTCATTTCGAAGAGTTTCAGATGGGCAATATTTTGAGCCTCAAAGAAAAAAGTATCCATGCATTCATTGTAAAGTTATGACAAAAAATGTAAAACCACAATTTTATTGTGACGGCACCCACTTGAAGAAAAAGTAAAAATAAAATATTAGGTGATGCCTAGGATTTAAATTTGGGATCCTTGGTTGAAGCTACTAGTGCCATGTTCTGACAACTAGCAACATCCACCATTCTCGACATCAAACCATTGCAATGCTGATCAAAACATCTAAAAAGCAATATTAAAAACGAGGCATAACTAGTAGATTAAAATTACTTATATTGTAACAGATCTTTACTCTCAACAAATAATGGATTAACTTTCCTGAACTAACAATTATTATTCTCAGCTGTCTTGTGCATTCTCTTCACAGGTTTGTTGAGAGATACACAATTAAAAAAATTTTTTTTGACAGTCATCAAAGGAAAGAACACGGACTCCCGTGCTTAATACATAAGCACTCTAACATTGATTAGACAAGTGAGAAACTTGTGGTGTTTAAAAAGACTCATCGTAGCCAAAAACTATATAATTACTATAAAAGAAAAAAATATATAGTAATTTCTGTATCTGAGCAGTGACAGAACTGTATGAGCTATATATACTAACGTACGGTATTCCTTATATTCTTGAGGCAAGAAATAAAATACATGGAAAAGTCTAGACCAACAAATAACTGACGTTTTAAGTATAATTTAGATCACGTTGCTATATTGTTGCTATGTGCATTAAATCAGTAAGTGTGCATTAATTTTTAGCCTAAAGGCAAGAGTGCATTATTTTTAGCCTAAGGTGGGTTTGCAGCAAGTAAAAACACATTATAGAATTACATTCCAAATGAATGAAATTAAGTACAGTTACTTCATAATGACTGTTCTTTATGTTAACATATAGCAGCACCAGGTTTTTATTTTGACTATTTTGATTGGATGGTGATGTTGAACGTACAATTAGAGAAATTCATTGTTGGTGTTTTGTTTATTGAATATAATTTTCAGACTTAGATTGAAGCTGAGACATCTGAGTAGAATAACTGGTGGTTGTGTCAGAACTGAGAATGTTTCCTACTGCCTGATGCTGTGTAGTAGAGGTATGTTCATATTTTTGTAAGGATTCAACAGATCTGTGCTCTGTTATTTGTTTCATTATTTTTTCAGGAACTCCAGCCCGATACAGTTCAGTGGCACCTGTGGCACGAAGACTATGATTAGATTTTGTTCCAGCCGTTAACCAGACTGAATTGTCATCTCTGCTAAACTTCACCAAAAAGCAAAATAGAAAACTTCATTTCTAAACGCTTGTGGTGGCAATCATTTAAAATACTCATCAAGCAAGTAGGCATGGCATCTTTCCCTCCTGTTTCATTTCTCATAAGTGTAACTGTTTTGTTTTCTGAATGCAACTGTTTAAAACTTCCAGAACGATTATTTGATGTATTTTCAGTGTATATATATACATTCTCAATTTTTCGAAACTGTGATAATTTCAAATATCTATTCCTCACCACCTTGTGGGCAGCATCCCTTCCCATTGTAAAAAATATGGTTAAAAGTGATTGAGGTGAATGTGTTTCCATGATACCTTCTTTCCATAAAGTGTTTTCTTCTTCGTTTGTAAAAGGCTCAGTATTATTGGATGAGGAGCCAACTCCCTCAGATCGAAAGGTCCGTCCAACGTATTGTGTAAACCATCCAATAAATGGCAATCCTTCGAAAGAATATTCGGACATTCGGGATTTTTTCGACCTCATGTATTGTAGAAGGCCAGAAAACAGCAAATACTAAGTTTTGGGAGGGTACAATTCACCATTTGTTTTTCTTGCTTCGACAGCAAATCTCTTTAGCCAGTAATTGAGGGCTGTAGGCTCTTGAACTGTCAACAGGTCAAGAGGACATTTCTCCACTTCATTGGTGTTGTGATGGGTTACCCTGTTTTCAAATACAGTTGTTGCCCATTTTGTACTTGCTTGGGTTTTAGGAAGTACAAATTTACTTTCAAGCTGTTTTAGTTTGTTACTGCTGGATGAATAAAATCGTTTGCTATTATGACCTGAATTCTAAATTTCATCATCATTTTTCTTCAAAATATAGATGTCTCTTCCGAAATAAAAGATAGAGGTACAGTAGGAGCATTTACTGGTATACTAACCGTTGTTACCATTTCTTCAGCCATTCGTTTAGCTACTTAAAATGGTTACAGTAGCAACAAAGAAATAGAGCATGCGCAACGTGATCTAAATTAGTTAAAGCACGGGCGTCTCATGCACTGGTCGAAATCTACCAGTGCACTCGAACCCGTGCTTTAACTATTACATAAACTTGAGTGTTTCATTTTAGGTCTTCAAAGTAAACACATAACAAAACAAAAAACATTACAAACTTATAGATAATCATATCTTATCTTGTTTTAAAGTCAACTTAAAACATTTTATTCACTCAATATTAAATGGTACAACATAATTAGATAATTGTAGTAATCATAATCTGACGAATAGTATCTCATTACCTGGTAGTTGGTGAAGTTGAAGATGACCAAACGAAGTGAACAACACTATTCCATGCTGAAGATAAGTATCCATACAAAAGTATTAGGAAATTACAGAATATTTTCATTAATCCATTTGAAGAATGTGATTTGTCCTGTCATAAATGGTGAATTAAAATTTAGCAGATTAAACTTTAATTTTGAATTTTAAAGTACTAACAATTAATCCTAATATAGGTAGTTGGTGATCTATAATTTGTTTTCAATTAACGTAATCAAACAATGGGTTACTGAGAAAGTCTAATTATGATAAAGCCTTAAGCTTTCATCAAGCTTGAACATGAATGACCTGACCACTAGCACCATTGCTTTTAATTACAATACTAATGTACTATACACTGATAAAATATAAGCTTGAATTTCAGTTGGGTCAAAATAAGTATGTGAAGCACAACACTAACTTGGATATACAAACCTACCCTACGTGTTTATTATACATACATATACGCATTATGGATTGTAGGAAAATAGAGAAGACTTTCTGAAGTTGCATATCTGATACAGGTACAGTATTTTTTAATCACATTTTCAATTGTTGAGTGCTATTCCTAATAATTAGCTTACCAGTACCCCTCAGGGTCACAAATGATAACATTACTTTACTGTACTTCAATAGATATTTTGTAAACATCTTTGTAACTTTAGTTATCCACACACTATTCTAACTATTCAACTACGATTTTGTATTACATCACATCAGTAATTGAAGCTCATTGATGTAACTGTGTTTTAAACCACCGAAAATTTTTTAACTGGCTTAATTAAAAAGTCCATAACAGATCAATTACCAACACGTATAAATTACTACAAGAATTTCCTACAGCCACTAGTTATTAGAAATGGTTTAGATTTTTGTTAACTTGTTTATTCAACAAACTTGGTCTGTATGCTAATCTAATCTATTCATTTAACTTTAAGTAAAACAACAATAAATATCTATACAGAATTAAAAATATGTGGTCGCCACCAGGAATCGAACCCAGGATTACTTGCTTAACGCACAAGCACTTTGCCACTCAGCTATGACAACCAGCCGGCAAACAAACACTCCAATTGTGTAATTATACTGTTAAGGGGTACTGCTATGCTCCAGTCTCACTCTCAACAAACTAATAGAAAAAATTTAAAAAAATATTTTTATTTATCCGTTGAATTTTTTACTCCACTAATTTATCACTCCACAATTTCTTTCTCAGCATTTTTTTTACTCTTGGGACCTGGTTTAATAGTGAAGACCCACCCTACCCATCTTTGGGTCCTGATTTAATGGTGAGGACCCATCCTTGGGTTCTCATTCAATAGTGGGTACCCATCATTGCGACCTGGTTTAATAGTGAGGACCCATCTTTGGGTCCTCATTCAATAGCGGGGACCCATCCTTGTGTCCCGATTTAATAGTGAGGACCCATCCTTAGGTCCTGATTTAATTGTGGTTAAAGAATGAAAACCCATCCTTGGGACTTAATTCAAGAATAGGGAGTCATACTTGAGTTGAAGTAACAAATACATCCACTAGTAGATAGTAAGTCAGGGCTGATGTATTTTTTTGTTTAGATTGTATGCTAAAGTTATCTATTACATTTTAATTATCAGTATATAAAAAAATATCTACAATAAAACTATGTTATTCCTGGATTCCATCTTCTAAAGCAGAGATATTTATATAATACTGATTATACTGACCCTATTTTAAAGCATCACAAAGAAAGTAAGTCGACTTAAAAAACCCATTTTTAACATATGAAAACTGAACTATATTGGTATAAAAATGCATACGTTTATTGAAATGTGTGGGGAAAATGCTTTATAATTTTCCATTTTCTTTGAAAAAAATAGTTAAGAATATTTCAATATTAATAAGAATGTGTATAACATTTCTGAATAAGTCTGCAGAGTAACTTTGACGCAACGGCATAATTTAACTACCCTGTAAACTTCTTGATCAGAGACATACATTACATAATAGATAACCTTTGATCAACAAACTACTGTAAAATGTTCTTCAATAAATAGTCCTTACTACATAACTTGACAGATAAAACATTGAAAAAGAATAAGAGAAATATAAAAAAACGGATACACGCAAAATAAGTACTCATATTGCTAATATAATAATTTATGATTGGTCAACTATAATACTGTAGTTGTTGGTACACGATTTACTATTATTACTACTATATTATCATAATTATTATTACGCTTAAGTTTTCTTTCCTTATTGTCCTGAAGTGCAAAGACATTAAATATCATTAGAACGATGAATATGAACTGGCAATAAACCTTAATATAACTTAATTGAAATCTGTTCTCACAATATAGCTAAGTTAAAAAAGTTGGCTTGTTTGTAAAGTATCCAAATCTACTAATAGACTTACTTCTAGCCTTTTTACAATAACTATGCCACTTGGACAAAGTTGGAGCTCCATCATGCTCAAGTGATTCATATCCTCTGTTAATTCTTGTCGAGGATAAGCACTAATCAACGAAAACACAGTGACCCTGCCAAGTAGCTGAAATATAAGATTATAGTATTAGTGGCTGTGTATATCCTAGCATTTCAAATAAAAGTATTTAGCTTAAAGATACAATATCATCTTATAAAATTAGAAACAAACAACATACCCAATGACCTCCCATAAAATGGTGTTAAACCATTGTTCAATGTATATACAAACTAACTCAAAGTATGAGCTGCTTCAATAAAGATGTAAAAGAATAGGACATACCAAAGTAACTCGATTTCTTAATTTTAGTAAACTGTCCTCTGGTGACATCTCCAGGACTTGAGTAGATCCTAATGGTAGACGTAATTGAACGCGACATTGCCTGAAATTTAACAACAATAAAGCAGAAAAACAAACAAACAAACAAATTCACTTTGTAAAGTTAAAGCAAAATGTCATATCTCTGACATAGAAATTATATGTTGTATTGTATATACATGCCATAATAAAAATCTCAATCTCAACACTAAGCAGATATTAAGTCAAGCACTTACTACATACTCATTAGACTCGACACATAACCCTCATATTAGTCATAGTTTATTTAGTCCATGTATTTGTGCCTTATGACCACATTCATTCCAGTTCTGTTAAATTAAGGCAGACCGTCTTTTAATATCTTTATTTTTTACATTTTGTGCAAGACTGTGCACAAACGAAACACTTAAAAAAGTATCAGTCCATTTCTAAAGTGTAACTACGTAGCCGTTGTGACCATACTTTAGCTAACAAGTACAGAACTACTTTCTTAACACAATTTCTCGAGTACTGATAGTTTCTGTGGTCTCTAATATCACATCCTGACTATCTGAGTTACCAGTTGCTTTTTGACAACTAGCACTTACAGTTACTATAAACGGCCAAGTTTTTAAATTACGTCTGGTAAAGGCCTAAATACCATAGTAACCTTTTGCCACAGAATTTTTCGACTTGAAAAAAAAAAAGAACTGAAAAATTCTGTTTAGTGGAGTTCTGGGAAGGAGTAGACCATGAAGGAAAGAAACACAAAAACATCAGGGTCAAAGTACAAAATGACATACATACATTTACACATATATATACACAAACAAGAACCCCCAATTTTCAATTAAGTTACTCCTGATACTGTCTCGATTGCTTCGCTCGCTCACCAATTATCATACTTTGTAATGCCACATTATTTTCACCTCTACTATCAGCAGCTATGAGTATAATTAGGTAATAGCTTTCAGGGAAAAACCCCATGTAAACAGACTTAGTAGAGTAGGCTCATTTGTTCATGATCTAATCTCATAATTCTAGTTAATGACAAAATGTAAGTAAGTCTCTCTTGACATCATAAATTCTTAGCTGAAAATGTAATTAAGTGCGTCAATTAGAAATATTGTGACAGTTAAAAGGATAAATAAGAATTTTTTGTTTAGCTACCGGCAGAAACAAGATGATATATAAGATAAGCTTTCTAGTTTTATTGGGTTTAAGGAGGGTGGAGATTTGTCCCTTTTTCTGGACAAGTTCGAACACATCATGAAAGATTGTGAGGTACCCAAAGGGGATTGGCCTGCTAAATTGTACCCCAAATTGCCAGAAAGGCTTTGTGCCAGGGTAAGGTCATTAGTTGAGGAAGGTGTGGAATACCCAGATATCAGATGTACTTTACTTACTTCAGTGGGGGAAACAGTAGCTTCATATGGTCATAAACTTTTTTCAATAACCTCTGATACCTTTAGAAATATGACAGCAGATCAAATTATGGAATATATGACTAGACTGTTTAAGGGGTTGTTTCAAGGTGCTAAGGACTGTGCAGATCAGATATATGTGTTGACGAGAACCATCATGAGACAATTTCTCCCTAGGAGTGGACGTGTATTCTTAGAGGCTTTGAGTATACAGAATCAGGAGGACTTGCGTAAGGGACTGGAGGCATGGTTATCTACCAGAGTGAGGGGTGATTATTATAAAGCCCAGGGTGGTAGTCACAATAATAGTGATAGCCGGAGGTATGATAGGAATGAGAGATATGGGAGAGAGGGCACCCGTAGTGAGGGTAGGCCCACTTGTTTTGTCTGTGGGAAGCTGGGGCATAAGTCCATGGAGTGTCGGTACCGAGGCGCTGACAACTATAGGGGAGGGGCCAGGAGTCCAAATGTCGACCAGGTAACTGGTTCCTTCCCTAGAGGGCGCCCACCTGTTTGCTATACCTGTAACAAGGAAGGGCATAAGAGCCCAGATTGCTCCAATAAGGGAAAGACGGCTGTGACCGTTAAGAAGGAGAAAAGTACAGAGTCGGCTAGTATGGGGCCGGTCTCTATCACAGTGCCCAAACGGGAAAAGAAGAATGTGGTAAAGGGTAAAGTTAATGGAGTGGAAGTAGATATCCTCATTGACTCTGGGGCCGACTATGGTCTGGTGCCCAGGAAGTTAGTGCCAGAGGATGCGTTTTGTGGACAGAAATGTCAGGTGACAGGGATTACTAAAGGTACGGTGTTATATGAGTTGGCTGATGTATGTTTTGAACTCCCTGGAGTCAAATTGAACAAGAGGGTTTTGGTAGAGGAGAGAGATTCTCCTTCCCCATGGTGTTTGTTACCCCTAGACTTAAAAGATGTTGGGGAGTTACAGGTCTATTTGAATGCCTTGCATAATGGATCTATTTGTGTGATGACTAGAAGTCAGTATGCAGAAGAAGAAGCCTTCCGTAACGATGATGATATCAAACTCAGCCCTTGTGGGGTGCCTGAGGGTACGAACGAGGGTAATCAGTGGGTAGAGTCAGGTGACGATAATGAGTCTGAAATTGTTAGTAATTCTAGTGATGTTGTTGAATTTAGAGAAGATGCTGAGGAGAGACAAGATGAGGAGATGCCTTCAGGGCCGGTGGCTGAGGCTGATGAGCTGGTGGGAGGCAGAGCTATGTTGGATTCTTCGCCATTGGTTGCGGATGTTTCTGCTGAGGTAGAGCGTTTGGAGCCTTCTGGAGTTGAGGAGAATAAAGAGTGGGCACAGGTGAACCTGTGGCTCACAGTGTGGAGGTGGGAGCAGGTTCACCTGTTTCCCGCAAAGAGGACCGAGTACCTGGTGAGGGAAAGGATTTGTTTGGTAGTAATATTGAATCCGAGGAAATTAGTCAGTTTGTGGAAGGATTAGTGCCTGTTAAGGAAGGCAGGGATTAAGAGAAATTTAGAGAAGAGGTGTTAATGGATGCAAGTTTACAGCAATGTAGAGAATTGGGTGGACGTAGAGAGAGAGGATTCAGCTGGAAACAGGGGTTGTTGGTCCTATCCAAATTTGTATGCTGGGATCAGTTTCGGGATGTCCTAGTGGTTCCCAAATCGTTCAGGGGAAAGATCATGATGTAGCCCATGAGAAAGGAGGTCACCTAGGGGGTGAGAAGACACTTCACATAATAGCCAATTATTTCACTTGGCCGAGTATGGCTAAGGAGGTATGTAGTCACTGCAAGGCTTGTCAGGTATGCCAGTTAAAGTCTATGTACGTCCCCCCTAAGGCACCTGTGGTTGAGCGGCCACTCCTCACGGAGCCGTTTGAATGCCTAGCCATTGACTTAGTGGGTCCTCTACCTAAGGCTAAGGGTGGAGTCCAAAATGTTCTAACCAGTGTTTATATGGCTACTAAGTGGCCAGAGGCAGTACCCCTAAGGTCGATAACAGCAAAGCATGTTGCTGAAGGGCTGTGGCAAATTTTTTCCCGGACATCTATCCCCGAGGTCTTATTATCTGACCAAGGGACCCAGTTTTGTTCTAAGTTGCTACAGGAGTTGTGAGCTGGTACAGATCAACAAGCTCAGGACCGCCCCCTACCACCCTCAGACCAATGGGTGCGTGGAAAGGATGCACGGGACGTTCAAGAGTGTCCTAAGCAAGTGCATTGACGAGAAGAGAGACTGGGCAGCTGAGATCCTGTTCGTGCTGTTTGTGCTGCGACAGATGCCTAATGCCGACTCGCAGTTTAGTCCATTCGACTTAGTCTATGGATTTCGTGTGAGAACTCCTCTAGATGCCCTCTACTACGGAATTTTCGAGTGTGAAGCAGAGACACTGGACGTGTGTGAGTGGGTTTGTGGGGTGGCTGAAAGGCTTGAGTTGCTGAGAGATTGTGCGGCTCTAAATGCCGCTAAGGCAAAGGAGAAGAGGGTAGATTTTATGAATCGAGGGGCTAAGCTGAGGGAGTTCAGTAAGGATGAGAAGGTGCTATATAGGATACCTGGGCTCTCTTGTAAGTTGTCAGACAGCTGGGAGGGTCCCTATGTCGTGCGCGACAGGATTGGCACTGTGAATTATAGGATCTACCGGGAAGAAAAACCTAAGAATCATAAGGCTGTGCATGTTTATTGTTTAAAGAAGTATATTGATGGTGGGAGTGTGGCTAGACTGGATGTAGTTATTGAGGAAGTTCAGAGTAAGATTCATAAGTTGAGTGGAGTATGTGAGGGGTATTGTCCGGAGGAGTTAGATATAGTGTTGAAGGAATACAAGGCTGTATTTTCAGATAGACCCGGGGATACTAAAGTAGTACAGATGTCAATTGAGACTGGGGATCACCCACCCTTTAGGCAAGCCCCTTACTCAGTCCCCATCGGAATTCGAGATAAGGTGAAGAAAGAGTTAGATTCTCTTGAGGACGCTGGTATCATCGAATGTAGTGATAGCCCATGGGCATCGCCTTTGGTGCCAGTTAAGAAACCTGATGGTTCAGTCCGCCTATGTGTTGACTTTCGACGGCTGAACTTGGTGACAACAAAGGAGCCCTATTACATACCGGGATTGGAAGAAATAATCCACAAGGTTGGTAAATGTAAAGTGTTATCTAAGGTGGACCTAGCCAAAGGGTTCCACCAAGTTGGTGTGCGTGATGAGGATAGAGAGAAGACTGCGTTTATTTGCCCTTTCGGCAAGTTTCATTACAGGAGAATGCTGAAGAGATTCAGAGGGTATAAACTTAATTTTTCTAGCTTCTTGAATTAAATCAATAATAGTTATGTGAATTGTTTTTTGTTTACGTCATGTCATATGAGATGACCAGTTTCTTGATTTTTCTAATACAAATTCTTGTTTTAAATTTTCTACGGTATGCCATACGATATTTGGAAAAGGATTCCCGCATACTTGTCTGTCTAGTACTTGTATGATTGTTGTCGGATCAAACAAGGTCAGACAAGATACCCGAAACATTTTCTTATATTCTAGCAAGAGTTTGTCAAACCATATATAATCTTAAAATACTTTTTTAACAATATTTATGATGGTTCTTTTTTTTTTTACATCAGAACATAGACTTCAGTATTGTCACACTGGTTTCCGTCTAATTTTTACTTGCTTGTTTCTAGTCTGGTCACATAAGGTAAGACAAAATTATTGAAAGTAGTTTCATACAGGTGCTTGTCTGATTCTTGTCAGATTGTGTAGGGTCAACAATTTAGTAGTCTGTTAAGTTCAAAAGCTTAATGGTCAATTAGCAAATATATAAACCGTTCTTTTTGAAACAAGTTGACTAATTTAGATGAGACATTAGACAGGGGGATAGCACAACAGTTCATAGTAAATTGTACCAATCAACAATGTTTTTATCTTATTTGAATTGATCTTATCAATGCTGACTACATTCGTCTGTGAAGAAAAAAGTTCAAATTTGAGGTTAAAATCCTGTTAAAAATACTGCTTTCAATTACTTAAGAGTATACTTTTTAATACAATAATACAATTTAATAAACTGTAAGACATTTTTGAATCGGGAGTGTGAGGCAGTTCGAAGACATAAAAGTAAGTGTACGTAAGTTTCCAGTATACATTGTTGTTTTAACGAGAGTAAGCATGATACTTGGTGCATCCTTAACCTTCCATCAATGATGTATTGTAGATATTAAGTAGAGTGCAGTAAGTCAGCTCTGCCCAAACATAGAATTTAAAGAGCATGGAAAGCAAAAAAACAAAACACCCCAACAACAAAAAACAAAACGAACAACAACAACAAAAAAACAACAACAAAAAAAACAACAACAAACAACTGGGAGCACTTTTGTGAAGTGCAATGAATAATTACATAGCCTACTTAGCTAGTTATTAAACTCTACTATTCCTTTCTATCCTCTTCCTTCTTTCTATTTTTCCCTACTTATTATTTACTCTTTGCAAGTGTCTCTTCTAGTTTTTTTGCATACTTGAATTAAGCTTGAATTTCAATAGCTAAATCTACTTCCAAAATCGAATAAATTTTGATTTAAATAATTCTGGAACAAGAACCAAACTATATGTAAATATAATGTATATTAAATTACATCACAATTTTAAAATTAGTAATAATGTATATAATATGTATAGCAAAAAAGAACTGAAGAGCTTAGCTATAAATATTAGATTAAATTCTCAAAAATAACATTATGTAAGTTATAGCAAAATGTACATGTATCTATAATTTTTGTTGAATATTTGATCTGATTGTACTGTTAGCTATGAGATTAAAATAATGTTCTAATGATTAATAATTCACTATTAATCAACCCCTCTCCATAGTCCATATGTTTTTCCAACAGTGTTCAACCATAGTCGTACCGTTCCATCTTCTGATCCTGAACAGTATATTTCACCATCTGGGCTGTACCGCACACAATGAACTGGTCCAAAATGACCTTTGTAAGACTCTGCAAATAGAATATTGTTGATAGTCATAATATATTGGGGTTTATTGGCAAGCAAGACACTATAAGGGATAAGACAATTGAAAATCAGGAATATTTTTTTGCTTGTGTGGATGTATGTATGTCATTGTAGTACTTTGACCTTCACGTTGTTTTCTTCGTGGTCTAACCCTTGCCATACTTCCACTAAATAGAATCTTTTGGTTTAGCAATCCCGTACCGTTCAAGGAAACACAATTGTTCACTGCTTTGTACAGGGTTGTTTCTAAATGCCACAAGACGCACTTAATCTACTGTTTAATTCAATATGGTGCTGTAATTCTTAAGAACTTCTTGTTTTTTTAAGACACAAAATGTTATAGCAAAGGTTACTGTGATATTGAGATCGTTTACCAGACATAAATTGAAAAATACAGCCATTTATAGTAGCTGTGAGCACTCGTTGTCAAAAGTTACCAGTAACTCAGATAGTCATAATATGAAATTAGAGAGTACAGAAAATACCAGTACTTAGGAAATAGACGTACAAAAGCAGTTCTGTATTCATTAGTCAAAGTGTGGTCACAACGGCTACATACTTATACTTCTTCTAGAAATGGAGTGAGAAAAATATTTTTTGAAGTGTTTCATTTGTGCATAGACCCGCTCGCCATTAGTGCTCAATGCACATCACTAGTATTATTGATAGCTAGAATAATAAACAATTATACAAACATAAGTATCAGTAAGTACAATCTTGCTATTAGGTTTACATTAGCATTGCCATGAAATATCAAAATATTTTCTATGGAGCTAAAATGTTTGAATCAATTTCATTATTACTACTACAATATTGAAATGATACAATTTGCATTTTAAGTAATAAAAAGTATTCAAGAAACACTCATTTTTTTTGGAGCACATTTTCTGTAAAATCTTTAACAGCATAATGTGCTTCAATATTTACTTTTGCATGGATAATTTAGTGTTTTATCTAATGTTCAATTTTTGGTGTAATTCCATTTTGTGATGATACTTGCAATCAAGTATTTAGTTACTCATGTGCATACAGTACTTGTTAAAGTACGCTAATTTTAACATTAAGTAGCAGTCAGACAACCATTCAAAAATTGTCCGACTCGTACAAAATAATATATAGCATACTGTATCATATCCATTGGTTCAGGGAACAAATTAAATATAGCTTACATTACATGTTCTGGCCATGCCTAAACAGAAGCTGGAATTGATCATTGCATGTGTGACTGTTTACACTACTAGTTAGTACCTCTTGTGTTCGCTCTCATTAACAGTTATTATATCTCATTCACCCTTACACTGTTACTCTCCATCTCTAGCCTGCTCTTTGTTGACATTGCTTGTTTTGTCTCATAGGGGCCCTGCTCTGCTCTGCCTATAAAAGGGTAGAGTGGAGCATCCTCTTCGCTTTTTATACTTGTACTACTACTACTACTGTTACTACTTTTGTCAGTTTTCTAATAGACTATTTGTCGCTTAGTAGCCTGAGAACATTGGGTTATTAGTGTGGGATTGTTCTGCTGTGGGTTCAGCAGGGTAACTGTGGGCAGTTGAGTCACTATTCTCCTGTCTCCCTGTAACATAGTGGATATTTCTACCGAGTGAGCTACATCGTTTTATACATTACACTCTATCGATTGACCACAAAAGGTTACGTATAGCTTCAGTAACACAAAAAGTTAGACCTATAAGTGGAATACATGTTCCCAAGTTGCCAATCAATATACTAGCAGTCAGTAAGATAATACTAAAAGAGTATAATGAATACAAAGAGAGCAAATTTAAGAAAGTAGAGTCATTGGTAAGTTTATTTTTTTTTAATTTTAGTTTGCAAATTGTTGAATGTGAGGTCATCTCAAAAGTAATATTAAAGTAAACTTGTGGTTGGATGTAAATCTTCTTGAGGTATATATCAGCCGGGAAATCTTGAAATTTCTACATTACGAACTCATAACTCAGCATAGAAAAAATTGAACAAAACTTCTTAAAAATTCTTGTAGTTAGACTGAAGTAATGGTCCAGCTCCCATTTTTCAGTCAACTTTGACATAATAATATTCTCAGGGGAAACAAACACACATTCTCCTCCATTTTACAATTATACCAACGTTCTCAGGGAAACTCATATCCACCTGCATTCACATACTTCTTGTACATTTCAATAGAATTGTGTATAATTTCTTTGTATTCTAGCAGAAATATCATTGAACACAGCTTTTGTAGTATCAGAATCCTGGCAAACTGCAGCCCTCTGGGAGACAATAAAGTTGGTTTGCAGATTATACGATACCACACATCAGTTGCATACAAATCAGAGATAAACTCTGTGATTTTTATTAGTATCCAGATCAAATTTAAGGCTTACTGGTTGTGGGACTACCCACATTCGAGAGCAGAAAGGAGAAGGCAGAGAACGCAAGAGAGGAGACAGAATGAGATCAAGAGAAGACAGGGAGACAGTAGAACTATGCTTATGTTTGTGTATCATATAAGTTGTGTGTCATTTAGAAGTTCAACGTCGTAGTCAGTAGTGCGCAGGTCACCTGCATATTTTGTGTGAGCATTTCATTGGTCAGTTTTGCGAGTGCATATTTTGTGTGAGCATTTCATTGGTCAGTTTTGCGAGTGGCTTCGTCTCATAAGCCACTCGCCACGTCGTGTAGTTCAGTCTAGTTTACCGTAGTGAATTTATTAATTTACTCAAATTGAGGCATTGCCCTCTTGCTAGACTCTGGTGGCAGCGAGCTATAAGCTGTCCCCAGATCTGTGGCGAATCCGTGACCAGTTCGCAGGCCGGACCCACAGAATTTTGGTGGCAGCGGTGGGATTCTCAGACGGAAGGCATTCCCCGAGGACTACCACGACTCACAGCGAATTCGTTCGTGAGGGAAGAGAACCAGTTACCAGGGCAGGCGGATATAGTTCCAGCTGAGCCCGCTTCGAACTTCAGAGGAGGACACTCCCGAGAAGAGCATCACAGCATACAGGCTTCGGCAGTGGAGCTTCGTTTTCTCTGGGCTGAGGCGGCAGAAAAAAAAAAGAACAACTTTGAGCAAGGCACTCGAGCTTAGGCGGCGAGGCCACAACACACCACGGGGCGACAGCGGCAGTGGGAGAACCATAGTTCCAGACTTCGGTTGTCGACACTGCATTCCGACGTGCTTCGGCAGCGAAGGAGACACTCGGGCTGAACAAGGAGTCATCCTTAACAGTTCTGTGTTGTTTGTGTGTGTATCATTCACCCTTATAATTTCAGTGTTGCATTTTTCCTTATTTGTAAAAAAAAAAAGTTACCTTTGGTTGGGCTTTATTATCTGTTTTTTTTTTGTTTTTTTGTACAGCTCACCAGCAGGGAGGCGAGGACACTCACTTCCCTATGTCAGAGGTTGGAGCCGTGGCGACCAAGAAGAAGCACAGCAGGAGGTTACTACCTGGGGATTCCGACTATAAGCCGTCCAAGAAGCCCAGTATCAGCAAGAGGTCTCCGTATCCATCTCGACCTTTGGAGACCAAGGTGGTCAGAGAGGAGGATCTGGACGACGAAGTGAGTGGTACTATTGGGTCGGATATTGAGTCAGAGGTAGAAGTTGTAGAGGAGAGAGTTGTTGGGGAGATGGCTAGAAGGGAGGAAAGCGAGATAGGCACTCTGTTAAAGTATTTGTTGGAGAAGGACGATCGAAGAGCAGAGGAGCATAGGGTGCGTAGGAGGGAAGAAGAGGAGAGGCGTAAAGAAGAAGAGAGAGTTCGAGCAGAGGAGGCTCGAAAGGAGAAAGAGGAGGAAAGGGAAAGAAGAAGGGTTGAGAATGAACAACGTAGGGAAACAGAAAGAGCTAGAGAGCAAGAGATGAGAGAAAGATGGGAACGGGAAGATGCTAGGAGACAAGAGGAGTCTCGTGGGAAAGATCAGAAAGACAGGCTACATGAGAAGCTAAAGGTTATGGGAGCGTATAAGGAGAGTGCTGGATTGGTGGATTATTTAAACAAATATGAGAGGGTTATGAAAGAAGCAGGAATTGAAGAAGCAGAGTGGGCCGAGTGGTTATACCCCAGGTTGCCTGAGGGCTTGTGTACTCGGGTGAGCAGTGTAAGGGATGAGGAAGCAGATTATAGGGAGCTGAAGAGAGTTCTACTGGAGTCCGTGGGAGAAACCCCACTTACCTACGGGCACCAGCTATTTGAGACTACGGCAGATGTCCTCAAGCATAAGGCATCTAGGGAGATCAGTGAGCTGATCATTAGAGTTAGTCAGGGTGTCCTGCAAGGTTGCAAGACACTGGAGCAGTGCGTGGTAGCACTGGCCACGGTATTCACCAGGAGGGTGATGCCACAGGCAGGAAAGGTTTACATGGAGGGCAAGGAGATTGATAGTTTAGAAGATGTCAGGAAGTTGTGGGACAGATGGATGTCTGGGAGGCAGAAGGGCAATTACCTGAAGCCAAGGTTAGGAGATTTTGGGGGAGAGAGAGCAGTAATTAAGACAGAAAGAAGAGAAGGAGTTGGGTTTACAGGAATAACATGTTTTTCCTGTGGTACTAAGGGGCATTGAGCTGTTGATTGCCCGAAGGGCAGAAGTTTTGACACCAGCAGGAAGCCTGCAGAATCTCGCCCAGTGACGTGCTACAATTGTGGCAAACAAGGGCATAGGAGTCACGAGTGCACAATTAAGACGGTTGGTGTGACTGTAAAGAAGGAAGGTGGCAAGGTCGCAAAATTAATAGTGGAAGGGAAGAAGGACAATGTCGCATGGGGCCTGGTCAATGGGGTCCCCTGCCAGGCACTGATAGACTCAGGAGCTAGCATTGGCGTAGTCCCTAAGGCTCTGTTGAGTGACAACTACAGAGATTACGGGGAAGCGCATGTGGGTGATGTTCATGGAAACATGCAAGTGCACAGAAGCACAGTAGTGTCTTATGAAGTAGGGGGACTAGTCCGCTCGCATGTAGCCATGATTGACGAGAGACAAGAGGAAGGAGTCATCAGCATTGTTCCTATGAACATGATGGATGCCTGTGAGGTTAAGGCGTACACTCAAATCATAGCAGATTTCAGGGTTGAGAGGGAGAGTGTAGAGGCCGAAGTCAAGGTATTGACTAGAAGCCAGAATAAGGCTGAGGAGGAGTTGGATAGATGTGACGAAGATATAGAGGTAGATTTGTGGTGCACAGTGGAGGGGTCAATCCCGGAGGACTTGGGAGTTGAGATGGATGCTTCGGTGGAACAGGGAGAGGTAGGAGCGATGGAAGAGAATATAGGGGAGAGTGTGGAAGAGAGCGAGACAGAAATGGAGGGTGTTGCTAAGGATTTAGACTCTGTTGCAGTGAGTTGCTCGGAGTCAGAGCTCAGCAAGTTAGCTGGGGAGGTTGGACCATTGAGAGAAGGTTCAGATGGAGTCAAGTTCCGTCAGTGCGTGTTGACTGACGAGAGCCTTAAGACTTGGAGAGAGTTGGGCAAGAGAGGAGAACGAGGTTTCAAGTGGGACAAAGAATTGTTATTAAGGGGTATGTATGTATCGTGGGAGGAATTTGTGGATGTCATAGTGGTGCCTACTGAGTTTAGGACCCGGATCTTGGAGATGGCTCACGAGAAGTGTGGACATCTCGGAGGGGAGAAGGTAGCCCGCCTTGTGGGAAGACATTTCCTTTGGCCGGGCATGATGAAGGACATACTAGCATATTGCACTAGCTGCAAGACGTGTCAGATAAAGTCGAAGAGCAAGCCGAAGAAGGCTCCGGCGGTGGATAGACCCGTATTGACGGAGCCCTTCGAAAGTGTTGCAGTGGATCTGGAAGGACCGCTTCCCAAGGGTAAGGGAGGGTGTCGGTTCTTGCTAACCTATGTTTGCATGGCAACCAGGTGGCCGGAGGCAGTGGCTCTGAGGAGTGTTACAGCAAAGGCAGTAGCTGAAGGCCTGTGGTGCATTTTCTCAAGGACGGCAATCCCGGAGGTGCTCCTGTCGGATCAGGGCTCTCAATTCTGCGGGAGAGTAGTGAGACAGCTGTGCCAGTTGCTGGGGGTCGACAAGATACGAACGTCGCCATACCATCCCCAGACTAACGGCATGGTCGAGAGAATGCATGGAACTCTCAAAGGTGTGTTGGGCAGATGTATAGATGAGAAGGTAGACTGGGTGGCACAGATACCGTTAGCTCTGTACGTTCTGAGGCAGATGCCTCATAGCGACAGTGGCTTCAGTCCCTTCGATTTGGTGTTTGGGTTTCGGGTTAGAACACCACTGGATGCGTTGTACCATGGAATATACGAGTTGGAAGGAAGAGAGACGAATGTGTGTGACTGGGTTGCAGGGTTAATGGACAGATTAGAGAGGATGAGAGACTGTGCTGCGTTGAAGATGAGCAAAGGCAAGGAGGGAAGGTTGAGGTATTATAATCGAGGTAGTAAGTTGAGGGAGTTTGAGGTAGGAGACATGATTCTGTATCGAATACCAGGGATGTCGTGCAAGTTGGCCGACTCCTGGGAAGGACCGTATAGAGTGTTGGACAGGAAAGGGCAGGTGAATTATAAGATTGGGAAGGTTGGGAAGGAGATGCATGCAAAGGTGGTTCACGTGAATTGCATGAAGAAGTTTCAGGAGAGAGCTGAGGTGAAGAGGTTGGATTTAGTGTTGGAGGAGGGTGTTCAAGAGAGGAATGTATTGAAGGATGATTGTGTTGGGTTGGTGAAGGAAGAGTTAGATGGGTTGATTGCAGAGTTTGGGGACGTTTTCTCGGACGTGCCGGGGAACACGTCGAGGGTCAGGATGACCATTGATACTGGTGACAGTTTGCCTGTGAAGCAGTCACCATACTCAGTGCCCTTGGGTATTAGGGACGGTGTTAGGGAGGAGCTCGATAGTTTGTTGAAATGTGGAGTCATAGAGCGCAGCAGTAGTTGCTGGTCGTCGCCACTGGTGCCGGTGAAGAAGCCAGCGGGTGGCATAAGGCTTTGTGTGGATTACAGGAGGCTCAATGATGTCACCATTAAAGAGCCATACTACATTCCCGGACTGGAGGAGATGTTAGAGCGAGTTGGCAGTGGTAGAGTGCTGTCGAAGGTGGACCTGGCTAAAGGGTTCCACCAGGTGGAGGTTGTAGAGAAGGACCGTGAGAAGACGTGCTTCATATGTCCGTTTGGTAAATTCCAATACAGAAGGATGCCATTCGGTCTGTGCAATGCACCGTCTGTGTTCCAGCGACTCATGGATGGAGTGCTTGTCGGATGTGAGGACTTTGCGAAAGTCTACATCGACGACATCTTGGTGGTGTCGGGTAGTTGGGAGGTGCATGTTAGGCACCTGAGGCGTTTGTTCGAAGTTCTGAGAGATGCAGGACTTACTTGCAAGAGAAGCAAGTGTGTGTTTCGGAAGAGGAGGCTGGAGTTTTTAGGACATGTGATTGGTGATGGTTTTATGAGTGTGCCGGAGGCGAGGATTGTGGCAATCAAGGAGCACCCAGTACCAAAGACGAGGAAACAGCTGAGAGCGTTCCTTGGGCTGATTGGCTTCTATCGGCGGTTTATACGAGGATTCCACAGGGGGTCTTCTCTCCTGACGCCACATACGGCAAAGACCTCACCAGGGAAAGTTGAGTGGACGAGCCCCATGCTGGAGGGTTTTCGTGAGTTATGTAATTCGTTATGTGATCATGTGTTCCGTGTGAGGATGACGTTTTCGGTTTAGAGTGTGATGCGAGTGCTTCAGGGATCGGAGCAGTACTGTCAGTGCAGCGAGAAGGGGAATGGAGACCAGTGGCTTTCTTCTCCAGACAGTTACGAGGTGCCCAGGCGCGTTACAGTGCCCAGGAGCTGGAGGGTTTGGCATTGTTTGAGTCGGTGAATCACTTTGCCTTTTACTTGTATGGTCGTGTGTTTACTGTGTTTTCAGACCACAAGGGTCTAGAGTGGCTGACTTCTGGGAAGCAGCGCAACAGACGTGTGTATGGTTGGGCACTGAAGCTGGCAGAATTCCAGTTCAAAGTGGTCTACAGACCGGGTGCCACGAACGTTGTCGCTGACGAGCTGAGCAGATGTCACGGCGAGTGTGTTTCCCGTGACACCAGTTTTTCAATGGAGGAGGGGGGAGATGTGGGACTACCCACATTCGAGAGCAGAAAGGAGAAGGCAGAGAACGCAAGAGAGGAGACAGAATGAGATCAAGAGAAGACAGGGAGACAGTAGAACTATGCTTATGTTTGTGTATCATATAAGTTGTGTGTCATTTAGAAGTTCAACGTCGTAGTCAGTAGTGCGCAGGTCACCTGCATATTTTGTGTGAGCATTTCATTGGTCAGTTTTGCGAGTGCATATTTTGTGTGAGCATTTCATTGGTCAGTTTTGCGAGTGGCTTCGTCTCATAAGCCACTCGCCACGAACTCAAAGTGAGGCATTGCCCTCTTGCTAGACTCTGGTGGCAGCGAGCTATAAGCTGTCCCCAGATCTGTGGCGAATCCGTGACCAGTTCGCAGGCCGGACCCACACTGGTGAGACTTCACTTCGTGATTCTTAATGCAAAGCTTTCCGAATTGGTTTCTTGTGAAAATACTTATTGACACACTAAATGATATTATCTATGTTGCTAACTGCTCCAGCTCAGTGTGAAAACCATTTTCGTGTTGTTTTCTTACACTCACCGTTAACTCTGCTGAAGTTTGAGATAGAAGCTATGTTGGAGCTAAACCAAGAACTTAATTAACCAACAGATTGTCACTATATTCACTCATTATAATTTATTACCCGTGTCACTTAGCAATGTTTTTGTTGTTATATTCTACTCAACTCTAAAAATCTTTAATTCCTACTAACTGTGGTTAACTCATAACTATCCTATAGTAGAGGATTGAAGTGGCCATTATTGCCTAGCTTAGTAACTAACATTTTTTGTCCTTCGAGCCGGATAATCTGGTTACTCAGGTTCTCAGCTATTTACAACTTTTATTGCTATTTCTGCTAACTACACTTCACTGTCAACTTCAAATATAATGTCTGAAGACCAAATAGCATTACTAAAACGAAAAAGAGCACCTGCTAAAGGAAACATAACTAAAGTGAAGACTCAATTTGAAGGACTCTCATCAGTTCACCCCAGAGACATCGATTTTGAGTCCATTCAACATCAACTCCAAGTACTGGAAAATAGTGACAAGTCCTATCATGAGAATTATGATGGTTTGTTAAAAAACTTTGCCCAGAGTTTAGATTTGAATCAGGAGAGCAATGATTTGTACGAATTTGGAAATGATGTCACCATACTTCGTGGAAAACTTCAAAATCTGTTGAAAGCTCATGATGGTTTTACTCCTTTAGATTTGCTGACAGCTAAAGTAAACAGCTTAGAAAGACGCGTTACTGATGCCCCTAAAAGCATCTCTTCTGTGGAGATAGATAGGTAGCTACTATCAGAGGAGCTGTTAAAAATCTCTGTGAACCCAAGACTACCAGAAGTAAGAGAGCTTCAGGCCGATCTTGATTCTCAGCAAATAAAATTCTTTAGAGTTCAAGCTGATTTTTTGACCACAACATATTCTTCTGAAGTTTCTAAGGGTACATCTAACTCATCTTCTAGACCTAAGATTAAACTTCCAGAACTATCTCTCCCAACTTTCGATGGAGATCCTGTGAACTGGGCTATTTTTTGGGATCGTTTCCAATCTACACTCTCTAAAGTATCTGATCTTACAGGTTCTGACAAGATGGTATACTTAAGATCTGCCAATAAATGTCAATCTGGCCAGGAAATACTTGATTCTGAAACTGGTTCTGGGGATGACTATGATCTAATGGTGAACTTCTTGAAAGCTAAGTTTGAACAGAAGCGATTAGTGCACAAAAGCTCTATTATTCAACAAAATCTCTTCTCACTCGTATGATGAGCTATACAAAACTCAAGCACTCTGGAGAAAACACATAGTTGGTCTGGAAAAAAGCAGACAACTGGAAACTGGAGCTTTACTGACTTCTTTGCTGAAACTTCAATGAATGAATCTACATATGCAGAATGTGCTAAGTTTTCTACCAAATATTCAAAAGTTCCTGACATAAAAATCTTCAAAGAGTTTCTGGATGAGCAATTGAAAGTGCTACCACCTTCAAAATCGAAAAGTGTGAAGTATCAGCCATGCAAATCTACTTCCAAAGTTACTGTACATCACGTTGATGCTCATCGCAAATGCTCTGTTTGTGACAAAGATTACCATGCCTTATACTTTTGTCAAGCTTTCAAAAACCTATCTGCCGACGATCGCTTCTCTACTATCCAAAGACTTAAATAATAGTCATAACTGCTTGGGTAATGATCATTTCACTCGGAATTGCAGATGTGTAACATCATGTAAGAAATGTAACAAGAGGCATCATACTTTACTGCATCGTGAGTCTACAGCTAATAAATCTTCAAGCCAAGCTTCTTCTAAGGATGATGCTAATTCTGCAACTTCTAGCCAAACTTCAGCTACAGCCAGAACTGGCTTGCCATCTTTAAACAAAGAAGTCACCACTGTTCTGATGACTTGTCAGCTAATGGTAGAAGCTAATGGTCACAAGCAGAAAGGGAGAGCTCTCATTGACACTGGTTCATCTGTTTCATTTATAACTTCCAGACTTGCAAACGCTTTGCAGGCAAAGAAGATTCCCAAGATAACCTCTATAGTTGGGATACAACGTGCTCAAGTACCAAACAGTTCACATGTGAATCTCATTCTTTCTCGACTTACTGGAACAGCAACTTCTGTAAAGATGACTGCAGTTGTGGTGGACAAGATTACATCAGATTTACCTATACAGAAACTTCCAAACATTAGGCAGTCTCCTGTTCTAAAGGGATTACATCTGGCAGATCCCGACTTTGATCTTCCCGGTAGAATTAACTTGCTATTGGGCATGGACTGCTACAATGAAATTATTAACCCTCAGCGTGCATGCGCCCGGAGGGTTACAGTAGTCATCTTGTCTGTGTGTCATTCATTCATTCAACAAAGGATCTCGAAGACGACGGCCTTCCAGGCTCTGAAACGATGTAGAGATAGAGAAATTTGCAAAGTAAGTTTCGACTTAGTTTTCAAGAAAAAGCTAGTCGATTGTAGCCGTTCGTCGTATGATCGTTGTGCTAATGCGCTACCAGTAACGCCCCTTTACCGCACGTTATAATCACGTGAGCTGAAAATTGCAGCTAGAGAATGGCCGGTTGGCTTGTAGTACTACTGCAGTTGCAATTGTCGCGCTTCACGCGTGTAAGGGGGCTCTACAGTCGAGTTATATACCGCGGAGCTGATCTATTTTAACCTAGAGGCGTTCCTTTCGCTCTGTTGTTTGCTTCTTTCTTTGTATCGCCGTATGTAGTGATGACCATCAAGCCATTGTAGACTTTGACTCATCGTTCTTCAGGGAGAAAAATGGTAGGTATTCTGTTCAGCTACCCAGGAAGTTGGATTCTCCAAGATTGGGAAAACTCCAGAGATCAAGCGAAAAAACGATATCTGTTTACAGAGAGATATTTGATGGCCAAGGGCAAGTGGGATGCTTTCAAAGCTGTTGTGGATGAATATTTTAACTTAAATCATGCAGAAAGAGTTCCTGTTTGTGACTTGAAGAAGCCTGATGGAGCAATATTTTATCTTCCAATGCATGGAGTTGTAAGAGAGAGCAGTACAACTACCAAACTGAGAGGTGTTCGATGCATCGGCGAAAACTACCACTGGCATATCGCTGAATGATCTTCTTCTTTCAGGACCTTCTCTGTATCCCTCTCTAGTAAACATTATCCTTAAGTTCAGATTACATTTAATTTGAATGACGGCAGATATAAGCAAAATGTTCCGTGAAATTAGTCTTCATCTAGGAGACAGAGATCTTCATCGCTTTCTGTGGAGAGATGATTCTAAGCAACTTGTTGATTTCTGAATGACACGTTTAACCTTTGGTGTTACATCATCTCCATTTTTAGCAACTAAAGTCCTCAGACAGATAGCATCAGATTATGAAAAAACTCATTTTCAAGCTTCTCAAACAATTGTGAACTGTTTTTACGTCGATGATTGTTTATCTGGAGCTGACTCCGTGGAAGTTGCCATTGCTCTCAGGGAATCTCTCAATGAAGTGTTAGCTCTCAGTGGCATGACTCTGAGAAAGTGGAGGTCGAATTCTCAAGAAGTATTGGACTCTATTCCAGAAACTTTGAAGGAGAAGGAACCAACTTAACTGCCTTAGGAGGAAAAAGGAGTTTCCTCGACACAGCTCTTTAAACACCTTAACACCTTATCTCGATAATATTCAATTACTCCGAGTTGGAGGTCGTCTAAACAAAGGAAAGCTTACTCACAGTCAAAGATACCCTTTAATACTTCCCTCTAAAGATAAACTGGTCCATTTGCTTGTTAGACATCCCCATATCAGATCTTGTCATGCTGGTCCATCTATATTGTTGCCATTAATCTCAAGAGACTACCATATTCAATCAGCAAGAAGACTTGTGCGTTCAATCTTTCGCCAATGTGTGGTTTGTAAGAAACAGCAAGCCAAGACAAGTCAACAGTTGATGGGACAATTACCTAAGCAGCGATTGACTCCTGGAGCAGTGTTTCAAGCTGTGGGTACTGATTTTGCTGGTCCACTGCACCTCAAACTAGGACCTTCAAGACGGCCAACTCTCATCAAAGTCTACTTGTGCGTATTCATCTGTCTCAGTGTCAAAGCTGTTCATTTAGAGCTAGTCTCAGAAGCATTTTTAGCTTGTCTCAGACGGTTTGTAGCCAGAAGAGGAAAACCGGTAGAAATATTTTCCGACAATGGAAGCAATTTTATCGGTGCCAACCGAGAGCTCAAGAACCTGTACAACATTTTACAAGAGAAGACTACTCGTCAATCTGTTTCCCAATTCTGCATATAAAATGGAATCAAGTGGACATTCTCACCAGAAAGAGCACAACATTTTGGAGGTTTGTGGGAAAGTTCAGTTGAGTCCATGAAATCATTACTAAAGCGAGTAGTTGGAGAAAACAATCTAACCTTTGAAGAAATGTCCACTGTCTTGTGTCAAGTGGAATCGTGTCTCAATAGTAGACCTCTTGTACCTCTGAACTCTCCCAATGACGATGGGATAGAAGCTCTTACACCAGGGCATTTCCTGATTGGAAAGCCACTGGAAGCATTGCCAGACCAAACTGATGTTCCAAATCAAACAAACATTCTCCAGAAAGTGGAACTTGTGTCAGTCACTATCCAGGGAATTCTGGTCCAGGTGGTCAAAGGAGTACCTGCTATCATTAAATCGACAAACAAGATGGTTTAGAGTATCTCGAAACTTTATGGTTGGAGATATAGTTCTTCTCAACGATCAACAGCTGTTTACTCACACTTGGCCTCTTGGTCGAATCATTAAGACATATTCAGGTTCTGATGGAAAAGTTAGAGTAGTGGATGTTCAGACTAAATCTGGAGTATATCACAGCCTATAGTCAAATTAGTTCTACTGTTGTCAGAAATAAATGATAATTAACTATCTTCCCTGGGGAGGAAATGTTGGAGCCAAACCAAGAACTTAACTAACCAACAGATTATCACTATATTCACTCATTATAATTTACCTCTACCAGCTAGCCCAGGGCAGCTGACTTAGCTGCTCTAGGGCAGCTGGTTGTTTATCTTAAGGGTTTATTACCATGTCACTTAGCAATGTTTTTGTTGTTATATTCTACTCAACTCTAAAAATCTTTAAATACCGTTGCTATATTGTTGTCAGGTGTAATAACTTGGCAAGTGTGCAATAACACTTGCCCGGTATTTAAACTAGTTAAAGCATGAGCGCTTAGTGCCTAGTACATTTATCGCACTCAGTCCTCGGGCCTACGGCCCTCGGGCTGTCGTGCAATAAATCGACTAGAAACTAAGCGCTCATGCTTTAACTATAACTTAATTCCTACTAACTGTGGTTAACTCATAACTATCCTACAGTAGAGGATTGAAGTGGCCATTATTGCCTAGCTTAGTAACTAACAAGCTACTTGAAAAAACAAAACAAAACCACTTCCATGGTGCATGTCTATACTACAATTTAGCGAAGAAATTATCATTTTTTTGCCTGTGAGGCCAGCCAAGGTATTTCAAGGGTAACCCACACACTAACTGGAATATCTTGCCATTGCTTCTAACAGTATAGTTCAGTATTAATAAAGTATTGAAGGGCAATGACATCAGTAATGAGGCAAAGTGATACATAATTCAGGTAAGAATAATAAAATGATCAAATGTTGAAATGCTACTACAGCACATCAGATCGAATAGACATGTACCAGAGTGGAATAGAAATACTACAAAAGTTTTATGATAGTTGTAGCAGTCAGTTAGACTGGCTATAATAGCTAACCAGAATTAGATACTTGAAAAAGGGCTAGAGGTATTATTTTCATTTGACCAGAGCAATACCAGTCTGTTTACTGCTCGACAATAAATAGAGCCATTGCAAGTCATGTCTACAGCCCTGACTAAATTATACTGTCCTTAGATAGGCTGCAGAGATTCTACCCATTGGCCAGGTAAGTATAGAAGTAAGAGACTCATCTTTAAGGAGAACTATATCTCCAACACAAAAGTTTCTTCAAGAAGTATTCCATTTGTGCCGTGCTTGCATGTGCAGTATCGTTGGACTTCTCCACTTTTTCTACAAGTCACTGGTAAGATGTTGGATAAGATCCCATCTTTTAAGAAGTGAAAGAGACAAGGGTAATTCTGAACTAATGGGTGTAGTTAGCAGTGGTCGCTGAATGAGGAAATGAGCTGGAGTTAAAATAGGATAACCATCAGGAGGAGCTGAGTTAAGTGGGGTTAGAGGCTGAGAGTTAATAATGGCGTCTACTTGAGTGAGAAGAGTCAAACTCAGATGTCCATAATTTATGTCCAGCAAATGTTAGATAAGTTTTCATGAGTCTGACAGCTTGAATTCCACAATCGACCAAAGAGTAGAGCTCTTTGTGGTATGAAATACCACTTAATAGGTGGATTAGTGGAGGAGTGCTGGAACTCTTCTGTCCGTGGAGTACTGTAAGCTTCCTGCATTTCCCGAGCTGCTTCCACAATTTTTTTTCCATGATCGGAATAGATTGCCTGAGGGTATAACATCTCCTGCGTGCAAATTTTGTGGGAGCTGCTAGAAAGCTACAAGAAGATAAATCGATTGCTCTTTTAAGGTGTATTACACGAGTGGTGAAACATACAAACACGCAAATATAACTTTTCTTCTTCACTGTGGATTTATTCTGATTTTTTTATTTAGTGAGGAAAGGACCTGCAAAGTCTACCCAACAGATCATAAAAGCAGGTTGAATCTTGAGACAATTGGCAGGAAGTTAACCCATCTGCTGGTGGGACATACGTGTCGCATATTTTATACAGGAAACACAGTGTTTACAGATGGTTTTACAGAGCCTTTTTCCAGCTATAGTGTGAGAGTTGTGACCAAGTAGAGCCAGAAGAGTGGAACGACCTAGATGTTATGAAGTTGAGCAACAAGCAGCTTCACATGAGGGTGAATGGTACGTAGAATGATTATATATTGAATATTGTAGTCTTCTGCTTTTTCCAGTCTTCCTTCTACTTGAATAAGTTGCTGTTCATCATGGTAAGGAGAGAGTGGTAACAGTTTAATCGCAGAAGTAACCTGGTTGATTCCAGCTCATCTGATTGCAAGGTGAGTGAAATTTGTTAGCTGCAGGATGAAGAGTATTATGCTTAACTCTTTGTAACCAAGCAACTATTCTGAGCAGATAATGCTGACTGCTACATCATCTCCACAGAGGTGCCTGGGTTGCAGGGGCAAGTTTTTCTTGTACCTCAAGTTGTAGCCTCTTGGAAAGGAAGATCACATGGGAACAGATGAGCTGGCCATTCCGTAAAAGGTTTGGCCAACCAAGTGAGGCCTTTCCACCATAGAGTGTTTGAGAGATGTCGTTTGGGAGATATTCCTCGTAATGCAACATCTGCTGGGTTATCTGAAGTCAGAACATAGTGCCATTGTTTAGGAGAAATAGTTTCTCTGATTCGTTTGACTCGATGGGAAACATAGCACTTCCAGTAGAATAAATGTTAGAAATCTATCCGAGAGCAATGGTTGAATCACTCCAGCATATATAGCTGATGTAGAAATTCCCAGGTCTTGAGCAGTAACTTTGATAAACTTAGATAGAAGAGAGCTCCATTTAATTCCATCCTCGAATGGTAATTTTCTTAAGAGGACCTACCCTAGTCTTTGATGTAACCAGGGGAGTAGTAATGGTTGCATCAGCATGAAGAACTCTCAAGTATACCACTGCTCCATAAGCATCCTGAGAAGCATCACAGTAACCATGGAGTTGTATGAGTTAAGGAGGGGCATCATGGCTGTGATACCTTTTTAGTATATGATGTTTAACAAATAATGGTGAGGTGGACTGCCATTCCTTCCATCAATGCGCATTGTTTGTCAATGTTCTGTTTACACAAGTCATGAAGACGTGTGGAACTACCTCGGCATGGATAGGTTGGTGATATTGATCCATCACAGAGCGAAAGGTCTGCCACTGCTCGTTCCACTTAAGAGATAGCTTGTTCTGTTTAAATCGACGTACTGAATTCATTATGCTGTCACCAAGAGCTGGAGCATCAGGTCTTCTAGGTAATGTGATGATATATCTCCCTTCTTTAATCTTCTGGTGGAATCCCGGAAATGAATTTCTGCCAGCTCATCCTCCTACACTGAGCTGGGGTTAATCATACGAGAAACTTTCTTGTTTCCACAGTCTCTATAGAAGATCAGTGGTGTCATGATTGTTGCTCACCTTTAGAATAGTATCAGTCATGGCTGAGGATTTAGAAGTAGTCATAGGAATGATGCCTACAACAGTCCAGCCGAACACCATGTTGGTTACTATAACATGTCATCCAGGAGATTGGAGGATAGCACCCTGATAGTCCGGATTTATTACATTAGTCCCCAGTACCTTGGCATCCCAAAGTAGGATCAGCTAGGAGCTCAGCGTTCTGCACCACATAGAGAGCTCTTTGATAGCAGACAGATCTCGCTGGGGCAAAGGATCCATCACATTGTCTACTATGTAAAGGTCTACATCAAGGTATTCTTCGTTGTAATCTGGATGAATGGAACTTAAGTCTAACAGTGATATAATTGTTTGATGTCATTTTTCCACTGATGCCCTGTACCTCAAGTGAGCAGGGTTTCTTCTCAGCTTGAATTGTTCTGGCAATGCTGGATCTAAAAAGTGAAATAGTTGCTGTGGTATCAAGAACAGCTCAACAATGACACCTGTGATTATCAGAGGCTATTTCCAGCAGAGCTGTAGTGAAAAATCCAGTTGATAATCCAGAGGGTGTTAGTGCGGTTGCTGCGGTATCAAACACTGCTTGACAATGACACCTGTGATTATCAGAGGCTACTTCCAGCAGAGCTGTAGTGAGAAATCCAGTTGATAATCCAGAGGCTATTAGTGTGCAAGTAGTAGGTTGAGGCTATGAATTAGACGAGGAAGCCTGTATCTGATGCAGCAGGGAGTATTGTTTATGCCCACAGTATCTGCAGGAATTTTTAGAAGTACACTGCTTCACACTATGAAGTGGAGATCAGCGGTTAAAAAACATACATGTATTTGCCATACATAACTATTCCATTTTTCTACAACCCAGCTGAGGAAGTCTGGACACTTGAAAAGACGGTGTTCCCCATTACAGCATACACTGTTATTTTCACAGCTGTTTCCTTGAACCGCTAGAACCTTACTAGATCTAATGTTACCTGATTCAACTGAAGGACTGGGTATCTTGTAATGTATATCACTCTGAAGGGAAAGACTCCTCATGCTGATAAAATCAACTACCATTTTTAATGCGGGTGGCTCTTTCTGTCCTTCAGTGTGGACAGTCTAGTGTTGGGTTAGAGTGTCATCAAAATTATTAATCAAGAGTGATCCTAAGAACTGCTGGAGTCCTCCTGCTCTTATTAGTCTCTTAAAGTAGTGGAACAAATTTTCAGACGCGTAGGAATCTTACTCTGAGCTCAGGACAGAGTTACTCACATTTAGTGGCAACGATTTAACTCTGATTGAAGCCAAGAAGTGCTGTTTTCTCTGCAAAGCTATGAAAACATTTTAGGCCCAGTCCATTGCTACCCGAGCAGCAGATGGAGTAAATTATGATTACCTTGTGGCAACTCTCCAAGCTAAATACAATCAGCCCAGAACCATTTATACGAGCCATGTCAAGGCCCTCCTGATGGAGTTGTAATAGAACTTGTCTTAGGAGTAAGGGAGATATCTTCCCTGCATTCATTGAGCAGAGTTTTAATCCTAGCCCTTTGTCATAAGCTAAACGCAGTCTTTGGAAGTCTTTCAGGATGACAGAAGGATACCCTTGTTCAGGCAGTTCATACTCTGCCAGTTGCTTTCCAACTCGCTACCTGCCTCATTCAACTTAGCTATGGTAAAATTTTCCTCACCCATCTCCTGAATTCTTTCAAGAGAGTGTCTTAACTCCTCTTCTTGGTTCGGTTCAGCAATAAGGTCTATATCCTTTTCAGATAAATCTTCATAACGTTCTTGAAACGCTTCAAACAGCGTGCGAGAATGGTGAAATTCTTCTAACTTCCTTTTTTATTTCGGGAGATCAATGTCCGTACAAAATGTGATGGGATAGTGTGGTAATATAATTGTCGAGCCTGATGATGGATGGACTCCTTTATGGGAAGAACGCTTGTCGTGTACGACTTTGCTGTCGACGAGTCCAGCTAGGGCAGTTAGTTCATCTTTCAGGGTAACTGGCAAAACTATTTTTTATAAGTGTCGGTGAACCACTTGGGTTGTGAGTTTGAGTAAGTGTTAGCTAGTAAGATAACTAGGCTGAAGAATCTACTGGTGGCTTAGCGGTTACGTCCGTCCACAGCAGATTTGTTGTTTGGCTCAGCTGAAGGATGCCGTTGATCTGTCTCCGAGAAACATAGTCGACTCGGAAGACCCAGAATGAAGGAACAAAATGTGAATGTGAAAGTAGAGAATAATTAACAGTCATAAATGTTATGAACAGAACGTAACTAGGATGAACTGATAAAATATAAACAAAAATATCCATGACTGACATCGACAACAATAACTGAAGCATACGTATAAGAAAATGATAAGTGAATATGAATAGTTAATGAGTTAAATACAAGTCTCTGGAGGCCTGAACAATACGTAACAGAGTGTGGACAAGAGGCCCACATAAAGGAGAAAGAGGAAGACCGAACAGTGAGAACTAGACATGTCATTTTGTGTGTGTGTATCAATTATTGTTTGTATGATTTGTGTCAGCAGGAAGACCGTAGTGTTTTGTGTGAGACACGCCCGTGGTCTCGAACTCCTATAAATAGTCAAACCACATGCGTGTCGAGTCAGTCGCCCACACAGAGATTCAAGGTTTATTCCATAAATTCTCGGTTTGGGTAGCCTTCTAGTAGATGAACTGATGAATAACAGCAAGGATGAGTATATATAGGGAATGGTATAAAACAAAAGAGAGATTATTCCTAGGCCGCCTCAGCCATGGGAGCATAGATGAGATCAATCAACACAACTATTGAGGGCATTGATGAGATCAATTAACACAACCAACTGCGTGATTAATAAAGTTAAAATAAAATACGGTGTGACATTACAGACAGATGTATTCTATGAATTGCAGTAACTAAAAAAAAAAAAAAAAAAAGACAAGTGAAACCACCAGAAGGCATGGATTTCCGAAGGTCCTCCTCGGACCCTCGGAAATCCATGCCTTGTGTAGAACTTCTTTGGTTAAATTGAAATAAAAAGCACAACATGATGATGGATATGTAGCTGTTTAAATTTTTTTGGCGCTGTTCTGTTCGACAGTATGCACCGAGTAAGGAGAAAGTGAAGGAGTGAAGTTACCTACTTTAAAGGCTACCCAATATTATTAACTTCATTGAGAAAACTGAAACATCCACTGTTGACCTGTGAGAATTCTTCTGAAGTTCACAAGAATAGAACTATTTTCCAGTAGTTGAAATTTGTACACTTATGTAAAATTAATTTTTTTATTATCAATTATTTCATTTATTTATATATTTACTGAATAAGAAAAGTGATCACAATACATTTATTACAATTAACAGCTCTTCTAAACTAAGTTTCAAGAAAAAGACTGACCAAGAACAGAGAAATGGCGGTACAAACCTTAGGGATTCTCTCAAGACATAAATTTCGCCATATTCGTATCTGCTGTTGACAGAATAAGTGAATGACAGATCAGATGTATGTACACCAAATCCCACCATGACAATCTACTTACTTGGTCCAATGACCACACTCAACTAAAAACCTCAGCATCTGACGAAAGGTTATGTTTAGTTATATATATTGTATATATGTGACAGTCTATGGGAAAAGGGGGCACTTCACTTAAAAATTGAAATTGAGATATAGGCTCCAAAAGTAAGTCATAGGAAAAATTCTTTCTTTCTCCTATTTTTGTTTTTTGCAGAATTAGTCTTAGTGACCCTTACTCTAAGTCTATGCCAAATTTCAAATGCCGAAACAACTTAAAAGACCCCAAGCGTGCCGTGGAAAGACAAGCTTCTTTTTATTCTCTCTCGTTCTCGAAGTACAATAAACGGGGAATGGGCGGAGTTTCAAACAAGCAGCTAAAAAAACGGCATAGCTTTGAGAAGAGTGCATGTAATCTACAGCTTACCTCTGGCTGAAAGTTTACCACTACATGGAGTAGAGTAGCCAAGGATTCCGACAAGACAGGCTGTGAAGCGCAGTGAAAGCTAAAAAGAACTCTACGCAAACTTTGTTAGTCGCCGTTAAAAAGCGGCTGTACGATGTAATTGCGTATGCGGAGTACGCCGTTAAGTATACGGATACATTAATTATGCCGGAAGTGGAAATTCAATTTATGTTTTCTCGATTTCTAGTTTAATTGCTTTGCTGAATACAGCCCATAGTCAGGTTCACTATTGTAAAAATTAAATGTTCGTCCAAAATTTATGGAGATTAGCAAAGTAGCACATTATTGGAAAGCTTAGAGCATGAGGAATCTGAAAATCAATGTTTACATTTGCACAAATGGCTGCATGACTGTCAATATTTAGTTTCAAAATGGCCGCCAATAAAACCCTTTTATTGGCATAGAAACTTCATACCAAAATGTTTTATACTATTAAATTGATATTTTAGTAGAATGATATATACTTCATGGTAATGTCAACTACAAGTAATCATTATCATCATTTTCACTGTCATCATTCATGATGTTACTGTCTTCATCATTTGTGCATTCACCATCTACATCACATAAGCAGAGTTCTGTGCAAGGTAAGTTGCTTCGCTGACAAGAACATCTTAACGTGGAGCAGTTAGTTTTGCATTGGCATCTAACCATCTCAATGATGGCCTGTGGTGCAGGAAGAACTAACGTGGTGACTGGCAGCAACTGGTCATCTGTGTCCTTATAGTAACCAAACTGTAGCGGCTCAAAAGGCTGTTGTTGCATGATTGTGGTTTGGTACCATACCCGGCTTTGTAAACGTACACGCTTTATGTGTTCTTCTAGTGCATTAAGTGTAGGTGGCAACTTGTTGCTTTCTGCAAGTTGTTTGCAGAATAAATGCCATCTCAAGTCAGGGATATTGGTAATACGAACACCCTTTGGACAGTACTTCAAACAGACAAACTTCTCCAGTTCATCTTTCACTTCCTGTGTTAGATCCCCTTCAACTGGTAGTTTCAGGAGTGCTCTGGGTAAGCCCACATCAGCTTTCATGTATTGCTGAAACCATTTTGTTTTGCTTATTCCTGAGAACTTTCCAACATTGTCTGTTCCAGTGAATGCATGGAATACAGGTAAAGCTTGTGCCTTTTCCCTTCCCAAAGCTCTCCAGATTGGTTGAATATGTATGATACCTGACACCATTGAAATTGACGTCCTTTTACAAAGCTGGTCATAGTGTGCTATGACCAGAATCAAAACATCTGTATCTGGAGTGAAAAACACTAGTTCTGCATTTGGACACCTCTGCGATGATTTGGTTGCCAGACAGATCATGAGCGTGTCGGCCTCTTCATGATTATTGTCTTCAAACTCTATGTCTCTATTGCATCTTGTTTTACCTGATGCAGACGTGATGACAAGTTGAGGTGATCCTATTTTGCAATTGATTGTTGCTTCAGCAAGGTAGACTGTCAAGTCTGCTTTTGTTTTTTCATCTGATAAAAATCTTGTCAGGGGAATATGGTTGATTTTTGTATCATCTTCAATCTTGTACTGTACAGGAGCCTTTCCTTGTCGTCGTCTCTCTCTCGTTTTCCCTTTCAATGAGTCAGGTTTGTAGGTATCGAAGACCAGGATAACCGCACTGAATCCTGCTGTCAAAGTTGTAAGCCTGTCGTTGAAGCTCTGGGCTAGATCTTTAACTGTACTGAATGTCCCTTTTTTATTTTTCGTCATCTTCTGGACAAGAACCATTCCATCAACAATAGCGATCTTTGATATTGGATCATCCAAGGGATCATCCTGCTCGTTGGAAGCCAAGATTTCGGTATGTTGATTAGTCTCAACTGAGCTTGCTAATTTCTCAAGGTTGTGTATCAGTTTTGACTTGTCAGTACATGGCAGCATCGATCCATCTGGTGCAAAAAGTGCTCTTGGAGTCAGGGTGAATTCATAGTTAGCAACTGCATTCTTTTGGTCGATATCCCTGTTGGATCTAGTCAAAATCATCAGACGGCCATACAAGTTTTTGGTCTCTTTCAGGTCAACTGTCTGGTCACGGATCTTTACAGTTAGCTTCTTGTTGCCAGACATATACATTTTGTTGTTCTGTTTTTTGACCCGTGCCCAAAGACTGGCATCTCCATTGATACGTTCAGCAACATACTCTGTATAAAGCTTCTGACCAATTTCATCAGCATTTAAGATTTGTGCAACATGTTCTTTTGGTACATATGCATTTGTGATGAAATTATACAGCTGGTTGCCTTCAACAGCGAATGGATTACAATGACTCAGTATTGCAGCTTTGATTTTGTCAACAGCTTGATGTTCTTGTCGGATAACAGAAGGTTGTACGTCATGATGTTCTTCTGGCTTGTTCGCCTTTAGCCCAAACTGCCCTTTAAACTCAGTTGATAAACGTGACATCTCTGGAGAAGCCAAGAAGAACCGCTGCCTAGCATTTGGATTATTTGAAATGCCAACTAAGCCAGAATGGACTTTCATCATCCTGTTGAGGTGCTCACAGGCATGGTCAGGACCTATTGAAACAAATGGTATCTCACTCTTGGTGACAGAAATGTTTCCGTCTTCAAGTTCTTTCCATGTTGCTGGATGCTTTGTCTTCAATTCATGCATGTCAGCAATATATCTTGGCCAGAGTCGTTTGTACTTTATTCGATCAAAAGCAAAGAAAAGTTTGCTCAATGCATCTCCAGCTTCCAGATGGAGAGCAATATCCGCATTTCTGGATGCTTCAACAAATAACAAGATGACCTCAACCCGGTGGAGGTAGTTCATCATTGACTTGAACATAGCATTAGATGACTTCTGATCTTCCCATGTTTTGAGCTGTTGAATGATGTTCTCTTCGGTTAGCACTTGAAGCAGATTGGTGTTGGCAATCCTGATGCACTCTGATCCACCATAGGCCATGTTAATGCAGGCCTCATGTAATTCTTTTGTTGGACTCAAACAGATTTCCTTTAGGTGTGGCATGTCAGTGAAGAACTGTTCCAGAGCAAGTTCATACAGAGCCATATATGTGTGGATGTGTGCACGAAGTGCTCTCTTGTAATGGCTACACTTGAGGATCTGCCTTGTTGTTGAGGGACCATAAACATCTGCTTCAATCCAAGTGTCATCAATGCCTGAATTCTCTATCGAGGTTCCTAGAGCCCTCAGAGCAGCCATCACAGTATGCAACTCTCCTAGTCTTGGAAGAATTTCATTCTTCAAGTTGGGTCTTGCATCTAGGAGCTGTACTGCCTTTTCATATAGTGCCATGTCAAAAGTTATGACAGTTGGATGGTCTTGACCAACTATTAACCTCTTCAATTGTGATGCTTGCAACATCACTGTCAGCATTGTAGGCCATTCATGTGCGACCTCTGGTAGTAAGGGCAACGCACCCACCTGAGTAACTGATTGACCAAGTGACACCAGTGATTTGTAACCTGCCCAGCCTGGGATCTTGGCTTCCTCTGCTGATCTTGAGAGAGCAGATGCAATCATCCATCCAAGAGTGGTCAATTCATATGATTCAGAAACACCTGCAGGATTCACTTCAAATTCATCTTCTCTCTTGTATGGCCCAGGTTTTGGTTTAGTACATGTCTTCATGGGTACATGGTAAGGAAGAACAGATAGGTTTTGGGCTTCACTAATTTGCAGATTGGGTGCGATTGGTTCTCCAGGTGCACTAGCCTTCTGATACACTGCTGTGATTGTGCCATGTGTTGTGCTCTTGCCATCCACAGTGTCTTCAGCAAAGTCTGTATTGTCAATAGCGAAGAAAACAAATGTACCCTTTTTGAGGAAAGGTGGTACATATAGCCCATCAAATTTCTTTGTGTTTTCCACAACAGCATTGGCAATTGCTGTTTCTAGGAGCAAAGTACGGTTGTACGATATGCAGTAGTCCTGTACATGGAGGAAGTTCAGCAACATCTTGTTCCTGGTGTCATGATGGACAGTGAGAGCCAACCCTAGAACCTGTGGGTTTTCTCGTGAACGTGGTGTCCGGAATTTTTCAGAGGATTTCTTGGGTATATGTTGTACTTGTCTCCTAGTTTTGAAGGCATACATTATATTCTGACAAATTGTCAAAGCAGATCTGTCAACTGTCCTATTTTTAACCTCTGTTTGTAGCTCTTCCTCCGATCCAACCATAATCCACCTTATCAGACTGTAGAGTGTAGTGGGAATATCATCCCTTGTGGTGGATACTATAATTGAATTGCTTTCCTCCTTCTCCCCAGCATATTTGATAATGCTATCACGTACCATTTTTGCTGTCTTGTGTATTTTCCTTGTCTTCTCTATTTCACTGGTGACATTTTGTACCAAGGAAGAGTAGACCATGTCTTCTTCGCATGCTTCAGGACAGTAAAGAAGAGATAGTTTTCTTCTATCCTTCTGTCTCACTGACTTCACAGTTGGTAACTCTGAAAGAATTTTGTCCTTCAGCCATTGCCTTGTCAGAGTTGGTGTGTGCTTTTGTGCCTCATCTCTTCCACCAAGCATAGATATGTAAGTTGTCTCAATGACGTCCATGGGTAGGTAAGCCTTGTTTTGGGTGTGTATATCTACAAGGTTGATCAGTTCAATCAAGCATGGTATCTGCATTGGCAGAGGAGTCTGCATACATTTTTCTTGATTGGAAGCATCATCCCTTAGCACATGGAATACATGCCGTGTCCAGCATACCTTGTGATATCGAACATCAATTGCATGAGCATCACTAGGCGATATTGCATTGTTTAGTCGTGTCATCAACACTTGGCTCTGCGAGATTTCAACAGCTTGTCGAAGTGCTTTCCCAGCATTTTCAGTTCGTACTGTGAATAGATCCTGGCCATCGTCCTTTTGACAAAAAAAGCAGTAATCTTTCCTCAAAGGCTCCGTTGCAGATCTAGTAAAAGGAGTTGAGCTGCTAGTTGTTGTGGTTTCATCCATTTCAGAATGTGTTCTTTTATGCCCACGTTTTTTTGCAGCATAGCTTCCTGTACAAATAGCATGCTGTAAGCGATCCTTTGCTCGTTGTATGGATATAGCATTTGTGGCATCAGAATAACAGCTACGATGCCATATGGGTTTTTTTTCAATGAATGTTTCATTATCGACTTGATTCAGGTATCCTTGAATATCAACGTATGTTCCATCCTGCAAGCTGGCCCTTACCTTAACTGCATTGAGTAGTTTCTGATATGATTCAGTTTTGGGATTTTTAACCAAAGTTCCTCTTTTAGAAGTGGACTCCTGACAGATAATACATACTTTCCAGTCAAGTTCTTTAGATGATTTGACAAGACATGGAGAGCTTGCTCCCAATTCACTACTCATGATGTGCAGAAACTGAATAAGCAACAACACGCGCACTAGAGTAAACACAGTCATACACTAGCTCAAAAGAACAAGCTTACTGTAGTCGATTCAAACTGTATTAGTAGAGACTCAGAGATGGCAGCTGTCCTTCAAAGCAGGATCATAGTGTTTGCATGTTCAAGCATGAATTTAGCTGATGCATGCAGTGTGGTTACTGTAACTCCACTATACTATAGTGTTAACCACAAAATGAAACTTCTTTGGTGAAATTTATCACTTTATCATGACTAATTTCACTTTATCACAACCTATGGTGCCTAATATTCATGAATAGAGGTATAAAAATGTCACCAGTGAATTTTTAGGTGCAAAGATACCTTATTTTTAGCGGCCATTTTGAAACTGAAAATTGACAGCCATACAGGCATCTGTGCAAATGTAAACATTGATTTTCAGATTCCTCATGCTCTAAGCTTTCCAAAAATATCCTACTTTGCTAATCTCCAAAAATTTTGAACAAAAGTACATAGTGAACCTGACTACCAGTTCAACTGCCAGTTTCTCTGCAAGGGGAAGGTTTTACCCTCCAGTATTTTAGCACTAAGTTGAGATAAATTGTAGCTTTTTATTAGCATAAATAACTCAATTTTTTTTGTTTGAGTGAAGTGCCCCCTTTTCCCATAGACTGTCACATATAGTCAAAATTTGCCACCTCAAATATTTGTCATGAATTTGTGACATAGCCAGTGCTGGGTTGATTGCGTTAAAAAATTTGTAACAAATATCGAAGGATTAATGCTACATAGTATTTAAATTTGCACAGCTTGGTTACAGTAACATTTTTCGAGAGCCTACTAAAAAACCATAAAACATGACTCAAACAAAAAAAAAAAGTAGTTAAAACCAGAGTACTTACCTAACTCCTTTCCATCATCATATGACATTTTATAAATCTTAAAGTCTTCACCTCCAACGACAAAACTGGACATACTGGGGTGGAGTGATGCTGAATATGCTCTGGTTGAAACGGTAAAGGATTTCATTTTATCTAAACTAAAATAGATAAATTATGATCAAATAAAAAAACAACAACAACACTATCTGGTTACCTGGTACTATCAAGAACTGTAATATTGTTACCATGACAAACTGTGATATACTTTCTATTTCGTGACAGTTCAATGCTGGTAGAATTACACAGCTCTGTAGTACGAATGCAGTCTTTACTGTAAATGTCCCATAATCTACATAACATAGCATAGAGAAAGCAATCAGTGAAAAAGTATTGTGTAAATCTACAGAATTTTTAGGCTCCTTTATAAATACAATTTATACTTCAAGCAGTTATGTAGTTCTCACAACTGATGATCCAACTAATATATAGTGAGTTTGCTATTGCATGGATGTTAGGTTGATCAAAGTGAGACCAACATTAACGGTTAACATTTATGTATTACAATCATAATTAAAACAACAGATCAGCTCTAGAGTGGGGGAACATGTGATAGCATTGGTAAACTGTAGCTTGTGGTTTATATCACCTATAGTTTACTGCTTACCAAGTTGTCAGTTGTAGTGCTAATTATTTTGGTGTACTAGCTTGCCTTTAGTTTTTAGTTTTCATGGACTAAAAAATATAGTAACACTCTGTGATCATCAGGTTCCACCTATGGTCCTTATACCACACTCTATGGTCATCACTACACACTCTATGGTTAATGCTGAGTTAATGACATAAGCACATGCCTATGAAGAGTATCTTACTAAACTTTGACTTGGTACAAGTAAGCTGCTCTCAATAAGTTAGTATTTTAAACCCTTTATCTTTTAGATATTGTGCATCGCATATATCTATGATTTAGTTGTCGGAAAAGGAACAGTGTATCATACATCATAGGCCGCCCGTTTAGTTAGACCTGACATATGAGTCATGACAAACATTGTAGAAGCTGCCAAAATAAGGAGCCATGACCCCATTCATCCCAAGTAACAGGCAGAAAATGAAGTGCTATATTACCATAGGAAATGTAGAAGCATTTTCACTATGAAGAGGGCTTTAGAAGATAAAGGAGCACATTAGAATACAAAACTTAATATTATTAATAGCACTCATTGGTGGTAACAATAATACAGGTTCAGGCCCAATACTTGTCAAAGCAATTTCTGAACTAGATTATACAAGAACTTACAGTTCTGAACTGTGACTATCTAAACGGCCAGTGATTCCCTACAAATACTGTACATGACATGCATGAGAACTAGTCATCTGCATGAATGAAGCATTGCTTGTACAACTTTCCTGTGCTGCTCCAGAAAGATTTTTTTTATTACCAATGATCTTTTAAACACCTCGATAATTTAGCCTAAAAGAATGCAGAGAAATTAGCCCCGTTTGGCTGTACAATGATAGGAAAGCATAAAAAACTAAAGCAAAATAGGTCAAGGTTCAAAGAAAATAGGCAGAATTGGGAGCATTGCACAAAAAGCTAAATGGGTTAAAATTTGGAAAGACCTGAGCAGGTAGAGTGAATAAGCATAAATGTGATAATTGTAAGTTGTACAAGGGTAAGAAGAGATGATAATTAAGATACAAAGGTAACAAGAGGTGACTACTAATTATGTACTGTAGTGAGTATATATATATATATATATATATATAATGTAAGGAGGTGACAAGTTGGTTGCACCCCTCTGTTTGGTCGGTATGGGATTTACACTATCCTTGGGCTTTTGGCCTTAGGTTGTGTAAATCCCATACCGACCTCGTTGTTGTGGTGTAACTTATGCTTAAATACCGTTGCTATATTGTTGTCAGGTGTAATAACTTGGCAAGTGTGCAATAACACTTGCCCGGTATTTAAACTAGTTAAAGCATGAGCGCTTAGTGCCTAGTACATTTATCGCACTCAGTCCTCGGGCCTACGGCCCTCGGGCTGTCGTGCAATAAATCGACTAGAAACTAAGCGCTCATGCTTTAACTATAACATATATAAAAGTTATTATAAACTGAAAATTAATAATTGTAAAAGCTACTATTTATGATATGTCCAAACTGTAGGTAAACATAACTAGGCCATGGCGTAATTGCAGGGTAGTCACTTTAGGGTTATAATAGGCAGCCTAGCCTTGGAAGCAGACCTAAATGCTCAAATTTTTGTTTACTTAGTCAATTGCCACAGCACATAGTGGACACTGAAAGATGGCACTATGTACTGTTCTTCAGCATCGTTAAATGGCAAGTACAGTTTAACCATATAACCACATGGAATGTTACTAGTTTAGGCCTTTGTAATAACATAGTGCCTAATCATTTTAGTGACCTAAAATAACAAAAAACAAAAAACACACACACACAAATACTACGAAAAACTAACAGAAACAAACAAACAAAAAAACCAAACCTTAAACTCTTCTGAGTCAAACCTTTTTCTAACTGACAAATGATTTTTGTAAAAACAACAACAACAAAAAAACCATGAGAAAAAAACAAGAAAAAAAACAACAACAAAACAAAAAACAAGAAAAAAAACAACAACAAAACACCACAAACTTTCATGAGTCAAACTTTTTTCAACCAACATAAATGATTGGTATAAATGCCACTGTTACTGAATTTAGTCGTATCATAATCTGCATATACATGTATGTACTTTTAGTTTAGTAAGCAAATTAGGCAATCTCTATTAACTTTTAATAACAAACTCTGAATTCCAACTGTTACACTACTTTCCTAACAATAACAATATAGTGCATGGTACCAGTACTTTTCAAAACATTGTTTCTAAAAATGGTAAGAAGGGCTCATCAGTGCTAAGTGAGGTCCACTAAATTCATTTTTATTTAGGTTTAGAACATAGCTACTGTAGTTTTTGTATTACGTAGCGGGGCTCTGAATCGCGTAGTTCCTCCGACGAGGGCACTATATGTAGTGCCCTGACAGAGGACTACTATATGTAGTGCCCTGCCTCTCAGGGCATTGGAAACGGTTAGTGATTTCTATGATAGCTACCTCAGAGAAGGAGGAGCTAGAATTTTTTGACTTTCATGTTTGGTATATTAAAATTGTGCCTGAATTAAATATTGCAAGTATGTATTTATGATAGAGCAAGTGTGTGTTTAAAAATTTAGAATTATATAGTATTATACAATTGCCAAGTACAGCTAATAGCTAGCTAGATGATGCTAAGAAATATCAACTAATAGTTTATATTAAATGTGATTCCTGAGCAAGAGTTAAATGTAAATGATCCTGGCAGACTTGTCTTTATGTTTCTATGAATGTTTGTTGTTGATGCTAGGGTGGAATTATGGCTCTGCAAAGGAGAAGAACAGGGTACTAATTGTTGACTAGAAGATGTTGAAGTATCATTATTAGAGTTGCAAAGTCTAGGAATTTTGTTGTACAAAATGTCTGATAAAGCTTCTTTCTGTTGTGAAGATGTTCTTTTGTAGTTCCTCACTCCTTCCAAGCTTCTGTGTCCTGTTCTCTCCATCACTAGTTGTTCATCGACTCCACTTTGATACAGCCTAGTTGCTGCAGTGGCACGTAGTGAATGATTTGTCTTGAAGCCTTCAATACCAGCACTTGCACACAAACTAGCAATGGTCTTAGTTAATGTGTTGTGTCCCAGAGGCCTTGTAGTATACCAGCAATCTTGGGTTGGTTTAGTGGCAGGCTGCAAGTAAAAGGCATCCAAATCATTAGGGGAAGTAGGACACATATTGATATATTTCTTGAAAAGTCGTACAAAACAGCGATCAGAATTGTCTGAGTTGGCATGATGTATTACTACTTTGGTTTAATCTTTCTACCTTTAATCCCACCAGGTCTATTTTTAGATAAATCCTCAGTATACTTTAAATATGGCCTTTCTCCTTCCATTTCAAAAAGTTCAATTTGGCAGGGTCTCAACCGGAGCTGCCTGTGTTCTCGTCCACTTCTCAAAGCGAAATAAAGTCCATTACAAAATACCATAGTATCAAGTAAAGTATATGGGTCCTTATCTCCTAAAAGTCCTTTCTCCCACAATATTTCTTCTTCATCAAGTGATAAGGGTTCAGCCTGGCGCTTCTTTGACCCTAAGCCTTTGGACTGTAGTCGTTTCATTTCAGCATCAAGAGATTTCTTGAAATCAGCAAAGTCATGATCGGCAAAAAAATCGATTTTTGGATGTCCATTCCAGCGAAGATGCCTCATCAAACCACAAACAATGTGGTGTAAGGTATTTGGAGGAAACTCTGCTCCATCTTTCTTGCGCACCTAATTTTAGTACAGTATAGTAAATAATTTTTTAAAATAAACTTAAATGATTACTTTTACCTCTAAAATGAATCTGGTTAGCCAATACTGAATATTCTCCCTACTCAATGACTCAATTGGTCCTATTTTGTCTCCATTCTGATTCTCCCTGTAGAAGCTCCAGGAAGTCCACAAACCACAGCAATATTTGGTGTCTTTGTAGAATGCTTCTACTAAGTCTTTTCCCCAGGACAACACAGTATTTTCCAGTAAGGAGAATATCATAGTAACTGACTGAATCCTAGAATGATGTTGCTTATATTACTGTGTGAGGTGATTGTGTTTCTGCTATGGAATGTGATGTGAATGTAAATGGAAATGGAAATCTGAGTGGACATAAATTAGCTACTTAAGTTAAGTCAATCGAAGTTAAATAGAGTTCATTGGAATTCACAACATCACTCCCCCTTCCTTTAGTGCCTCACGGCACGTAGTCGACAAGATGGTGAGGAAAATGAACGTGATGTCCTGAACGAGTGGTGCGAGGAGAGTTGGTGATGAGTGCTGGAGCATGTGTAGTAGTAGTGATGGGTGAAGCAGGTGTAGTAGTGGTGCGTGGAGCAGATGAGGAGCAGGATATATTGTCATCGAGGTGCGCAGGCTTGAGTCGATCTATTGAGACAGAGTCGGTACGGCCTTTCCGGGAGATAGTAAAAAATTTATTATTACGTCTGACAACAGGAAAGGGTCCATCGTATGGTGGCTGTAAAGGCTTGCGGACACCATCACGACGTACGAAAACGTGTGTAGCTATAGCCAACTCCGCTGAGACGTAGCTGGCATGCGGAGCAACTCGTGGAGGTTGAGGGCGAATAGACTGGAAGTAGGACTTTAGTTCCGTGACGAAATCAGCTGGATCGGGGGAATTGGCCGCTTGTGTAGCATTAAAAAATTCACCAGGAAGCCTCAGTGTAGCACCATAAACCAGCTCTGCAGAGGTAGAAGCAACATCCACTTTGAAAGCTGTTCTTACTCCTAACAGTATGAGAGGTAGAGCATCCATCCAGTCTTCCGGTCGACAACTAGCTGTAATAGCAGCTTTCAATTGACGGTGAAAACGTTCAACCATACCATTGGACTGAGGATGATACGCCGTGGTCCGAGATCTCTTGGAACCGCAAAGGGCCATCAGATTAGCCCAGAGGCGAGATTCAAACTGACGTCCGCGATCAGTGATGATGACCAAAGGCACACCAAACCGAGAAATCCAGCCATTAAGGAACGCTCGGGCCACTGCTTGGGCCGTGATCGATGCAAGTGGAATGGCTTCACACCAGCGTGTGTATCTATCCACACAAGTCAGCAAATATGTGAATCCCCGGGAAGGCGGTAACGGTCCAACTAAGTCGATGTGAATGACGTCAAAACGAGCGGTAGGGGTGGTAAAAGATGACAGAGGAGCTACCGTGTGACGCTGTATTTTGGCACGTTGACACTGAATGCAGGAGCGAGTCCAACGTCGTACATCTGAGTTAATTCCAGGCCAAACGAAACGAGAAGTGATGAGCTTTTGTGTAGCCCGAATGCCCGGGTGGGACAAACCATGAAGAGAGTCAAACACAACCCGCCGCCAAGGAAGAGGAACCAACGGACGCTGTGAACCAGTTGATGTGTCACATAGTAGAGGGTCACTTGAATCAGTCAAAGGAACAGCTTCCACAACTAATGAAGAAGATGGAGAAGATTGAAAAGAGCGAACTTGAGGATCCGACGCCTGCGACTTGGCCATAGCAGCAAAATCAACTGTAGGTGGCCAACCAGACAAAAGGGCATGAGTCTCGATTCGCGAGAGTGTATCGGCGACTACGTTGTCAAGTCCACGTATGTGGCGGATAGCGGAGGTGAATTGGGATATGTAGTCAAGTTGTCGTGCTTGCCTCGGAGAATGATGGTCAGAACGAGAGTTCAGTGCAAATGTGAGAGGTTTATGGTCAGTGAGTTGGAATGGACGTCCTTCCAGGAAATGTCGGAAATGTTGGATAGCAAGGTAAATTGCCAGTAACTCCTTGTCAAACGCGCTGTATCTAGTTTCCGCTGGAGTCAATTTCCTGGAGAAAAAAGAGATAGGGCACCAGGCTCCCTCAATGTGTTGTTGCAGAACTGCACCAATGGCCTTATCAGAAGCATCAGTCGCCAGGCTAGTAGGAGCGTCACTTTGAGGGTAGCAAAGGAGTGATGCTGCAGCAAGAGCCTCCTTGGTGGCATGGAATGCGGCTACAGCGTTGTCGCTCCAGGACAGACTCTGAGACTTTGGTTTGCACGAGGAGAGGAGAGCATGTAGTGGAATCATCAATTCGGCACAATGTGGAAGAAATCGATGATAAAAGTTTACGAGACCAATGAACCGGCGTAGTTGGCGAGGAGACTTCGGTTGAGGAAAATCACGGATGACCTGCACTTTTTGAGGAAGTGGAGTGACACCCTGCCGATTAATCTTATGTCCGAGGAAGTCCAACTCGGCAGCCCCAAAGACGCACTTGTTGGGATTGATAACCACACCATGCGTGGAGAGACGTTCAAAGACAGTCTGTACGTCCAGAAGGTGTTGTTCCGGATTGTTACTTGCGATGAGAATGTCATCAATGTAAGAGTAAGCCACAGAAATCCCACGGAGGACTTGATCCATAAAGCGCTGGAAAGTCTGGGCGGCATTACGTAGACCAAATGGCATTTTGAGGAACTCAAACAGTCCAAATGGTGTAGTCACGGCAGTCTTGGGGACATCTGACGGATCCACTGGGATCTGATGGTAAGCTCGCACCAGGTCCAGCTTGGTGAAAATAGTAGCACCCTGTAAGGAGGAAGAAAAATCATGTAAATGAGGGATTGGATAACGATCAGGCACTGTTAGCCGATTGAGAGCACGATAGTCACCGCAAGGACGCCAGTCACCTGGAGTCTTCTTTGGCATCATGTGAAGCGGGGATGACCAGGCACTAGAAGAGGGTCTGATAATACCAAGCTGAAGCATGTGTTCAAACTGCTGCTTTGCCACTCGAAGTCGGTCTGGCACCAGGCGCCTGGGCCTAGCTGACACGGGCGGTCCTGCGACCTCAATGAAGTGAGTGACATCATGCTTGGCGGTATCGTCCGGTGAACAAACTCGCGTGAGAGAAGGAAATTTTGACAGTAGGGTGAGATATGGATCGCTACCACCCTTAGGGTGAAAGGACGGTCTAGGAGATGAGACAACCGAGGTAATGCCCTGTACACGGAGGCAGGTCTGGGAGTCACTGAGCTGGCTACGTTGCATATTAACTAGTAATCCAAAATGTCTGAGGAAATCGGCACCGAGGATGGGTTTAGAAACCCCTGCAATGATAAAAATCCAGGGTAGGGAACGTCTGAGTCCAAGATCTAGAGTTAATGAACGTCTTCCGTAGGTGACAATAGGCGTGCCATTTACGGCGTGAAGAGACAAACTATCTGACAGGTGCTGCTGGTCAGACCGACTAGGAGGAATAACACTTACTTCTGAGCCGGTATCGACTAAAAATTTCATACCAGAAAATACATCAGTGACATAGAAAAGGCGACTAGTGGGAGAGAGACTGGGAGCATTAGTCACCGCTATGGTCCGGCCTGGAAGTTTCCCCCAACTGCAAGGCTCCCTACATTTCTTGGCCGCAGCACCATATTTCTCGTGGTACCAACAGAGGGGTACCTCCGCGAGTGAAACAGGGCTGGGTGAGCGACGACGATGTCGAGAGTTGCTGCGACGAAACCGGGAAGGACTGCGCCCATGATGGGAAAGGTCTTTTGAAGACAGAGACGCAACTAGAGCTGACAGACGCGTTAACTCCTTGCGTAGCTGCATAATCTCGGAGTTTTCAGAGCCTGAGTAGGAGACAGCCGCTACAGTTGGTGGTTCTGCCATTGCTACCTCGGAGAGCAGAAGTGTTGAGAGGAACGTCGAGGTCACCAATGTAGAATGCTTCTACTAAGTCTTTTCCCCAGGTCAACACAGTATTTTCCAGTAAGGAGAATATCATAGTAACTGACTGAATCCTAGAATGATGTTGCTTATATTACTGTGTGAGGTGATTGTGTTTCTGCTATGGAATGTGATGTGAATGTAAATGGAAATGGAAATCTGAGTGGACATAAATTAGCTACTTAAGTTAAGTCAATCGAAGTTAAATAGAGTTCATTGGAATTCACAACATCTTCTTTAGTTTTCTTGCATGTACCAGTTTCCCTTGCCCTGTCAACTTCCTCATCAGTTTTTATTGCAGCAAAAAGTCTTTTGTTGCCGTAGGAAAGAGGAGAGGATGCTTGAGATTGTTTCTTTGACGGCGAGAAAGATTGACCAGTGGTGGTTTGTGGTAGGTTGGAGCAGGAAGCTTGGGAATCTCGCTCTTTAGGTTCCTTAATAATAGAATTGGAGTATATTTTCTCCTCTTCAGGTACTGCGGTAGCAGCTCTGCCCATCATTTCACTGCATATTTCCCAGGTGCTACACCAAGGTTCTCCTAAACAGGTAGGATTATCACAAAATTCTGTAGGTTCTTCCATCTCCCTTGAAATATCTCTCTTTTCCTTATCAAAAAAAGTTAGCATGCTGAGAGTGGAAGTATGTTGGAAGCGCTTGGAAACACTCACTGAGTGGTTGCTATGTTCTAAATTAGTTAGGCACTGCGCACCATCGGGCGCTACTGTGTTTAGGGTCCCTCGGGCCCCATTAGTAGAGCCCTTGCTACGCTCGGGACGCCACAGCCTGAGGCCTTCGGGACCCTAAACACAGTAGTGCCCTTAGTGGCAGTGTCTAACTATTATATAGATAATACTGTGACCATGTCTGACTATTGACAAAAGTTTTAAAAACATGAAATATTTTTATATTACATGTACTTAGCAATTGACATTCTAAAGTATAGCTAGTTATATTAGATATGTGATGGTACAGAAATGCTTGCTTACTTCAAAATCCCATCTTCTGCACATGTAACTACCAGATTAGAATTACCACTCCACAGAGCACACTTTATTGCGGAATCATGTGCATCAATTAATATATCAGGTTCTTTACTTTTACTTTGTATGTCAAAAATTCTGACTTTCTTGTCATTACATCCGGTAAGAAGTTTGTCACCATTCTAATATAAAAGTCAAAATACAAACATTACATAAAATTTATGCACTATATATATATATGTATATAATTCAGTCATTCTGGGCTGAAATAATTATAATAATAGGAAATTTTTCTCTTTTTAACAGCCAATATTTTAAATTATAACTTAACCCGACGTTTCGATCTGTGGACAGAAGAATTAAGACCCGACTGATTCACTCAACAAACCTGTGGAGAATAGGATTAGAACACCTAATTACTCAACAACAAAAAAACTTCGTGGAGAACAGGTATTACACTTCGCGACTCTGCAGTTATCGACACCACCTATCAACATCTACCGGACGATACGCCGCAACGACGTAGACGCCCGCAGAATCGACGTGACGCCGTAGCGAGACGCAAGACTAGACGTTTCCGCCAGAGGCCGAAGCCGACCCGACGCAAGGACCAGAGAACTCGGTGGACTTCAGGAAGCACTCAGCCGACCTGGGCAGAGCTTGGAACCCTCTATGTTGTGTTTACCTGTTGTAACCTTGTTAATCAATATTTATTTAGTTCTAATATTAACCTCTTATTAGTTATTTCCTTTGCAGACTCACTTGATTGGGAAGCAGTACTCTGTGCACTATGCCTCCCAAGAGACAGATCAGGAGGGCACAGAAGTCTCCTATGGCTGAAGGCCCATCTGGAAACGAATCAGACAACTACGAGGAATCATCACCACTCATTCGAACAGACGATGCATCTGCGGTTGTGAAACCTACCATCTTGGAAGATGAGCTGGAATCCCGTCCTCGGTCTGATAGTGAGGTTCGTCCTAAGACTGTGTCTAGGGATAGTAGAAGCGGTGCTAATGCTGGGGTTAGGAGTTTGTTAACACCTCCGGCAGAGGCTGGGGAAGAGGATAGAACTGGTGAAGGAACTTTATTACCACCTATGACATCTGCTCAGCTAAGCTCAATTTTAGCAGCCTTTAGAGGCTCTACTGGGGCAAGGGAAGAGTCTGGGATGGAGAGCGCAAGTAGGGAAGCCCGTAGGAGAAGGGACGAGTTGGTAAGAGACATGACCAGCTATTCCGAGGGAAGCGACTTGTCAGCTTATATCCGGGGACTCGAGGCCCAGTTGAGTGAGATAGCAGTTCCAAGTAGAGAGTGGAAGAGGGTGGTACTTAACAAGTTACCTTCTAGCATCATAAGGAAGGTGACTGAGCTAATAGAGGCTGGGGAGTCGTATGACGTAATTAAGAATGCATTGGTGAGAAATAATGGGAAGTGTCTGAGAACAATGGCTATGGGAATGTTCCCTAACAGGAAACCTAGTGTGAAGGACCAGGTAGAATTAGCCAGGGAAGTGGTAGCAGAAATTGAACGCATCTGTATGTTGTGTCCTACATGGGATGACATTAAGATCTTTATGGCTAAAAACTATTACTCCTGTATGTTAACACCTGCTGAGATTACTTTGCTTAATGGGCAGAACTTAACTTCCTTGAAGGACTTAGTAGCGATTGCTTTCACTTTGAGAGATTCGCAGTTGGTTGGGAAGAAGGAAGAGCGGGTAGTGGAGAGAGCCAACGGAGAGGGACCTAGGTGCTTCATCTGTAAAAGACGTGGTCACAAGGCATACAATAGTCCTGACAATAACAAGACCAGTGCCAAACCCAGCAATAACAATAAAACAACAAACCTCGAGGCAATAACGAACCTACCAAGAACACTGATGTAGTTAGGGCAGGGCTTGAGGGAACTAGTGTCAAGGGAGTAGTCAACGGTACTGATTGTGATATCTTACCTGACTCAGGGGCTACTATGACAATAGTGCCTCGACGACTAGTGCCTGACGCCCAACTGACTGAGGACTGGGTGACGTTAGAGGGATTTGAAGGAGGTAAAGTACAGGCACAGTGTGCCATAGTGAGCATAACAGTAGATCAAGACAGTTACAGAGTCAAGGCAGCAGTTACTGACAGGCTGTCAACAGAGAAAGTACTATTTGCTGTACCGCTGCAAAAGAAACAGGCAGCTGATCTATTGAAACAGGCTGCATCAGCAGCAGATGTGACTAGCCTTGAGTGGTGTGGGGCGCTTACGAGGAGTCAGGCTAAAGAGTTAGTCAGAGTTAGGGAAGCGGAAGAGAATGAGGCCTTAAGGGAGGCAGGTCTCTCGCCGTCTTCAGCAGATACACACCCGGTTGGAAAGGGTGGCGACCCCTTACCTAGTGGTAGTGATCACCCGAGAGTGGGAGGGAGAATAAGCCTAGGAGAGGCAGAGCCCTTACCATCTCCAGACACTAGTGAGACTAGTAGTGCTAGTGAAAGAACCAGTACAAGAGACTCTGAGAGCCCTGAGGTAGTGGGTGGAGCGGGTATTGGTAGTTCAACAGATAGCAGAGAGACTCTAGATGAGGCTATTGTAGTGGCTGAGATTGGCCAGGAAACTGCTAGTAGTAGTGGTAGCAGTAGTAGTAGTGGGGAGGCATGTAAGACTCCTCCCCCTGCAAAGCCTAAGAAGGGCAAGAAGACTGTTAATGGGAGAGCCACTGATAAGGATCAGGGGACGGGACGTAGTCCTAGGAAGAATATGGAAGTGAGAAGTGAGACTCCACCCACTAAGTCCCAGAGTGACAGTACAGCCACTGGCTGCGGTCAGGTGGTAGAGGATCTAAGGCTAGAGTTACCTGGAGGAAGAGGTGACACTAAGGCAGCACTAATTAAGAGACAACAGGAAGATCAGACATTGAAGGATTGCATACAGTTGGGAAAGGACCGATTGAGAGGTTATGAGCTGAGAGAAGGCTTATTAGTACATGCAAACATTGGAGAGTTGGGAGAAGATGGGATTAGAGTGGTAGTACCGAAAGCAGATAGAGGGAAACTGTTAGAGCTAGCTCACGAATACGGGGGGCATCTTGGAAAGAAGGTTAAGGCTAAGCTCAACCGCCTGTTTACCTGGCCTGGTTTGGCAGGGGACGTCGCAAAATACGTTGCTTCCTGCCCAGAGTGCCTGAGGCTAAACCATTCAGGCAACAGGCCGGCTGAACTGATGGAGAGGCCAATAGTGGATGAGCCCTTTCGTGCAGTAGCAGTTGATATAGTGGGACCACTCCCTAAGGGCAAAGGGGGGGGGGGGGCAAATATTTGCTTACCTACTCTTGCATGGCCACAAGATGGCCTGAGGCAGTGCCACTTAAGTCTGTGGCAGCTGCTGAGGTGGCCGAAGCCTTTTGTGGTGGATCCGCCCACCACTCACACATAGTGCAGGACACTGTTATAACTATTGACTTTAATCATTCATATCCATCACCCACTGTAGCTAAAGTATGTTGTTTATGTGTCACAGGTATGTTGTTTATGTGTCACCCTTTTTATCAATTATTTGCGCTGACTCATGCCTCACACACAAACACACACACACACATCTTGCCTCATGGTTTCATGCTCATGCTCAGTGGTTTAATATACTGTGGCCACTGACCATGAGCTTCTCAGTTGTACATTTGGTGCTTTATCTCATAATCCTTTGACAGACTTTAACTTCTGTGACTTGGGTTGTGGGAAGCCCTTACAAGCTTGGTCCTGTACAACTCTGGTGGCAGTCTACTGTGTCTCCCCCAGTTGCCACACCACACCTTTGTTAATATCCTTTCGAGGACAGGTCTACCGGACACTGTACTGACAGACAGGGATGCCGTCTTTACGGGAAAGGTGTTCAAGCATGGATGCGAACTGTTCGGATGCAGTCTGATCACTACCACACCTTACCATCCCCAGGGCAATGGTGTGGTGGAGAGACTACATGGGACCCTAAAGCCAATGTTGGCTAAGGCTGGCACAAATGGGATAGACTGGGTGCGGTTTCTGCCTCTGGCACTGTTTGCTCTTTCAGGACTCAGTCCTTTCGACTTAGTGTATGGGTTTGGAATCAGAGGACCATTGGATGTAGTGTATGTGGGTTGGCATGACGATACTTACCGAAACATTGCACTTGGAAAATGGGTGGAGACGTTACATGACCGGGTAAGGGAGTTGACAGACCTTAGTGTTGCACGGAGGAAGAAGTCGAAGGATAAACAGAGGGAGAGACTGAATAGAACGAGGTTTAAACGGGTGTTAAGCAAAGGAGATGTGGTTTACTTGAAGTTACCGGGAAGGGTAGGGGCCTTCCAGGCGTCATGAGAAGGACCATTCACTGTCCAAGAGGTTCTCAGTAGGGTGAACTATACGATAGTAGGGGATGGACTCCCTAAGGATGGCCGGGTAGTCCATATTAACAATCTGAAACTTAGTTAGAGCAGAACCGTGTTTAGGGCTGTGGTTGCAGAGGAATCTGAGGAGACCAGGACCAGCATCAACTGTGGACACTCACTAGGGGAGGAGTCATGTGCTGGATACAATGCAGAGCAGTTACAGACGGTACTGGACGGCCATAGCGAGGTGTTCAGTGAAAGCCCTGGATACTACAATGGAGGTAGGACTACAATTAGTGTGGTAGCAGGTGTTGATCCTATTAACTTACCTGTTAGAAGAATACCATTTAGTATGAGGGAAGGAGTAAGAGAAGCGGTAGGAAAGATGGAAAGGGACGGAGTAATCGAGAGAATGGATGATAGTAGTTGGTGCAGCCCGATAGTACCTGTGAAGAAGCCTGATGGGTCAGTAAGGGTTTGCGTAGACTATAGGGCTCTTAATGAAGTTACACCCCAAATCAGGCATTACATGCCTACACTTGAGGAGCTGCTAGACAAGGCAGGGGGGTGCGGTGTTGTCTACACTAGATCTTACTGCGGGCTTCCATCAAATAGAACTAGAGGAGAGTTGTAGGGACATTACAACCTTTGGGTGCCCTTCAGGGAAGTACAGGTTTAAGAGATTACCCTTTGGATTGAAAAATGCATCGTCTATCTTTCAGCAGACAGTAGACAAAGTGCTAAGGGGTCAATCAGGTGCAGACTGCTACATTGATGATATTTTAATCTATTCTGAGACTTGGGAAGAGCATTTGGTTACACTAGGAAAGGTATTGACCAGGCTTGAGGATGCAGGACTAAAGGTTAAGAGGGCGAAATGTAAATTCGGGAAGAGGACTTTGAGGTATCTAGGACATATTGTGGGTGGAGGTACGGTTGCAGTACTGAAGGATAGAGTTAAGGCTTTAAAGGAATGGCCCAAACCAACAACAAAGAAGCAGGTAAAGGCTTTCCTCGGGACGGTTGGATACTATCGTCGATTCGTGCCTAACTTCGCCCAGTGGACTTCAGCCCTCACACCTCTGACTCAAAGGGAGGCTCCGGACAGAGTGCTGTGGACCAAAGCAAGTGAGTCAGCCTTTATACATGTGCGTGAATGTTTATGTAATGCTGTATACAGCTAGCTGGTTTAATTAAGTTGTGTGTCAGCTTTATATAGCCAGAGCCTCTACAGCTCTCGGTCTGTTTTGTAATATTCCTGTACATGTGTGTTCAGTGTTGTGAGATAATACTTAAACCTATTATCCTTCCAACTACTGGGGAGCTGGGCGCCATAGCTACTGGACTAGGATAGACCTGGTGGCAGTGGAAAACATACCCCTTTGGTCGTTTGTCTAATAACTTTCTAACCTGAGGACCCCCACACTAGTCATGGTAAAAGTTCTTGTGATAGTATTGGTGACACAGTGAAATGGCTAGTAGCTTGTGCTTCCTTACAAGCATAAATAGATGGTCAAACATTAAATGCAACAAGTTACTATCAGTGGTGCAAAACTAATAATTCCTGCAGTCATTTTGAAATTGTCAAATAGAGGAGCATGACCATACTTTTAGTGAGAGGCTTACTGCTGGGAAAACAATTCCTGGCACACAAAACCATCACAAGTTTGTTCCCACTTCTAATGGTCTGATAATATTCAGACAATCAGCTGACACACAGTCTATCTTGGTCACATGTGGGGGACATCTGACCAGGGTTTCATACAGAGGTAAGGGCGCCCTGGGATCCCCCCCCCCCCCCCCACAGAATTTCATGAAATAAATTAATAATATTTACTATTTAATGGTATTCTGTGGTTATGATTTATAATGGTATTCTGTGATTTTGTTGTTTGTATATATCTAACATTTCGTGATAGTTTACTTCAGTTAATTGAGGTCCTTCAATTGCAATACGCATTAGTCTTCCAATTAATGTCACTAATTCTAGACCTGAGAAGACTTTAATCAAATGGGTGTGGTTTCAACAAAAGGGGTGTGGTCAAACAAATGTGTGGCCTTCCTTCTTAAACTTCCCCCCCCCCCCCCCCCCCCCAGAAAAAAAAACCCTGTATGAAACGCTGTCTGTCTGTCAACCCAGTCAAAAAATTTTTTTTTTGGCCAGAGAGGAAGTAAGAGTCCTGGGTGCCATTCTTTCATGTGCTAATGTGAACTATCTGTACACACTGTTTGAGGTCGAAGTGGACTCCAATATATACTAGACAGCATGATTTTAAGAAATTGAACACTTTTTTTAAAAATTTTGTATCACAAAGTAGCTAATTATAAACCAAGAAAATTGAAAATGTTTGGCCGGTTGCTATAACTACAAGGGTGCTTGCGCAGTACAGCATGAAATAACAGCATGAAATATCGTGAGTTATTTCAAGGGTCATGTACCTAAAGATATCATTGTGAAGATATCTAGGGTGGAATAAATATATATATCTGTGTGTATGTATATATATATATATATATTATGTAATACTTATTACATCATGAGTCAGAGTGATATGGCGAAATATTTCACGAGCATGCTAATTTATTTTCAAGAGCCAGAGGTGAGTGAAAAAAAAAAAAAAAAAGCCTGAGAGTTAAATATCTAGCCATAAAGTGTAATAAGTGGTTTATTCCACACTAGATATATTCACGGCTATAGTTAGATAACAAAAGCTGATCTTGCTATACTAGGACACAGCTTAAGGGTGGCCGCATGCTGCCTATGCAAGTTTTTGTTGATGGTTGCTATACAAGATTACTACTATTGTATACTTATAGGGGCTTCTTCACTACAACACAGAGACAAATTTTAAAGTGAATCTAGAGGAAACATCGGGGCCTGGTTATAAAACTTTGTAGCACTTTTGTTTGGAGCGGTGCGGTAAGTTGGAGCACCGCAATTTGATGCACTACAAGCTGAGCCGATATTCTACTGCAAGACAACGAGTTCTTTTTCATTTCAATATTACTTTATGATTTATTTTCATTTCTTTTATAAGATATTGAAAATTTTAAGTTGTGCTACAATTCATTTTTTAAGGTTAATACCTTGCTGCGTGAGCTCAGACAGGCACTACTGTATGGTGTGCTGTGTAAACGGCTATGAGACAACCTGAAACTAAGACACCATAATTCATGAAGTATACTTTTTCTGCTACTGCGCGATTGTTTCTCACATATTATCGAATGGTGGGGTATTGGCAGGGATTAAATTAATGTCTGGATCTACGTATGTACAGCAACTGCTAAAATATCAGCTGTGGGTGTAGGGAGCCCCTACAACCTACTTTATGGGTGGCCACACAGCTATGAACACCTCCAACCTGGTTGAGTAGGCTACACCAGAGGAAGGTAGCTGTAAACACCTGGACAAGTGGCAAGTTTGGCTGGTTGGTATAACTACAAGGGTATGAGCCACACTCAGCACGTTTGATTGACCACACCCACTTTTTTGAAACCACATCCATTTAATTAAAAATCGTCTCAGGTCTAGAATTAGTGATACCAATCTTGGAAGACTAATGTGTATTGCAATTGAAGGACCTCAATTAACTGAAGTGAACTTTCACCAACTATTAGATATATACAAACAACAAACTCACAGAATACCATTAAGTAATAAATATTATTAATTTATTTCTGGGGGGGAGGGGAATCCCAGGGTGCCCCTACCTCTGTATGAAACCCTGTAAAAAGTATCTGTGAATCGACGGAAAAGCTTAACAGTCTTTTACTTTTTAGTAAACAGTGTTGGCCTTTTAGTCAAAATGGTACAGAATGCAACTATAAAAACTACAGTAAAAAACTACCGTTTTAAGGCCATACTATGGAACAGAATTTGGAACTTTATTTTGTCTCCTACTGTATATATGTGACCGTCTATGGGAAAATCGGGCACAACGCGGCATGCGTAGACGTCGCAAAAAGATCGATTTAGTTCTTAAAATTGTATTAAAAATAAGCCTAACGAAGGGAATGGTTAGGTGATATATAGCGGGAATGGCTAAAGCTACGGCGATAAAACTTGGAAAGCTTAATATCTGCTTGCCGAGGAGTGTGTAAGTGCAAAAAAAAGTTTTTTCGTCGGGGCCGCGTTGTGCCCGATTTTCCTGTAGACGGTCACAAATATACATACATTTATTAGATACTGCTCATGCACGAATACCTTGGTAACAAGAAATTTACCTAGGGGGACGTAATAACCCAACGTAATAACTATGAACACAGGTGATATGGAAAAATATTGCCCTAAGCCACATCCTGTTTAGTTTAATGCATTTTCTATGTGGCAACAGTTACTCGTCTGATTGGCAGTATTTACGCTCGTGCCTGCGGCACTCGCGTAAATACTAAGCCAACAGACTCGTGATATTCTCCTGTATCAAATGAATAATATATATATATTATATGTGACAGTCTACAGGAAAATCGGGCACACACATATATGTATATTTATTGCGGCTTTGATATTTTTACCTGAATATTTCCGCATCACGCGAGCGTTCTGTATTCTCCCATATTGTACGGTGTATATTGTACGGTACACTACGCATGCGCGTAGCGAGTAAAATCAATGAAAATTGAATTGTAACCGGTTGAGAAAAAATATCAAGGCAGCAATAAATCACTTATCACACTCGTCGTACAATATGGGAATGATATTTTACTCTCACGCCACATTTTCACTCGCCTTTGGCTCGTGAAAATATTTTACGTGCTCGTAAAATATTTTCCCATATTGTACTCTGACTCGTGCTATAAGTATTATATATATGTATGTATATTTGTGACCGTCTACAGGAAAATCGGGCACAACGCGGCCCCGACGAAACTTTTTTTTCCTGCACTTACAAACTCCTTGGCAAGCAGATATTAAGCTCTCCAAGTTTTATCGCCGTAGCTTTAGCCATTCCCGCTATATATCACCTAACCGTTCCCTTCGTTAGGCTTATTTAATACAATTTTAAGAACTAAATCGATCTTTTTGCGATGTCTACGCATGCCGCGTTGTGCCCGATTTTCCCATAGATGGTCACATTTATTCCACCCTTGTTTCTTCAAAATGATATCTCTAGGTACATCACCAGTGAAATAACTCAAGATATTTCAAGGTTGTTATTTCAAACTGTACTGTGCAAGCTCATTACCCTTATAGTTATAACAACTGGCCAAGCTCACTACTTTTCCAGGTTTTTACACCAACCTTCCTCTGGTGTAGCTTGTCAACTGGGTTAGAGCAGCTATTAAAATACCAGCTGGGGGTGGGTAGCCCCCACAACCAAAAACCACTTATTACGCTCTTCAGAGTGATATGGCAAGATATTTCACTCTCAGGCTTTATTTTCACTTGCCTCTGGCTCATGAAAATAAATTAGCCTGCTCTGAAATATTTCATCACACTCTGACTGTGTAATAAGTACTATATACATATTAATAGTATGGCGCGTAAGTTGCCCATTCAAAAATGTATGGGAAAAATTGCTGTTCAATTGAAATCACGCGGGGGAAAGTGAAAAAGTGCATAACTAATTAAAACACCTCGGTAACTAAGTGGAAACGAAGTGAAATACCGTGGTAGCTAAGTGAAATAATACGGTTAAGTGAGCATGCATGCAGCATTAACCTTGGAAACGTACAGTTCAAGTGGTTTCTAGTTGGAGACAATGTCATTCTTTACCACAGAACCTTTACCCGTATTAGACAAAATGTTTTACAACCTATTAGGAGTAGTCGTATATTGAAAACAAAGTTCCAGCGGAAGCTAATCCTGAAATAACGAGACAGTGAGTGAACGATACAGTGTAGCTATACAGTGGTCCCTCTCTTGAGAGACCACCCTACTATGGTTACAGATTAATGCGGTCTTTCAAGAGGAGTGGTCTTACGTCAGGGGGGGACAGAAAATTCTACTCTTAGTCATGCCAGAGAAATATTGTACCATTAATTACCAATAAGGGTGCAGATTATGTTTTCGAAAAAATAAAAGCAAACCATATTAAGAAATTTGACTGGTTAGTGAAGAAGCAATCAACAGATACTGAAAAGAATGAGACAAAGGCAACCAAAAACAACTGGGTAATTAACAAATCTAGCACTGCCTTACTGCCGGAAGAGAAAGAAGTATTGGAATTAGGTCTCAATTTTGCCCCTACTCCAAAAAGGGTTCCAGTTATTGACATACTAGCTGGTGTAGAAGTAGCCACAAGGAGAGCAAAACTTCAAGTGGAAGTTTCAGAGGAGCTAAGAGCTAGGATATGTTCAGTAATCAAGAACACTAAAGTCCGTCAAAAACACATGAAGCCTTCTCAACACCAAGCCATTGCATCTTTGAAAAGAAATGATACCATAGTGATAGTAAAAGCAGACAAAGGCAATGCTACAGTTGTACTAGACAAAAGTGATTATATGGACAAATGTTATATGCTCCTTCAGCCACCAACTTACAAAAACTAAAAAAAAGACCTAACTCAAGTAGTGAAAAAAAGAATTACAGATTTGCTCAAAGATTTGAAGGCAGCCAAACACATAAACATGGCCATGTTCAATAAGCTCAAACCTACAAATTGTTTTGCTCCTAAATTTTATGGTTTGCCAAAAGTGCATAAACCAGAGTTTCCACTAAGACCTATTGTTTCGGCGATAACTTCTCCAACATTTTCGCTATCAAAGTTCATTGCATCTATCATTTCTCCATTAGCAGGCAAGACAAATTCTTATGTAAAGAATGCGTCTCATTTCAAATTGATGATTTCTGAAGAAACTATTGGTTTTGATGAAATTATGGTGAGCTTCGGTGTGAAATCTCTTTTTACAAATGTTCCATTACCTGAAGCACTGGATGTCATTAAGGATAAATTGGTGAAAGATGAAAATTTGGATGATAGAACAACACTGAATGCTGAACAAATAACAAATTTACTAGAAGTCTGTCTAAGGACAACATAATTTGTGTTTAACAAGGAGTATTATGAACAGCAGAATGGAGCAGCTATGGGTTCACCAGTGTCACCAATAGTAGCAAACCTATTTATGGAACATTTTGAAGAGACAGCATTGGACACAAGATTCAGATTTTGGAAAAGATATGTCGACGATATTTTTTGCATCATTAAAAGTGAGTTTTTGGATGAATCACTTCTTTTTCTAAACTCACTTTTTCCTTCTATCCAATTAACTTCTGAAGTAGAAACAAACGGTAGTTTACCTTTTCTGGATGTGTTGGTCAGTAGGTTTGATGATGGCACAATGAAGACTAGTGTTCACAGAAAATCAACACACACAGATAGGTATATATCTTACAATTCCAACCATGTCCCACATGTGAAGATAAATTGTTTAGTTCGAAGAGCTTACAGTCTATCGAGTGAATCCTCCTTAAAGAATGAGATAGACCATGTTAGAAGTGTTTTGTCAATGAATGGTTATCCTAGAAGTATCGTGGATAAAGTGAAAAATGAGCTAAAGAAGAAAAAGAAGCAGGTTGACACAACTACCCTCAATGAAGATCCAGTAGCAACAGCAATTATTCCATATGTTTCAACGATGAGTGAGAGAATAAGAAAGATACTCTGGGATTATGGAATAAGGACTTCTTTCAAAACCAAAACCACTTTGTCAAATCTTCTCACAAAAGTAAAAGATCCTACTTCAAATGAGAACAAAGTAGGAGCTGTGTACAAAATCATGTGTGAATGTGGAGATTTCTATATAGGTGAATCAGGAAGAGCGCTAGGCATTAGAATTAAAGAACACAAATCAGCCTGTGAACATGGATATTTCACCAAATCACCACTGGCAGAACATGTATGGCAAGAAGGGAGTCATGTGATTCATTGGAATCAAGTAAAACTTTTGGATATTTCGCAAGGCATGGTTGAGAGAAAAGTAAAAGAAGCCATTCTACATAAATATGTCACCCAACAACTTAACCATGAATAGGGACTCTGGAATGGAGCTTTCCCCTTTAGTATTGAGAGCAGCTAGAGGCCACTCACATAAATAAACAAGAATCAACCTTAGGCAATATATTGCATTTTGTCAAGCATCACCCCTAGGCTAATTATAGCCTTTTTGTTTTTTGATTTTTATAAATCAGCCCTGATGATGGCAGAAGCAGTCTGCTGAAACATGTTGGCATTAAAAATGAATTGTTTGGTATAAAAAATCAAATTGGTATAACATGAATTAATAGAAAATCAGTATATTCCACAATTCATCTGGTTAACGTTAACAATTAACAGAAAATCAGTATTAACTATTGAAAATTGTAATGGATGTAAATAATCAGTAAGTTTAGTTTGCTTCATGTTTCTAGTATCACATATCATTGGTGCAACAATGTCTTTGCTTTTAGTAATGCATTCAAGCAGCTCAGAATTTTCTTGTCCAAGGGCAAAGTCTTGAAGGTCACTTAAATGTGCAGTGGCTTTTTGATAATTTATGTGAATGAAAGTTAATTATTATTAATAATGAATGATTTTAAAGTCATTTGCTTTAAACTTGCATTTCTCTTGATGACAGCTAAATCTCTCATCTGTTTCAACAGTAGCGCTGATGTGGGAGTACTCTCCCGCTGTCACTTGCTTAGTGCACGAAACAGAGTGATGCATTAGATGACCTCTGGTGGATACAGTTATTCTGGCCTTTGGCTAGTTATGAAGCAGACCTAAAAGTTCTTCCATTTTTTTTACCACAGCAAGCATTTGTTAAGCATATATATAATAGCCTATAATTCAGTTAAAGTTGCTGCTCTGGTCTGGACTGGAGCTAAGCTCAGACAATTGTAACCACAGATCAGCTGTAATGAAGTTTATCATAGCTAACCAGTACAACTTACCACCCACAGAGCAGCCATAGAAGTGCTAAACCTAGTTAGGGAGATAAAGACAGCAGTAGGACTGCTACAATTGAGGCCTGATATGCGATGCGCAGAAGGTCAGAAAAATTGCTGATGTCAGCAAATGATCGCTAATTTAAGTCTCTACACCGGTCGTTGGTCCCGTTAGCGGGTGGTCACTGGACAGAGGTGAGAAAGACTGCAGACGCTGTCGGTGCAGGTAAAACTGGTCTTATAAATGGACTGGTCGTTGGTCAGAAAGGTCTCTCAAGAGAGGGACCACTGAAATTGCAAATGAGTTTTTAACAAGCTGGCCTACAATTAGCGAGTGATAGCATGGTTACCTGTACTATTACTCATATATATATATATAGTAAAAAAATTCATAAAAACGTTGAAAAAAATTAGGGCTGCTCTAAAATAATATGGAAACAAGAATTTTAAAGCCAAATCGTTAATTCTAAAGATGAGCATTGTAAAACTTTCCCAAATTAAGAACGATAATTCCACATCCCTATATCATTGCCTTGCTATTTGTCAACTCCCAAAGGTCTGAAAGTTGATTTATATAAGGCAGTGATTTAGAGTTGTAGAATCACTATTCTCAGTTTGGGCAAGTTTGGTAATGTATATCTTTCAAATCAACACTTTGGCTTTAAAATTCTTTTGTTTCCATATTTTTTTTTTAGTAACGCTAAACTTAAATTGTTTTGGAAAAAACAAACAAACAAAAAACTCTTCTAAACAGGGATACAGGGTTAGAGCTACTTGGATGTTGGTTAGCAGTGCTGAGAATCCAAACCAAATGATTCACTCCGATTCATGCCACAATTTTCCATTTCTTATTCAGCTATCCACATCATTTTATTTATTTATATATATTTATTAATTTTATTTCATTTATTTGCTTATTTGTTTATTTAAATGATTTTCTATACTTAATTTATTTACTGACTTAATTGTAATTATTATTATTTAATGATTAGAACACTGGAAGCTTTCATATTTCATTTTCACACATCATATCAGTATTTTCACTTGGCAACTTTCACGCACTTAACCCAATAGCTAGCGGTGATTTACCAGTATCTGCATTTTTCATTCAAATTTGCTAATTTTGTAAGCTGATGAGGACAGCAGTTAGACAGTTGAAACGTTGTTACTATCATTATGTATTTTTAAAAATGTTGAAATAAGAGAACAATAAATTTATTATTAATTACGTGATGTCAACGGAGAACTCCCTAAAAAACCCAAAAAATGTTCAAGATTTACAAAAGGTTTTTTTACAACTAGTTCCCCCCTTTTTTTAATCTTTGCCATGACTTTTCATCTTTGTATGTCATTCCAGTTGTATTGGCTATACTTTACTACAACACCTTAAATGCTTACTTTTCAACATTTACATCACCTTTATCCATGACAGCTTCTAAAACAATGACTAAATGTTTACTTCTGAACGATCAATGCCAAGCATTTACTGTTTTCTCCAATGATCCCTGCAAAGAAGTTGTAGCGATTCACACTACTCTTTTTTTTTTCTCCCCACACTAAGGGTGAACACATCAGCGCTAATGAAAAAAGGTGTGGCACTTGTTGAGCTGCATGTGAGCTGCTCAAAATGGTATAAAAACACGGAAGGCTAGGATGCTTCTTTGTGAAACAAGTATGTTAGAGTCACGCAAGGAAGAAAACTGAAGGATTGTGGACTTGTGCTGGAAAATGCGCTACTGATCTTTGCTAGTAGAGCCCTAGGAATGCGTACAGTTTTCCTCTAAGCTGGTTCAAGGAGAAGAAGGTGATGATATGGAGTAATTCGATTTAATGAATTTTTTATAACTTGGTAGTTTGCACTCTGTGGATTAGAAATGGAATGTGTATAGAGACTCCAAAAGACAACTAATCACTGTTTTTGAATTATTGTTGACTTGAACCAGATTTAAAAGTAAAGTAAAATGTTGTATTATTCCTATGGAAAAGGGGTGGTCAACCTTAAATAGAGTGCTACTGCAATCTCTGATATTTCAAGGATTATTCTACTTGAAATCCTATGAGAATTAGTAGCTAAATAATAGCTATGCACAAAAACGTAGCCCTTGCCCAGTTCACCCCTCTCCACTCCTGCTCTATAAAGTGTTTAGAGAACACTGCAAAGCAACTGACCAGCATATCTAAGTACTAACTATAATACATTTAATAACAAAAAAAAGAAACAAAAAAACAACAATTCAAATTATTCCTTAAATACGAAAAAATGTGATATCTTACCTCAGAAAAATCCACAACTTTCACTATATGTTTGTGCATATAGGTATATAATTCTTCTCCAGATTGTGCACTCCACAATTTTCTAAACACATAACAAATTAATTTTACTATGATTGAATGCACGGCTACAGATATCGTTGAATTATTATCTGAATTACACCTTAATAAAAATGTCTCATAAATTACATACTTATGAATTACATATCAATATAATCAAGAGCATTTATTTTTAAGATCTGTATAAATATCATAGGAGTGAATAAAGGAGCCAGATACAGGTCTATAGTATATAATTCATGTGTGAATTTATCACAAACAGAAAATTAGTATTTTTTTTACTAGTGATGAAGAAAAAAATCAAATTGGACAAAGTTATTGAGTATGACAATAAAGCTTAGTACACTGAGACACAAGTATACTAATAAATACATACTAGACTCTAGAGGACTTATCAAACAATATTAGAAACTATAATTATACATAGTCTAATAGAGGAAAACAATATTTGGTATTTTTTTTGCACAACACAGATAAATTTTTTTAATTAATGCTATGCTTACCACAATAGCCAGTGAGCTACCATGGCTAATTTCAAGTGTTATGTACATGCAATAAAATTTATATTAAGTACTAATTGAACACTTATTTTTAGTTTTATTCACATTCTCAGTATAAATATTTAAAAAAAGCTTACTATGAGGTACAAATATACAGTGCAGCAGATAAAAAAAATCTCACAATTATACAAATAAGTTTTGGTTGCTATAAATCCATCCAACAAATGATACTAGATTTTTATGGTTTAAAAGCCATTATATAGTCATATATATGATAGTGTGTTGGTGAGTGTAAGCTGCCAAATTGACTGTGAAAATGTAATGTGGGAATGAAAGGAGATGAGAGCGGCAAAACTTGTAACGTGGCAGACTAGGATGCAAGAGTAATAAGAACTCTAATAAAAAGGACTCCTGTATCTATTAATTGGTGAGCAAGTGAAGCAAGAAATTATCAGGGATGTACAAACTCTAATTTATGTATTTACACAAGTATAGAAACACACATTACTTAAAGGAAGTCACCCACATTTTGACTTAATGGCTTTAAGGTAAGTGCAACTTTGAGACAGATGCAATATGCTATCTAATTAAAACTTTACAAACAGACTTTGGTGAAGCTATTGCTATCTGTCACAAATGAGAGAATTGTAAAATGAGAGCACAATGAAAACAAAGTCTCTGGGAAGAAGAAACATCATCACAAAATTGGTTATATCACACCAGCTGAATAACTTTTAACCTACAAAGGACATAGAAAAAGGGGATATTTCCACAAGTTTAAGAAAGGCCATTTTCTCTCTATCTCAAATAGCAGATACCTGTCAAAGGGGATCTCCCTACAGAGTCAATGTGACTGGGGAGGGCGAGGAGTTTGATGTCTTAGTGGAAATACATAGATGTGTTTAATGACACTGGTGTGACCATTTCAACTGCCCATAAAGAAATCCTCACAACTGACAACCTCACTGTAAACTTAAAGTGACATTGGCGCACTAAATTTTGTAAGCTTGCTAAACACAATATTTTAAAAAATGGAAAAATATGTTAAAACATCCTAAGGTTGCTATAGTAAGTGAGAAAGAGTAGTCTAACCAATATTTATTGGCCACTAAGCCACAGACCAAATACAGAAAATCTTCTTCAGTCCTTTGATTTCACACGATTCACGTACTGCAAAAGATTATCATACCCATTCAATACAAGACTAATCATTTCCATTAAGTCCTTCACACAGCCAGGTATCTTTATACATTATACATACTCATCATGACACACATTGCTACTGGATCTTATTGTACAAAAAAAAATCAATTTGGCCTTAATAATACAATCACTGCTATGAAAATATAATGTTAACTGGACATTCTATCCACATCATAATAATGTTGCAAGTACATACTTTTTAGAAAAACAATATTTCAATAAAAAATAAAAAAATCTAAACTAGAGCTGCTGCTGCTGGTCTGACAAGGCCAGCAATAATGAAGACAAAAAATATTTTATGTCCCAAATAATAATGCAATGGTTTTGAGACAAATGAAATGCCAACAAATTTAACAAAGTTTGCTGTTTTGGCGCACGATAAGCTTATTTTTCTATCTTAAAGTGTGGTGAAGTAATTAGGAAAGCGTAAGAATAAGCACTAATTATTAGAATAAAGGACATTTTTTCATCTTCTTAAGCAAAAAACCAGTACTGCTTGATAAAGCAGAGAATTTTGAGTTCAATAATTATATATGTACAAACAGCAAGTTGTCATAGTTAAAGACAAGAAAAATGACTACTTAAGTCTAGCGTCATATGGGTTAAATTACAAGTTACTATCTGAGATCTTTGTCTTTTATCTCCTCCCCCCCTCCCCCAGCTAATTTTAGCATGGAAACAGAATGTTTGATGTTGTTGTTTTTTGCCTAACTAATGAGTGATAGTAGCTCCTGTACTTGAGTCAAGCTAATTCAAATGCATCAATAATTACCTATAAGTATCGGTAATTATCCTTTCAAAATTACCAAAGCTGACATGTTAAAATTGGTGCCTTTAAAGAATTGTAGTGATAAACAATGGAATTTTTTTAAAAAATTTTAAAGGAAAAATATTTCTTATCTCACACCTAGTAAATAATGGTGGTGGAGGGTCTGAACCTACAACTATAAGCAAAAGTTAAAAGGACCAGACACCTACCATATTGAATATGAGTGGTTCTTAACTTTTTTTTGTTAACTGTAGTGGAAAAAACATTATCAAACGTTGCTTTTAATTTAACAAAGAATTTTCACTACCACAAAATGCTACTAATGCTCTTTTTCCAGATTGCTTGCTTAAATATTGCTTTTGCTACATAGTTACTCCTGTGATACTTAAACCCTTCTCAAAAATGGATAATATTCTTGCTAGTGATATGCTTTATTTGTGTACTATATTAACATCTAACATTGTGAAACTAATATACAATATACAACTTTTTAGTTGTTAGATTAATTGTTAAAATTGTCAGGATACTCCCAGCTAAAATATGTTTACAAGAGTGAAGTGGAAACAAAAAAATAATAATGTAAACACTCAAAAAGAAGAGGAAAATTATGGGGTTGTAAGGAAAAACAAGTGCTTCAGGGATAAAAGTATCACCTACATGCAGATTCTTTCTCCCTCTTTTCTTTTTCTCTCTTAACACATTGCTATGGCACTATATAAAATTTAGCCAAACACTCCAGTGTGCTCTCAACATTGTCACTATCTACAAATGTAGCTAATCAACACATTACATTTACCACACAAAGAATATCAGCATCATGTATTTCTCATCAAATTCATCTACATTAATTATGTACCACCAGCATTTCAAGGCTGTTCACCAATGTTATGTACACATACTCCTTACTCCTCAAAAACAGCAACACAACAACAACAAAAAAAAAACAACAGAAAATAATGCAATACTTTAAGTATCACTTACGCTGAAAAATCAGCAGCACCAGTAGCAGCTAGAGTTGCATTATAATTCAAGCTTGCCCCCCATACAGCTCCTTTGTGACCTTCAAATGTACCTATCCAATCTCCAGTATTACCCTGGCGTAGCATTGGTTTTCCATCTACATTAGTAGGTATCAAAAGAAAAATAAGTGAATAAACAAACGAATGAACGAACATATCAATAAATGAAAAAATAAATTTAAAATTAAAAATTCTTTTAGTGAAATTAAACCACACACTTGCTGACAACTCCACACATGACTTCATCAGCTCTGTGGGTGTTTACAACTGAAAAAGAATAGCAGAGAGAAAGCTAAGATTGATAGTGAGGTAGTTTGCGTTTTCGTTTTCTATCACGAAACAATTTCACCCTCCCTCTTAGGACTTAAGTTATACCATGACTCACACAAAGATGCAAACACACACACAAAATAAAAGTGATCATATATACACACACAAAGAGAAGTGAAAATTAACTTTGTTACCCCAATAATGCTGGACTGGACACTGTTCCTAATTGTTTCTCTATTTCAAAGAAATCTATCATAATTAGCTTTTTTCTAACTGTGTGCTTACACATTGTAAAATCATACAAAAGGTATAGTTCACAACAATTGATAAGTGTTTTTTATGGCATTATAATTAACAAATTTACACCTCAGTCCTTACTGCATTATTTATACAATCCTTCCATGATTATTAATAATCATAGGAAGAATAATAATTGTAGTAATAATAATCTATAATATAATAAGCTTGTGTGTCAGCAACAAAGATGATGATGACAGCGTCTATTCATGTGTAATTCATTAGCTTAAGTTGGTTGGTAAGCATAGTAACCGACTGACCTGGTAAAGTATCATCACATTCTCAGTAGTGGGCGACTGAGGAAGCAATGGTGATAAATGAAACGACAACTATTGTTGATAAAGCAGGTATAATTGGCGAAGAAAGGACAGCAAATGTATCAAAAAGGAAGGCAATAAAATGTAGTTTCCAGTCCCAGTCATGAATAAGGTCAGAGAAACTGAGAAGCAGGAGAGATAGACAAAGGAGGAGAAGGGAATCCATGGGTCAAGAAGAACTAGGAAGAGAGGAGAGGAGGACAAGAAGAGCAGAGATGGCTAAGGAAGAAAGAGAGCAGGAAAGGTAACCTGAAGCAACTAAGCCAAGTATAATAAATAATGGATAAAAATACCTTACACTACTGCAATCCTAATATATAAAACCTAGTACAATTAAGCACCACTGTGTGGCGGAGAATTGCTAGTAATAATAACAATAATAAATAATAATCCATTTAATAATACGTTTGTGTGTCAGTAACGACAACAGTGACCGACGACGGTATGTATTATTCATGAGCTTAAACAGTTTGTTAAAGCATTGCCATAACACTGAATGGGTAAAGTGTCATTACATTCAATAGAAAGTGTTAATTGTAACTAAAAAGCAGCTGGAACAGATGAGGGAAGGCGGTGTACGTTTCAAAAAAAGGTGTAAGTACATATGAAAGAGAAGGCAAAAGGGTGATTAATTGTAACTAAACAAGTGGAATCGGCGAGGTAAGGCGGTATAGTAAAAAGAAGGCTAAAGTATGAAAGAAAAGGCAAGATGGAATGATTAATTGTAACTAAAAAGCAGGTGGAATCAAATCGTCAAGTAAAGGTGGTGTAAGTTTCAAAAAGGAAGGTGAAAATACGATAAAGAAGACAAATTTTTCATAAAGCCCAAGTCCACTATCATGATAGAAAGACAGAGAGATTCAGAAGCAAGAGAATTAGACAAAGGGAGAAGGAACTCTATGGCTCAAGAAGAAAGAACTGGAAAGAAAAAAAGAAAAGAAAAGGAAAGGTAGAGACTAAGAAAAGCTGAGATAGAGGGGGAAAAGAGAGCAGGTGAGGGAACTGATGTAACCTTAACCAATGGTAGAGAATGATAACAATGAATAAATCATTTCTGCTACTCACTACTGCATTCTTACTTTGCAGTATGTTAACACCACTGTGGTCGGGTACTTGCTAGTATAATAATAATAATAAAAGAAACAGAGCAGAAACAATCTAAGAATCTGAACTTAACTAAGTATGTATATTGTACAATGATGGCAATACCATAGAGGTTAACTGCTATGACTACAGTAACTATTTTAAGATGTTTCAGTGTTTGGACCTTCATTAGCTGAAGTGAATTCGAATAGTGATAGTAATGTAGAATAAAAGTCAAATATCCTGATGATGCAAAAAGATTAATCAGGCGAGCACAATAAGGGCTTGTACTGTTAAACTAGTGGTGTGCTTGAGTACAATAGCGAACAAGCCCTTGTGCCAAATAATTCAGACTACAAAGGTGTAGCTATTTATGCCAAAACTACATTCATTAACTTACAATATTTTAATAACAATAATTTATAACTACAGCTTTTCTTTGGCCTAGCCCCTTGGCTCACTCCACTGGAACTATTTTCTATTGTGAGCGAGACACTATACAGGGGTAACAAATTGAGAATCGGGGAAAGGTGAAACACTTTAAAAAGACAAGTATATAGCCATTAAAAGAATTTCAGCAGTGTCTTTGCTAGTAAATTTGTGTTGTAAGCATCTTATGCTTACAACACAAATTTACTAGCAAAGACACTGATCCATTACTTTTTATAAATATGTCATTACTGAAATTATGAACTGTATTATGTAGTTTGGAAATTATGGTGGAGGCAATGCAATGACCAGTATGAGCCTTTACAGTCACTGAGACAGTGATGCAGACAGACACAAGTCTTAAAAAAAATTCAGACATGGAGTTTATTGCTTTTCTCTGATGCACAAGTTATAATAATATTTCATCTACAATTTGCACAATTTTGAGCTGTGCACACTATTATTTGTCTGCCAAAAATCATATTTGCCTGACCTGGTGTATTGCTAAAATCCAGGGTTGGGGTCAAATACTTTTAATAGTATTTAAATACAAATACAAATACTTTGAATAACTCAAATACAAAATACAAATACAAATACTTTCGTAGATGTAGTACTTCAATTACAAATACAAATACTTTTGAATTGCATCACAATTACAGTAGGTAAAGCGTTGCATGGAAAATAGATTATACCTGACAAACATTAGTTCTTCAAAAGTTTTGTACTTTGAACAGTGTTAGGTTAAAACATCTTTCCGGCTATGCTATAGAATCTTTGAAGCGGCACTAAAGATACAGGACTGCATAAATACACTGGAACTATATAGTGTTGAAAGTATGTGGTGGTTGTTGTAGGTGTGATTATGATTCAGAGGCACAGTGTTTTTTTTTCTATTACTTGACAGTGCTGGGTTGGATTCACATTCAGCAACTTGCCCTTTATTCATATACATTCAGTTAATTTAACTGCAGATTTTCACAATAGGAGGTGGAGCTATTTAGTTTTTAATTATTATAATTATGCCAGCATGGACCAAACAACACTTGATTCTGTACTTTCCAGAACTAAACACAAGAATAAATCTGTTCATTAGAAATATGTTCCAAATCTTTATTCTCTATTTTCTACTAATACAAAAACTCGCATTCTTACCTTATGATTTTTTCAAAAGTATTTCAAATACAAATACAGATACTCACTTTTTAAATCTTAAAATACAAATACAAATACTCCAAAAATGTATTTAAATACAGCTTAAATACAAATACTCATGTCCAACCCTGCTAAAATTGTTATTAGTTACCATGGTAGAAATCACATTATATGAGTTGCACCAAAATTATTGGTAGAGTTTAGCTTAATCATGATCACGTTATTCTACAAAGAATCCAGTGCTATATTTCTAAAGTAAAAGTTATACACACAATTGCTATGCTCCACTTTGCCAAGCCAGTTCCTTTGTAAAAATTGACCCTTGCAATGACATAATCTAAAAATAAAATTAACGTGAGCAGTTGGGTTGCGAACGACTGCACCGTGGCACTTGATGTACTAACCTATGCAAATTAGGAATTCAGGAGCATAAGGTATTTTTTCCAATTTTAACCACTTTGTACAGTTACATCAGTCCGCTTTTTTTTCCCCTTACTTTTCTCGACCCATGTACAGTGTGTATCAGTGAATGCTAACACTACTGGTGTCGCTGATGACAACTTGCCTAACCAACTCAGCTTTATTTATGAACCCGTTGCTGCTACCAACTTGGTCCAGCTAATGAATTATTCATGAATACACACTGTTTTCGTCATCATTGAGAGACAAGAGAATGTAGATGCCCGCTTTATCAAAAATATAACAATTTAGCACTCAACAATTGTGTACAATACACCTGACTGGCAAGCACAGCTTAATTTTAACTTCTCTTTGACAATGCATCCATATAAACTTTAGTACCTTTGCAAGCACTGATTAGGTAGTATCCTGTAGGAGTATTATCACTATAGCAGAGGTGTACAACAGGTCTGGTATGGCCTGGACAGGTAAGAGGTGTCTGGCGAGCGGCTGAAGACATCAAATACAGTCTACCGAAAGATTGAAAGCTCGCTGATATTATAATTGTACGTTGGGGAAGCAGACGTATTGCGGCAACACCGACCTTTTACCAATTTATTCAGTACGCTCCTCCCCTTCTTGTTGCTTGGCAGCACGATACGTAATAAGTTCGCAGCTAGCTGCTGCGGTGCGTTATTCTGTTTCATCTTAAATTCAACTTAAATTAAGCTGCATGGTCAGCTACGTAGTTGACCGAGAGTTATGGAAAAATTAAGGGCTCCTTATCCTTCAGACCTTTGTATCGAGAAAGTTGAAGAAATTAGTCCAGATAGGCCCTGGTGAGTAGCTATAATGGGATTGTAACTAATTGTTGTTGTTGATGTACAGTAGGAGAAATCCATTGATCACCACACATGTATAATTACATTGCTTTCTTCAATAGAATTCTCTCACCTGGACATAAGGAATTTTATTGAGATAGCCATTGCAAATTCAATGTATACACTGAATTAATTTAGCTAGGTTCAGAATTTAGATCAGAACAAACCAATTTTTCAGTCAGTGTACATTGCTTGGTATTCTGTGAATAACTATTTCAGCATAATCTTGCCACTATTTGTGAAGTACAGTATAACCAATTGGACAAGTGACATTCTGCAGTATCCAATGAATAATAACTATATTTATTAAACTGCTCATGTGCGACGACTATATCAACAAGTTTACTGTGCTGTAATTGTTTGTATAACTTGGGGGGACGTAATAACCCAACTTGATAACTCTGTACACAGGTGATGTGTGTAATATTGTCTTAAAGCCACATCCTGTTTACTTGAATGCATTTTTCCTATGTGACAACAGGTATTAGGCCTAGGCCTGCTCAAGTACATAATTATAAATATAAAAAATTAAAGTGTGTTACTTTAGCAGCCGTGCTTGTTGTCAAGTACTCTAAATCAAAAATAATGAGAAAATGACCAGGGAAAGAACAACAAGAGAATACACGTTGGATTAGAGACAACAAATTACAGTAATTATGACATTAGCCACCCACTAAACATCAGCCATACCCACAAATGGACACAAAATAAAAGCTTCACCTTATAGATTGAGTTAGTTTGTCATCAAGTCTATTGATTATTACCTAGCACATTATTAGTGCTGCCTTAACTTCATTTTAGAGGTTATCAGATACAGTTAATAGGCAAGTATGCAATGGGACTTATTTTAAATCCAGTATTTGTGTTTTGTCGCTGATGTTGAATGAAGGTGCAGTTCTGGTAGGATGAAGATATATGCTGAATAAGTATTAGAATGGAGTGCTGAGTTATATTGTACCTTTTTTACATTTAAATGCTTTTTGAAAAGTAACATTTTTATCAGTCAATAGCCCGTTTGAAACGCACGAAGTAAAAAAAAAAAAAGAATTTATTTCAAAATTCAGGTAGAAATTAGTTCAATGTCCATAAAAAATATTTCAAGAACAATACACAATTGGCTGTTCACAGTTCTATGATTCTTGAGGAATAGCTAGAAATAGTCTTTTTTCCACATGAAAACTTGGGTTAATCGATGAAATGGAGGAGGAAATGGAATTTTGGCTAATTTGCACCATTTTAGAAAATATGTAGGAAAAGTAGTAGCGAATTGTATCCTTCAAAAACCATAATTATACCAGCTATTGTCAGGAATTCTGCCACATTCGACAGATTAATCCAAAGCTTTTAATTTTTTGGAAAGAATAGTATTAAGTTCATATCTCTTCATGTTGTTTTGGACAATCTATTTAAGGAATGCCAGAAGGAAGGTATAGCTAAAGACACTAAGCACACTGAAACTATTTCTAAAGAAGAAGAAAACCAGCTCTGGGAGACTAAAGTTTTGGGTGTAGAAAATCCAAAAGCACTTCTTGAGCCGTATTTTATCTGAATTGGACAGAATTTTTTATCAGGGGGGCAAGAACATCGAAACCTAAACTAGCACAGTCACTTCCCCTTATTTTACTATATAAATCTGGAAAATTGTTTTAAAAAATAATCCGGGTGGCTAACTAACTTAAAAAAGTAAGCCAAAAGTGTTCCCATTTTCCCAATTCAAGTGCTGGCGACAGGTACCATGTAACCATTTTTTTAATGATGAAACTGAGCTGAAAAAGAGGGACTTCAGATGATTCTACACGGAAATCCCTCTTTTCTGGCCCACTTTCATCATTAAAAAATGGTTTCTTAGAACAGAAACCTGCCTCAGTGAAACACTTTATCACTATTGTCAGCTAACGAGAAAAAATTTTATGACAGTGCTTCCTCTAGATCTCACCAACTATTCTTGGTACACTTTCTTCATTTTTAGGCCTTAACACTATGCATGCCTGGAAGTTACTTTGCTATATGCAATTCCAGCAATGATTGGATGTTAAATTTAATTATTTGTATATTTTCTAAGAGAGGCTTGATTAAATGCATACTTAATGAGTCAAAATGATTATTAAGTCTTTATTCTAGTGTTACTTATACTGTATGATTTATTAGGTCCACTATAAAAGCAGCTGTCGTGACAAGTTTACTTACTTCCCTATTGTATAATATTATATTTATATTGGGTCAATGTAAAGCTCTATCTCAAAGCTGCTTTCAGTGTTAGGCCAGTTTGCCTATTTTGTTTGCAGCTGAACTTGCTATATCCAGTGCAACCAAGTATTGATCAAGCGGTTTCAAATCATACTCTATTGTACAATGATTAGAACTTTTGGGCTTCCTTCCATCCAACAGACACCATGAGATAAAACAAGAGTTGCTAAATGGGACTCTAACTGGTATAATTGGTATAATAGTGTCAAACAAAAAGTATTGTGAGCTGTTCAGAAATGTTTGTCTAACTTGTGTAAAGCTGTATGTGATATAATATATACATGTCCATACATAATTCTGTTTTAAACATTGATTATAATAATGTAATTGTTATTTAGTAGGTCTAGGACGAGACCAGAAGCTAGAAGTATAGCTCAGCATCATGTTCAGGGAACTATCAGGGAATTATTTGAACCTACTGAAGTTACACCCTTTAAAAGTTAGTCATTTGTACTTAATTATTGCACTGGCAAGTACACCGCCACAGTGGCTTGAATGCAGTAGCATAAGGTACTTTTTATCCATTCTTATTATCCTTTACTTGATTTAGTTACATCAGTTAAACTCTCCTGCTATATTTCCATGGATTAACGTCTCCCTTTGTCTCTCTTCTCAGGCTCTCTGTCTTCTGTCATTATATGAGTACTTATGTTTTGTGAAGCTTATTGCCATTCTTCACTGACTTCACCTACTTTTAGTTAAAATCAGTCGTTGTTTCTAATCGTCTTAAGTTTCCTTAATTGCCTTCTGCAGAATATAATATACTTAACCCATTCAGTTTGAAGTGAGACTTTACCAACTCCGGGTTCAGCTAATTATTCATGAATACACACCGTCATCATGGTCGTTACTGGCACACAAGCTTATAGATTCAATATGAATATTGACGTTGTCAGCATAAAATTTAGGTTACTGATTTATCAGATTAAGTACACTCACTGTAGCTAATTCAGTTTTAGTGTATTGAATACTATCCATTAAAATATTGACTATCCCTGTAAAGCTCTGTTGTGTTTTTGAGTTGTTATTTTATTCAAAGTCTCAACTACTCTTTGTCACAACTAAGTCGATACATTCGCTTTGTTTTATTATTGTTTGCAACTTTTCATGCACTTTAAACTATATACCTGTAATGTATTAAAGGAATAGATCATTGGTAAGCAAGCGAAGAGAGCGAGACAGTATTAAGGGTGGACAATTGAAAGTTGGTGAAATGTTTGGCGTATGAGCTAAGTGAGTGAGACACTATCAGGGGTAACACAATTAAGAATTGGAAATATTTGTTTGTTTATTGGCAAGCGAGTGAGACACTTACATGGGTTACTCAATTGAGATTTTATGATGTTTATTAATAATTGGCGAGCGAGCGAAGCGAGCGAGACGCTATCAGGGGTAACTCAATTGAGAATCGGGGATTTTTGTTTATATGTATGTGGGGACGTACATATATCATTTGCACTCTGACCCTCATATATTTTTGTGTTAGCTCGGTGTTCGACCCCATCCCTAACTTCACTAAACAGAATTTTCTGGTTTAGCGATCATAACCCGTATCATCCTAGAAATTGAATTATTTACTGCTTTGAGTTCTTTTGTGGGTGTAGTTTAACTCAAAAACTTGCCTGAGTACCATTTCAATTCGAGTTAGTGGCGGTGGTAAGTTGATATGCTATTTGTCATAGTTATAAGCCCTACGCAACAGTATTTACTTCAATATTCATTGTCCACTAGACTAACCACGAAGGTAAGTCTTGTAGGTATGTCCGGTGGTGTGAAAGTATTGTGAGTTACAGCTACTATTATGAATGCCACAAAGAAAATTTTACTCGTTTTACTCTTCTTTTTTTTCAATTCAAACAGTTGCGGGGATGGTTACTATGGCATTGAATCCCCCTTTCTGTATTATGCGTAATTTAAAAACCCTCTGTTTTTTGTTGTTGTTTTTTTGTTTTTGAGCTTCTAAGTGCAGCTTGTCGGTTGTCAAGAGCCACTGGTAGTCAGAATGGCTTCTAAAGTAGCTACCACTACTGGGCGAAGCTGAGATAAGTAGAAATTTCATATTTGTTAACTAAAGTTACAAAAATAACTCTGGCCTTTTTTTTTGCTTTGTAGCTGAGAGCTTGTTCAAGAGTTACTGGTAATAAAAGTAGTCAGAATGGCTTAAATTTGATACTACAGACTTATCACTACTCAGGATATTAAGGTAAGAAAGTTTTTCTGTGTATATTTGCTGTAATTAATGTTTTACTACTAAGAATCCATTGTTGTCATCATGTAATAAAAAAGCAGGCAAAATTCATCATATAACAATATCAATTATAGTTTTAAGCAAATAACAAGGCAGGCTCGCTTGCTATTTGTGCTCAAGCACACTACTAGTATATTTTTGCTTATTTATATGGTATGTGCGACCCCTTATTTTGCCCGTGCTACTAATTATGTAAGTTGGTAAAGTGTCTTGATAAAATTTTAAAAAATGACTCTACCGAACAGTGAGTTGCGAGTCCAATCTATTATTGGAACAGCCCTAAATGCCTGAACTTTTTGTTTTATTTATAATAGCATAGCAAACCCTGCTTTTTGTCAGAAGCTATGGTTGTTTGGACAGTCGGAATGGCTTATATTGATACTACGGAAAATAATTTCGTATTAGCCAGCTAAAAATTAATAGTATGTAAGTAGCTTACTAGAAAATTGAGCCTGTTTTCAACAGCTACTGGTACTTCACATAGCAAGAACAGCTAAATTTGTATGGACTGCAAAAGCTACTATTTAATTAAGGAAAATGAGAGAGTAGTAGTTAGCTTATATGAACTTTTAATGGCTATCAATTTGTAACTTTCAACAAGCACACCACTAGTAATTAAAATAAATTTAGTATTTATATAAACTCCAATATATATATATAATAAAAAGATTTTATACACATCAGTAAAAATTATGATACATAATTACAGTTAAAAGTTCTGCAGTACCAAATACTGTGTTTTTATTATCTCATCTGTAATTTTAGTCTATAGCTGATCTAAAATTATATATGTTGAGTTGTCAAAATAATACTTAGAAAAATGGTAAGTATATGGATATAAAGATATCGCATATATATATTAGGTCTGAAAATTTATATTTATTGGATAGTGTAGATAATATATCTTCATGGATTCTCTTCTCTTTTTTATTTTGTAGAAAAAGTCACAAAAAATTTTATTTTAGAAAATAAACGTTCGGCAAGTCGGTCTTCACAAACAAGAAATCCCATTCCTAACAAATCTACAAGGTGTTCTTCTCACTACAAGTATGTTCAGCCCAAAGTAATCTCCTCTATTCAGGTACTGATGTAGTACATATGCTTATAGTAGATTTGATATTTATATTTCTTGGATTTGTTGTAATAATATGCTCTACAGCTTAGACACTGTTGTTGTTTTTTAATAAAAGAAAGCCATATGAAAAATGGCAACAGTTTTCTAACCCTTAACATAGTCTAGTGAGCTGTGTACCTCCCCCAAAATAGAAATGTAGAGCTACTAGCTAGTTATATACACACAAAAGCTAAATGCAGACTACCCAATTGAATAAATATTTGGACAACATGAAAACGAATAAGAAAGGAAAAAGGACAGAAAGTTCTGTGATATCATCAATATTTTATATTTCTCTGATCATAGATCATTAATACTACAATATGCACAAATATACTTTGTCTTCAATTTAATCCTCGTACTTTACTACGATGTGACCACCAATAGCATTTCCTCTGAGGGTGAAGGGGTCTACATCTAAACTCTAGTTTCTCCTAATTTTCACTGTTAAACTGCACTAAATAGAAGTCATTAGATAAATTGATCTACTAGTTACTTCTTTGCACACATCTCACAGTATATAGCTCCACCCTCTAATGCTGATATTTTTTCCTTCAGCAACATTTTCTGTATCAAACCATGTTTGGGACAATGCAATCGCAATCATTATGGCATGGTAAACTCTAAAGATTCTTTACAGATACTGAGCAAAAGAAGGTTTATTTCACACACAGCAGAATTGTGTGAGAGTAATCAGAGAGTGTGTACAGATTGTGACATTAATTCATTAAGTCATCAATAGTGTAATCATACTACTATGCCACTATGGAAAGTGTATATGTACATGTAAATGTAATATATATATATTATGTATATATATTATATTATATATAAGTGCACATGTAATAGTTAGGATACCTATGTTACGTTAGGCCTTGAGCTGCGAGTGCAGCAAAAATGCTACTGGAAACTAAGGATTTTACACATTGTCGATTTATGTATGCAATATAACTGTTTTAGAATGTAGCATCAGCCAAAACCTAATAAAAAAACAAAAAATTCTTGACGCCTGGTCATATTGCTCAAATTGTGGTGAATTTATTTCATATACCCACCTCTTAGGAAGTAAATGTCCAATCCAAAATTTGTTTTTATATGTCTCCAATACTTAGAGCCATCATACTAAGTCAATTGCACCATTCCGTTCAGTTCTTACAAATTTTACAGTCTCCTTGGAGGGGGGACGGGGGGGGGGGGTTTAGCCAATGTACTTCTATTCTAAGCTTTCTGCAGTTGTGTGTTGTTGATTAACTAAGTGGTAACTTTTTCAAAGAAGAGCCTAGCATTTTCAAGAGAACTTCTGAGTAGCGATCATGTGAAGTACATTACTTCGGTTTCTATGTTTAGTAGCCACTTTCTAAGGACAAAGCAGCAGCAAATAATGGTCTCCTTCATTACTTATAGCTCCACAGATATTTTCTGTATGTGTGAAAGCACTAACGTAAATGAGATTTATATGTGATACTTTATTTTTTCATACTGGATTACAGGATGAAACTGAAGCCAGGGTACTCTTATAATTACAATTATCAAGTTATGACCTTTCATAAAACCTAAATTAACACTCACCTAAAGTGGTCTGGAGTAAAAATGTGAAAAAATCTTAGTTGTCGCCTGGGATTCGAACCCAGGGCCACTGGCTTTAGGCACCAGTGCTCTAACCACTGAGCTACAACAACCCTCGACTTCCAAGACTCTCACATTTTTCCTTTATATTGTTGAGTAGTACCACTTGCTGCAGTCTTGTACTCAACAGACCACCAATTATGTGCGGTCAGAACACCTTTTCAGTGTCGACCGGAAACACCTCCCCCTCTGAAGAGGAGCCATAATTTGTGGATTAAAAAGGCTTTAACATCACAATTATCAAGTTCTGATCCTTCATAAAAACTAGATTAACACTTTCTCACCTAAAGGGGTCTGGAAAAAAAGCAAACAAAAAATGTGAAAAAATCTTAGTTGTCACCGGGAATTCGAACCCAGGGCCACTGGCTTTAGCCATTAGTTCTCTAACCACTGAGCTATGACAACCCTCGACTTCCAAGACTAATTGTGATGTTAAAGCCTTTTTAATCCACAAATTATGGCTCCTCTCCGGAGGGGAGGTGTTTCCGGTCGATATCAAAAGGTGTTCTGACAGCACATAATTGGTGGTCTGTTGAGTTGACTGCAGCAAGCGGTACTACTACAGTATAAAGGAAAAATGTGAGAGTCTTGGAAGTCGACGGTTGTCGTAGCTCAGTGGTTAGAGCACTGATGGCTAAAGCCAGTGGCCCTGGGTTCGAATCCCCGGCGACAACTAAGATTTTTTTCACATTTTTCCTTTGCTTTTTTCCAGACCCCTTTAGGTGACAAAGTGTCAATCTATGATTATAATTACCTGATTAAAAATAAAACAAACTTTTCCTATAAATCATTATTATTTTTAAAAACTTTTTCATCACTTCTTATGCTCTGGTGGTATTATATTTCATTAGGCAAATTACAAAATAAAATAAAAATCCGAATTCAATGGATGGACTTTTTAAGTAAATTATTGTCCCATCGCAAATAATCTAATATACATTTTTTTAATGTTATTGTAGCCACTGCCACTCAAATCTTCATGTCATGAAGGAATAGTTAAAATTTCTAAGGTAAACACAGATTTTTATTACTTTTGATAAGTATTACAGAATGTTCCCCTGCATATTGTGGAAAGTCAAGTTTATATGCATATTTATATTACTTTAGTGATAAGTATTATCAGGATATTCCATATTTAATTTTCCTTTTAAACCAATGTTAGCCGAGTCATTTTAATACAAAAAGTGTGGTATTATTTTGAAATACCATGGCAGTGGAAAACTAAAATAATGATCTGATTGGTCACAATGTTTTCTTCACGACCTCAATTCACCGTTATCCACTAGGCTATATCGCAGCTAAATTCCTTGGCAATGCTATTTAGCAACTGTCAGAATTGTATGAATAATAGTAGAACCGATAAAAAACTTTCTTTGAAAAAATATAATACAAGATTATGGTCTTCTTAAATGCAGAAATGAACTGTTGTTATCTTTGGCTATAGTATTAACATATTATAGCATGGAAAACTGTGGTAGTCTGGTAAATATCAATCGTGTGTCAAGAAATTTTACTCAGCTTTACCTCGTGAATTTTGTCTCGTTCCATTCATGCTATTGATCCCAAATGCCACACTTTCCATGCTATTAGTATGAATAATAGCACGGGTAGCCATGCTATTTGGGATTAATAGCATGAGTAACGTGATTAAAATAGCGTGAGGTAAAGCCGAGTGCTATTTCAATTGATTTACAAGGGCAATTGATCCCTAATAGCACAGGTTACTTGTGCTATCACTAGCTAATAGTAGGCCAGCTGTTATTTGCATTGTAGCTACACTGTATTGTTCACTTACAATCTCTGTATTTCAGGATTAGCTTCCTCTGGAACTTCATTTTCAACCTATGGTTCCTCCTAATCTGTTGAAAAGATTCTGTCTATTACATGTAGAGCTTCTGCGATAAGAATGTCATTGCCTCAAACTAGAAATTACTCAAATTATACGTTTCCAAGGCTAGAGCTTCATGTATGCACACTTACCTGTACTATTTCACTTTGCTACCATGGTATTTCACTTAATTTCCAAGTTATTTCACTAAGTTACATGCTATTTCACTTTCACCGTGCGACTTTAATTGAACAGCGATATTTTTTCCAATAGATTTTTGAATGGCAATTTACATACCATACTATTATATCTCCAAGCAACATGGGAATACTTAAACTAAGAAATAGTCTCTCATTTAATTTTTTTTAAAGGAAATAGTAGTGGTATCAATTTTTAATTAATCGCTTACTTTATATTTAGTGGTTTTTATGTTAATGGTCGGTACACTCTATTTATAAATACAAATTGTGAGTTTTTAAGCAAGTATTGTGTGTTAGAATGCAAATAATATTACCTCTGGTGTGTGTTAGGAGTTCATTTTCTTGTCAGACTTGTCTGCGGGGCCACCCTGTAGTCAGGTATCACCTTTTTTCTTCCTGTTTACTGTTAGGCATGTGACTTTAGCTGGTAGTTACTGTATATGCACTCATCTTTCTTTCACTGATCGATTCAGTTCTTATCCAAGTTTTTGAAGAAGTCTTTCTTGAGTCTTTCTCTATACAATGATTAACACAAATATCTAAGTTCTAGGTGAAGTCTCTTGGACCTGTCCAGCCAGTGAAGTGACTTCGCTGAATTCTCTGGTATCACTATCACTATTCAGAATCTACGCTAGCACTAGTCTTGCTATAGCCTTGTATTTTTTGTATAAACATGGATGGTTGAATATTTACAACTGAATATCAATGTGAAGGCTATTTGCACTTATGGCAATGAACAAATTAAGAACCAACATAAAATTATGTTGTAAGTATTATTTACTGAGCTTATTAGCGATTGTAGGCTGTTTTTTTTTTAAACAAATGTGTATAATAGGAAGAAAAGCACAATGTTGCCAATCAATTCCTACTTTAATCTAGTCTATTTAAACACTTTCCGTAATTGTTTTTATTTAAATTAGGATTTCCATGTATAGTAACTCTTCACACTTTTTCATGATAATGTCTTAGCAGATGAATAGGACTGGGACTGTTCACACTTCTAGACAAATTTCAGTCTAAAAAAAATAATCAAAAACAGACAAACGTCATCAACAACAAAATATGTGAATAAGAAAGTCGAAAGACTGATGCTCATAAAAGTTTGATTCGAAATGTAGACACCCAACATGCACAAAGATAGGTAAATACTAAAAGAGAAGACCTTATTCAAACTAAGCTTGCATGTGGAGCATGGATTGAATGATACAACTTCGAAGTAAGCGAAATAATGTAGTCTGATTTGTTGAGACTATGATTCTATATTCAGTGACAGCTTTTTATACAGATTACTATTACCTACCTATTTGCACTAAGAAAAGGAACAGAAGAAGTCAAAACTAATTTATTTGCTAAAGGAATGCAGCAACCCTTGTAATTTCAGTGCAAACTTTTTCTATTGTATGTGGAAGACTATACACTCCCAGTATATAGATGAAAAAAGTTCACATTGACTAAGCCTGCAAATAAGAGGGTGTAACAGAGAAATATAAAATGAATTAAATGGTTGAACTGAATCGAAAGACTCAAAACTGACAATAAGGGTAGATTGTTTCAACAAAATCTGAAGGTAGTACACTGATTATAAAATTTTTAAAATGCTGTTAGAAAATGTCAAGATTGCAAATAATGACATGTAAAGAAACTAAAGATTGCAAGATCACACAGAATAATAGAACAATATTATTAGAGACTGAACAAGTAGAGATAATTAAAGGCCAATAAGCGCCATGACCACAATCCAGTCAAGATTTCCACTGAAATCATGATACATAGCAACAACAAAGGTTTCTGCAATGCACATATATATATATATTTTAGTTTATAGCCATGTGTATGACACTCTATTGTCTCAGTTCAGGAGTAAGAATGTTAATGATTCTTTGTCCTATTTTCTAATTTTATAATGGTTACGATACTTGATATCCATAAACCCAATCATGTGAAGGACATATTTATAATTCTTTTCTGAAACTTATCATGTACTACCCATACCTGCTTTAACAATTGTGATAATCTGTTTTAGGGACTTTTTGTCATTTTTGTACTACTCAGTTCAGGGTTGTTTTGTGAAGGATTAAGAATATATTCAATGGTGTCATGTCTAAAATGGATATGTCAAAATTGTCAGAAGTAGTGTTACTGCAGATTTATAATGATAAAATAATGTTTTGTTCTTTTGTTCAGAATTTTGTGCAGTTGAATAAAATGACGGCTGCAAGTTGTATTAGAAAAGATCCCTCTGATAAATATCGACCTGCTACATCTCGCCCCTCTACTGGAAAAATTCCTAAATAGTGAGGAAGTGGTTTATAATTCTATTTGTGTTAAAAATGGTTTATTTTAGTTTACTGCGTAGAAGACAGGAATGGCACAAGCATAAACTTGAAGAAGAAGCAGCTAAGCCAGATTCTACAGTCCCTGATGGTCATGTAAAAATGTCTGTTCAAGACAAACAAATTACTTTGCAAACATTGGAAAATGGTATAAATTACTCAAAATGTATTTTTTGGCATGTGAGCAAAGTCAGCCAGACATTCCTGCACGTACAAATTAAATTTCATAATGGAATTAGTGCCATAGTTTTTTCGTTATTAATTTTTTAAACTTTATTTGATGAACTTGGTGGGAACTGTTCATTTGCTGCTTACCCTAAAAACACACAACTCAACACTCTTTAACTTAATCACTAGTATGTTTTACTCTGAACCAATTTGCAACATTTAATACTAGAAAGTAATATGTCAGGGGCGTTGGAATGGGTGTGGCTGCGCAGCCATGGCCGCACCAATATTGTAGGGCATGTCAATTATTTCTACTCGATCTTGAGGTGGTCGTTGTCGTACTTGGGTGGTTGAAATCGAGCGGTCGTAATGACTTCTGCTGGGATTAAATCGCTAATGTCGAGCCTTTTGGAATATTTTTAGGAAACCCTTTACTAGCCTGGTCCTTCGTTTACACTTCCAAAGTGATGTTCTGGAAATCAAACTTAGTTCAGAGGTCTTTGCATTGTTGGGTTTGCAAAATGGCCAATTTTGCACTACTAGGAGTCTTTGCATTGTTGAGTTTGCAAAATGGCCAATTTTGCACTACTAGGAGTCTTCCCATTTCGTTATTTGGCACATATACGTGAAGAAATAACGCCATGATTGCCACTAAAAGTAGGCATTTGTAAGTTCTAGCTAATTATGGTGGATTCAGTTTTTGAAGTGTTTTTTTTTTTTTTTTTCATTTTGTGGTGTTCTTTATGTGACCAAGTAGCTATATTATACACTCTAGCTATAATTATAATTTAACATAATTATTTATTTGGCATGAACTATGATTGCTTATAAAAATCATTTGCTTTGTAATAAAAAAAAAAAGGCTTATTCTGAATTGTTTGATCACAAAGGCATTTGAATATGCAGAGCATAAACTAAAATTCTTGGTTCAATTGATAAAAAAAAAACACTGTATCGTCTTTTCTAAATCAACTCATTACTTGAAAAAAATGAGTGGATGTGGTTAAGTGGGTGTGGTTATAATGGCCACACCAATTCTATCTGGCTTCCTACTACCCTGTGTGTTCTGCTCTTTTCTTTTCTTTTTTTATGATGAATTTGCACAATCTATAGATTGTGCTACATATTCTATAAATTCATAGATTGGGCAAAAACCTATAGATTGTGCTAAAAAAGAGCAGAATGAATGATGTAATATCACAAAAACTGTGGTATTATGGATTAGTAGCATAAGTGGTGCGAGAAAATTTTGACAAGGTGAAGCCAATAAAATTTCTTGCACCAATTATGCTATTTATTCAAAAAGCTCAGTTTTTTGTGCTTTTTCAAAGAAAACCTTAGGTTCTAAGGCTAATGCCCATTGTAGCCATTTGTCCCATTAGTAACTAGGAAGAAACCAGCATCTATGGCAGATCTGGTGTTTATAGCAGAAAGCACATGGATACTACCTAAGAAGTATGAACAGTGAACATAACCGGTCATAAATGTGTAAATAAGTTTCCAATCTTCGTTTTCTTCATTCTCTTTTGTATGTACTCTCCTTTCTCTCATGGGTACCCCCACTCAGTGTGAAGATTTCCCATGAGGGGCCTCGCAGGCTGAGGCCCCTCACGGAAACCACGATTGTCTCATTTGCTACCTCATCATCTCGTTTATCACCTCTTAAGAAACTATTATTGTCTCATTTGTCATCTCTTTTATCACATATCTCTCTCCTCTCTCCACAGTACTTACAATAGTTCATCACTAGAAGGCCATCTTTGGCCGAGAATTTATGGAATAGAACTTCTCTATAATTCTTGACAAAAGTCACAACACCTTTTCATTAGCTTTAGAACCTAAGGTGCTGTTTAAAAAAAAAAAAAAAAAAGACAACAAAAAACAAACAAAAAAACAATGAGTGCTGGAATTGAAGTATCGCGGTGAAACTATATACTGAGGACCGTCTCTTGCATGTTTATTTATGAAGTATTTACATCTTTTATTGTCTCTTATCACATATCTCTCTCCTCTCTCCACAGTACTTACAATCTGGTCACTCATACTTTTTTGTTAGTTTATCACTAGAAGGCCATCCTATCGCCGAGAATTAGAACTTCTCTTTAATTCTTGACAAAGGTCACGACATCTTTTCATTAGCCTTAGAACCTAAGGTTCTCTTTTTTTTAAAACGACAACAAAAAACAATGAGTGCTGGAATTGGAGTATCGCGGTGAAACTATATACTGAGGACCATCTCTTGCATGTTTAGCTTATTATTTTATGAAGCATTTACATCTACCAATTTATTGCTCGAGCTATATTGATACCTGATTAGGAATAGCCTCATAAATTATTCTTTTGGTGGCAGAATGATTTTATAGCTGTAATCTATAGCAACACTAATAGTTTGCATTCATTTTTTAAGTTTAACACTGCTATGGTATTCAAAGTAATATCACATTTTTTGTGTTGAAAAATGACTCAACTGTGGTAATATGGAAATAGTATATATAATAGAAAGATAGTAGCATGGAAACTTGGGTCAATAGTGTGAGAAAGTTTCACTTGGCCTCGCCTTGATAAATTTACTTGCTGCACAAGTACTATTAATCCCTAATATTTAGATTTTCCATGCTATTTATATTAATACTATAGCAAAAGAGTTAAGAAAAGTCAAAACAAAAGTGCAATATATATATATAACCAAAGTAGTACAAGGCAAATGATTAATATTGGTTGTGTACTTTATGTAATGTAGACAGAGAAATTTTGATTAAAGAACTGATGTCCTTGCCCATTACGATTCACACATTAAAGCAGAAGCAGATCAAAGCAGACATTGAAACAAAACTCAGTGAAGTTGATGATGCTATTAAAATATTCTCAAGACCCAAAGTTTTTATTAAAGTTGATCAATAACTTTGTTTTCAGTATAATATTAATTTGATTTTATTATGGTGAAGATCAAGATGAAAAGTTGTGCTTATTACATAAATTTCATGATGAACATTACATTAAAAACCAACGAAACAAGGATACACATTGTTACAAAAGTGCAGTGGAGAGTGCAACTATGCTAAATATCTATAAGAATCTTTTTGTCCATCTACCCGTTCAAGGTATTCTTTTTCTATTAAAATGTCGATACATTTCTGAATACACAAAATAATAAGTTTAACGATAGTATAAAAAAACAAAGAAATAAATACCTTGATGACTGGAACCTTTGGTTTAAATCTTGATGACAGTTGTTGAAAAACTTCTGCTAATAAAGGCTGATGCTTTAATTCTTTTCTCATTTTCATAATCCTAACAATAGCTGCCTATAATAATTACACTAGTAATAGTTGGCAAACAGTTGACAAATAATTTACTTGAATCAATAATTTTCTATCTTCTTCAACATTTTTATGAGTTAACTCATGTTCCTGTCGTTGTTCCGTTTTCATTGGTATGTTGATGTTGACACGAAACTTTTTACTACAAACATGATGAAACATCTTAATCATTAACTAATAAATAATTAAATACACCAGAAAACATAGATTAGTTCATAATTTAAAAAAATTAACGTTCTGGACAAGAGCATCCAATAAGTTTTAAGAGCTCATATTATTATTAAGTTTGATAATGCTATTTGTAATGATGATTTCACATTTACCAATTAAATTAAATTAATGTATTGTTATTCATGTTATGCTCCTACAAACACTAATTGCTAGGGACTGTCAAGGATATGTTATGTTGTGTCTTGTTAGTTCAAAGTGATGAGAATGATTTGGCAATATCTAACATAGCGCTGCAAACTGTATGTTGGTAGCAATTGAACCTCATCTTCTTAGGAAGTGTGAACCATCACCACATAATCAAACTGTCTTCATGTTTTAACTAGTTGCCTATGTTTTACACATTTCGTATGGGTGACGTTCCCAAACTAGACCTTGATGTCAATAAACAATATGCCTTCTGGCATGGGAAAAAGCAGCGGAATTCCTACATAACGTTTTTAGGACTTGCTGACTCAGTAGCCTTCATGAAATCCACACCCTGTTTATCAAGTGATACACTCACCATTGTTGACAATCTAGGCCTTACAGATACACAATGCAGGGATCACACACAAATAGTTAATGTGCTAAAGCGCTACATCAAGGGCAGTCATGCAACCGTAGAATGACGTAATTCAGACTACATAAGCAAACCCTGGGTGACAGCTTCAAAAATCATCTGCTGCTACTTCGGGATTTGACTAAGACTTGCAATATTTGCGACAACAACTGCCTCAATAACAACATTTGTGATCAATTAGTACACAACTTGCTCTATGTCCCGTGTTGCAATAGGTAAAGGGTCTTGTTACACGAGACTACTTTGTTGCTGCCTCCAATGCCCTGCATTTATCAATGACCTTTTACAAGGTAAGATTGTTCTCCCTGGGCAGTTCCTTGATAACATCTAGATCCCTAAGGCTAGTCATGGGTTCCCCCCTGGGCTGGGAAGAACAATAGAGAAGATAATACAGAGGCGGTAATGCATGGGTGGAGTGGTCTAACCTAGTAAATTAAAGTATGTGAGCACATTAAATTTCATTCATGAAGAAGAAGTAAAAAAAAAAGTCGCTAAAATATTAATTACACCACATCCACAGGAACTGAAAGGAGAGACTACGGATTCAGCCGCCCACACACCTCACTAATTCCATGTGCACTTATGAAGAAAAAGCCGGCAGTCCTAGAATCCCAAGGCATCATTTCTAAACAAACTGATTCTATTGACGAGTGTGCACCCTTGTAATGGCATGTCAGAAGAACTCAGAACGCATTCGACTGAATGTTAACTTTTATTTTTCCTGTCTCAATTGCTACATCAAAAGAGAACGCTTCCAGTGTACTCCCCAGGCAATTGGACGCTTTCAAGGGTTACCACCAATGCCCACTGGATAAAGATGACCACTTTTATTATTTTGGACACTACAAATTTCTACTTGCTCTGATTAGCATATCTTCGATCAGCGAGCATTATGATCATCGCATGTACGAAGCATTTCAAGGACTCAGTGACTTCCGTCGGATGTTGTCATTTAGGATAAGAATCTGATCAGTCACATTACCCATGTGTGCTTCTTTTTTTTTTTCCCTTCAAAGATGTGAGGGTCAAGACATTTCACTTGGAAAGGATAAATTCCAGTTTTTCATAACAGAAGTGGTATTAGAAAGATTCTAACTTTCTGAGGTTGGCTATCGCATCAGTGATGATATTACTAGAGCTATTGATAACTTCCCTACCCCGTCTAGGAAAACAGACTAAAAATCTTTGTCTGGTTTGGCCAATCAGTTGGCTGGTAGCACAAGTAATGTCAGCTGTCTCTTGACCATTTCAACAACTAGCAATGGACTTCGCATATCATGAAGAATTACTTTAAGTGATTGTCTATTGCCTCATGAACTGGCCTCACATTTACCCTATGGGAACTATAACCACAGCTTATCATGTAATTGATATTGTATGTGACTTATTATGTTGCATGTCAGTTCCAGATACGGTGTGATCTGATGGTGGACCACAGTTTACTTCCAACAAGTTTTTATCTTTCCTAAAGGACTGGGGATTTCATCACATCATATCAAGTCCACATTATCCTCAGAGCAATGGGGGAAAGGCAGAGCTACCATCAAGTATCTGAAGTGGCTTATCAAAAAAGGTCATTTAACATGATTATGATATTCTGGCAAGGTCTCTTCTATCAAAACATGCCTTGTAGACAAGATAGTTTTGTACTCTGCACAAAAGCTTAATAGACATCCCGTGCAAGACTCACTGCAAGCTCATCAACAACCATTCGCACCTCAATGGTAACACCCACTTGATAAAGAGTGTACCCAAGAGTTCCATCATAAGTCTGAATGTGTTATGACCAGCATGCTCATTCTATATCTGACTAGGCACCTGGAACTCATGTGGGTATTGAGAATCATATCTCCAAAGCTTGGGATGTGTATGGAGTAGTGACGGCACTTGACTCACATAGACTATATTTTGTGTGAACTCAGTCTGGTAGAGTTTTACTTCATAATCGCCTGTTTTTGCATTAAAAAAAAACTGCCCTCTCTGATGGAGTGTCCTTGGCAGATACACATTCAGACGGCCACCTCTCTCCTCCTTCTGCTGAAGTGATTGAACCCATAGTACCCCGGAGATCATCGCATGTTGGACACATATCCCGTTGACAACCGCAGCAGATAGAGGATGACTCCTGGGAAAGTTGTTGCTCCCATCCTCTATCTTGAGAGGGAGGCATAGGATATTCAAAATTTATGTCATGGATGTGTTTTTGTTCATATTATATTTATATGAGCACTTGTTGTTTGGGACAGTCAAGGATATCATCTTTACCATATACTGTTGTATCAATTCATTCAGTGTTGTGTGGTGTCTTGTGAGTTCAAAGCGATGAGTATGATTTGGCAATATCTAACGAAACCCAGGACTTATTGCATAACATCTAATCTTTTCACAACCATAAAAGGAAACCGAGAAAGATTCTCTGCTTGGCATTGTAGAAGCCACAAAAAGAATGTGGAGTTGAGTATAAATAAATTAGGTATAAACAACATCATTTGATCAAATGCTATTCTGGTAATTGTTACGTACAGTGTGTGAAGTATAAGATGTAGGCAGTTTCAAAAACTGATACCTAATCAGCAATATAGGATAAGCGTACCATCAGGAACTATTTTAACTTGACAAAAGAAACAAAAAGCAGATATAAATTGATACAAAAAACTTCCCATACATTACTATTACGAGATGATCTGGAGTACTGGTTAAGTTATAAATTAGATGTCATAATTTACTCCAGAAATATCTGGGAATGCCAGTATCTAAAAATGGATACTACAAAAATACTTTACAGATAGCTCAATAATTCTAGTTACTTTAGAACTATAAAAGTTCAGCTTGTATAAGCTCAAATAAATTGTGTACAATACAGTGAGTTCTAAATTGTATAGAAATGTACAGCACATATGTGACCAGTTTGGGGAAAATCAGCCTAAACGTAACAAACAATTTTTTTAGTATCCACAAGTAAAGCCTTATGGGTCAATTTTTTTCCAAAAAAAAACATTTTATGGCAGAAATGGATAAACATTGGTTAGTTCCAGCTTATGGTGCAGTTGTAAGCTCTAGCGAGCTCTATAACTCAAACGATGATGCTAGAAACACTAGCTGGTTAGAAATATTTTGGCAGGCTTTTCACTAACAGCATTAAGCCTATTTGACTTCTTTCAATCCGCCTGCAACCAGTTTAGTAATACAAGACACACCCCTGGCCTTAGCAACTTCTTTACGCGTCATTTCCCCCCAAAAATCAGCAATATTAAATTGAACAAAAATACTGAAAAGTTGTAGTGCTAGGGCAAAGATGGCCTGTGCTACAGCTTCCAAATCTGGAGGATGGCATCCCAGCAATAGAAAATAACAGAAAACCTTAGATGCCGCGTTTAGGCCAATTTTCCCAAAACTGGTCACACATATATTTCAAATGTGGTTTACTGAGCTAAGTTTCTTGAACATCTAACATTTAGTGTCTTCCATATTATTTCAGGTAGTGAGACGAAGAATCACTTGCCCGTACCTACTTAAATTCAGTATGTTACAGAAGCCAAAATCTATGTTAATGTCAATAGCTATCATGTAGATAACATTATAACTAAATCTACATTGCTTACCTTTTGTACTGTAAATTTAATTTAAAAATTGAAGTCATTGTATACACTTCATCATCACAGGTCTGCAATAAATGTAATTGTGATTATCAACTTTAGAATGGAACTTTACACTATACATAAGTAATGAGACTAACACATGTTCTAGCTCTAAAGTCATCATTCTATTAGCATCTCTATTTGCTGACTGTGACATTTACAGTATGTATAATACAAAATTTAGTTCCTAGAATATATAATACTGATTACTATGCCACCCAAAAAGGCACATGTATTAAACTACGAGGAGTAGACATGTCCACTGTATAACCTCTATATAAAGCTAAAGGCTAGTAAGTAACTGTGTGAGAAGTAAAATAAAGAAGAGAGACACATATACATAAAGTGCTTAAAGTAATGGTTGATTTCTGTGATACTTGGATGTCTGACATTAAAACTGGCACCTGAACTTTTTATATTATATTTATTTCTGCAAAAGTATTTTTAGGTTGTGACTAGGTGAAATATCTCACTAGGGTCACAACCTAAAAATACTATTGACATATTTATTTTATTTTTTTTATCTCTATTTCCTCTACAAGAGCCTACCCACCCTGATCAGAGCAGCTGCTAAAATATCAGCTGGAGTTGTGGGGAGCCCTTTTGAACTGTAACACTCTTGAGTTTCAGCCAACTTTTCATCACACATACCAACCCTAACTGCTAAACCACTTATTAGACTCATCAGAAGTGATAAGCCAACTTATTTCACTCTGACTTTTTGAAACTCTTGAAGTTTTTTTGCTGTATCACACTGTACTCATGTATCCGAGATGGTAAAAATGCTGTAATATGGGATGTACGAACAGGTTCTCTAAAGCTCTAGTCTGAAGTTTTATTGGTTTCCTCGAGATTTGGACAGGAAGAGAAGATAGATTGCAGCACTGAACAGAAACAACTGGCAGCCCAGAGAGTACACCAGGATATTTAGTGCTCACTCTTGTCAGGTGAAAAAAAAAGAGCCCCCCTTCCCAGACTACATACCATTATTTGCACACATTACCTCACCAGTTAAAGTAAAGTATGTAGCACGATATAATGGAGACAAGCTGGCAAAAAAACAACAAAAAAAAACAGGATAATCTATCCAGATAAAATGCTGCTCATGTCTCTTCACAATCATGAAAAAGGCTCTTTATACTGTGTGAACCATTCAGTGGTGTTTCTAGTAACACTGAAATGAGTATTTCAGATATTAAAGATCTGAAGAATGAAATAATAAAGCCTGCAAAGAGCATGAAGAAATCAATTTAGAACTTCAGTGCTATTTATTGGTGATTCAAGAAGAAATGGAAACAATGAAAAAAGAGTTTGGAGATTTAAGGAAAGAGAACAATCTAACTCATCCAATTGTGAGGCCAAAGTTTTCTATGGACGGTGATGCAAAAGTCAAATACTACCTACTACTGATTGTCTGAATGCTGTTTTGATCTAGTCGTTAGTGGAAAAAAGATGATCAGCCAGCATTCTCTTTATTTAACCAATATAATTATGACTGTTGAAACTAAGGCCAACCCTGGGTGATGTAGCTGCTTCAATAAGAGGTCAAGCTTCAGTGTCAAAGTACATGAATTTTAGGATTGACAGGTTATTACTGAAGTGTCATTTATCATGTGCCTGAACGAGAAATACTATAAAAGACTTTGTCTATGGCTTTGACAGAGAAGTTCGCTCTTATGTGGTGGTGCTGGATTATTTCAAGTTTTCTTTGAGAGGCCCTGTAACCGTAAAGCTCTAGCACAAACCTCGTCAAATTATTATTTTTTTAAATACCATAAAATTCTTATCAGTATCATACCACAAGGTACTATTTCTTATTTTTACCAAGAATGGGTTGGTTGAGCTTCTGAAATCTATATCACTGAGAGCACTGTGGCCTACTAAAAAATTACGCATTGTTGTGCTGTGAGACAAAAATAATCAATATTTGGAATCAACTTTGCCTATTAGAATGATTATGTGCAATCAAAGCACGAATTACAGCACTTTTGACAAGATTGTTAACAATTACTTGGGATGTAATTTACGTATGTGACTCTGTTATTTCATCGAAGTAACTAAAATTCGGGTGAGCACTAGACCTGCACACTATAGATTTTCTTGCTCAAAAAGTTCCATTATAACAAACAATGATACAGTACGAATTGTCATTATTTCAGGGGGGAAAATGGATTACTTGAATTTCATAACTTAAGCAGCTATCATGGTGGACTGGAGATGGTGTTATTTGCCAGTCAGCAACCCTTACCTTTCAATGATAACACCAAATGTATGAATGCAGGGATAGTCAGAGTTGAAAGTGTGTGCATCTGTTAGTAAACCAGTTTTATCCAATTGATGACATATAGCTAGTTTTAGTCAAGTAAAAGGGAACCGATTGTACAAAAAATTAACCCTTTCGCCGCTTGTCTATATCATCACTTTCGTTATTATTAGACAGGCAGTGGAAATGCAACTAAATACACTTTGTGTAGTTGCTTTTTTGGAGTGACTCTCACTGTAGTACATGTTGAACATATTATTCCCTCAAACAACAATTATGCCATAAAATAGTTAAACCATGGCAATTCTAAAAATAAAATTATAACTATATCTACCCTCTCCCTAGGGCTTTACCCTCAGCTTCAGGTTCGCTATTAGCAATAACTCCTCAAACACAGGGGCTCAACTATTACTTTTAAGACTAGTGATGTGCTTGAGCACAAAGGGCGAGCGAGCCTGTGCACAAACAAAACACTTCAAAAGCATCTATCAGTCAATTTCTAAAAGTATAAGTGTGTAACCGTTGTGACCATTATATACTTTTAGCAAACAAATATGGAACTTGTTTCTTACCTCAATTCCTCGAGTACTGGTATTCTCTGTAGTCTCCCACTATCTGAATTACCAGTGGCTTTTGACAACAAACTCTCGCAGCTACTAAAAAAGGTCGAGTTTAAAGAATTACTGTACGAGTCTAACAGTTAGTTTTTAAGACCTAAGTGAATCTTGTGTCATCTAGAAACAACCTAATACGAAGGAGTAACCAATTAATTTCCTTGAATGATACAGGATCACTAAACCGAAAGATTCTGTTTAGTGGCGGTATGGGAATGGGTAGACCACGAACCAAGCACAAAAATGCGAGGGTCAAAGTACAAAATGACATATGTACACGTCCATACACATATATAAAAAAACAAATATCCCCGATTTTCAATTGTGTTACCCCTGATAGTGTCTCATTTGCTTTCCTTGCTCGCCAATAAATATTAAAATAAATTCGCACGGTAAGGGGAAAAAAATAATTGCAACTTCTTAGTGTACACTGTTGGGATTGTTGCATTTCGAAGACACATATTCCAAATAAAGGTGTAAAAATGGCGAAAAAGAAACACAAAAGCGTAGATTCATTAATGCAGAAGTGCAATATGCAAAATGACTGCTTTAGGAAGTGGTCTAAAAATTAAAACTCATTTTCACTAATGCAATATTTGGTCTGATTGACTTTTTTTGTAAGTAGATCTTAGCTACAAAGGCCTTAGCTAAGTACCTGATACACCCTCTTTCATGGACTTGTCAGCTAGAAGAACTGCTTTTAACCTCGTGGAGTTGTTGCTAAAATCTAAAGTTGGCATTTCACAAAGAGTGCTAACTGACATCACTGCCTCAATACTCTACCATCACCAGGCATCAATACTCTACCATCATCAGTAAGTTCAAACATAGGCGATCTTTTAGCAATACATTACTCAAAGAATTTGTTTCAGTTAATTTTAACCAGCCATTATATTTGAGATGTTCATAATTGAGGTCACAAAAATTTACTTGACGTGTGTAGTCCAAAATTAAACAGCTAATCAACAGAGTCACAAAAATTGGTTTGCATGCACTATTGATATTTCTCATCTATAATCAATTAATAACATTAGCAGGCATTTTATTCTCCCATGACAAAATTTTAAAGTTTCAAACTGCTCTAAATAAGTTGACCGTTACCACTTGCCCTTACAAATTTTAAAAGTGTATATTCTAAATTTAATTTTTTTTTACAAAAAGTGGTCACTCTAATTATGCTTGTGGTATCCTCATCCCAAAACAATAATTAGGGACAATTCAAATTAGCTATATTTCATATGAGAGAGGCTCAAACACACACACATATATTGCAAAAGGAAATAAACTGGGAAAAAATTGAAAAAAAAAAATCTGTTAAAAAACTTTTCAGTGGTCCTACATATATGAAATGTAGTATACTATTTCAAAAAAATTTGCTTACCAAAACTTTGTGCTTAACTAGACTCTGCAAAACTTGATTGAGCAATTCCTGCATTAGAATAACATATAGTATAAATTGAAATGATATTGATTGGGGCATTCCTGAATTAGAATAAAGTATAATGTAAATGGAGAGTAATTCCTGAATTAGGACAATGAACTAGACTCTAAATTCTGCAAAACTTAATTAATAATGTATATTATAAATTGAAATTTTGATGGGGAAATCCTGGATAAAGTAATTTATTATAAATTGAAATATAATTCCTAGAGTTAGAATAATGAAGTGACACCTATACATACTGTAGTTAAAAAAAAATCTATGCACCTATTGATTTAAAGTACCTCACACAATCTTATAAATGTAACTTCAAATTCTCATGTACAAAAAGAAATGCAGTCATTATAGTGAATCAACCGTACACAAACTGCCACAAAAGCAAACTCAACATGGACACATCTCCAATGACAGAAAAAGTTTAAAGGAACTTTCCTGGGGGAACACAATCAACATCTTGCTACATATCAGTTTATTAGTACTTCTTGTAAAGAATTTCTTAGCTTTGCAGTCAGTTTGGCATTTACATCTAACAACCTTGTCAGGCGCTCTGGTGTGGGTAATAGATAACATCAGAATAAGCACAAACTTCTCATCCCTAGTCAGTTTGAAAGCTCATCTCAGTATAAAAACCACCATAACAAACAAACCAAATGAAATTGAATAAAAAAAACTTTTCTCAATTTACTTCTCATTTACTCGATTTCTAGTATCATAAAAGCTGTCCACCACCACAGAGGTTAGTTGAATTTTACAAAAGGGTCAACTGTGTCTTATGAATGAACGTGAGAGTTGATTAAATGCATAAGTGTCACTGGGGTTATGTCCATTTTGGTCCCTCTCTGCACCATCTGTATCATTCCTAACCCTGCTGGCCTGGATAATCCAAGGTTTCAACAGAATATCATCCTGCGACTTTCATTCTTATACAATTGTCTTAAACAACCCTAATAACAACTGAATCCTGACAGGTTACCTTTGCTCTCAGAATCGACTGCCTATAACTAGTTTCAGGTTAACAGCAACATTATTATGCCCATTTCATTGAAATGTCATGTCCTTTTTGGAATCAATCAATTAACCTGGTTTCAGGTGTAACAGCAACATTATGCACATATAGAAACATCACGTCCATCCAATACTCAGATGTTGTGGTCACAAATGCACGCCCAATTGAAGAATAGTAATGCTAGCAGGACTAGAGGAGCCACTTGCTTCATGGCTTGTTCAATTGAAGCAATTCTGCTCAAGTATTTTGGCAAGCAAATGCTTCTTCAAGCATGTCCTCAAAGTATTTGGTAGATACTTGATACAGCTCACTATAACTTGTGGATAACAGACATTGTGATTGTTCGAGCTCCAATGCTTCATGACTACTAAACATACACTTAACTGTCATGCTCAACATCATTATATTTTACGGTGTCATTAATTTTCAGCAATGTTTGTTGAATACTTTGCAATAACTCATTTAGTTTTTCCATATTTGTTTCACATGTATCAATGGCAAAACAAGTTGTATACAGAGGGTCTGGATGGTTGTAGAATACATGAAGCCTTACAATTCTTACTAATAAGACGTGTGGTACAGCAACATGTTGACCAATGCTGTATCCAGCTCAGATGGATACCTGTTAGTAAGTCTTACCCTTTCAAGAAACTACTTGAAAGTAGGTTGTAGATAACTTGCTTCATGAACAAGGTCTTCCACTTGCTAGGCAGTCTTGAACAGTGATGTTACAACATACCTCGAAACTCATGTCTCTGAGTCAATGGCATATTATTTTAGTGCAGAAATTAACATTGCAAGTCTGATGGTAAACTACACCAGCAGCATGCAAGTAATGCACAGTGCATCACTTCATAACTATCACCTTGCTCTGAGCATATGATGGTAAACTACACCAGCAGCATGCAAGTAATGCACAGTGCATCACTTCATAACTATCACCTTGCTCTGAGCATATTTTAAGAAAGTTTAACTTAGCAAACTCTTCATAAAAAGCAACTAAATTTCTAGGACTTGTCAGTTACTCACAAGACTTCAAAATACTCTAATATTCTTAGGTATGGTTTGCTATCCAAAGAAGTGATGAGTAGGTATGTGAATATAAAGAGTTGTGACTACTAGAAATCCTGCTCTAACAGACTGGAAGCGTAGATGGGTTCAAGTAGCATGAATATTTTAGCAAGTAGTTGAATAGCTGAATAATATACAAGTAAATTTAATATTTTAAAACTTCATAAAAAATGTTCATAAAAGAAAAAAGAAAAAAGTCCAAATAAATATTTTTTTTTCATAGGTGATACAGAACTGTCTGTAGCTGCATGAGGAAGAAGAGTTGTAGTGGAATCTTTCTACCGCAACAATTGACAGCCTGGTCGCCATTCAAAATAAACCTAAACTCTGAGCTTGAATGCTAGACTGCCACGGTAGCCTTAGCAATACTGCTGCAAGAAGTTCAAACTTCACTTACTAACTACTGAACTAACTTCTGAAGGCTACACATTCGAGCAAGGCATTTCACCAAGAATAAACATGGATTTGTCGACAGTTTACTACCCATAGGGAGGCTAAAGCCGGGAAAGAGTTCAGATCCATATAATGAAATAAACTGCACACACTAACTATTAATTATAATATAAAATAAATCATGAATAAAAAGGTAGATTTCTGAACCTGGCAAGAAGGCAGTAGTGCCAAGCTTGGAAACACAACACACAAAATGAAACTATCTCAAAATATAACAGGCCATAAGATGTCTCATACTTAAGTACTCAAAATTTGGTTACAACTTTTGACCTATGTAATATTCAAGTAGAGATATCTTATGTTAAAAAATTTCATAAATCACTAACCGATAGTGGTCAAAACGGTTATTACATATGCTAATGTTAGCCATGACATAGTAATATAGTATGTATACATCACTGAGACATTCTTGTTGTGATACATTTATTCAAGTAACTCTCATCCTAATATAAAAATAGTTACCATCATGTTTTTTTCTCAAAAGAAGAAAAATAATGCTGGCTTTGGTTTGTATACACTTACAAAAAAAAAGAGTCACACATGAGGAGTGATATCACACTCAATACAAGTGTAAGCTTCAATTATCAAATGGAACTTTGTAAAGAATGTATTTATTATCTAACAGCTCAGTGCCACTGTAAGTCTTTACACAGTCATGTAGATGTACAAAAAAGTAAAATAATAATTAAACCCGATGTGTACTTCTTGTTGAAGTCCTCAGTCAACTTAAGTAAAGAGTCAACCTGCCATGTCTATTTAGTGTGTCTTCGTCCCCCCCCCCCCCCCCCTGACTACTACAACTGTCAATATGAAGTCAGAAAATAAGCTCAAAAGTTTGATAAAAATTGAAGTATTATCTTACATTTGTCCACACTGTTCCTTTCATCAGTTTTGAAACTTAATACTTTTTTTACATTTATTATATTTACTATTAATCTTCAAGCATTTATGATCAATCTCAATCATTTTATAACATGGTCTCAAGAATTTTGAGGCTTATTGGTTCTGAGCTCTATGTACATGGGTGTGACTCATAATATTGTCAAATTCACCCATAGTAGCAGCAATACGGTATTGGCGTACTGTAGCACTCTCATTAGGGTGGGAACAACTAAACACCAAAAGTTCATAAGTTATCATCTGAGTGTCGTATATACAATATCCACCAAAAGTAGTTCATAAGTTGTATCATCTGAAAAAAAAAAAAAAAAAAAAAAAGGACGAACAAAACAAAAAATTATTCTTTACACTATCTTCAGCTTCAGGTCGCACAAGCATATAGTAAAAAATGCTAGCAATTAAGAGGCTAGTAATAACAATTATTTTCCAATATAGGTGCATGATCCTTTGATTTTTTTCCACTCATTACTCGATCTAAATATACAGTTGTTAACTTAAATAAGAAACTTTGCAGATGTCCCTCTAATGATGCCGTTTTAAAAGCATCTCACGTGCTGCAGAATGGTACCACACCCCATGGCGCTACCTTCTGAAATTAGTGAATCATAATAGATTGTGCTATCTTTACTTCACCGTCTTCGCCATCACTACATAATAAAGGTTGAAATTAAGGTAAGCATTCGGCAGGACAGTTAGGATGTATATCTGTTTGCCCTTTGTATGAATTTGTACTCCATAGATTGTGCTGTACATTCTATAAATTCATAAATTGGGCAACAATCTATAGATTGGCTCACAAACAATAGATTTGGCAGCTTATCTATAGAGTGTGCTTCACAGTCTATAGATTAGCACCCATTGTAGTGCAATGTCTCTATCTATACTTTAAACAATTAGAAGTCTGATCAGTACAAGTATCATTAAGTCAGTATTAAATATTGTCACTATGATTGGATCCTATGATGTAATAGCGCAGCAAAATAATGAGTTTTATTGATAGAGCATTAAAGTATAATATAGTTTTAATTTCTGCCCTAAAATGTTCTTCATATAATCAGCTTCTCGAAACCATTTGCTGTAGTATGTCCACGTTTCCGTCAGTAGTGGGGAATTCGAAATATTCACAATTGTATTTTCACTGAATTTAGTGGCCAAGTACAACACATTCTTTGTAAAATCAGGTCTATAGTATAATATGTTAATAGTTTAAGTTGTTTGTATCTAGTAAAAAAGATTTCATAAAATCACTGCTCCGCCATTCATTGGTAGTCAGGAACATAGTGAAATTGCAAATTTTCAATTTCATTGCTGCAAATTCTTTTAATTAATGATATTAATCAATAATAAAACAATATAGATTTAAATCCTAACAGATCATTAAATAGTCACAAAAAATCACTCCAATAATCCTGTACAATCTCATAACAATACTATGCAGTCCCTGTTGAATTTACCAGTGAGGTGAGTGTCCTTGTATACTTAACTTCTCTCATGAAGTCAGTATTCATGTCTACTGTTTTTATTGCAGGTGTGCTGCACATATTGACATATTGATACACCAATAAATTATTTTATTAGGTACTGAACAGAGCCTGATAACTGTTGCCACATAGAAAATGCAGTAAAGTAAACAGGATGTGGCTTAGGGCAATATTTTTCCATATCACCTGTGTTCATAGTTATTACGTTGGGTTATTACGTCCCCCTAGGTTATAGAATTGTTTACCATGTTTTAGCTGTAAAATCATTTGTAATTGCTTATAATTAATAAAATTGATGTGATCATGACAACTAATATATCTATTATATCTAGCTACAATATTATATGAAGTGTTACTTTGTTGCTGTTGTTTGTGTGTTTGTGTGTCAGTTCAATTGTGAGTGTGTAGCTGTGTTGTTTGTGTTGCAGTTGATATTAATGGTGCAGTTTGAGATATTTGCTCCTTGGAATAATCCTAATGGCATCGCTGAATTGGAGGCTACATCATTTTTAGAGAATTCTTTATCCTTCATTTGTTCTATATCTTTGTATGAACTCAGTATGTGTTGTGGAAGGCCTCCCTCAGGCAAACCCAAAGTCCTTCCACAAGAACACTAATTTAGAACACTAAAATTAAATAGCTGATTCTGTGTCAGTACCGTTTTGTGTGTCTGTGTTATATGTTCCAGTTGTAGGTGCATGCCATCAGCATATTCCTGCTGTTAAGACTCAGTCTCTATTTGTGCCAAGTCATGGTACTCTATTTTTGGTTCATGCTGTGTTAGTTATTTTTAGCATGAGCAAGACCTTTTCATATAAAAGTCGCTTGCTCATGCCAGTCTGGTCATTCTATATATGTGAACTCCACCTTGTGTATGCAGTACTTCATCTATAAGTTTCTTAACCTACTCCACTGTCAAGTCTAAGGGCTATAAGTGTGGATAGCTGGTGGCAGCAAATACTTTGCTGTCCCCAGCTAGTTGGCAGTTGTGACAACCCACCCTGGGAGCGCATCTCGCCACATGTGTGACATGTGTTGTTGCTGTTTGAGCGAAGCTTGCTTATATGAATTCAAACTCTGAACATTTTTATGGCCAGGCAATTGTGTGGGCGCCGCCCACATGAAGAAGAGAAGTTGAGAGACAGAAGAGAAGGAGAGAGAGAACAGAAATAACTATCATTATGTGTTGTGCGTATGTGATGTTGTAGAGTTGTATGTTTGTGTGTTTGCATTGACAGAACTAATCACGTGTTCGTGTGTTTGTGATGGATTATTGTATTGCCATGTATGGTCATGTTGTGTGGAGTTGTTGTTGCTTCATGCCACGTTGTAAGTTGTAGGGGCGGAGTCAAGTTTTATATTTAAGCTCTGACTTTGCCTCGTGCTCTTTAGTGTTCAATTAAACTAAAACTTAGTATATCGATTCGTCGGCTGAGCGCTAGCTGCGGCGAGCGTTCAGATTGAGAATTCTGGTGGCAGCGACTTTGGCTGGTACCAAGTGCGAGTGTCCCTGGAAACTGCGGATCACCGGGCGACCCCACAAATTGCATAATTCGACTATCTGGAACATCACAGTGTGCCAATTTTGTTATCATGGTTTTTCTAGCAGAATGGTTTGTCTTCCTCCCTTGTAATGAGCCTTGAGTAGAAATTCTCTTCATAATCTGCCCAATTCTATCCTTTCCCATTTTCTGTTTTTTATACCAATGTGCGCCATCACCAGGTTTATAATTGATAGATAGATAGAAAGGAGAATCTGGGTTGCACATTTCAGTTGGCCGCTGGGCAATATACTTTTCAAAAATCAGAACAGGGCACTTTTCTGGGAGTGCTCCACATTTTTGGCTTAAAGACTCGAGTATTGTTTGATTCCCCAGATCTAGTTTTTGTGTCTCGCTCACTAAACTCTATATACTTTGAGCCATCAGATGAACATTTAAGTTCCAAATCTCCAAAGGTAAGCTTATAGTGCTCGTCACGGCCTCTCATGCCCATATGCACACATAAAAGGAATCAAATAGTGTTTTGTAACACCTCTGGACCACTACAACCCAATGCACCATTTTCCCAAAGTTGTTGTATTTCATCATCTCCTAGAGATTCGGAAGCTTTAGATCTACTACCTTTACCCTCTTTTTTTAGCATGCTACTAATTTCTGACGGGAACTGGCAAATTCTGCATCTCTGATGATGCTATAGGTCTTATGTTTTTCTTTCAAATACCTGTCAAGACTTCTCTGGAAACAAATTAGGGTATCAGGCTCATAAAATTTTCCATCAGTACGTCTGATTTTGCAATAAAAATGACCTAATAATCGGTCCAGCTCCACAGGTGGAATGTCTTCTATTAGTCTTTCTTCCTTAATCGACTTGCACCATTTATACTATGTTTTCAAGTCTGATGCCGTCTTCCGTTATGTGTTGATGTTTTTTTTTGCATTTCTACAAAATCTTCAAGCTCTTTTCCTCCCTTTTCAGTCATTTCCTGATTTTCTCCTTCAACAGGACACGCTGAAAGTAGCCAATCAGTGATGTCTTCAGAAAACAAAGAAAGTAAAGCTTGAGTTTCTTCTTCAGGGAGATCTGGAACACTAGAGGAACCAGAAGCCATCGCACAAGAAATTTGTTACCAAGGTATTCACGCATGAGTAGTACCTAATAAATTTATTATCCATTGGATACCCGAGAATATTACTCGTCTGATTGGCGATATTTACGCTCGTGCCTGCGGCACTCGCGTAAATACTAAGCCAACAGACTCGTGATATTCTCCTGTATCAAATGAATAATATATATGTTTTGGTCTGGGAAATGATTTTGTAATAGGAGGCTAGAGTGGGTCTGCACCTTTAGTCTTTCATATACAATGTAAATGATTTTCGTAAATAAACAGTAGGTTCACAACAAACAAATAATTGGTCAAAGTATAGTAATGGTATGTAGAGTGCCACGTAGCTAACATAGCTACTTGGACATATGGAGCATTAATGGTGCGAACACTTAGCGCTACCATAAATTAGCTAGCTATTACAATATAATATCAGACGAAAAGAATATTTTATTGGCTATTCGAATCAGGTATAATGGATCAATATAGCTAGACCATTATGACGATGTCTCAGTAAGAGAAGTTAGACAGGCGAGACACTCACCGGTTATAAACTTTCAACGTAAACTCAACTTTGAGCAATTCCGTTAACTTACCAGCGGCATAAAGCAAACTACTGCAGGCTGCAAGAATTCAATTATTAGCTCATGTGATTATAGCTTAACGATAGGGGGTGTTACCCACAAAAGCTGATTTGTGACTCTAAAGAGGGTTCCCTGCAGTGAAGTTTACACCTTGGGAGCTGAAAGCTTTACGAATTTTTCTAAAATCAGCCCGAAATTCAGAAAAGTACACAATGAAAGGTCCTAAATCGCCGTTCTGAGAAGTTCATACATAAATAAACGGTTAATTGTCTGTAATCTCTAAAATCAGAATGTGACAGACAGACAGACAAGATGACCACTATAACCTTATTGTGCATGTGAGCTGAGAGCTTATAAAGCTAGCAACACAATGACCAAAACAAAAAACTACATCAGCAGACTTCATGTAGTCCAAAATTGGCCACTTTGCAAACCAACAATGGTGGAAGGACCCTTGTACCTTAATGATAACACTGCATGAGGTTGAAACAGTTGGCTAACTGGACTTGACTCGTTAATATAAGTGTACTAAAAATAATAAAATAAAAAGGAAAACTAGTAATAAAAAACATTGAAAGGTCACTTGCTTCATGTGATGATTTAATATCAATCAATAATACCTTAGATATAGCTAATGTTAAACTTTTTTCAAAGCATTCCTATTCCCTTTCATGGGGTGTACCAGTCATGTGACTACAAAGCGAGCATGACTCTAAAGAGGGTTCCCTGCAGTGAAGTTTACAATTAAATAAATTCCAAAATTGTGATCGGGCATCTCATGCGATTTTTCTCTGATCACACTGGCCAATATATAAATAGTGTATTGGAAATCTAGAATCAAGTATGTAGTTGTAAATTGCCACTGATAATTTGTAACCACTTGATCCTTAATTCTTTTAGCACAGCTTGCCCAAAGTATTTGTGCAGTGACCCTTTAGAAAGATGGCTTAATAAAGTGAATTTAATAGGTCATATCTCACAGATAAAAAGGAATATAAATACCTTATACTACTGCATTTATAATTTTTTGAAAGATTGTGTGGCGGGGTACTTGCTAGTATTTTATATCCCAATACTGCAATACTTAATTAAAAACTAACTCCTATGGAATAATATAAATAAATTCTACATTTAATAACTAAATTAAAACTCTTACAAAAGTTAATTGTGTTGAAGCCTGAAGATGAGATACAGGCAACTCCATAGAAGTATTAAATTCCAGAAGTACGGCCATTTGGTAAGTTGAAGCCTATAATATTTAAAAAAAGAAGAAAAGATGAAGCAAAAACCTTAACCATAACAATTTAGCCAATAGACATACATGTACGTACTACTTAACACAACATTTCAAAAAAAAAAAAAAATTTCAATCGTTGTGTTTACATGAGGACCATTAGTAATCATGAAAAAATTTAACCTAATCAGAGGTACCTGATATATATATATACAAGTATATATGTATATATATGCTGTAGTCATGTAAATTAAATAGGAGTATTGGCAATTCTTTAATGTTGTGTTTGTGCTGTTAAAAGTCTACACGTAGATAAATGACTCAGGAAAAAGTGATGCATATTAAAATACACCATAAAAAGACAGGAATTAGTATAAGTAATAGCATGGATAATTGTGCTATTCGGGATTAATAGCACGAGGCAAAGCCGAGTGTTATTTCAATTGCTTTACGAGTGCTATTGACCCCTAATAGCACAGGTTACCTGTGCTATCACTTGCTAATATAGGCTAGCTTTTTAAAAAGTCTTTTGCAATTGTAGCTACACTGTATCGTTCACTCGCTATATCCTTATTTCAGGATTAGCTTCTGCTGAAACTTTCTTTTCAACGTACGACTATTCCTAATCTATTGTAAAACATTCCATCTAATACGGGTAGAAATTCTGTGGTAAAGAAGGATATTGTCCCCAACTAGCAACTACTCGAACTGTACGTTTCCTAGGTTAACGCTCTACGCATGCGCACTTACCCGTACTATTACACTTAGTTACCAAGGTATTTCAATTAGTTACACGCTATTTCACTTTCCCCGTGTGATTTCAATTGAACAGCGATTTTTCCCATACATTTTTTAATGGGTAACTTACGCGCCATACTTTTCGTAAAAGTAATAGTATGGGTTACTGTGCTATTCGGGATTAATAGTACGAGTAATGTAATTGAAATAGCACAAGGCAAAGCCAAGTGCTATTTCAATTTCTTTGCGAGTTACCCGTGCTATAGCTTGCTAATAGTAGGCCAGCTTTTTTAAAAATTATTTGCAAATGTAGCTAAACTGCACTATCTCCTTATTAGCTTCCGCTGGAACTTCGTTTTCAACATACGGCTTTCCCTAATCTGTTGAAAATTATTCTGTCTAATATGGGTAGAGCTTCTTTGGTAAAGAATGACATTGTCTCCAACTAGAAACTACTTGAACTGTACGTTTCCAAGGTTAACGCTGCACGTGTACGCACTTACCCGTACTATTCCACTTAGCTACCGTAGTATTTCACTTAGTTTCCATGCTATTTCAATTAGTTACGCGCTAATTCACTTTCCCCGTGTAATTTCAATTGAACAGCAATTTTTCCTATACATTTTTGAATGGGAAATTTACGTGCCATACTATTAGTTAATTAATCCTTTATAACATTAAGTATATTATAAGTGCCAAAAAAATGGCAAGGTTAATTAGAATGAGCCATATCAACACTCATGTCACCCATTTAATCAAAGAGAGCTGTACATAAATAAATTAAAAGCTAGTTTGTACTACACTGTATGTAGATCTCTCATTCACTTCACATGCTCACAAAACCTTTAACACATTTTTAAGATAAAATAAATATAGACACATTTTAAATCTATATTAGCAATTATATTCCACAATACTTATCCAAATACTTAAAATATTATCACTCAATGAAAAGATATTCAACATAACTTTATCTTTGAACAAAACATATCCTTAACAACTGCAGTCATTACTCGACGACATTCAAATAAAGCAACGAAAAATTTGTACAACCATTATTGACAAATATTCACTACCAATATTTTCTTTTAATTAACAAAAATTAGATGAGCTTGCTTATTTTTAATACTTTAGAAACCAACATTCTTAACTCATAACATGATTACATAGTAGGTCATGACTCAAATATCTTGCTACTAGTTCAATGTACAAAAAATACTTTAGGTATTATATTGGTAATTATATTTAGGGTAAATGAGTAGGCTAGTAGAGCCTCAAGAGTCTGGTAAATAGAAAGGTGATTCTATAAAGAGCTCATATGCCACTATCAATGCATTACATCTACATATGCAGAGGACCCACATCAAACTAGGCATTACTTCTTGCTGTCAATCTTCAACTTTAGTGATTCACAAAAAAAAACAGCCACTGTTGTATACTATCAGTATAAAAAAGTACAACTTGCTTTAAATTAGAATATCTTAATCAGATGTTAATATTTCTTTAATATTTTTAGCTTTATTAGTACATAGTTACAGCACATCCTAATTGTTAAAGTTACATAGCTAAGATGATTGTTCGCATTGGGAATTTATTTCTACTATTGTATGTATTACTTAGTATAACAGAAGCCATAGTTATAGTTAATTGTTAAAGCTAGCTAAGTTGACCGTTAGCATTGGGCACAAAAAACAACAATGCTGTAGTGATATATTATATAGCACACATTAGGAATAACTCACTCAACTCACAGAGCTACCTTCCCACATTCCTAATGTGTGCTATATAATATATCACTGTTATTTTGTTCTGGACTTTTATTAATCTCATGGCTCTGATTATTTTTTTTATTGCAATTAACATTAATTTGTTAGTAATTAGAGGGTTGAGGGCTCTCAGAATTTTCTAATATTACCCTTGTGAGTTTGCTGAGTTTGGGGCTCTCTTGTCTATTTGCATCCAGCACTGTATGCATCATACAGAGCCATGAGATTAATAAAAGTCCAGAACAAAATAACAACATTCTATTAAGTTAGTTGTCAAAATGTTCACTATTTCTACAAGCATAAGTATATCAAAGAATACTAACCTGAAGTGTATATTTACTCTTGAAACAGTTTGAAACTATCTCTCCCTGTAAAAAAACAAAACAAAACAAAAAAAATAAAAAAACAAAAACAAAGATGTTGCTACCATATATGTACTATACTATGCATTAAGCAAACATTCAATTCTTTTTTTTCTCCATATTCAACGCTGCATATTGAATGCTCCAATGTATACCAGTGCGTAGTTCAACTGAATTTTTGGAAGTATGACAGAGGTACCTGTTTTGGAAAAATATCCAATGTTTAATAAAAATTTATTACACTCATTGTACATTATGAGGATGACATATCACTTTCATGCTTGCTATTTCAGTCACTGCAGCCTCTGTTAAATGTAGTTTTCTCACAAATGTAACTTATAAAACTCACTTATAAAATGATATAAGCATTCACAATCTCTTCATTTTTACTTTTTAACTGCATTTTGTTAACAAAATGTTCAGAAAATTTTAAAAAGAGGCAAAAAGAAGTGGAGAGTGGAGCCCCCTAAAAGAACCTATGTAAGTATTATATATACACATGTATATATGAACTCACCTTAGAAAATTTAAATACCCAGTTTAATTTTCTGCCATTGTGTTGGGATGAATAAAATGCTAAAAATCTCATGTAACTTTTCTGTAACTGAAAAAAATAAAAATAAAAAAATAAAAAAATAAAAATTAGTTAAAAAATAATGAGAGAGAAAAAATTAAATTACTTTACCTCTCCAGGTACATTGAAAGGACATCCCTGAGTGAAGGGCCATGCAACCGAACTCAGCACCATTACAGAAAAGTCTACTACAAAATAAAAAAATAAAGCATAGTATGCTATCAGTATGTCCAGAATTTACATGCATGTGTATCCGTGTTTTAATTAAACTAAAACAGGACACTGATGTGTACAATGTGTACAATGTGTACAATGTGTACGTCTTTAATCGCTTCACTACTTAGAAATGAACTGTGCCAGCATACACATGTACCACCACTAATAAAAAATCAATGATTGGATAGCAGCTTACAAAATAGTCATTGCAAAATCTTACTGCAATGAGAAGTTTACTTGGAATGATAAATATATAAGAACTTATGAGAAGTCTAAATTCAAAATGATGATGTGATTCATACTGCTTGAAATGCTAGGGCATAACGGAAAAACTGTATTTTACTAATTTACATACATAAGATCTAGTTGATATACTGTATAAACTAAGCTATTGGGTTTGAAATATATGCAATGAACTAAAATAGAGAGATGACCTATAAAAGTGATATCAGAACAAGGTTGATAAACAAAACAACAAATCATTATTAAAAAGGATTTACAACTGTCCATATAAGGATGCATATTAACAATACCACAATTTTATACTTCTCAATCAGTGTTAAACATGATGAACAATATTGCAAATACAACAATTACGACATGTTGTAAGTAAGACTAATCCTTTAGAACTACATTTTGACTAGTATTGCATATGCTATTAAGCACTGCAAGAATTTTTAATTCATACAAAACTCTGAATTTTACTCATTGTCGCTCTAAAATTTAAGTAAGTTGTTTTACACCTACTAATTTTGTTTTTGTTTTTGTATGCAGCCCTGGATACAAATATCTAATAGCCATAATGATACCTAAAAGTCGATTAGCCATAAAGAGGCCTGAAGGCGAATGAATCAAGGTTACCAATTTAGTAGAAAGCGGATCAGTAGTTAACGTGCATATTATAACTTTAACACTAAGAGTTGCCAGCTATTTTTATTGCTTTGATTTTTAAAATTGGGTACTGATTTCCAATTAATTTTTATTAGAAGTTACATTTTATGGGATTAAACACAACCATAAAATAGTATATGATTATACAATGAGTGCTATAGCACACTCTACAGTGGTGTAGGAAGATGTTTCAGTATGAAGGGGGAGGGGGGGGGGAGGGCTCCAGCCGGAGCCCCCTCCCCTTTCATACGCCACTTTTCTACTCCATTGAATACACTCACAGTTTCAATTTTTTCTCTCCAGGCACAAGAACATACATACATTATATATATAGCAAATACTCACAGTCTAAATTTTCTCCAGACCCAAGCACATGTTGCTTAAAGCGATCATTAAGATCCTTGCTCAAATTCATGTCTTGGAACATTCGTTGTAGTTTGCTTGTGTATTCAAAACCACAAGCCTGCTTCAATTTTGATATCATACTTGCCTACAAAATAAAAAATAGTAAATTATACCAAACATTCAAACATTTACAGAGCTAGAACTAACCACATACAAAAGCCACATATGTAATGCCATTCTTTCCAACCGAACGTGGAGTTAAGCAAAAGCAAAAAAGAAAACTAAATATCTATCTAAAAACAAAGTATTCCTGGGTTTAGTCATTTATATATATTTTACTCTAGTAATAAAAAAAAAACCCTAAAAATTTTAAAATGGAGATTTACAAGAATTGCTTTAAAAGCTTGGGAGCTAGCCAAGTTCTAAAAATTATGGAAACACAAGAATGTCACTTACCCCATGTGATGATTCTATATCCTAAAAATCACTGCTATTGTGAAAGACCATTTTGTTCATCCTTTTACTATAATATCATTGAAAGAGACGATGATTTCGGGATACAGAATCATCACATAGGACAAGTGACGTTTCTTGTTTCCATACTTTTTAGAGTTTTGCTAGCTCCCATACTTTATGAGCAACCCTAAATCCCTAATTTTTACATTTTGTTTTATTGCTGGTTTCGATATTTTTTTTTGTAAAAGTATCTTTATAATAACTGTTTCAACCATGATGTCACTAAAACAAGACTCCAAAACTATCTGCACCTATTATATACAAAACTAGTTTGGCAACATAGTAATATTACCTGATGCTTAAACTGGAGTAGCTAAACCATTTTACAGTAAACACCAACAGCATACAATTGTTCAAACAAGAACTTTTCATAAATTTCCAGGTTCTATCTATTGCACAATACAGCAGAATAAGTTCAGTTTTCAACGGGTAAGGGTCTGTTCACTTAATGTTCAATTGGTGCAGGAAAACCTAAAACATGGTGGCAATCTGCATTAGAGAGATGGTCTTGGTTAGACTATCTGCTAGAGTTCAAGTGCAGTAAAAAAACTGAAGTGGTCACAGTATGGATAGCACATGACATGAATATCATGAATATGAAGATGATGAACATTATGAGACTTTTTAAATCAATAGCTTTAACTGCTGTTACATGAAAGTTCTGGCTTAAAAATTGGATTTGGAACTTCATTGGGTCTCCAGAACAAAGCAAGCATTTGGGAAGATAGCTGTTCCCAAAAAGCAGAATCATCAGGGTTTAGTTTAGCCGGAATATAACTTTTGCTGTTGAGGATTACCCCATGCAGCAATCCCATATTTAACACACCCACATAGACATTTTATTACGCTAATCATGATTGCTCTATAAGCTAGGAAGAATGTTAAGTAACAGTACGTTTAGATGTACACACCTCAGCATCATCAGATGCAGAATTTCCATGAACTAGACGCTTAGCCAACATTTTAGAATAAAACTTTTGAAAAACATCCTTGTCGTCAACATAACGAAATATGACCATCTACAAATAAGAGTAATAAAAAAATGACCAACCATAAGAGGGAGTGAGAGGAGAGAGAAATTACCACATTTTGCAATGCATCATCTAATTCAGCTTCATCTGGATTCTTTGCACTGTATAAAATTCAACCAAACACAAGTAAACATCGTACTGTTATCTTGCCAAATATTTTTTACAGCATACAATTAGTCTTAAAAATAAAACATACACAATTCGTAAAGAGTACATATACATTGACAGTTGGTCACAACCTAACCATGTTTACAATAAAAATACCCTTTATTGTAAAATTTTAATATTTAGTTGTACAAAATTACCTTTTTCTTAGTAAAACATCACAATATCTTGCAAGCAATTCGGGTGATCGTGAAGTGGCTCGAGGACCAGACGTTGCGGCATTACTGTTCACAAATTTTGCACATGCCTATATATATACACATGTACAAATGTAGTTCTAGAAGTATGGCAAAGTTATCTCTGAATGTATACTTTTTGGAAAAAATATTCAATGTACAGGTATAACAAACAATTTATTCCACTCATTGTACAACATGGGTTATGATACTGTATTTTACTCTCACACTTGAATTTTCTTAAAATATATATTCATGTTATATGATCACTTGTGTAATAAGTACTATAAATATAATGAGACCTTTAAATAAAATGAAAGGGTTGTTCAACAAACCATTGCTGAATAAAACCTGTCCAACCACTTTGCACACTACTAACCACTATTAGAACTGTTGAGAATTAAAATTTCTATTTACAATACACATACTGACAAGTGTTCTGGTTTGTTCGTTTCTTTTTTTTTTGGTAGGGCTGCAACTTTAGCCATTAGCAAACACAAATCACTAAAACCAGTAACATCTAGATGTCTGACAAACCACTCTAATTGTATTTAACTTCTTGAAAGGGAAATGTAAAAAGGGAAGGGGGAGATGATTGTTTAAGAAAAACAGGTACCGAACATATGGTCTTACCCCACACATAAACTTTGATTTCATGGTTTAAGAGTTCCATGCTGGGCAATATATGAGGACACCTGTTATCAACATTACGTATCTGAATCTGGAAAAGACTTTGAAAGTACATAGAACTTTGGATAGGAAAGTTGGCTGTATCTCATTCTTTCAATTCAAGAATATACATGCAACTTGTACGTAATCACAGTACACACACACACACACACACTAAATAATGTGCTTCACTCTGTGTCCTCACCTAAAGCAACACAATTCCACAACATGTCAGTCAATAAGCTCATGAACTCATCAAGGTCCCAACAATGTAACCAGATTATCAATAAAAATAAGATGCAAGCTACGTTTTACTTTTGAGTCAACTTCAATAATGGTATGATTAAGTTGGTCATTACTAAAATTAGGTTCATCAGTATTTCTGTTCACATCCTAGCAACTGCATGACTTAATTAAATTTCACCATCACAGCATTTATCAGTTTTGACCTGTTTTGATTACTATTAGAAGTTCAGTCTGTATTACCAAGAGATTCTAGAGTGTGACATCATGTAACTGTCTTGTAACTATTGTTAAAGCTGTTGCGACAATAACAACACTAATGTTTTAGCAACTGATGTTTAAAGTTGTCAAAAGTTATATTCAAGTAACTAAGAAACGAAAGTGATGCGCATGACATAAAGATTACGTAAAATGATCTACGATGATAAATGAGTGAGCATGCGTACAAGAATGCTATAAGAATGAATAAAGTGAATGTATACAGTACCTAACAATACTCCCCCTCTAGTAACTCAAAGAACAAATAGTTGGGTCAAAATTATTAATTCCATGACCACTCTCTGGCTAACTTGTTTTGACTATTGGTGTATCTTCTATGAACCTTTTATAACAAATTTAGCTCCCAGGTCCCTCACAAAAGTCCCGGCAATTTTTTTTACATGGCAATATTCAAAATTGCTGCCAATGTCAGTTTTAAAAGTTAACATTCGATCTATATTTCCATGCACAGACATACTTGTATACCAACTGGTAAAGTGTACCCAATGGCAAAACCATTTCACACTTCATGCAGCTGCCATCATGCCATGTGGCTATCATATGTGACCGTCTATAGGAAAACCAGGCACAACGCGGCACCTTCGAATTTTTTTTTTTTTTGCACTGACGGAGTTGTCGGCGTCCAGATATTGAGCTCTCCAAGTTTTATCGTCGCAGCTTTAGTCGTTCCTGCTATAATAGACCTAACCGTTCCCTTCCGTAGGCTTGAAACAATACATTTTTAAGAAATCGATCGATCTTTTCTCGATATTACGCACGCCGCGTTGTGCCTGGTTTTCCCGTAGACGGTCACATATGTTGAGCCTTCATCAGGTAGGTAGAGACAGTGTAGTATAGATATTAAGGGACTGCTGACATTTATTGTGTGTTCTTACACAGATGGTCATTAATTCTTAGTAATACAAGAGCTTACCTGGAAAAAATGGAAACAAGAGAGGGAGATTCTACTTGTATTCTGTGTGGTAATGGCAATGTAAGCAATGAAGCAACTCACTCTATTTCTACAATTGAGAGGTGGGACAATATAAAGAGGAAGTCTCAATTATGGATTGGTTTGGACAAGTTTGGCAGTATCCATTCCAATGTTGATTGGGAGCATGGTCCTGCCGGACACTGGGCTCATGAGTCATGTAGAATGACTCTATGCAATGCAACCAAACTGGAGCAAGCTAAGAAGAGACAGAGAAAACGAGAACTTGAACGATCTCATGAAAAGGCTTCCTCTGTTTCTGGATGTTCTTCTCAAGCAGTAGCTCCAGCTGCCAAGAGGCTTCGATCAAGTCTAGGGCCAATACATGATAAAGGAAAATGTGTGTGGTGCTGTAAGCCCGAGTCACCAAAACATCCAGAAACAAAGCTCTACCTGATATCTTATGATCACACATGGGCAACTTTCAAGCTCCACACAGTGACCCTTCAAGATCAGGCAATGCGTGACATAATTAACTGTCTTATTGAATCTGCAGCTGATGATCCATATGCCCTTGAGATCAGGTATCACCATAAATGTTGGCTGAAGTATGTGCGTAGATACCAGAAAATGAGTGAAGATGACAAACTTCCACAAATGCACAATGTCACTCTCCGTGAGGCTCGTACGATGTTCTTGGATCACGTAAGAAGTGTAATCTTTGAAGAACATGAGTTGAAGTCGTTGCAGAGCCTCCTTCGAGACTATTGCTCAATAGTTTCTCGGTATGGCTTTCCAACTTCTGGGATAAAGTCTTCTTATGTCAAAGATATTCTAACCAGGGAGTTTCAAGACAAGATTGGTTTTCACCCCCGTTCTCAACGGAATCAGAGCGAACTGGTGTATGATTGTACAGGTGGTGGTTCGTATGTTGAAGCAGCACTCCTTTCCATTGGTGTCAGTAGTGAGCAGTTGGTGTGTAATGTAGCTAGGCGGCTAAGAGACGACATAAACTCTGTCAAGCATGTACCATGGCCACCAAGAGTTGAGGAACTAGAACAAGAGGAAGAACTTTCACCTCTCATGTTGCAGCTTCTATCTGCCTTACTTGGTAAAAAGGGGGTAGATCTCTCTCCTACCACACTCTCTCTCACCTCACTCATTACTCAATATGTGTCAAAACGACCAACGACTACTGCCATCAATGCCACAGTTACCCTTCATGGGATCACTCGCAGCAAGGAGCTTGTTGATTCTTTCTACAAGCTGGGCATGGGAATCAGCTATTCAAATGTGCTTCTGCTGCATGATGTGTGGGCTATGCATGATCTCAAGCAATGTTCTATTTGTCCTGATGAGATAGCAGAGAAAGTACCCAGCATTAGTATCATTGACAATGATGATTTTCGCAATGATACTTTGACAGGAGGGGGTACTGCACACCGCACTAACTGGATGTTTCTTCAGCGCATAGAGCATCAAAGCATTGAAGTTTGAGCAAACCGTGATATTCTTCCACACAAGGAAGATCCCAAGACTTTGTCACCAGTGCTGATTCAGAAGGCATCTGATATGCAGGTTGTTACACCATACAAGACCATTAAACGTGGTGAACCTCCCATCCGCCCTGAACCCATAACAACTATATCAACTACGGCGCCTCAGCGCAAGCGGAGCATCATTCATGCCTTGGCCCGTGTAGACTCAAATGGTGATCGCAATGATGCAACTGAGCAGACTATCCCTTCTTATGGTGGATTTCATGCTAGTTTAAATGGAAAGCAAGGTAAGAGCAAAGCATACTTTCATATGTCATACAACCAACCACCAAATAAGTCGGTTGTTAATGCCATCATGGAAAAGTTATCTACTATCATAATGACTAAGAACATGCCCTTTGCCTTCCTGGTTGGAGATCTTCCTGTGTATACCCTCATAACCTTGTTGAAAGCTGAGAACCCTGAAAAGTTTCATGATATTGTCCCTTTTCTTGGTCCCTTTCATACCCAGTGTGCCATGATGAGTACTATTTATAAACGCTACAAAGGGAGTGAGTTAGAAGAGTTGCTCGTGGCAGGAGGAGTTGTAGCTGAGGGTTCAGTTGAACATGCTCTAAAAGGAAAGCACTACAAGAGGGGGTTGCGTTGCTTAAAGCTCATGTACGAGGTTCTCATGACTCAGCTGGTGAAGGTACAACTGGTGCCCAATCTGGCTGGTGAGACTAAGAAGAATGTTGAGATTCTAAGGGATACAAACCTGACCCGAGAAAGCAGAGCTGCTGCTCATAAGGCACTGGAGGATGATAGTTACCTTGCACACCTTGTTGATGACTTGCTTACACATGTAGAGGGCAGTGACATGGCAGATTACTGGAAGGACTTCTTATTCATGACAGATGTACTTATGCAGAATGTACATGCAGTTCATATCTGCCTATGGGATGAATATGTCAGCTCCCTCCGTGCAATGCTGCCATGGATGGTAGCATATGACAACAACTGGTATGGGAGATGGCTCCCTGACTTCTGGGCAATGCTTACTTCTCTTACGGCTGAGCAGATCGCGTTCCTTCGTGCTGACTTTGCTCAGTCGATCACTGGTAACCCATATTCTAACATGCCGTGGGACATGTGGATTGAATGCACCATGAACAAGGGTAGCAAAATGAAGTCTGGTTGGCTATCAATCCTCAAGAATCTGTACCCACAATGCCCTAGCAAATCGGAAAGTGTACACAAGAAAGCACACAGAATGTAGCCCGAAAAGAATGAGAGAAGATGAGCAATGTGTGCAAGATCTAATTACCTGTATGGGTGAGTTTGACTCTTACCCGTTTGACTCAGCCACCCACTCTCCGTACCCTACAATCAGCCATGCTTGCTTCTGGTGAGCTCATTACAGACTTTAACTCAGCCCACATTGCTGGGGAAGAGAAGGTGACCAATTTCTTGAAAGACAGAGTTTTCAGTAAGAACACCTCTATCCATGCAAGTGTCCCCCTGAGCAAACGCTTAACGTTTGCTAAAGAACACCGTGCAGACTCTGTCAAGGAGGATCACAAAGCCAGAGCTGCTGAGATGGAACAAAGTGCTCTCAAGGCAGTCATCAGTTTGGTTGAGGAGAGTCAACTTGTTGACCTCCCAGAGTTGCTACAACACCGTGTCACGGAAGAATGTGTGTCGCTGTTCAACTCTAGTGGTACATTCAGGAAAGTGCAGAAGAGCAAGCTTTTACAGAAGCTCTTTCTCCAACCAGTGACCTTGCAAGAGTCTTATATTGCTCTCATAGACATGGGCATGATTTGGAGAATGGCTACTCCATCAGCAGAAGATCGGCAGAAGCAAGATGGCACTGCATACAAGTGGTCAGATTATGCTTGCAAAGTGTCGTCCATCATGCTTGCTCGCCATGAGAGTGCCCAGTCCATCATTTGTGTTAATGATCCGTATGATGCAACACACTCAACCAAGGATGATGAACGAGACTTACGGATACAAGGGAACAAACACGTTCCCAACATTTATATAAAGCTGGATGACCAATTTCCCTCAGCCAGAGAGTTTAAGACATTCTTATGCAGCACCAGCAACAAGACCTGGTTACAAAAGCTACTTTGCAGTCATCTGACTGAGCTTGCTCAAAGGTCGAACACAGAGATTGTCTACTCCATTAGTTCCAAATGCATGAACTTATCAACACAGCAACCAATGGAGAATTATTGCTTCAACCAGTCTGAAGCGGACACCATCTTCTTTTCCATGTATTTAGTTTTACGTAATTCAGGATACAACGGCCCAGTTGTCATTGATGTAGCTGATACAGATGCCTATGTTTCAGCTGCAGTTATTGCAAGACAGTTGCCTGGAATGCTTTGCATCAAGAGAAAACAGGAGACAATCTTATGCCGTGGCTTGGTAACTGAAGAAATGGCAAACTGCATTGTGCAGCTACACTGTTTTTACTGGTTGTGATGCCAACTCAGGGTTCTATGGCATGGGCAAGCCTTCAGTGTATCATAAAGTGGCGCAAAGTGCTTTAGCACAACATCAGCTTGCTAAGTGTGGGGAGAGAGTGGATCTTGAGGAAGAAGTGTTGCAAGAGCTTTTTAAATTCACACGGCAAGTGATCTATGGAGACATGAAGAGTGGCACTATGGCTGAATCACGTGCTGCAAAATGGAAGGCGATGAAAAACAACAACATTTCTTCGACTCCCACCAGATGCAGATAGTCTTTACCAACACTGCCTTCGTGCTAACTATGTCATACCTAGCACGACATCCCACATTGAGGACTCATCCTTCACCAATTGGACGTGGCTGGGAGCTGATTGATGGTCGTTGTCGTCCTGTCCGTCACACACGTCCAGCTCTCCCAATACATCTACCTGCACCGATGCCATCTGGAGAGAGTGATGAGATGGAGTCTGATGATGAGGAAGAAAGTGATAGCCATGCTTTGGGGAAGATGACTGAATGCTCATCAGAATCTGATTCTGATTATAGTGAAGCTGAATGCTTTGATATGGATTGACATTGTTACACATTATAGGTATATGTTTTTCTGATATTTTGGCCCAAAATTTCACTTTAGCACAATATTGATACCAGAATTGTATTTCTCATGGTTGATTTGCATGAAAAAGTGTCTTCACTCAGGATTCTAGGTGATATAGGTCAAAAGTTAACGCCTTAATTTGACGTTGGCAGCCATCTTGAACATTGTGGTTATAAAAAAAATTGCCGGGACTTTTGTGAGGGACCTGGGAGCTAAATTTGTTATAAAAGGTTCATAGAAGATACACCAATAGTCAAAACAAGTTAGCCAGAGAGTGGTCACGGAATTAATAATTTTGACCCAACTAATATGAGGACAGATGATTAGGAAAATGTACTTGTCTTCCAGAGCGTGTTGTCGAAGATGAAGACGTAAGTGGTGGTAAATTCTTGATGCCTGTTACTTCCTGTAGATATGAATCATCCAAATAAGCTGGTTTTAGTCTGTCTATCGCTAAAGTATTCTTGCGACCACCGAAATCCATCATAAGGAGGTTGCAATGGCTTTCGTACTGCATCACATCGCACAAATACATGTGTACATGTAGATAACTCTTTGTGAACTGAAAAATTCTTTTGAAGTGATCTAGGTGCTTTAACTCGAACACTCAACATATGAGACTTCAACCTGGACATAAAATCAGTTGGATCTGGAAGAGCATTAACTTCACAGGAAAAAAAATTGTGCAGGCAATCTCAATGTAGCTCCATAGACTAGTTATGCTGTAGTTGCTGCCAAATCGTCTTTGATTGCAGAGCGAATACCTAGCATATGGTAGAACATCTAACCAATGAGTAGAGTGCTCCTGTGCTTTCAGAGAAGACTTCAGCTGTCTATGAAACCGTTCAACCATGCCATTGGTTTGAGGATGATAAGCAGTTGTTCATGCTCTTTTGATACCCAGTAGTGACATTAAAGTGTTCCATAAATTTGATTCAAATTGTCTTCCTCGATCAGTAATTAAATTTGAAGGAACTCCAAATCTGGCTATCCAACCATGAAGAAAAGCTTGAGCCACTGATTCAGTTGTTATAGAGGTCATCGGTATTGCTTCCGCCCATCTGGTAAATCTATCTACACAAGTCAAGAGATATGAGTATCCTTTACAAACAGGCAGAGGACCAACAATATCTACGTGAACAACTTCAAATCTTGAATAAGGAACTGAGAAGGATGAATGTGGAGTCGTAGTATGCTTGTGAATTTTTGCTCGCTGGCATGAAATGCAAGTCCTGGCCCATCTACAAACGTCTGCATTAATTCCCGGCAAAACATAGCGAGTCGTAAGAAGCTTTTGCGTTGCTCAAATACCCGGATGAGATAGATCATGTAAGGAATTAAATACAACTCGTCTCCATTCTAATGGTACAATAGGTCTCTGATGTCCGATTGAAACGTCACAATAGAGAGACAAATCCGTATTTGGAATAGAAATTGCTTCAATCACTAAAGTACACTGAGGTGAGGAATGAAGAGCTTTGAGATGTTTGTCAGTAAGTTGTGACTTAGCCATAGCCTCAAAATCAACTAAGCATTGGTCTCAATGCGAGATAAGGTGTCTGCTACAACATTCTTACATCCTTGACTGTGTCTAATTGTTGAAGTAAATTGAGTAATATAATTCAAATGCCTTGAGTCGGGGAGAATAGCGATCTGATCGAGAGTGTAGAGCGAAAGTTATAGGTTTATGGTCAGTCAAAATGTGAAATAATCTTCCTTCAACGAAATGTCTGAAATGTTTGATGGCTAGATAGATTGCTAGCAGTTCTCTGTCAAAAGTACTGTAGCGACGCTCAGCAGGTTTCATTGCTTTGGAGAAAAATGAAATAGGTCTCCATTCACTATCACGCATTGCTGAAGCACTGCTCCAACAGCTACATCAGAAGCATCCGTAACAATATTTGTAGGTGCATCAGGAGTGGGATACAACAGTAAACAAGCATTAGCTAGAGCGTCCTTTGTTTTCTGGAAAGCATCAGTCAAAGCATCTGTCCAATCCAATGTTTTGCTTTTGATGATGTAGAAGACAGAAAAATGTGTAGAGGTCGAATGATCTCTGCACAGTGAGGTATAAAACGATGATAAAAATTCACTAAACCAATGAAGCGACGTAGTTGTCGAGGTGATTCAGGTTTAGGAAAGTCGTGAATGACTTGAACTTTCTGTGGCAAAGGCCTAACACCATTTTTGTCGATGTGATGCCCAAGAAAAGTTAGCTCACTTGCTCCAAAACAACACTTGTTTTGATTGACAACTACTCCATAAGAAGCAAATCTCTCGAACACAGCTCTCAAATGTTGTATGTGCTCTTCAGGATTAGCACTAGCAATGAGGACATCATCTATGTAGCCATAAGCAAAATGTAGACCGCGAAGAACTTGATCCATAAATCTCTGAAAAGTTTGTGCGACATTCCTTAGGCCAAAAGGCATACGCACGGACTCAAACATTCCAAACGGAGTTGCTATAGCCGTCTTGTGTACATCCTCAGGAGCTACAGGGATTTGATGGTACGCACGAACGAGGTCCAGTTTGGAAAATATAGTAGCACCTTGCAATGTTGCTGAAAAATCGTGGATGTGTGGTATAGGGTACTGATCGGGCACAGTAACACGATTGAGTCCACGGTAATCACCACAGGACCTCCAATCTCCAGGATTTTTCTTGGGTACCATATGTAGAGCTGAAGACCATGCACTTTTCGAGGGTTGAATAATACCAAGCTGCATCATATGTTCGAACTCCTGTTTGGCGATTTTGAAACGTTCGGGAGCTAAATGTCGGGGGCGGGTAGAAACAGGAGGACCAGTTGTTCCAATGTGGTGTTGAACGTCGTGTAAAATTGGAGTGTCCGTTGAACTCACTTGTGATAGCGAAGGAAATTCTGCCAAGAATTTTGAATACTGACAATCACTGCTCTACGGAAAATTACTCGGCTGCAGTGATGAGTCAACTGACAGAATTCCTTGAATGTGCAATTGAGTTTTGGTATCAATGAGCTGTTTCCGATTCACATCCACAAGTAATTCGAAATGACCAAGGAAATCTGCACCAAGTATAGGCTTTTGAACGTCAGCAATGATAAAAATCCATGGCAAAGATCTTTGTAACCCTACATTCAAGGTTAATGATCGTTTACCGTAGGTACTGATTGGTGTGTCGTTCACGGCGAGAAGAGTTAGCTTGTCTGTTTTGCGATCTGAACTAGAAGGAGATAGCCACGCTGACTTTTGAACCAGTATCAACGAGAAATTGTGTTTGTGTATTTTTGTCTGTAACGTAAAATACGTGACTGCAATTCGAGCCGGAGACACCTGTCGCCGCTAGCGACCAGCCTGATCGTTTTCCCAACTGCAAGGTTCACGACATTTCTCAGCCTTGTTCCCATACTTGGCGTGGTACCAGCAGAAGGATTCTGGGTAGGCAGTGGTAGAGGGTGCTGGACTATTCGCCCGACGAGACTTCGAACGACTCCGTCCTTGAGGTCGAGTCCTCATAGATGCCACTAGGTCGGACAATCGAGCGACATCTTCTCTAAGCTTTCTCACTTCACAAGCTTCAAGACGTTCAAAGGTAGGCTCAGTCATAGAACCTATCGTTGGTGCTGCAACTTCCATTACCTTATCAGCCATGTCTGCCAATTTAGAAACGTCAACAGCCCCATCCATGGACGCTAGCACCATCCTAACGTTGGTAGGTAGGCGTTAAAGAAATAATTCTCTCAAGAATGTGTTCGTGTCGGCAGAAGAACCAAGTTTGTCTCCAAGGAGTTGCTGCATTCTTCTCAACAGTTGTGTTGGTTTTCTGTCACCAAGCTCTTCTCCGCTGATCAATTGCTGAAGTTTTCTCTGTTCAGAAGCTGTGGTACGTTTGATAAGCTCAGTTTTTAAAGTTTCATAGAGTTTGTCGTTGGGTAGATTCAAAAGTAAGTCCCGAACTTCCATGGCGAATTCTGGTTAAGTGAGCTGATGACATGGTCATATTTAGTTCTCTGGGACACTTTTCATTTCGTTGAAAACTGGGCTTCAACTTGGACAAACCAAACTTCAGGGTCGGCTGACCAGAATGGAGGCAATTTCACACTGACACCGGCTAAAGTCGAAGGACCAGTTCCCTTTCGTGCATGTACTGAATGTTAACACAATTGAATGGTCACTTAATTGGCTGGGTGTTTTACTGCCATGCTTGCAATCACTGAAAATTTTACCTGATGATGACATGGAACGAATTTTAGCCATGGACAAGAAAGCCAAGAAGAAATGGGAGTTTGACTTCATTCAGGTTAGGTTTCACTGAATGTGGTTCATTATTACCTTTCAATGGTATCAGTAGGTAACATAAATTCTAAAGGGGTGAGGATTTAGGATGGGGGGGGGGGGGCAAACTACTGCCAAGAGCGGTAAATGATCCCCACCCCGAAAGGAACCCTGTTGGTACCATTTGTCACTACAAATTCAACACCACTGAAATTCATTTGACTAATGCATATGGCATTTAGTTACAATTAATACCCACTAGTCTGAAGGCTGATTTTTAGCTGCATGATCAGCTTCTCTTTGAATATACACATGCTTTTCAAGTAAATCTGAAATAAATGAACTACATCATAAGATTAAACTTGGGCTACTCTGTGTACTTTCTGGTGAAGCTTGACCCTTTACCTACTGCTACACCGAGTAACTTCTCTACTTAAATAACTTTACATTTATAATAGAAGTATGTCTCTATAATTTTCACTTAAGATAGATTTATATAATCTACATACACAGTTTGCTCCACAACAAAGAGCTCTCACATATGTATTGAAAGCACTTACTACAGTTCAACAGCATTTTGACTTATCTTTTGAGGTCAAAATGTTTTAAAGGAATAAAAATACTAGTTACAAACGAAGATAGTTTAGACTTAAGTGTCGGCATCTACTTCACCTGCATGCTCTAAATATTTAGAAACGTGATATCAGTCAGAGTATGGAAATTAATTTGTACAGAGGTGAGAAGATGTCATAAAAAAGTGAATACAAGCAAATATTGCTGTGTGTCAGCAGTCATACAAAGATCAACATTAATTCAGTGGTCAGTAAAAATACATCACATACACTACTAATACTGGCAATTAGATTGAACTCCTTATTTTGTGACAGTGCATTATTTCATATTGCTCACTCACTTATATACATATAAGAGTTGTTTGTGGGAACTTACTAAAATTTTAGTCATTAATTTTTTATAAAATTATTTACTCATTTATAAGTGTTGCAACAAAACAAAAACACTAAAAGCATCAATATTTGATGAATGAAAAATTAATGATACTCATAACTATTTTTAATAGTATTATGTGGTTTAACTTTAAAGTAATAAAGAATTCACTGCATTATCGAGAACATATTGGTTATGAAATATTGTAGTTTTTTCTCCTGCTTAAAGTTACTATGTCAATTGTTTTACAAGATAACTGGCAGGGTTACTAGACAATCCTTACCTTGTCCAGTGCCTGTAAAAATCCTTGATCATCTTTAAATGCTGTTTTTACCATTTCATGGTACTTGTTGTACACATCAAGAAGAGATTGTACATAGAGCTTGGGCTCCTAAAATCATTAAAAAAAAATTGTCCATATTCTAAGTACAATACATTTTCCCCTAAAAAATAAACAATGTAAACTCAAAAACTTTGAATCTAAGTGTTATTGTACTATCTTTATTTATATTATTTGCCAACGGCAACGCCAGTAACCTATAAAAGGAGCAAGCATCGTCAAGTCATTCGAAATTGTGAATGTAAATCATGTAAAGTGTAGGCTTGTGTTTTCAATAAAATATTGTACTTATATATCTATTCGGAGCACTATCCCTGGTGGCGGCACTACCGGTTGGAGTACATAAGTAAGAGGAAATAATTATTTTGGCCCATCATTTGGTGGCAGTGGTCTTGGGCAGATCAGCCATTGAGAAACCAGAGACACCTACTTCAGTTGAACTTTCTAGAGGAGTCTGCAGACTAGCTGATTAATTGAAATTGGACAACAAATAATTTACAGAGCAAGTGGCTCTAATTCTACGGAAATGTGCCTTCGTTTTAACTGAACACAGTGACAAAACTCTGTGGAGCAACACCAACAAGATAGTGGAGTGATAAAGGAAATCCAATAGTGATGGTACCAAAATAAGGCTGGGTGATTCCATGTCAAATCAACCTGTGGGGGAAAAAATTCCACCGCCTCGTCACAGATTAATCTAATTTTGTGAGCAATGATAGTATTATACATGAGGACAAAAATTTCAAATATTTTTTGTCAATTCAAATCCGTTCTCAAATTATAGGATTTAAAAAATGTGTGCGTGTTGCCCTAATTAACATGCCACGCCCCTTTTATAATTTTCCTTCTTAGTATTTCTTGAACTACACATGGGAAAAATCTGAAAATTGGTAAATTAGTATTATCAATGGTGTAGATTATTATTAAAATGCTTGGCTCTAATGAATTCAAAATGAACTTAAAAATATATATTAAGGGTGCAACCATATTTGCCCCCAACAAAAACTACTTCTGTCAACTCCTATCCACCTACAACTTTTATGTTATTCAACCATATTTAATTTCTAAAATATCAAAAAATCAGAGGTGTGTTTTACTCTATTCCTGAGAAATCACATGACAATGTGTAATGGTAAGAGGCATATGCAGAAACAGAACTTACTCTGCATACATTACTATTTAAATTGAATACCCATACAATGAAATAATATATGTAACTAACATTGAACAAGGAATCGCCACATTTTTCCACTGCACAGAGACCTTGAGAATGTACATGATTTTCAAATCTTTCACGAAGTTCTTTCATTCCAGCAGGCACACGTAATATGAGTGTAAACATGCGTGCCAGATCTGAAGTATTTTTGAAAACACTACACATTAAAAAAAAATTTTTTTTTTTAAATAATCAATTTACCATCATCTCTCTCATTGCTCAGAAGTGATATAAATTCTGTGTAGAAGACATCAAGATATTTTTCAATAAATACTCGTTCACAAGTTCTTGCCAACTATAACATTAATAATGATTATCTAATAAAAACTATTGAATTGGCTTAGGAAAAAAATACCTACTATCACACACACACACACACAAATAAAAACGATAGACAACTTATCAAGATATGTTCTCACCAAAATATTTTGGCCTTCAAGATGACATTTGCCCTAAATTTTCACATAAGATATAATAACACCCCCCCCCCCTGTTCTCCCTGAAGAAAATGCTATGTCGGTAAACTTGGTTGTCAAAATCACCAGCTTCTTTGCTCCCAATTTTACTATTTACAAACCATTACTTATTTATATACAATGTTCATTTGTGCATCATTAAAGTTTCGTATCACTAAGAAGCTCATTAAATTATCATCTAAAATACTAGGAGATAAATAGTAACACGAATTTAAGTGACCACATACCATCTATACATTCGAATAAAATGCATATAAATTATCACCTCATCCTGAGTACTTTCATGAAGATAAACTGATACTCGTCTCTGTTCTTCCAGTAACCTACATTCAACTTTCTTCATATATTCAGTAACAGGATTATTTTCCAGGAAACAACTGCTTTCTGCCACATAAAAGCATTCTGTATCTCGAAGAAACTGGGACTCAAAAAACTTTCTGTATATTGTTAAATTCTGTCCTTTGGCTTGGGTAGCTTCAGGTTTAACACCAAGTTCCACTAGAATATAACAACATTGAAAGAAAATGTATAAAGCCATAAGACTATTCTAGTGTAATGTTGAGGCTACTTATTTAAACTGAGAAAACTTTACCATACAGTTTTGAGAAAAGCAATGGGAGTGATAATTTTTTAGGTATGGTCACACAAATACATACGCATGTACAAGGGTAAATATTTATTAGATCCAACAATGCTGTGTGGCTTGGGACGAACATAATTATCTATACGTACATCAAGATTTTAAATCGTATATTTTTAAAGAAATAACAAGTGTTAAAATGAGGTCTTAATGTAATTTAAAGTATTTTATTTGATAAATAACCTTACATTAAAATTTACACATACAACTGTACCTGTATATTTCTTCAGATTATTCAACTTGGGTGAATATTTACCAAAAAGTTTCATTTAGTATAAGGAATTTAAAATATTAGGTATAACTAGTGATGTGCTTGAGCACAAATAGCGAGCGAGAGTCTAAAGACTATACTATTTTTATATGAATGATTTTTACTTCTAACACTGCTATTGAAAATAAGGTCGTTTACAAATTACGCATACACGGTAAAGGGATTTTAGTGCCACAGTAACAACTCGCTGCAACTGTTTGAATTGAAGGAAAAAAAACAACAACAAAACAAAACACGTTATTTAAACGTTTTCTTTGTGATATTCTTTAGCTAAGTAGTGGCTGTAATGCACAATGCTTTGACACAAAACATAGCAACTTTCAGAATTATTGCTAGATAACCGTTCTCTTTCTCGGGCAGTTACCAGCAATAATTTCTCAAACCTACTATATGGTTTAGCTATTACTAATTCCGCAATGGTATAATCATTTCTATAGGAAAAGAAGTAACAAGTACTATATAAAGATCATACTTAAGACTTGAAGCAGCATATAATTTCATTTTTATTCACAGCTGAACATGTTGTTCTACAATACAAGAGAATATTTACTGTTCTTCAAAAACTTTGAACTAATAATAGATTATAATTATATACGGATCTTATTGAGAAAAGGAACAGTTGTGTATGAACAGTTATTTAGAGTGATAAAGTAGCAATTATTATGGAGTTTATAAATACTTTACACTAGACTATTTTTTTTCCAAATTAGTCCTTGCAATTTTTATAATTTTTTAATATTATATTTATATAATGTTTACAATGTACAAGATAAAGATGTACACTTAAAACAATTATTACAAGATTTTGATCAAAAATTATGTTTTAATAAGATCACATCTTGTCGGAAATTATAAAATGTTAATCCTCAAAAGCTGTAGATTTTGGTAGCATCAGGATATATTTTGTAAATGAAAAGAGGATTCAAAAAGATATTTTAGCTAAAACTAATAAAAAAATTATAAGATTTTGTGATTGTATAAGATTATAGGTAATATTTTACTGAGTAAATATTTCACTGGAGTAATGTGTTCACTTTTAGCTAAACTATGACCTGAAGATTAATCATTAAACTGCAGTGTCCAAAAAGCAATGATAATGGCTGAGCCAGGTTGATAAAGCGTCACGGGTTTAGTAAACCACTGTCAGTAACTATGATGACTGTGATGTGAGCATTCATGAATGTGTGTGTCAAGAAAAGTAGGCAAACTAAAACAAGTGGTAGAGGATAACGATAATCGATAAAAATACCTCTGCTACTGCATTCCTAACTTGCGAAAGTTAGTACATCAAGCACCACTATGTAGCTGGGTACTTCATAGTTTCGAACAATAACAGTTAATTTAAATAACACTTCACTCTCACACAGTACTTAATGACGCATGTCCAAAGCCACTAATCTCGAGAGTATAAAATTAAAATCAACTTTGTTAGGTTTCATCAATGACAGTGCTGAGGATGATAGCATTGACACAGGTTAAGTGCCCTCGCTGATAACTCCAAACAGTAAGGAAATGGGCACTAACTTAGGTGAGTGCCAATCAACAGTAGACGTGACACCTGGAACACTTAATAAAAGTGCTAATACATCTGAGTTGTTGTTAGAGTGGTTGATTTAATGATACTACTTATAACAGTTAAAATATCTTTGGAGGGATACCCAGTAAAAATTTCAACTCGCCCGTCAGCTACAACTTGTAAGGCCTCAATGGTAGGTACAGTTGACATATTTTAATTGGATACGCAACATAGTAACATGATTACTCCATCTGGGCGCTTAACAGCCTGCGTCTATGGCTCTCCTATTAAAAAATCCTTTTGTCCTTAATAAGGGTTATTTGCTGCAACTATAGTGCATTACATAGGTCTACCTGAATATCATGAGGATCTTCATGTATAGTCTATGACAGTGATTTCTGTCAAACCCATAAACAATTTCATGGAAATAATTGGTTTAAATAGTTGTTGTATTTAACTCTAAAATTACTTCATACATCTAGCACTAATATAGAATGTAAAAATCTAGACAGAGTGTACCTGCATGATGAAATAAAATTACTGGCGGGCTTTGATGTAGATATTACAGAGTACTTTATCCTCCCTTCCCCCCCCCCCTCCTCCCACTCCTCCAACACACTCAGCAAACCACACACACCCATAAAAATACTTATAGCAGCAAATTTCTGATGTTGTTTTTCCAAAACTGTAAAAAAAAAAAGAAAAAAAGAAAGAAAAAAAAGCAGCAGCACAGTCCTGCATTTTTATTGTGCTGAAATGATTTAAGTTAAGAACAGAGAAAGAAAAATAAGCCCCCTATTCTATAAGTTGGTCATATTATAATCAAAGAAATAATTATGTTACAGCTTGTGTTTACCATAACAATCTACAACTCCACTGATGAGCCTTGTGTTAATAGTTTCCCCGTTTCTCTCTTGCTCTATCAACTTCAAAACTGAACTGGTGACCTACACATAAATAAAAAGATTAAAAACAACAACAAAACTAATCAATGTTGTTCCACTTTTTTTTATGCAAAAGGTATATTAATTAAGAAAACCCTTAAAATTTAGTGTAGTAAAGTGCATTTTGTAAAAATCCTAATGGCATTTCTTTGCTTGGAGAGGGCAAGAGTCTGAATAATAACTTAGACCAATTCCTTGAAAAAGAAGCAGTATGTTATTCACTTGAGACTAGTTATTTAAAATAACACCACTATAAGTGTGCTGCAATATAAGGACTAAAACTGAAGAATGTTGACTTTGATGTTCTAATACACTTGAGAAAAAAATACAACTTCATACTTGATATGTGTGCAATTATTTTAAGATAAACAAACCACTAAAAGTACTGATTTTCTCAACAACTCATCGCTATTAATACAGGCACCTGTTTTAATAGTATCTTATATAGGGTCTGCAAACTAATAATATAGCTTTTGCCAATTGTTGTCATATTAGAATTAACCCAAAGAAAGCATAGAAAGCTGTATTATTTTTTTTATAAAAGTATCACTCAAACTACTAAAAATAGGAAAAAAGTTGTTATTAACCCTCAGCTTGCATGCGCGAGAGGGTCATAGTAGTCATCCTGTCTGTCTGTCTCTCACACTCAGATTTTGGAGATTACTGACAATTAACGGTTGATTTAAGTATGAAATTACTCAGAACGAAGATTTAGGACCATTCCATTGTACTACTTTTTTTATATTTCAGGCTAACTATTGAGAAAACGCAAAGCTTTCAGCTCTGTGTAGGTACCAGCTTTTTTGGGTAACGCCCCCTAACGTCAGGTCATAATCACGTGAGCAAATAATTTCTTACAGCCGGCGGTGTAGTTTGCTTATGTCCAGGGAAGTTAATGGAGTGAAGTTTCGCGTTGAAAATGTATACCGGTGTTTCGGACCTTCTTTTGTGAAGACAGGTTTCCATGTACCATTTTCATTGCTCGAGCTATATTGATGACTGTTTAAAATAGCTAATAGATTGCTTGTTCTTTTAGTGTGAGATTATATTGTAATAGCTAGGTAGTGTTTAGTAGCGCTGAGGTTCACACTTCTGGTGCTTCATTTATTGTTAGCATTTATATGTCAAAATTAATGTTAGGAGAGTTGGTCTTACCACTACCAATATATCAGTGCCAAAAATTAATTCTTTGTTTACAAAAAAAATAAAATAAAAAAGGTTACTTTATAATTGCTATATAATTTTGTTTAACTTTAAGTTGAATGTTCTAGCTTTGTTAAGAATGAAATTTTGTTTAACTTTTAAGTTGAATGTTCTAGCTTGGTTAAGAATGAAATACTCCACCAACTTCCCTATTGGTAGCTACCTCTTGCATCAACTTTAAAGATTATTATTGTTCGGGACGAGTCCCTCCAAGAGTTACATCATGAAGCCTAGCCCCTTCACTTAGCTAGCTTTAACTTTTTATTACATATCGTATTTCAACATTCATTTTATTTTTATATTACTACACATGCACTCGTACTCCGTTCCGACTTCGAACATCGACGAATTGCATTTGATTACCATTGTTACTCGTATTACTCTTAGTTACGTTTATTCTCACTTCTTCTTATATCTCATAATCTTTGCTCTACAATTGTATTCTATATTACAATAAAAGTAAACCTACACTTTCGGAGTTATTACTAGTAACTTGTTAGTTTACTCCCGAACAATTATTTTCAAAACTTGAAGTACTAGTAGCCCTTGACATCAATATTTGTGACTTGAGAAAACCATGTGTCACTGATACATTCTTGTATTGGTTGTGGGCCAGCCCACATTCAAGAACAGAGATAACTAGTTTATGTTTATGCTGTGTATCATATTATCATGTTGTAGTTGAGTTGTAGTTGTGCGTTATCAGGAACTTGTTGTTTTGTGCGTGCATCGTTTTGATTGGTTGTGTGGTGAGGTGGATATGTATATCAAACCCCTCACCACGTGTTGTAATTCAGTCTAGTCTACCGTAGTATTTTATTAAGCTCAAAGTGAGGCCAGTCCTCTTGCTAGACTCTGGTGGCAGCGAGCTATTCACTGTCAACTAGAACTGCTGGCGACTCGCGTTGTGCACAGGGCGAGACCCCACAGATTTGGTGGCAGCGGTGGGATCCTTGGGTGGAAGACATTCCTACGAGGATCAACGAGAAGACCCACAGCAATTCGTTGCGAAGGACTTCAGACCAGAAGGAGTTCGAAGGGATTCGTCCTGGGAGACTTCTAGGATTCGTCCTACACGCGAACAGACAGACAGTCAGACTACGGTCGTGGCGTCGCACTCCATACGAGCTGAGGCTGCGTTGGAACCCTATTCACAGTCCCAGACTACGGTCGTGGAACTACACTTCGGGCGGGCTTCGGCGGCGTCGGGAAACTTCATCACAGCATCCTAACTTCGGTTGTGGAGCTTCATCTCCTTTGGGCTACGGCTGCTAGAGGAACAACCTCGGCTAGACAGGGTTTTACCTTAACAGTTGTTGTATTCGTCGTGAACCGTTTTGTTTGTGATTGTTTTTTCTCTTTGTTGTATCAGTGCTTTACGTGTAACCGTTCCTTTCGTTGAGTTTTATTGTCATTGTTGTGTTTTGATTTGTGCAGGTCACCAGTAGGGAGGCGCGGACACACGCCTTCCTATGACTGACGTCGGAACCATGGCGACTCGGAAGAAGCACACTAAGAGATTGCTGCCTGTGGATTCCGATTACAAACCTCCATACCGACCTCCATCACACAAGAGATCACCTTATCCGACGCGACCTGCAGAGGGTAAGCTCGACCAGGAGGTGGAGCCAGAGGTAGACGTGAGTGGTGACGAGAGGCAGGAAAGGTATTTGGGATTGGAGAGAGAACCAAGAGTTAGGGAAGAGACTAGTGAGGACGAGGGTATGGCTCAGAAGGAGGAAGGGGAGTTGAGTAGTCTCATGAGGTACATGATGGAAAGATACGAGAGGAGGGAAGCGGAGGAAAGGCGGAGAAGGGAAGAGAGAGAAGAGAGGGAGAGAGAGCGAAGGAGGGAGGACGAAGATAGGCAGAGGGAATTTATGCGGATAGAGGCAGAGAGGAGGAGAGAAGAGAATTTGGAAAGGAGGAGAGCAGAAGAGGAGAGAAAGGACTTGAAAGAGTTACAGCAGGAGAAGATGAAGGCTCTGGGGTCGTACAAGGAGGGTACTGAGTTGGGCGATTACTTGGGCAAGTTCGAGCGCCTATTGAAGGAGTGTAAGGTGGATGAGGGGAGCTGGTCAGAGAGACTATACCCCCGCCTACCGGAAAGGTTGTGTACCAGGGTGGCTGCTGAAAGGGACGAGGAAGCCGGATATAGTGTTGTCAAACAGGCCCTGTTACAAACAGTAGGTGAGACCACTCTCACTTACGGGCGTAACTTGTTTGAGTTGTCTGGGGAAGGGCTCAAACAATTAGCAGGTGGGGATGCCTGTGAGCACATTGTCAAAACATGTAAAGGTGTTCTGCAGGGGTGTGAAACCCTGGACCAGTGTGTGCTGGCGCTGGCCACAGCAGTAACCAGGCGGGTGCTGCCCCAGCCGGGCAAGGTCTACATGGAGACCAAGCCCATCAAGAGCTTGAAGGAGTTGCGGGAAATGTGGGAAACATGGGTGTCAGGCAGACAGAAAGGCAACTTTTATAAGCCATGGTTGGGGGATGCTGGGCCAGAGAGGAGAGGATTTAGAGGGGATGTTCGAGAAGGGTATGGAGGTCGGGAGATAACGTGCTTCTCCTGTGGTGGGAAGGGCCACAGGGCAGGAGAGTGTAAGGATAGCAAGGGCAAGACCGGGTTTGGCAGTAGGACCGAGTCCAGGCCAGAACCTAGGACCATTACCTGTTTCACCTGCGGCAAGCCGGGGCACCGTAGCACTGAGTGCGCCAGCAAGAAGGTGGGTGCTCCCCTGAAGAGGGAAGGGGGCAAGGTGGCCACGGTGATTGTCGGGGACAAGAAGGACAACATTGCTTGGGGTCGGGTAAACGGAGTTGAGTGCAAGGTGTTGGTGGATTCAGGAGCTAGTGTTGGGGTGATACCCAAGTCGTTACTGGAGAGGGGCTACAGGGACTGTGGCGAGATCCAGGTAGCGGACGTACATGGGGGTCGGAGAGCCCACAGAAGTACCATTGTTGAGTTTGAGGTGGGAGGCTTGGTGAGGTCCCACCTGGCGATGGTAGACGAAAGGGAGGGAGACGGGGTGATCTGCATTGTCCCCCTGAACCTTCGGGACCGAGATGAAGCTGTGGCGTATGCAAGAGCCATTGAGGAATACGGGGGAAGGAGTCAGACAGCGGAGACGGTGGAGTCCAAAGTCAATGTGTTGACACGGAGCCAGGCCAGGATTGAGGCTGAGCTGGACGAGTGTGAGGACGCCGCCGGAGTGAAGGAACTCTGGTGCACGGTCGAGTTGTCTGATGAAGTATCGGGTGACGAGGTGGAGTTGGATTCTCCGATTGGCTGGGAAGAGGAAGAACCAGAGCAAGTGAGAAGCAGGGAGAGCGAGGTTGAGGAAAACATGGATCTGGAGGGGGAACCAAAGGCGTTGGGGTCGGTGACAGTAAACGAGAGTGAGAAAGAGTTTGACAGATTGGCAGAAGAAATTGGACCCATGAAGAAGGGTAAAGATGGGAAGGAGTTTAGGGAGAAACTATTAGTAGATGACAGTCTGAGGACTTGGAGAGAACTGGGAACCAGAAGAGAGAGAGGTTTCAAGTGGGATAAAGAGTTACTATTGAGAGGCATGTACGTGTCTTGGGAGGAGTACGTAGATGTAATAGTGGTACCGAAGGAGTTTAGGTCGAGAATCTTGGAGATGGCACACGAGAAGTGTGGACACTTAGGCGGTGGCAAGGTGGCGAAGCTGGTGTCGAGATACTTCCTCTGGCCAGGGATGGTCAAGGAGGTGGAAGAGCACTGCAGGGGATGCAAGGTGTGTCAACTGAAAAGTAAAGCTAAGCCAAGTAGGGCACCTGCTGTGGAGAGGCCGGTGCTTACTGAGCCTTTTGAGAGTGTGGCGGTGGACCTGGTGGGTCCCCTGCCCAAGGGAAAGGGGGGATGTCGGTTCCTCCTGACTTATGTCTGCATGGCCACGCGTTGGCCAGAGGCAGTCCCACTACGCAGTATCACGGCTAGGTCGGTGGCAGAGGGCCTCTGGAGCATCTTCTCCAGGACCGCTATACCGGAGCAACTGTTGTCTGACCAGGGAGCGCAGTTCTGCGGCAGGGTTGTAAAACAGTTGTGCGAGCTGCTGGGAGTGGAGAAGTTAAGAACCTCTCCCTACCACCTGCAGACTAACGGGATGGTGGAGAGGATGCACGGCACATTGAAGGGAGTGCTGGGCAGATGTATCGATGATGGTGTGGATTGGGTTGGTCAAGTGCCATTAGCTCTTTATGTCTTGAGACAGATGCCCCATGCTGATAGCGGGTTTAGCCCGTTTGACATAGTGTTTGGGTTTAGGGTCAGGACGCCCTTGGACGCACTATACCATGGGATATTCGAAGTGGAAGGGAAGGAGAGGAATGTGTGTGATTGGGTATCAGGGCTGATGGACTGGTTGGTACGTATGCGAGATTGTGCTGCGTTGAGAATGAGCAAGGGAAAGGAAGGAAGGATGAGGTACCTCAACAGGGGATGCAAGATGAGGACGTTTGAGGAAGGAGATTTGGTATTGTACAGAATACCTGGGATGTCATGCAAGTTGGCAGACTCCTGGGAAGGGCCATTCAAGGTGTTGAGTAAGATGGGCTCAGTGAATTACAAGATCGGAAAGGTTGGGAATGAGAAGCATGCCAAGGTGGTGCACGTAAACTGCTTGAAGAAGTACAGGGAGAGAACGAACATTAGAAGGTTAGACTTAGTGCTGGAGGACGTAGAACAAGAGAGGAATGTGCTGAGAGAGGAATGTGTTGGGTTTGTGAAAGACGATTTGGAGGATCTGATGGGGGAGTTTGGTGATGTGTTTTCGGACGTTCCCGGAAATACAGACAGGGTCAGGATGACCATTGACACTGGGGACAGTTCGCCCATAAGGCTGTCTCCCTACTCAGTGCCGATGGGCATTAGGGACGAGGTCAAAGCAGAGTTGGATGGGTTGCTGGAGTGTGGTGTGATTGAACGTAGTCGTAGTTGTTGGTCGTCGCCATTGGTCCCGGTGAAAAAGGTGGGAGGCGGGATTAGACTGTGTGTAGACTACCGTAAGCTCAATGAAGTGACCAAAGGAGCCGTATTACATCCCAGGCCTAGAAGAAATGTTGGAGAGAGTGGGAAGTGGTAGAGTATTATCCAAGGTGGACCTGGCGAAGGGGTTCCACCAGGTGGAAGTGGTGAGCAATGACAGGGAGAAGACGTGTTTCGTCTGTCCCTTCGGAAAGTACCAGTATAGGCGGATGCCGTTCGGGTTGGCTAACGCGCCGTCTGTATTCCAGAGACTCATGGACGAGGTACTAGTGGAATGTGTAGATTTCGCGAAGGTCTACATAGATGATGTGTTGGTTGTGTCGGGTTGTTGGGAGGTGCATGTTATGCATCTGAGGAAACTGTTTGGAGTGCTGAAAGAGGCGGGGTTAACGTGCAAGAGGAGTAAGTGTGTGTTTGGGAGAAGGAGATTGGAGTTTTTGGGACATGTGATTGGAGATGGAACAATGAAGGTGCCGGAGGCGAGGATCAAGGCCATCGCAGAACATCCAGTACCGAAGACGAGGAAGCAGCTAAGGGCTTTCCTGGGACTGATCAGATATTACCGGAGGTTTGTGAGAGGTTTTCACAGGTGGTCGTCTCTGCTAACGTCGCATACGGCTAAGACGTCACCTGGGGAGGTGCAGTGGACGGGCCCCATGCTGGAGGCTTTCCGTGAGTTGTGTGTGTCATTGTGTGATCATGTGTGTTTAAATGTTCCTTGCAAGGAGGACGAGTTCTGCCTGGAGAGTGATGCCAGTGCGACGGGGATTGGAGCGGTGCTGTCAGTGAAGAGAGGCGAGGAATGGAAGCCGGTGGCATTTTTCTCGAGACAGCTAAAGGGTGCTCAAGCTCGTTACAGTGCTCAGGAGTTAGAGGGGTTGGCATTGTATGAGGCAGTGCAGCATTTTGCGTTTTATTTGTATGGGAGGAGGTTCTCGATTATTACAGATCATAGGGGTCTGGAGTGGCTCAAGTCGGGGAAGCAGAGGAACCGGAGGGTGTACGGATGGGCTCTGAAACTTTCCGAGTTCCAGTTCGAGGTTACCTACCGTCGGGGAGATCACAACGTGGTAGCAGACGATCTGAGCAGGTGCCACGACGGGAGCAACGTCGGTGTCACCGTGCTGTCGAAGGAGGAGGGGGGAGATGTGGGCCAGCCCACATTCAAGAACAGAGATAACTAGTTTATGTTTATGCTGTGTATCATATTATCATGTTGTAGTTGAGTTGTAGTTGTGCGTTATCAGGAACTTGTTGTTTTGTGTGTGCATCGTTTTGATTGGTTGTGTGGTGAGGTGGATACGTATATCAAACCCCTCACCACGTGTTGTAATTCAGTCTAGTCTACCGTAGTATTTTATTAAGCTCAAAGTGAGGCCAGTCCTCTTGCTAGACTCTGGTGGCAGCGTGCTATTCGCTGTCAACTAGAACTGCTGGCGACTCGCGTTGTGCGCAGGGCGAGACCCCACATTGGTACTTTTCAAAAACACCAAATTTCTTCTTTCAATTTATTCGCTTTACACACTATGTTCATTAATGTTTGTCAATGTTCGTCGATATCTGCCAATTGTCACAAACTTATTTATATTACTATGACATTCTAGTTTTGTTTCATTCTTACCTTTTCACCTATACCACTACTTGTGGACTTCATCATTTCTCATCTATATCACTACTTGTGTTATCTCCTTCAACTATATTATTTGTTTTAGTATTATTTGCTAATTTGTGTTTTCTGTACTACCAGGGTAGTCAAGTTGCGATACTGTCTCCAAAACAGTATCAAATAAGGGTCCAAGTGAAACTATACAACAGCAGAGATTAACGACCTCTTGCTCATGCAATAGTTAGGAAAGAGATGGGAAACACTCCAGTCAGAAGGTCTTGCCCTTTACTTGGAACTTTGTCGAATCAGACACTCGCTAGTGAGTCTTGTCTCGGTCAGGTTGGCTACAAGCCTGCCTATTCAAGGTCTGTGAACACTTCACAGGGGCCAAGCCTTCCGCTTGCTAGGTAGTCCTGAACATTGGTCCTTCAAGCAGGACACTATCTTATTGGATTCTTCATATTTACATGGAAAACTACCACCATGATTACCAGACAAGGCCTAGTTTGTCTGGAATCGGAGCTGCTTTCTCAAGACCTCACCACCCTTAAACATTGACGAACGAATAACCGACTTGAAGTCAAGTGAAATGAACGTTACCGGAAAGACAGTGCCACCACACAGGGTGTCGAAGATTTGGATTCAGGAGGAATCGAGCATCATCTGGAAAAAATCAAGGCTAATATTTGTATTGCAGAACTACTGCAGAACACAATACTTAGTCATCCCAAAGAAGATGAAGAGATGGCAACAGAAGATGAGTATCACACTCAACACTGTAGGATGTTGGCAATTCATAAGGGCCTGTCCAATCAGCTCTCACCAACTCATGTCTAAGAGCAGTTCTACTGTATTGAGGCAAAACTTAAGGAATTTAGTTTGAAGCTTACCGAACTGCAAGGTTTAGCTTATTCACTGAAGCAGTATCCAAAACTGTTGGAAACTATTCAGGAACTACTGAAGGTCCTCGCCACTCTGTGGGAGAAGTTCAGTGAAACAACAATCTATTCAAGGCAACTACAGCCCAGGATGAAAATTCTACTGAAACACCATCCAAGTTCGAATGATTATCTAGAATTGAATTACCCAACTTCCACAAAAATGGAATACCTACTAGGAAAAGTTTACAAATGCTTTGAGCAAGGACAAAATTCATACTCTGGTGGACAAACTTTCCTTTATTCTGTGACTGTTAAGAATCAAGAAGGAAAAGATATAATTGGTTCTCACACCCAACATGGTCCGGACTACAATGCTGCTGTGCGAGCCCTCAAGGAACGTTACAACTAGCCTAGAGTCACCAGTAGGAACATTCATAAAAACTTTTCAGAGCATATCTGGAAGTTAGCAGATGAAGGAATCGGAAAAATTGTTACTCCACAACAACGAACAGCTGAGAATGCTCCATCAATTCATTGGATACTCCGTACACAGTTATAGCAGAATTTCACATGCCCGACGAATTTATAAAATATTGGACTGGAAAAAACAACAACAGTAGACTCTACTACAACTCCAACCACCGACTGAGTTGCTACAGCAATACCGACTTTGTCTTCAGGGCAGGACGAATGATACACCCACATCCCTGTGTGCAGAATGAATGCAGCATACATGCAATATAGTTCACACTGCTCACTTCTAGCGCACATTAAAATTTTGGCTTGCAGCACGCATTCTGTATGTATGCAATATGCATGTGGCATGAGGGCATTTTAAGTGTCAGACCAAAGCAAATATGAGTGCAACACACATGCAGTATTCTGTAAGTATATATTTATCGATTCACCTTCTTTCTCAGCCTTCCTATATTTATTAGAAATACAGTATTCTTCATTGAGTCAACAATGACCACACCAGGCCAAACTATGTTTCTCACTTCAGATGGGTTACAGTACCTTACAATTACCATTGCCAAGATAATGCATGGAGACTACTCCCAGAAAGATAGTGCAGTGCTGGACAGAGGAGCTTGTGTGAATGTAACAGAAGACTTAGAGCCATGTGGCTGAAAGTTAAATGTCTTTAATGCTCAGACCATGTCAACTTGGGTCCATTCCATTTCCAAATCACATTATTTGTTGAATTGCAACTCTCTCCTGCTTATGAAGAAGGAGGAATAACACTACTTGTGCCTACATTAATCCGTCAATCCCTTCAGCCCACCCACCAGCTAATGTCTTGCAACTACTGGAACTCGTCTCCATTAGGGAAAAACTCCAATAGCTGACCCAGAATTAGGAGATTCAGTAAACATCCTCATCAGACCACGGACAGAGAACAATTGGAGGCTCAACAAGAACCCAATCATCAGCACTATCTTTGGCTAGACACTGGGAGGGGAAACCACTTCACATCTATCACAGCGGTAACCAGTTCTATTTGTTCAACCAGATGACATCGAGCTATTCAAATTAGTCAAGTTGGTTGCTATCTCTAGCACTGGAATGTACAGTTGATCTGTCTCCATTTGTCAGCGGTCTTCCATATGCATAAGTTGAAGTGTGAGAAGAATCCATGGAGTTATTAGAACAGGATTGAGTGATTGTGTCCAGAAGGAATCATTTGTAGAAATATTTGATCTATTTAGGTAGAAGTCACTACCGATCACACTCATTGAGCAGGCTCATAGCACATCTGAATACAGATGGATTAAATAGCGTCTGTAGTCATGTTCACGATGATCTGCAACCCCAACAACCTTGACTCACATCATGCTAAGCATCACCCCTCTTCTCACCCAGTCATTTATCAAATCTCCACACAACAACTTGGGTCATCCTGGAACATCAACTATGCTTGTGATCATTATGGAAGATTATTACATGTGTCCCATTCAAGCTCACCCTTTGAATGTTTAATATTGGACTTTGTGAGTCCTTTCATTATTCATCATTGCAATCTAAGAAACCAACTAGAACAAAAATAAATCTGCGCTAAGTTTTTGTTTGTCCCACCATTAGAGCCATACAATTGAAACTCTGCTTTGAATTGTCAACTGAAGAATTCATAGCCACAGAATGTTTTAGTGCTTGCTGTGGAACTCCCAGCCACATTCTTAGTGACAATGGCTCCAATTTCATTGATACTAGATGTATTCTCTAAAGTACAGGATTGAAAAAATTCAAAGCAGCAGACTGTGTAATTCACGATTTTAGTTACAGTACATGCAAGTGCACATTATTAGTAGTTGCTCGGTGAGTGTACAGTACATACCATTAAAGAAATCATGAAAATCTGTGAGTTTACTTACTTGAGTATGCATTCCATTAAACATGCACTCCTTCCAAGTTAGAAGAGCAAGCTGTATTTAGACACAAAAATGATCTGCGACTAAAAAAACTATGAGTATAGGTTAAACTTACTGAATATATGTCATGAATGTCCTTTTTGCCTTCATCATTCTCTCTTTTAACCCAGTGCCGATTTAAATACTGGCAAATACCATTGAGAACACGACTTGAAAACTGATATTCCTCCCAAGCATTAGTATAAAATTTCAAAACCAATTCTCCTATCAAGCCATCACCACCCTGTAACAAATAAGTGTATGTAGTTGAGTAAATATAAATGAATACAATATGCATCGGTGAAACTAATTCAAGCATAAAAGTGACTTTTCTTAATCAAAGGGGTCAAAGGAAGAGCAATAAAATGTGAAATTAAAGAAGAAAAAAGCTACTGGGAAATCAAACCAAGGAGCTCTGGCTATAGTCACCAGTCTAAGCTATGCACAACAATCTAACAATCTACGAATTCAAACTTCTTACACTTAAACCCTATAACGTTGTTATGAACTACTAGTTACAGTCTCATACTCACTGTCTGAACACTATTTCAGTGTCAACTATAAACACATAACTTAATTGCTTCTTGCTACAAAATTTAATGATGGGCCAAACCTTGATAGTACTTTCATTCATGATGCCTCATGTCGTTCACTACCTCTCTCATATAGTGCTGTCCAGAAATGCCGTAAATTGCAAATCCCATCCCACAGTCCCATGAGACTCTGGTAAGTCCACCTGTTCCTCTTACTCATACAAACACGTCTTACTGTCCATCCTATTCCACAATCCCATGGGTCAGTGAAGTAGATTCGTGTAACATTTTGTTCTGATAGCATTGGATTTATTATTCTTTGTATCATCAACACATTTGTACCCTTGTCTGCAATGACCCTTTTTTGTATATTAAACCTAGCATGACACCTTTGTTCCACTCCTTTGTTCCACTCAGTCGGTTTGTCGAAGTGTGTTGTCGTGCCACATGCTTCACACGTGCTCTAGCTTGAGCTTGACTATTTAGGTTTCGTTATGACCATACTTTTCATAATAATATACTATCCCATGGGATCTGCAGGATGGAAAATGAAAAGTGGGACCGCACCAATCCCCAAGTTTCACAGGATTGGGGGGATGGGATGTACAGTGGGACACATGCATCTGTAAGAGGGACAGATGGATATTCCTTGGAATTTTCCACTGTCCCATGGGACTGTGGATGGGATTGACAATGTACAACATTTCTGGACACCTATGTAGTTATAGTATATTATATATATGTATACTAGCAAGTACCCGCGTTTGATGAAATACCTTCTCAAAATTATGAATGCAGTAGCATCAGATATTTTATCCATTCTTATTCCCCTATTACTTGATTTACGTAGTTTCTTCCCGAGTCCTTTCAGCTCTTCATAACCTTTACACTATTCAGCTATTTCTTCTAGAGCCATAGATTCCCTTTGACCTTAGTCTATCCTGATTCTCAGGCTCTATTCTTAAGCTTTGTGCAACTATTGCCTCCTCTATCCATTCTTCACTGATTTCACCTCTTTTTAGTAACAATTAGTCATCATTTCTAATTGCCTTCGTTTCCTTGCATTCTAGAGAATGTCATGATATGTAGTTCCACTCAGTTTAAGGAGATGCTTTACCAACTCGGTTCAGACCATGAATTATTCATGAATACACACCCCTTCGTGACACGCTTATTATTATATACAGGTAGTACTATACTGTAAATAAAAGCACAATACAAAGTTGTGTGTATCATAAATATACAAAAGTACATACTTTCTGTATTGTAATCAAACCGACGGAGTGAACTCTGGGATCTACTTCATCAAAGTTCCCTACCCCTCCCACTTTCCCAATACATGTATATCAAAGCTGAACTGTTAAAGTGCTATCCAGCAACATCATCAATCTGATGAACCACGCAGAAATTGCATGGAATTTCCATCCAATTTTTTAATGAAATTAAATTTTGAACCAAAAAATGTGTTGCCTAACAAAAAAAAAAAAAAGAAAAAAAAAGAAGAAGAAAACTTCAATTGCCAGTCACATAATTAATGATCAGTACCTGTTCGTGTGCAATTGAATACCTGGTGGTGAGCACTTACTGTATATTCAACAGAGAAAAGTATAGAATGGGCGCTTACATGGTTAGTGGGAACATACCCATTAGACTATGGAATGTAATTATGAAGTTATATTATTAAGTCATTGTTGTAGAATCACAAAACTATAACTAAGAAAAAAATGAAAAAGTTAACATGAGCATAATTCATACACCAGGTTTTTCAGGTGCCACAATGTGACAGCAAAAACACAAGCGATTGCAATGTCCTTTTTGCAACTTTTGAGCTCCATATAATGCACTTGTGCCTAAGGTAACTATAAAGGCAACCTTTGTTTCTGGCTTACTTCATGACTCTGAGTTCTAAAAATCACTGGACATGTTGTCTAGAGTTTGTAGAGCATCTTGAAGATGTTACAGCTTTACAAGTACACTGCAGATCCTCCAGTAAACTCATACACGTTACTGTCAAACTTTTTACCATCTTTCTCACCTCTTTAGGCCTTGGAATGCCTGAAACCACCACGATACACTCAGTTACAACAGTGAAAGGGTTAACTACCCTTTGATGCTTAAGGTGCTATTCCTACAGCACTCCCAAATTATGTCACTAATACACTCTTTAACTACTGCGGATTATTATGTGAGACATACCCACATAGTGCATGGAAACTCCCAGAACACTCATGGATAAATGATGGCAAAGCTGGACAGCCATGGCATTCATGTACCAAACTGACACATAACACACTACTTTCTAGAACCAAAGTAGTTTTATGCTTTTTAGTGGACAATTAAAATCTAAGTAAATTACATCTAAATTACATATATATAGTAGTATTAAATCAAATAACATACTGGTTGAATTTGATTGAGATGAGTTTCCAAGTAATCCTTCAGGTGAGAATACAGCTCAATTCCAACAAATTGTGCCCTGCCTAAAAACAAAAAATAGAAATAGACCAAAGGATTTTTTTAATACAAATTTACCTGAACCAGTGGTGGCTGTAGAACGCTTTCCACGTGATTTACTAGTAGACTGAGAAGGCTGTTGAATGCTAGTGCAGTAATTATAAACATGTCTGTATGTAATAGTTAAGAGGAAAAATTAATATGATGAAAAAATACAAGCATATATGTCAGCCATTGTGTATGAATGCTTAGCTATCATAGTCAAAATTATACAAATATTCAAAAATCCATTCAGACAAGTTTGTATGCTGTTTTCATAATTTTCTCTGTGTGACACTCCATGCTTTTAAAAATGAGCTACTTTTACACCATACCGTCTTAGGTTTTGATGAAACTCAGCATACAAGCTGGTTAGAATCACACAACACCAATTCTCAAATAATTATTAGACAAATCGAACCAGTAGTTTAGGAAATATCCCAAAAAAGCTGTTGCTATGATATTAGAAACCCTTCACTACATTTAATTTTAAAAACTGCCTTTTTTTTTTTAGTAGTTCAGTGCTTGTTGCCCAGAAACTACTGGTAACTCAGATACGATTGGCTTAGTTTTGATGCTACAGGAGCTACTTTTGGAAATTAAGGTAAAAAAAAAAAGTAACTTTGAATTTGTTAGCAAATGTGTTCAACAGATCTATACGCTTAATTCTAGAATTAAAACAGCTGTTTCCGAGAGCTACTGTTACTTCATGCAGTAAACAGTTAAAATAGTACTGCAGAAGCTACCAATACTCTAGAAAATTTAAGTAAGAGACTGTCGTTTAGTAGTTATTAAATAAACTGAATCGTTAATGGCTATTTACTTGAACTTGTAGAAATGACACTACTGAACTTGATAGTGCAAGCTTCATGAGCACCTAATTGGAATTACAACTACTGGCTCGCTCACCATGTGTGCTCAAGCACACCACTGTGTCTATTTAAAGAGGACTATGCCAAAAATACTCTTACATAAAAAAAATATCTCGGCCACTTTAATGTGATCCTGAAGGTCAAATTTGAGGTCGTACAGTATGAATAGTTCAAAGCTCTAAACTCATTGATTTTTCCCAACTTGAGCAATAATCACCAAGCTACCTTGTTTGAATAATGTGTGCACAATGGCTCGCTCGCCATTGTGCTGAAGTACATCACTAGTTTAAGAAATATGCATAGCAACTCAGTTTTTGCTTAGCAGAGTGTGGTCGCCCAACTTCTATTTACTCGTATCTCAGAATTTTTTTAAGCCTAATTTCATATTATTCAGTCATTCTTGGCTGAAATAATTATAATAATAGCAAAAAAAATTCTATTTTTAACAGCCAATATATAGTTAATTATAACTTAACCCGACGTTTCGACTTCTTGACCCCTGAATAGGACTTCGGCAAGAAGTCAAAACGTTGGGTTAAGTTCTAATTAACTATATATTAGCTGTTAAAAAGAGGAAAAAAAATTGCTATTATTATAATTTCATATTTTTATTGTCACATAATCTAAAGTAAAACATTAAATCTGATAAATTGCCTCTGAATGCAAAAAAAAAAAAAAAAAAAAAAAGGACTACATTTATTTAGTTTTCCTGAAGTTACTGTTCTAACTCCTATTCACCTAGTTTAGGAAAACACTATTTAGTTCATTTATTCCTAAAATACAAGTACATGTATGTAGCTGTTGTACTAGTAGTGGTAGTTTCTGTAGTATATCTGACTATCTAAATGATCAGTAGATCCTGACAAAACAGTACTCAATACAAAAAAAAAGGCAGTTTTGGATTATGGTAAAGGGTGTTCAATGCCACAGTAACCACTTGCAGCAATTTTTTTGCGACTTGTAACAAGAATTTCTAAGGAATTATGAGCCTAACTCTAAAATAACACTTGGTTACTGCTGTAGTAAACTGGGGTAAGCCTAAAACCTGACAAGGCAGTTAATAGTTAAATCAATGCTTTAAAATTTTGTTCTTCTTTAGCTATGAAGTAGCTGTAACGCACAACACTTTTACAAACACAATTGTTCACTGGACATACCAATACAATACTAACATTGTAATATCTTTGTACTTGACTGTGGGCAATGAATTTCTCAGTAAGAACAAAACTGTTGCATAGGTCGTATTTGCCACTAACAGTATAGAAAATGAACTCCGGTATATAAGTTTGTAAGACCTTACTAACTCCTGTAACATTTAAAGACAACCTACATGACTCAAAAGAATAAACAAATAAATTTTCTTGGACAACAGAGTAAGGGTTGCTACACCAAACGATTCGGTTTTATGGGAAAGGGACGGGGTCGACCACCACGAGAACAAAAAAGATTATATGCAATAATGGCATACGTACGTCCACACATAATAAAAAAAATATCCCCAATTATCAATTCCATTACCCTGATAGTGTATCACCAGCTTCGCTCGCTCGCCAAGTACTGATCTGATTAGTCTAATATTTATTTGAGAATTGGTGCAATGGATTCAAAAGTAGACCAAGGTTCTTCAAATCTGGTTGGTGTTGGTCGTTACAGGTAATAGTAAGTACTGATCAAATAGAAATTCTACTGAGCTAAGTGAGAAAAATTCATTCTTGAAATAAGGAGGTGACTAGCATTATAAAAAACCCACAAGATGAGTGGATGGTCATGAAAGGTGTTTACAAAAAAAAATATGCTAATATGTACATACAGACTACACACTGTATTGTGCTTACAGAGTAAATATTGTGAATGAACAGTTATTACACAGCTTCTACATTAAGTGAAAAAAGAACATGTATCCCATCCTCAAAAGTTGCAAAGTACATATCTAAACTAAAGAAATATTTATGATTTTGTTGTTGTTTTGAGATTATATTATTTAAAACCTACATAATCAAAAGGATACGTATATAATCCCATATAACGTTTCTTTGGCATACTTTGCCTACTATAAATGTGATGTATGCCAGTAGACAAGTCATCCCAAATATCAGTAAGATTCACAGTCTTCATCCCATGTGGGTTATGAGGAATTTTAGTATGTCGATTGCTGCTCATTCTGGAGAAAAAACATATGTACCATGTAAAGGTCCTAGTAAACCTTATCTCAATTGATATGAATTAATAAAAATGCATCAAGCCGTACTGGTATAACTTCAAATTTTAGATGAAATACCAGTCACAATATTAAGATACCTGCAGTATTACTGGGGTGATGGGCAATATACAAATGTAGAGTGACTGTCAAAATAGGATATTATGGCTTCGGCTATTACAGAGTGAGCATGAATACTGAATAAGGGATTGTTAGGCCTTTTACACCCCCCCTGGTAATGGTTTTGCCCCCTTCCTGAAAATTATGATGACCCAGTTGCCACAATATTCATCAATTTCAAGAAAACAAGAAACCCCCCCCCCCTGAAATTTCAAAATTGTTGATTAGACCGGTGCATCAATGTAATGGGGGAGAGAGATTAAGCACAAAACCAGAGAAAGATAAAATGTAAGAGTGTAAAAGAAAGAAAAGGTAAGAGGGGAAAAAAGAGAACAGGAAAGGAAGGGAAAAGAAAAGGGGGAAAACAGAAAATTTACTCACAGGAGGGTCTCAATTCATCCAAGTAACAATGTGTAGCAGTATAGAAAAGTATATCGGTCATCAAAACCGATCACCAGCAGGAAAAGAATAGAATGATAGGAAAAAAATAGGACAATCAGATGATAACCAATCTGATGATCAGTCCAACACTAGCATAAGCCCTCAGCATCACGTGCCAACAAGAGTATTTTAAGTTGCCTTAAACAAGAAGCAGCAATACAATAATAGTGATCTGAAAATGAAAAAAAGATCAACTTGTTTAAAGCACATGAACATGCAAATATTAAAGCATACAGCTATGAAACCGAACAAAGGAATATGCAAAAAAGATGACAATTAGGTCATGCAAAACTAGTTTTTGAGTAGTCTACCACCAAAACTAGTAGTGGCAGAGAAAAATTACAGAATAAATGTATAGAAGGGGAGATGGTCTGTGTACTCTGATTTTAATAGTAGTCTTCGCCCAAAAATAGGCTGAAAAGTTTCTATAAGTAGCACATCAAAAGACTCAAATACTCCAATTTTAATCTGATTGTACTTTTAAAGGCGAAAAGGCTATTGTCTCCAAGATCCAGCATTCGGTGACAGACTGAAAGATAGGCAAGGATGAGTATTATACGGAACTTAATTGAACATGCACTCTAAGGGTGTCCAAGAAATACTTAATTGAAATAAAATTGCATACATTCACCTTTATAAACACATGTATAAGAGTGAACGAAGCAAGCAGGACAGTTGGAAAAAAAATCTCAGAGAAACTCGACCTGTTAAACAAGTGTCATGGCCTCTTTGTGGCCATTAGTTAGCTTTGCAGCACAGACAAGTGTCTCTAGATGTACAAAGTTAGTTTTCTAAACAAGTTGGGATGGAGAAAGTATTTATACAATGAATAACTGAACAGAAACATATTCCCTTGCATAAAAGAATGTGACCCAACAATTCTTTACGTCTGCACTCAAAACTGTGGAGTAATTAAAACAGATTGACATGGCCAATGAAACTCTTATTTTAAGTTTAACATCAAAAGCTGTAACCAAACATGCTGATTATATACATAACCTTAAGTAAAATATTTTGCTGGGCTAGTTCACTCACCTAGTGCTATGCTGCTAAGCCACAGTTAGCAAAAAGAAATAACTTAGCTTTTAGACTTCATTTTTTTTAAATGACTTCAAAAACACACACACACACACACACGCCAACAAACGGAAATTACAGTAAACTGCTATTAGAAATTTATTTACTGCGAATGATTCTGTAAAATTCTGGCAGTTATATTAAACATAAGTACATAAACTCATACCTTTTTCACAACTTCCTACAGCAAATAGCTCGGTCATTGTTGTAGACACTCGCTAACTTATTTAATGAGAGAAGAAAAGAAATGATCAATCACCACACGAAAAAGTCTCAGACCTGAATACTTCTTAATAGTCCTTCTATAAAATACTTGGAAATGGTCGCCATTTCTACTTCAATATTGCCGAGTCATCATGACCGGAATTATCCTATGCAGCGGAAAAGGGTAAGACGGTTGCTATGGTTATTTGTGTCTAGAAATTATTCGCTCACCATGTCCGCCAACACTCAAGCAGAAAGTGTTATCAAGAATATTATCAAAGAAGTGGCTAAAGTTTGTCTATCTATGAACTACAAAGATCCTGAAACGTTGGCAGCATTTATGGTAAATTGCTATAGCTCGCTGGCTACTCTAGCTACTGATATTGAGTCACACCACCGGCTCAATTAGAACACACCTGAGCAATTTTTTTAGTCTGGGGAAATTTTTTTTTGTGAAGATGTAACAAAAACTTCACAGTCAGCTGAATATTATTAATTATATAGCTGTCAGGCTTGGGATAAAAAAATTTTTGATGGATAGCGAAAAATCACCACTAAAAGTTCTGCAAACATTTTTTGCCATTAAACAACAGGTGAAAGCTGTGGTTTTGGATCCAGACAATGAGTTCAATGTAGAACGACCACTTACAAAAAATGATGTTCAAAGATTAATTCAGGTAGGTTACATGGTTGGACAATGATATATTGAGCAGATTACTTTATTTTTAGACTTGTGTGGAGCAATTGTCAGATTCTACCTCACCAGCAATGGACACTGTAAAAATGCAAATTCATTTTGAAATGAATTTTTCTGAAAAAGGTAATTATTTTTTCTTTCAGTCATTTTGTATCAATATATACCAAACTACCAAAATACAATTTAAAAACTTTTGATATAACTTATTACATGCTTGTTAAAAATTGTGTAAGAAAAGTTGAATTTAATTGACCCTCTAAGTAAGAAAAATAAAGCTATTGCTGTACAGATGTCATAATTGTGCTGTAAATTTATAATTCTTATACTTATCCTGGTGACTGAAAATATATTGCAAAATAAAAATGCAGCTTCACCTGATGGTGCCCTTGGTAAAATAAATATTAGCTTATGCTTAACACCAGTCAAAATTATTTTAAAGCCTAATTTCTCACATGACTTTGGCTATGACTGACTCAATATACTACTTACTTCCACATACACACCTATCAAATTTTCTAGATCTGACACGCCTGCCCCAAATTACTGAACCTAGATGTTTGTGTTTTCTAATATTTACATCACTTCTATTCACTTAACTGACACCCTTTCTCATCTATATAAACGTAATTATCAGCTCCTCTCACCCTCATACAACTAACACTTATCACCTTGATGCTTAGTCACCCTACCTCCTCTCTTTCCTATATAACTACATATTATCACTTTCTCTTATTTCTCAGTCTCTTCAGTATATCAAAATCTGTAGTCTCATAAAACAATTGAGATATTAACTTGATTGTGAGATTCAGGGGACCCAATCCTGCCTTATAGTAACAGAGCACTGTAGGGATTTTGTGTTTGGTTCTACAATTCCCCTCACTTAGTTTGGAGCTGTTTCTGAATAATCTAGTTCAGAACTCGCTTTGACAGATTCACACTATATTGTTAATTGGTTTAGTAATGTAATTGAAGAACAATTTATTTCATAGATCAGTACTTGTCTCAACATGCGCAAGTCCTAGAATCTCGTGTACTCCCTATTTTTAAAGATATTGCTGATTCTAGAGCAAGAAATAGAGAAGAACTTGATGGTGAGTTATACAAACTATGTATCAGCAACTACTAAAACTGCTTTTTAGCCTTTCTTTGACTATTCTAGTAATTGGCGAGCGAGTGTAGCAAGCGAGACACTTACAGGGGTAACACAATTGAAAATCGGGGATGTTTGTTTATTTGTATATATGTTTGGACGTACGTATGTCATTTTGTACTTTGACCCTCGCATTTTTGTGTTATGTGGTCGACCCCCGTCCCAAATTGCACTAAACAGAATCCTCTGGTTTATCGATTAGTACCCGTATCACCCTAAAATTGAATTGTTTACCGTTTTGAATTCTTTTGTGGGTGCAGTTAAAACTTGAAAACTTAAGGGACTTCCATTTCTATTCGAGTTAGTGGCGGTGGTAAGTCAATGCGCTCTTTGTTATGGTTATAAGCCGTGCGCAACAGTATTTACTTGAAAATACATTGTCCACTAGACTACCGCATTGTGTGTTACAACCACTACTTAGCTAAAGAATATCACAAAGAAAACTTTTAAATAACGTGTATTGTTTTGTTGTTGTTATTTTCCTTCAATTCAAGCAGTTGCAGAGAGTTGTTACTATGGCACTGAAATCCCTTTACCGTGTATGCGAAATTTAAAAACTGGACCTTATTTTCAGTAGCTTCAGTGTTAGAAGTCAAAATCATTCATATAAAAATAGTATAGTCTTTAGGCTCGCTCGCCATTTGTGTTCAAGCACATCACTAGTTTAAGTACACATACACCTAAATAAATATTACCTTGAGTGTTATTTCTTAGCTTTGTACAGAAAAATAGAATGTTATGCAGTACTTCGCTCCGGACTTGGATTGCCAACTCAACTACCAGTTCTTCGAGCTGCAAATGGTAAGTTACTTTTTTTCTAGACTCATAAATTACTGCATTATTAAAAACTAGCAAGTACCCCCCACACAGTGGCTCTTGACATATTGCAAAGTAAGAATGCAGTAACATTTAACTTCATTGTTATCATTCTCTATTATTGGTCAAGGTTGCATCAGTTTTACTCTCCTGTTCTTCCTATATACTATCTCAGCTTTTCTTATCCCCACTTTTCCTTTTATCAGTTTTCAACAAAAGCAGAATAGATTACTCGAGTAAAGGTGGTGTAAATTTCGAAAAGGGTGGAGGAAGTACGAAAAGAAGGCAAAAGTTTTGCAATATACGTCCACAATCATGATAGAAAAGACTACAGATTAAGAAGCAGGAGAGAGGCTAGGAGGAGAAGGGACTCCATGGGCTCAAGAAATTAACAATTAATATGATCATTCTTTTTTGCCTTCTCTGTTGTACTTTCACCTTCCTTTTAAATCTAAGCTGCCTTCCGGCCTCGTCAATTCCACCCGCTCTTTAGCTATACAACTAATCATTTTCTGCTGAATGTTATGACACCTTACCCATTTCAGATGACGATGTTTTATGCAAACTGTTGAGCTCATGATACACACCACTGTCGTTCGTTGTCGGGAAGATTTCTTGAACAAAACTTCCTTGTCGAACTGGAATACAAGCAATTACATCTCGTTTGATCAACTTTCCACTTGCCCACTTCAATAGAAGAGTAGAAACCCAAAATCATTGAATTAAGTATGACCAGAGACTCACTCTGATAAATGTGTTGCCTTGTCACCTTTGAGAAAGAATGTCTATAGTAGTAGTCATCTGAAGTCATTCCTTTCCGGCTCACTTCCATCAGAAAACAACAACAAAAAACAACAACAACTAAGAACAGAACCTGCCTCAGTGTCTAATGTCCTTGGGCTATAAAATAGATAAGAATTGGTTTGTACTGCAATTCACAAACCCCTTTCAACTTGGGCTTTGCCTTCGTGTCTTAGGATTTGTAATCACATCCAAACCCCAATATTGGTTATAACTATTACATATGGTACTGGTAGCAGAGCAGGGTATTCTATAAATTTGGATCTCGTTCAACCACTGTATCTGTTGGACATGAGTCAGTTAAAACAGTATCAAAAAAATTAGAAACTGCAATGTATTTTCTGTAAAAATTTTTAATGTGAAGTGCTTTACAGAGACAAAAAAAAGTGTTTGTGTTGTGCAGCTTGGTAAGGATTGTACAATAAACTTGACCATAAATTAGTCATACCCCCTCCAGCAGTAGTTTTAGTCTTAGAGTTTGCCGTTAGCTCTTGCAACATTTCATAGTTCCTTACAAATCTCAGTCACTAGTAATTAATGAATAATATAGCAATGTTTCATTAATTACTAGTGACTGAGATTTATAAAGAACTATGAAATGTTGATGCAGCAAGACATAAGGACGCAAATGTATGTAAATTAAAGCTCCATGTACTTGTATTGTGCACTTATTTCAGTTCAAATTCTAGAAAAACAGTACAGTAAAAAAACACAATTCATAATTCGGGAAGAAATTGGTCTGATGTCCATTAAAAAACAACAACTTATTCTACACAATGAGCTATTCACAATTATGATTCTTGGAGAATGATTAGAAATAGTCTTTTTCCACACGAAAAAGTTCCTGAAAACATATTAATTAATGGACCGGAGGAGGAAATGGAATTTTGATTAGTTCGGTACGTTTTAGAAACTAGGAGAACTATAATAAGCTAAGTGTATCCTCTAATACCATGTACCAGCTGTTGTCAGGAATTCTTCACCACACTCAACAGATTAGACCCAAAGCTCCTAATTTTTTGGAAAAGAATGTAAGTTCAAGTCTGTTCATGACAATCTAAAGACCTTCAGGAGGAGGTATAGCTAATGTCACTATGCACACTGAAGTTATTTCTAAAGAAGAAGAAAACCAACTCTGGGAGACTAATGCTATGGGTTTGGACAATTCTAAAGCACTTCTTAGAGCTGTATTTTATCTTAATGGATGGAATTTTGTTATTCGAGGGGGTTAAGAACATCAAAACCTTAAATTGTCACAGATAGTAAAAGTCATTTCTCCTTCTTTGTTCAAGATGATCTAGCTAACTTCAAGAAGGAAGCCAAAACTGTTTCCCTTTTTTTTTCTTTTTTTTTTCAATTCAAGTTCTGGCGACAGGTGCCATGTTCGTATTTCAGATTTGTATTTCTGAAAGCTTCCTCTTGATGCTTGGAAAATGACTATTTTTATGATATGGTTGCCAACCATCAACTGATCCTGATAAGCTCTGGTTCGCATTAGTACCTATCAGAAAAAAATTCTCTCTCTTCCCTGTTTAATACCATATGTAGTGAAGCTGGCATTCAGGGCACAAAAACAAATCACTCATTGCGAGCTACTGGAGTTTCAGAGTGGTTCCAAGTTGGAGTGCCAGAAAATTTATTAAAGAACGGACTATAAATCTGATATAGCCTCCATTATTCCCGTAAGAATGTTTATTAGAGGGCAAAGCTTGATATGGTTCATAGCAACAGTTGAAAATGACCAAAGAAAACAATTAATAAACTAAAGAGATTATTGAGTTAATAGCAGCTAATTCAGAGTTAATAAGTATGCAATGGGACTTTTTTTACTTCTTTACAATGTATGTGTTTTGTCGCTGCCGTTGATCTGAAGGTGCAGTTGTGGTAGGATGGAGCTGTATGCTGAATATGTATAGGAATGGAGTGCTATTGTATTGTACTTTTACATTTAAATACTTCTTGAAAAGTAATGTTTTTATCAGTCAATAGCCCATTCGCAGCAGCCAGGTGTTGTTCCGACGTTGTTCTTTCATATGTTCCCAAGACTTTTAGTGAGCGATGTCCAGTACTTGACAACAAGCATGGTTGCTGAAGTAACAAGCTATAATTTGAGCTCTAAAATGCTGCACCTTAGAAGAATCTAGGTGGATGACAATTATTATAAACAACAATGAATGTGTAAAAAAATCAAACAAAAATAACCCAACAACAAAATAACAAAATTTGTCATAGCCTTTTCTTATTTCTTTCTCGGCTTACTTTTTGACTCCTGAATTCTCTTCTCATCCTTCGATCTCTCCTGCTTCTCCAGTATCTCTGTCCTTTTAATCGCCTTCAATTTCTTAATTGCATGTCTTCTACTGAATTCCAGTGAATTATTTGTGTATACACACACCCTTGGCCATTGTCATCACTGACACACAAGCAATTTTATCTACTTTAGTAGTAGCTGTAGTAGATGTTTAAGTATGTGTTATTGCATGGAAAGAAATGTGTATGGCATTATCATTTCTTGGCCATTAGATGCCATGACAAACAATTAAAAAAAAAACCCCATTGCTGTAATTCAGGCTTAATTTTTTATTTCTAGTTTTAACATACAATTCCAGCAGAAAAAATACCTTTAGTGGGCTTAGGAAGAAGGAGAGTGGGAGAGGGAAATGGATGTAATTTAACTAAGTGGTAGAGGTACAATGAATAAAAATACCTTATGCTACTGCATTCCCAATTTGCTGAAGTTGGTACATCAAGTGACACGGTGTGGTGGGGTACTTGATAGTTGGTTATTATAAAGTATTACTAAAGTAGAGATATTATAGACAATCTTTATACTTCTTAACCACCCAAGACACATTTCATCAGATTGCTGCACTTGTGCATACAGAGACACCACAGTTAAAACTTCTACACTTAAACTTTACAACCCAGCATGGATCTATACAGAAAACCAATCTAGGAAGGGAAAAAACAACTTCCTTAGATTTAAATTTTAGAAGGGGCAATTAGAGTAAAGTGCAGACATATTAAGCTGTATAAATATAAGTTAGACAGAGGCACCGAGGAAACTACCGGATTTAGGAATCCCGAAGGCCCTGAGCTGTAGCATCCCGAGCGAAGCGAGGGTGCTACTAGGGGCCTGAGGGTTTCCTTAATCCGGTAGTTTCCTTGGTGCCTCTGTCTAACTGATTTAGTCACTAAAAAAAAAGCTAGCTAGGTGATACAGCCTGTTCCACCACTTCTCAGGCCAACTTGATTAATGGAAGACAATATTGACTCATTCCTGGACTTTTTATTTAAACGAGAAAACGTCTGATAGCGAACAAACCTTAGTTACTGGTCAAGTAGACCCAGCTATTCATCAATAGCAACGCACGGAACATTCTGTTCACGACTATAACTTGGAGCCTCCAACAAAGCGACAAAAGAGAACATTTGCTCCCAAGAAAAACGAGGAAGAGGTTATGAAGGCCAATTAGTGCTATACCTTTTAAGACCATGGCTGACACAAAATACTGTGTCAATGTGTGGCAACAATGGTGTGCACACATTTCTACCGAGTACGGAGAAGAAGTTACACCCCTGAAAGAAATATCTACCCAAGAATTGTCCACCAAATTGTGCCTTTTCGTCTTGAAGTAAGAAAACAAAACGGAGGAATTTCCTCCAAATTCACTTCTTTATCTTGTGGCTGGCATACAACGATACATCAGGATTGAAGGGAGACAGTTCATTGACTTTTTTAAGGACAGTCGTCTGTTTATCTCAAATAAATAGGAATATCACCATTAGCTGTTGTAACTTATTTAATCAGTTAGCTACTCATCACTTTATTTTAATATTAGTATTAAAAAAATAAAAATATTTCTTTGTTTTATCCCTAAAAAATTTTGAATACAAATGTGTCAGAAATGCCAAGTAGCTATTCCAAACAATAGAGAATGTGGAGTGAGCTAGGGTACTAAATGTCACAAGCTAGGGTTCTAAATGCCACAGGGGAGGATAATAAATGCCAACAGGAAGGACCCCGCCAATGATTTCGGCGAGTTCAAGTGTCTGTGAAAAATCAAGAACTTACCGCGTAATTGAAATTTTTTGGAGCTAGTGACTAAGAGTACTTATGAACATGCTAAAGTAAGTTGATTTATGTTGCAGTCATAATGTTAATACAGAAGGATTTCTAGAGGGGAAAAAATATACTGGGGGGGGGGGGGGGCGGGGGGGTGGGTGGAGTGATATGGATTCCATGCTTTAGCAAATGCGACTGTTCTGTGTGCTGCTACATAGCCCACTGCCATTGAGTACAAGCATGACAGCATACACTCCTTTATTGTTGAATTTTTTTTCTTGAGAAAATGTATTTTTCCTTTAATTTAATGTGTCTGTAATTTATAATATAGTTTGAATTTGTTAATAAAATAATGTGATTATGGGCATAATAACCTGATTTAGATTATATCACTCCATTGATGGTTAAGAGAAATAAACCCTCCTTTCAAAATTCCATAGACGTAATATATTTCCCCTTATTTTTAGTGACCTTTCTGTAATGAATCTGTTGTGCACAGAGCTAGCTGGAAAAAGAAATTACTCTGAGCAACACAATTCATTAACATCTAACTTGTTGTTTGTTGATCTTTGTATCTGTGTGGGTGAATACTTTTTAGTGGGGGACCAAGAGGGTGTTCAAATTTGTGAAGTGTTTGGTTTGAAAAAACTCATTACATATTTATGTATTTCTTACATTGTAATTGTGTACTTAACTGTGTTTTTTTCCTTTTGTCTGACCATGAGAACATAGCCATGTCTACTGAATGACCTTGCCTATCTTATAGGTTTTCACCCTAGATGACTGTGACCCATCTTACTCAGCTTTCGTTAATGCTCTTAGATTGATAGACTGTAGCCCTTCCTATAATTATAATGGTATGACTACTCTGTATTCCTGCACTAGTTATTTGTGAGTGTGAGAGCTTCTTTTTTTTTTTTTTTTTTTTTTTTTTTTCATTTAAAGAAGTTTATTGCAAGGTCGTTTAAGTTATATTCTTTTAAGAAGATAGACAAGTGACAGATGCACGCACAAACGATCAAGTGTGTTTTTAATAGGACTGGCATGCCCAAATTGCTTGGATTAGTGAAGTTTAGATTAACAAACTTATCTGTTTTATTCAATGTTTTTTTACAATAGTTTTATTCAGAAAAAAATATTTACGAACACACAAGAGTTCTGTGTCTTGGGTCTGCTTTGGCAACTGCCCTATTTTGAATAATTTGACTAGCCCGTTCTAAAATAGTCTGGCCAGTGGTCTGGCCTGTTTTAAAATAGTCTGGCCTGTTTTTAAATAATCTGGCCTGATTTAAAACAGTCTGAGGTTTGGAAATTGTCTGGCCCATTTTTAAATGGCTAGACCGTTTTAAGGCAGTCCAAGTTTGTAATTGGTCTGTAACATATATATATATATATATATATATTCCACTCTAGATATCTTCACAATGATACCTTTAGGTACACGAGCTATGAAATAAATCAAGATATTTCAGGTTGATATTTCATGTTGTTATTTCAAGCTGTACCGCACAAGCTCATTACCCTTGTGTTTATAGCAATTGGCTAAACTTGTCACTTTTCCTGGTTTTTACAGCTACAATAGGAGACAAAATGAAGTTCCAAATTCTGTTCCGTAGAATGGCTGAGTTACACAATTAAAAAACAGCCATTCCGTTCAACCAGCGTTACCATTTTAATCTCTCTCGTTCACTGCATGCCTCACTCCAAATAAATATAAAAATTTGTTTACCCAGTAAAAATGTTCCGATTTTTTGTTTACAGGCTCCAGAGGTGGAGCTTTTCTTTTTTTGTTATTGTTTTTTTACCGTTTTAGTATCGGTATCAGCCATTTAGTCAAAACAGGATTGGAACAAAATGGTAAGAATCTTCTTCCTGTGAGCCTCTCAACTGGGTTAGAGCAGCTGCTAAAATATCAGCTGGAGGTGTGGGTAGCCGCTATATACAATCAACTTTACCTGTGAGTTAACCGATTGATCACAGAAGACGCAAATACGTGTCAGTTGAGAAAAATCAATAACGGCGGAAGACGTGAAAATGCGTCTTCGCGTCCACTTCGCCCTACAGCTTTGTGGAGTCAAGGAAGCCACCAATCACAATTGCAGACGATTCTATATTGTTGTAAGTATATTTTAGGCTTATAAAATACATAGACTGCCATAAGAAAATGTTGAGTAAATTTTGTCACAACAATAAGACTTCTTTCTGATAAAGTATAAATTGAAAATATATTTCATAATAATAAAGGTACACAGAATGATTTTGTACAAACCAGTATTACTTTAGCTTAACTGCTCGTGATATGACAAATAGATAGCTATCTTGGCAAGTGGAACACTGGCACTTCAGCATCCTAGTGATGAAGACAATATTCTTGACCTGGCACAGGATGGCAGTAACTCTGGTGGTAGAGTTTGGACAGCAAGAGTGACTTCAGTGCTGATGGGTGTAGTGACTGTAGTAGTTACTATGGTTAAGGACTCTGACGAGGTAACGGAATTGATGACTAGGGAGCCCTCTGACATATACTTCTATTACTATGACAAGTTGCACTTGATAGTAAGATCACAAACTATTCTGTCAACAATGCAGCCTACCAACACATCAAAAGTAAAGACATCTTGGAGTACCAAACTGAATGCACTCAAATATTCTATCATTTATTTGTGATGTACTTGTTTTCATACACAAAAGCCAATAAAAAGATTCTCTGTTCAAAATAAACCACATCCTAAATAAACATCAACAAATTCTTCCTGAATGTAAGACAGATGTGTGCAAAAACACTTTCACTTACCTATATGATCCAGTCTATAGCAAACTGCTTCAGCCATGAAACCATGCCTCCAACCTTACTAGTGTGCTTTACTAAGAGCCACAGTGTGATGCCATAAAAGTTTTTCCAAACGGTGCGAGATTTTTAATTCCTTAGCGTCGAATTTATGCTTTCCCAATACCCTAGAGCGTATAATCGTTCGATAATACTGTCCCCAAGGCAATCTTCAACCGTTCGTCTTCTTTCTCTCGTTTAGTGTCACTCTCCCACCAAGCAATCTATCCCCTGTGTCTTGCGTGCGCCCGTGACCGCATTACATAATGCGCATAATTTTTTATTCACGTGTAATCGGTGAAGAACCCTCTAGTACTGACTATAGCTGTGAAGATATCTAGTGTGGAATAAACCACTTATTACACGCTGTCAGTGTGATATGACTAGATATTTCACTCTCAGGCTTTATTTTCACTCACCTCTGGCTCATGAAAATATATTAGCCATTTCACTTTAACCCGAAAAGTTCTGCCTCAGAAGCCTGGAAACAAAAACATGAGCATAATTCATACACCAGGAACAGTAACAAAAAATCGAAACGTTTTATTGGATAAACGATTTTTTTTATATTTCTTTGAGTGAGGAGGCATGCAGTGAATGAGAAAGATTAAAACGGTAACAAGGTCGAATGGAACAGCTGTTTTTTTACCAAACGGCGTACCGTTTTTTTTCCCCTAGTTTTTTATTGTACGACGGCCGTTCTACAGAACAAAATTCGAAACTTTATTTTGTCTTCTACTGTATATACTAGAGCACTGGACCAAACCCTCAGCATTTGTTTAAAAATATGATAATTCGCAAAAGAAGTCACTCTGTTGATGAATGACAAATTTCTTAAAATTTTTAGCTTAAAACAATAATAGTTTTAGTATAAAGGAAAAATGTGAAGGTCTTGGAAGTCGAAGGTTGTCGTAGCTCAGTGGTTAGAGCACTGGTGGCTAAAGCCAGTAGCCCTGGGTTCGATTCCTGGCGAAAACCAAGATTTTTCACTTTTTTCCTGTGCTTTTTTTCCTTTTCCTGTGCTTTTTTCCAGACCCTTTTAGTTGAGAAAGTTGCAATCTAGTTTATATGAAGGGTCAGAACTTGATAATTATGATAATAAAGCCTTTTCAATCCACAAATTATGGCTTCTCTCCAGAGGGGGAGGTGTTTACAAGGTCGACACCAAATAGGTGTTGTTAGGACAGAAGGTCAGGGAATTGATCCAAACTCTGTCCGGGATAGTATCCGCTGCCACCTGGTCTAGTCTCACTGCTGGCCTGTCTGGTAGTATGTTAGTAGCTACCCCCTTTTGCTCCGCTCCCCAGCTGTTCCAAGTTAGAAGTTGTTTTAATAACTTATACTTAAACCTGTGATACAAAACGGAAAGATGACTGCTACAATTTGAAAAGATCTCCCGACTCATGCGCGTACCGGCCTTTATACAGAAGGCCAGGACACGCCCACACTTTAAATAATGCATAGTTCATCAGCTATAATCTAGCACCATTATTGCGCCAAAACGCACACACACACATATGACACCGTTCTGTAATCAAGTTTAGGGCTGTTCGGGTATGCCCTTCATTTCGGGCAACTCCGCCTGCCTGTTTGCTTGCTTCCTTCAGAAGCGGGGTGTGGCCCCACAGGTGTTCTGACGGCACATAATTGGTGGTCTGTTGAGTACGAGGCTGCAGCAATTGGTACTACTCAGCAGTATAAAGGGAAAATGTGAAGGTCTTGGAAGTCGAGGGTTGTCGTAGCTCAGTGGTTGGAGCACTGGTGGCTAAAACCAGTGGCCCTGGGTTCGATTCCTGGCAACAACCAAGATTTTTCATTTTTTTCCAGACCCCTTTAGTTGAGAAAGTTTTATGAAGGGTCAGAACTTGATAATTGTAATAATAGTTTTGTTCTATTTCAATATAAATTTTAACCTAGCTAGAAGGATTTAACATTGGTCTGCTGGCATCTCTGGGATTCTTCAGGTGCTTCAAGGGCCCTTTATGGGCAACGTTTACAATCAGCCATTTTACGTTCCTGGGACTGATCCACACTTTCTAAAGATCTTTTACGTGCTTAACACTCCATCAGGCGGTTTTACGACTTTCTAAGGACTTCATGGCATTCTCTGGCTTTAGTATTAACCTTTGCTTGGTAGAAAAACAATAAACACAGGAATATTTGGTGTTTCAGACATACACATTAAAATAACACTTAGAGCACACTTTTTGGAGAGAGCAGGAATACTTCCAGTTAATGAACAATCACATCTCCAGCAGCAGAGACTTCTAACACCAGACAAAGATTAGCACTGGAAATATATAGAACGCAGTAACAAATCTGAACTGAGAGTGGTAAAATTTGTACACTCACGTGAGTGTGTGTGATTCTAAATGTAGGAAAATGAATGAATGGACGTGACCACATAGTATTACTCTCCGTAGTGTCTGCCTTTCCTATCTTATTTTCAAAAACTAAGTCAAAATTCAAAGTAGTTTCAAATTAAAGGGACTTAAACTGTCATCTAATCCAAATTCCTCTTATCTCAAGTCATAAAAGTCTGCCATATTTGAGATCCACTGTCGACGGAGTGTCAGACAGACAGAGCAGACTATTGTAACCCCCATGTACAATTTTCATGCTGATAATACATAAATAGCTTCAAGTAATCGGCTATTCCGACCTCCAACTTAATGACAAGAGTTCAGGGAGTAGCTCCTTAAAAGGTTCCATAGCTGTTGAGTGAGCTACAGTCTACCAAGTTCCACGTTCGCTATGTGACATATTGCTATATTAGTTAAACAGGCTGAAGTTTTGGTTAATAGAAAAATAACATGATATGCTATGAATGTATGGAACTTGTTCAATGCACTGTCTATGCATGCATAGGGAAGGGACATTTACCACAGTGGAAATTTTCAAAAATATAAGCCAAAGAAAACAAATAACTAAATAACAAAATTGGAAGGAGTAAAAATAAAAGCTACAATAAAAGCTCTGAATTTAGTAAAGTGCATCCAGTTTGGAATCAGTTCACAACATCTTAATCTTACTTTGAAATATTTATTATAATTTATTTATTTATTTATGTACAAATTTATATTATTTATTTATTTGTATTCTTTTTATGTTTATATGTTATTGTTATTTTATTTATTGTTAATAGGAATTTTTTCTCTTTTTAACAGCCAATGTTTTTTATTATAACTTAACCCGACATTTTGACTTCTTTTGCTATTATTAGTTAAACAGGCTGAATTCTTGGAATTATTTCAGCCGAGAATGGCTGAATTATTTATTGTTATTATTATTTATTGATTATTGTATTATTTACTAATTGTTTTTTTTTTTTCATTTATCTTTTTCTATTATCCTCTTTCTTGTGGTTTATAATGGTGATCACATCAGCCAGATCCGGTTAAGATTACTTTTAAATATAGCATCATATCCAGCCAGTTCCAGATTAGCACAAATTAGTGAAAGTTTACACTCTGCTCACTATAAAAAAAATTTCAAATTTTTATAAAATATACACTTACACTAGTTGGCGAGCGAAGCGAGCGAGCAACTTTAAGATGTAGTCTATGGAAATCCTGAATACGTCGTCGTTTACACAGCTTTTTCAGCTACTGTTGTAGTAAGAAAGTCATAAGGGTAAGACTATAAATTGTGGTGATTTCTTAGAAATGCATTTTTTGTTTTGTGTTCTAGTCAAATAGTTGCGGCGAGTGGTTACTGTGGCATTGTAACCCTTACCAAATGTCATTTAAAAACTCTGTTGTTCTAAAGTAGCTAGAGTGCCTTTTGTCACGAACACAGCTCATTTAGATGAAGCTATCACTACTATAGTCAATGAATACATAGCTACTTGTACCTTGAGGAATGCAGACTTATCTTATAAAAGCAAGTATCAACCTACAGAACTACGGAATTTGATGACTGTTATTTGTAAACTTTTACTGAATTAGCCAAATCCAATGTTGTTGCTGTTATTGCTTTGTTTTATCATTTACAATGTACATAATTTAATTAACTGATTTGGCATCCATATAAGATCATACATTACTGTTAGACTGTAACTTTGAAGCATCTTTATGATTTATTAACATTTTTTCTTACACAAGAATTTATAAGTTCATTTTTTATGTAAATATTGTTTAATATATTTATAGGATCATATCTTAATCTTAAAAATAATCTTATAAGAATCTTAATAATGATTGGTTGCAATTCTTATGTAAAAATAAATGAAGAAATTATTAAGAATACTAAGATTATGGAACCAATAATTGGGAGAATACTAAGATTATGGAACCAATAATTGGGAGAGCGAAGCGAGACTCTCACTAACGCGTCTCAATGGAGATTTTGGTATATTATATGACAAAGTTCACAGAGATCAATGCCAGTCAATTCCCGGATGCTACTTAAAAACGTAAACATTAGCACAGGCGCAAGAAATTAGGGAGAAAATACTTTGAAATAATGCTAGGAACATAAAGACAAAGCTACTGAGATGGTTCACAGTTAGGTCTTACAAACTTAGAGGAGTTCATTTTCTATTCTATTAGTGCCGGTGGTAAGTTACTTTGGTTAATGCACTGTTTGTCCTAGCTATATACGCCTTCCGTAATGGATTTGTTCTTACTTGAAAATCTGTTTTCCAAATTGTAGAGAATACAATTGGATGCTTTATCTACTAGAGCTCTGGTACAATAGAGCATTGTCAACGGAGCGTGCTTTGGAAAGGTGGCTTGATAAACAGAATCCTTTGGTTTAGCTATTCTTACCCATCTCGGCTTACTCCTAGAATTCAATTTCCCAGTAGTCAAGTTGTGAAGAGGATGCGATGAAGTCTTGTGCTGGTATATCCAGTGATCAAGTGTATATAGGTGTGTACAAGTGTTGTGAGTTGCTAAAGAATAGCACAATAAATTAAACAAAAACATTCAACTATCAAATAAATATTATAAACACTAGCATTCAAATTTGAATTTCAGTCAGACCTTAATTTTTTCACATAAACTATTCATTAATCAGAGTAAAATTTTTAGGGGTACTAAATTTAGTGGGGAACTGAGTATAAGGGTTGATATCCCAGGGCTACCATAGTTTGTATAGAACCCTGCTATGTTGTTTGTTTGTTGTTGTTTTTGTTTGCTTTTTTTTTGTTTTGTTTTTATAGTTGTTGTTTTTTTGTTTGTTAGTTTTTTTTGTTCTTGTTACTTCCTATAGTGTTCCCATACGTGCTTTTGTAGCTGTATATGTATTCATACAGCTGCTCTTCAAAGTGTTTTTCCTCAATCTGAGTTGGGGGTGTTGATGTCAATGAGCAAAGAAGATAAGAAAAAACAATTGGATGAACTTTCTGATATAGTCACAGGAATACGATTATTTAACTTTGCGTGTAATAGAGGCAGTGAAGGAATAGAAGATTGTAAGTTATCAGTTGATTAAGATAGAATAAAATATTATCTGTGACAATTATTACAATTATTATCTCGGCACAGTTTGCCAGCAAGATAGCTTATACATTTATAATTTCATCCCAACTATTCAATACTATGCTTAAGAAGTAAATTAATAGAAGGATGTGCAGTTTGAGCCCTTGTTGGCACTAGTGCAAAGAAAAACACTAGACTTAATTGCAGTTGCTCACTCGGCATAAATTGATGCAACATCCTTAATGACACATTACGTAACAAGCTTGATGTTTCCTGATAATTTGGTGGGCAATACCATCATAATTTAAGTCCTAAGCTTAGCAATGATTCTAACTCACTACTCATTCATGTACATATGCAGAACATTTAAGCAGCATAATTATTTTAACCTAGTTTGTGATACACTGTGGTTTATTTTAGTACCAAACTATCTCAATGAAATATATGATGACACGATACAGACTATTGAGCGTGAGCTATCCCAAACATTGAAGTTGGCTTTTGAATTTACTGGTAAGTTAACATATTATATTTTCATGATGTCATTTGATACTGGCATAGAAAATGTGTGACAACAATAATTTTAGATGTATTCTCTCTCTCATATGCTTTATTTAAATAATACAGAATTAAAAATATTTGTCATCACTGGGAATTGAACCTAGGACTGCTTGTTTAATGCACAAGTGCTCTGCCACTGAGCTACAACAACCAGCCAGCAAACGAATACTCCAATTCTGTATTTGTGACCGTCTACGGGAAAACCGGGCACAACGCGGCGTACGTAAATATCGAGAAAAGATCGATCGATTTCTTAAAAATGTATTGTTTCAAGCCGACGGAAGGGAACGGTTAGGTCTATTATAGCGGGAACGACTTAAGCTACGACGATAAAACTTGGAGAGCTCAATATCTGGATGCCGACAACTCTGTAAGTGAAAAAAAAATTTTTTCGAAGGGTGCCGCATTGTGCCTGGTTTTCCTGTAGACGGTCACATTTAAGGGGTACTGCATGCTACAGTCTCACTCTCAACAGATGAATGGAAATCTCTTTTTCAAAGATTATTTTATCTGTGGAATTTATATGTACTCCGCTAATTTATCACTCCGCTAATTTATCACTTCACAATTTCTTCTCAGCCGTCTTTTACTTATTAGATGTATTCTCTCTCTATTCAGCACATTTATACTAGGTTGATAAGTGTATCTGAGTGCAGTAAGATTATAGTAAGGTTGACATAAATTTATTGGAAATTTGGGAGTCAAAGTCATGCTGCACAGCAGGCAGTGGTGCCCTGCACTGTAGGGTGTAGTAGAGCAATACAGTCAATATATATTATGAATAAGAGATTATAATTTTATGTGTTTTTCAACGTTTTATTAACTTCCTACAATATAGACTACAAGCATAGATAGCTTGTGACAGGCACTCTGCTCATGCTTTGAAAGTGATAGTAGAATTATTTTTTTCAGTTGACCTCTAGATAACTAAAGAAGTACATTATGTTGGTGCAATTGTAACTGGCAATAGATAGCTCTAAGTAATGAAAACTTACAAATGCTTAAATCAGAGCTTACCAAATTAGAAGTAGCTAATAGTCTCTTCTCTTTGGCTTTCAGAAATAAGAAACAGAGAGTTAGTCTTCAGCTTTATTATAGTGAAGTCATTAATTCCAACTACATTCTTTTCAAAACTGTACCCATTCCCTCCTCCCATTCTCCCCTCATTCCTATTCATCACATTTTCCCCTTCCCCTCCTCCCTATATTCAAGCTTATAAAATATAAGTAAGAGTCATAGTAATTAAGGTCACTAGTATAATATAATTTGGTTGTTCATTGCTTTCTAATATATATTTTTATGCTAGTTATGTATTTACAAAATTTATTCATTTACCCAATTTAGATCTTCCCCTCCCTCCTCCCAATCTTCAAGCTTAATAATTAAAAGTCATAGTATCTTAAAGCCACTAGTATACAACTCAGTTGTTTGTTGGTTAGCAATATATATTTTTATGCTAGTAGCTAGTTATGTATATACAAAAAATGATTTGCTTACCCTACTTAGATTTTAAATGATTAATCTATGTATTAATTGTAAGCTAGTTTGATTTCCTAATTACTTATTTTTCAGGTGTTGTGCTACAAAGTATACAATCATCACTGCCTTGCCCTGCTAAGCCTTCAATCTTGGTGATGAAACAATGTTTAATCAATTGCAGGCAATATGAATCTTTTTTAAAAGTTCTTATGGTAAGATAGATATTTGTGAGATTTTG